>Ga0067045_1027869_pt1 | contig 54148 bp, 44 predicted proteins | sample TerdegcTABiofilm_FD_59184 | JGI IMG/M metagenome (GOLD analysis project Ga0067045, IMG submission 59184) | Combined Assembly of (Gp0054472, Gp0054536) Wastewater bioreactor microbial communities from Singapore -Terephthalate degrading...
GAGGGAGTCGTTGCCGCCGCCGCCGGAGAGGATGTCGTCCCCGCCGTAGCCGTAGAGGCGGTTGGCCAGGTCGTCGCCCGTGAGGGTGTCGCCCCCGGTGTTGGAGCCGTAGAGGTATTCGAAGCCCGCGAGGGTGTCGCCCTCGGCGTCCCCGCCCGAGCCCAGGCCCGTGGCCAGGCTGACCATGACCCCGGCGACGGAGGCGGTGTAGAGGGCCACGTCCGTGCCGTCGCCGCCGTCCAGCAGGTCCGCTCCGGCCCCTCCGGCCAGGGTGTCGTTGCCGTCGCCGCCGGAGAGCGTGTCGCCGCCCGCGCCGCCCTCCAGGGTGTCGTTGCCCGAGGAGGCGTCGATGGAGTCGTCGCCGTCGCCGCCCAGGAGCCAGTTGGCGGAGGTGGAGCCGATGAGGGTGTCGTTGTACGCCGAGCCCAGCGCGTTCTCGATGCTGGCCAGGGTGTCCGAGCCGTCGCCGCCCGTGGCCCGGCCCGTGGCCAGATTCACGTTTTCCGCGGCCGCGGCCCCGGAATAGTCGGCCAGGTCCGTGCCCGTGTTGCCGTTGAGGGTGTCGTTGCCCGCGCCGCCGACGAGGGTGTCGTTGCCCGAGGAGGCGTCGATGGAGTCGTTGCCGCCGCCGCCCAGGAGCCGGTTGGCGGCGGTGGAGCCGGTGAGGGTGTCGTTGTACGCCGAGCCCAGCGCGTTCTCGATGCCGCTCAGGGTGTCCGAGCCCGCGCCGCCCGTGGCCCGGTTGGTGCTCAGGCTCACCGAGACCGCGGCCGCGGCCCCGGAATAGTCGGCCAGGTCCGTGCCCGCGTTGCCGATCAGGGTGTCGTTGCCCGCCCCGCCCGCGAGCGTGTCGTCGCCGCTGCCGCCGTCCAGGGAATCGTTGCCCGCCCCGCCGCGAAGGGCCTCGGCCGCGGCCGAGCCGACGAGGATATCGTTGTACGCCGAGCCCAGCACGGTCTCGATGTTGCTCAGGGTGTCCGAGCCGTCGCCGCCCGTGGCCAGGCCCGTGGACAGGTTCACGGTCACTGCGGCCGCTGTCCCGGAATAGTCGGCCAGATCCTGCCCCTGGCCGCCGTCCAGGGAATCGTCGCCGCTGCCGCCCAGGAGCGTGTCGTCGCCGTCCCCGCCGTTGAGCTGGTCGTCGCCGTCGCCGCCGAGCAGGGAATCGTCGCCGCTGCCGCCCAGGAGCGTGTCTCCGCCGTCCCCGGCGTCCAGGGTATCGCTGCCGCTGCCGCCGATCAGGGAGTCGGCTCCGTCTCCGCCGAGCAGGGAGTCGTCGCCAGCGCCGCCCAGGAGCGAGTCGGCTCCGTCTCCGCCCAGCAGGGTGTCGTCGCCGCCGCCGCCGGAGAGCGTGTCGCCGGAGCCTGAGCCGAGGACCGCCTCCACCGAGACCAGGGTGTCGTTGCCCGCGCCGCCCGAGGCCAGGCCCGAGGCCAGGTTCACGGCCACCGCGGCCGGGGAGTCCGAATAGTCGGCCAGGTCCGCGCCGCTGCCGCCGGAGAGCAGGTCGTCGCCGCCGCCGCCGCGCAGGGTGTCGTCGCCGCCGCCGCCGAAGAGCCGGTCGTTGTCCGGGCCGCCGTCCAGGGTGTCGTCGCCGCCCAGTCCGGAGAGCGTGTCGTAGCCGTTGCCGCCGGACAGGGAGTCGTCGCCGTTCGTGCCCGTGATGTCATCGCTCTCGTCCAGGACCGGGGCCAGGGGCGGAGCCGAGGGGGCCGGAGGCGGCAGGGTGAAGACAAGAGCCTGGCCGCCGGGACCCTGGGCCAGGGGGCCGAAAAGGGCGGCGGCAAAGTCCGGGCCCACGGGCGGCGGCAGGTCCGGCGGGACCGGGGGCGGCGGGGGCGTGGCGTCCAGGCCCAGGAGGTCTGTGGGGAAAAGGGTGTCCTGGCCGTGGCGCAGACCCTCCGCCTGCGCCGCATGGATCGGGTGCGGCTGGTCCTGCTGGTCCTGGCCGTTTTCGGGTTGCGGTCCGTCGTCCCGGGGGGGCGGCGCGTTGTCCGCGGGCGTCTGGAATTCGTCCGGGACCACCTGCCCCTCCAGGGGCAGGCTCAGGGGAGAGCCCGGGGTCACGCTGACGGCCTGCCCGCCGGACAGGGTCACCTGGAGCAGGGAGCCGTTGCCCACGTGCAGGGATTCCCCGGCATGGACCGGAGATCCGGGCAGCAGCAGACGCACGCCGTCGTCGCCCACCGCCACGGCCAGCCCCTGGAGCTGGGTCACCTGTCCGACCACCTGTCCCGACACGCCCAGTCCCCCCGGCCACGAGCTTGTCAATGATAACTCTGTCAAAAAAATTACTAACCAAATAAAGAAGTTGCAAAGAATGTGCAATACGCTGCAAAAATGGCTCGTTGCATGTGCTGCGGCCCGATGTCCCCGGAACGCCGCAGGAAATGTGGAATTCGTGCTGCAAGGCCCTAGAATTCTTCACTGACGCCTGTTGCTGGCGTGTGCCCACTTCAGGGGCGCGCCGCTGCCCCCGCCGCCTTGTGCCGGGAGGCGCGGCGGGTTACACGGTCGCCATGCGCGACGCGGTCAAGGAAAAGGTCCTCGCCGAACTGGGCATCCTGCGCCGGGGCGGCCGCCTGGAGGGGGCCGCGGCCGGGGTGGGGAGCGGGCACCTGGTCTCGGCCCACACCCCGCTCTGGGCCTTCGAGAACCCCGCCTTCGCCAGCCCCTTTGCCGGAGGCGCGCCGCTCTTCGACCCCGCGCCCCTGCCGCCGGACCCGGACCAGGCCCTGGCCCGCTGCCGCCTGCCCGTGTTCCTGGGCGCGGCCCGCTCCCGGGTCTTCGAGGCGGCCCTGGCCCGGCGGCCCGCGGCCCTGCTCGTGTTCGAGCCCGAGGAGGAGCGCCTGGAGTCCTTTCTGGACGGGTTTTCGGCCAAGGCCCTGGCCGAGGCGGGCGTGTTCTGCGCCCTGGGCGATCCCGCGGGCATGCGGCCCTCCCTGGAGCGTCTGTTGCCCGAGGATCTCTTCCGCAAGCTCGGCTGCCCCGGATTCTTCGTGCTGGAGGGCCTGGAAGCGGCCCGGCCGGACTGGGTGGTCGAGGTGCGCGAGCGCCTGGAGCTGCTCTGCTGGCGGCACCGCATCTACCCGGTCTCCGGCCAGTTCAACAACCGCGGCCTGCCCCTGCGGCCCATCACCCGCGGCCTGTTCTACGACCAGCAGCGCCACGCCTACGAGAACGCCCCGCGCCTGGGCCTGGGCAACCTGCGCGAGGCCCGCGACCTGTTCCGGGGCTTCCCGGCCGTGCTCATCGCCGCGGGGCCGGACCTGGCCGAACGCGCGGAATTCCTGCGCGCCAACCGCGACCGCGCCGTGCTCATCGCCGTGAACAACGCCCTGGGGCCCCTGCAGGACATGGGCGTGGTCCCGCACTTCGCGGTCATCAACGACAACGCCCTGGACTGCGCGCGCTCCTTCCAGGGCCTGGCCCCGCTGCCCGGGACCGTGCTGGCGGCCCACTGCTTCTCCCACGCCCCGGAAGGGCTCTTCGGCAAGACCCTGTTCTTCGGCGCGTGGCGGGCCGAGGTCTTCGGGGCCATGCCCAACCTCCACATCTACGGCTCGGTGATCACCGCGGCCCTGGCCCTGGCCCGGCACCTGGGCTGCCGCAGCGTGGTCCTGGCCGGGGTCCAGCTGGCCGGAACCGACCCCTGGCGGCTGTCCTACGCCCCGGGCTCCATGCACGCCCACGCCGGGGGCGGCGCCCGGCCGCTCACCGGGGCCTGGCCCCAGCTCTGCCCGGCGCGCGCGGCCTCGGGCCAGACCCTCTACAGCACGCTCAATTTCCGCGATACGGCCCTCTGGTTCCTGGACGAGCTGCGGGCCACCAACACCCGCTGCGTGAACCTGAGCCGCCAGAGCCTCATCTACGGCCCGGGCGTGGAGATCGACGAGAACCCGGACCTGCCCGAACGGCCCGGCCTGGAAAAGATCCTGGCCGGCCTGCTGCGGCGGCCGCCCCTGCGCCGCGACCCGGCCCGGGTGCGCGCCTTCCTGGCCCGGGAGCGGGAGATCTGGGCCAACACCGCCGGACCCCTGGACTACCTCCTGGGCCAGGCCGGACCAGGGTTCCTGGCCGCGGGCCTGGGCGTGCTCGACCAGCTGGACCGGGGCAACGTGAGCTACCTGGTGCAGCGCTACGCCGGTTTCGACAACGCCCGCTTCCACGGCCTGGTCTTCGGCTCCACGGACCCGGCCGCCCGCGAGGAGGGCCTGCGCTACCTGCTTTCCCACGTGCGGGACATGGCCCGGGAGTTCCTGGGCCTCCTGGACCGGGCCATGGAGCGGGTCGCGGGCTGAATCGTTTCTTGCCATCCCGGAAATTCGCGCTATCATCGCCGGAGAAACAACGGAGACGACCCCCATGCCCCTGCGCCACGCCCTCTGCCGCCTGCTGCTCGGCCTGCTCCTGGCCGCGCCCGTCCTGGCCGCGCCCGCCCGGGCCGCGGACGACGGCTTCGCCCGCAAACCGGCCCCGCGCGAGTTCCACGGCCTGGCCTTCGGCGCGGAGATCAAGGACCTGGGCCTGACCCCGGTGCCGGGCCAGAAGGACACCTTCTACCGCAAGGACGAGGTCCTGACCCTGGGCCAGGCCAAGCTCGTGTCCGTGGCCTACTACGCCCGCAAGGGCAGGCTCGCGGGCGTGGGCCTGGCCGTGAAGGGCGAGGCCAACATCTTCCTGGCCCAGGACGCCCTGATCCAGTCCTTCGGCCCGGGCGAGCAGCGCGGCCCGCACTACGGCTGGGTCTGGCCCGACTTCTCCCTGGTGCTCACGCGCAAGGACAAGGATACGGCCGCCATCTACTACACCCTCGAGACGGACCGCTGACGGGCCGCTGAAGAATCCGCGGGGGCGAGGTGGCGAAACGGGCATGAGTCCGGCTTTCTGAGCGGCCCGGGAGAGGAAGTCGCCGCAGGTCCGGGTCCCGGCCCCGGCGGTGTTCCGATCAGCCCGGCGGCCGGGACTTTTCCAAGGATTCTTTAGAAATGCGCCTCCGGGGGCTTCCCTTGACCCCCGTCCAAGGGGTAAGAATGGGCCAGGATGGCCGTTTCAGGCCGCCAGGGGGTCCCATGTTCCGTTCCCGCCCCGCCGTGTTTTACGGCTTCACCATCATCGGCCTGGCCCTGCTCTTCGCCCTGGGCTTCATGGGCTATTACGAGTTCGTGCTGAAAAGCCGCGCCGACGCCGCGGCCTGGGCCGCCCAGGCCGGTCTGGCCGTGGCCGGGGGCGGGCTCGTGCTCCTGGCCGTGCAGGCCCTGCTCGTGTTCCGGGCCTTCATCTCCCCCCTGGCCCGCGACGAGGAGCGCCTGGAGGAGCTGGACGAGGCCGTGCGCCGCTTGGCCGTCACCGACGAGCTGACCCGGGTCTATAACCGCGCCAAGCTTGAGGAGTGCCTGCTGCGCGAGATGGAGCACGTGCGCCGCTACAAGGCCAAGGCCGCGGCCCTCATGCTCGACGTGGACGGCCTGGGCGCGGTCAACCGCGAGCACGGGGACCGCGCCGGGGACCGGCTCCTGCAGGGCCTGGCCGGGCTGCTGCGCCGCCGCGTGCGCAAGAACGACATGGTCTTCCGCTGGCGCGGGGACACCTTCGTGATCCTGGCCCCGTACATCGACGGCGAGCAGGCCGCGCGCTTCGCGGCCAAGGTGCGGCGCGAGGTGGCCGACGCCGAGTTCGACGAGGGCCTGCGCATCACCGTGAGCGTGAGTTCCGGCGAAATCTCCGGCGACGACGCCCCGGACGCCTTCCTCTCCCGCCTGAAGGACGGGCTGTCCGGCGGCCCGGTGGCGGGCGCGGGCGCGGCGGGGATTTCCGGAAACCCCGGCCTGTCGGCCGCGTGATCCGGGGTCCCGGCCGGGAAATTGCATTTCGCCCGCTCCGGGGATAGCGGGGCGGTCCAGGAATCAGAACCGGAACCTCCATGCCGCGCTCTCCACTCTCCCTCCTCCGCCGTTTCCTGGGCGCCTTTCTGCCCGTGGCCGCCCTGGTGCTCTGCGTGGCGCTGGCCTGGCAGACCCAGGGCCGCCGCCTCTACCTGGACGGCCTGCGCGGCTCCGAGCTGGCCCGCGTGACCCAGGAGTCGCGCCTCCTGGAGGTGGTCGTGGCCTCGCGGGCCGTGGACGCGAGCTTCCTGGCCGACCGCGCGGGCCACGACCTGCTCCGGCATCCGGGCCAGGCCCTGGGCGACATCGCGGGCACGCTGCGGACCTTCACCATGCTCAAGCGGGGCTATGCCCAGGTCCGCTTCCTGGACGCCGCGGGCGTCGAGCGGGTGCGTCTGGAGGCCGGACCGGACAGGCCGCGGGACGCCCTGGGCGACGTGCCGCGGGACTGCTCGGACGAGGCCGCGTTCCAGAGGGGCGCGGCCGTTCCCTTCGGCCAGGTCTATGTCTCGCGCCTGGCGGCCGCGGACGGCGGGTGCGGACCGGCCCGGCAGGGAGTTCCGGTGCTGCGCCTGGCCAGCCCGGTGTCCGGCCAGGACGGCGGCCTGGCCGGGGTCCTGATCCTGGACCTGGACGGCGGCCTGCTCCTGGAGCGCCTGCGCCAGCAGCGCGAAGGCGGTTCCTCCGGGCTGGCCCTGGTGAATCCCGAGGGCCGCTGGATCCTGGGGCCCTCGCCCGAGCCGGGCAAGGGCGTTCAATTCACCGGCGGCGGCCCGGCCCTGGACGAGATCTGGCCCGGAACCTGGGACCGGGTGCGCCGCCAGACCCAGGGCCAGTTCCTGCACGGCGGCGCGCTCTACACCTTCGCCGCGGTGCGGGCCGACGCCCCCGGCGGCGCGGGCCAGGCCGCGCGCATCATCCCGGAGGAGAGCTGGATCCTCGTCTCCCGCCTGGCGCCGGAGCGCCTGGAGCCGCCGCTCAGCCGCCGCTTCTGGGGCCTCACCGCCGGGCTCCTGGCCCTGCTGGCCGCGGGCGGCTGGTTCTTCGCCCTGGCCCAGTCCCGGCGCAGCCAGGCCGTGGCCGACCTGCGCCGCAGCGAGGAGACGGCCCGGGCCATCCTCAACGCCGGTCCGGACGCGGCCTACCTGCTCATCGGCCTGGACGGCCGCATCCTCACCGCCAACGCCGTGGCCGGGGAGCGCTTCCGGGGCGTGCTGCAAGGCGGGCTGGAGGGCAGGAATTTCTTCGAGGTGACGCCGCCGGACCTTTCCAGCCAGCGCCGCGCCCTGGTGGAGCTCTGCGTGGAGAGCGGCGAGCCCCTGCGCTTCGAGGACCGCCGCGACGGCCTGATCCTGGACAACACGCTCTACCCGGTGCGCGGCGAGGAGGGCGCGGTGGAGCGCCTGGTGGTGGTCTCCCGCGACGTGACCGCCGAGCGCAGGGCCCAGGACCGCCTGCTCACCCTGTCCCGGGCCGTGGACCAGAGCCCGGTCATGGTCATGATCACCGACCCCCGCGGGATCATCGAGTACGTGAACCCGCGCTTCACCGAGGTCTATGGCTGGACCGCCGAGGAGGTGGCGGGCCGCGACTCCCGGCTGCTCAATTCCGGCCTGCACGAGCCGGAGTTCTTCGCCGGGATCTGGCGGACCATCACCGGGGGCGGCGAGTGGCGCGGCGAGATCTGCAACAAGACCCGCGACGGCCGCGAGGTCTGGGAGCACATGTCCATCTCGCCGGTGCTCGACGACGAGGGGCGGCTGGCGCACTTCGTGGCGGTCAAGGAGGACGTGACCGAGCGCAAGCTGGCCGCCGACGCCCTGGCCGAAAGCGAGGAAAAGGTGCGGGCCATGAGCGAGGCCTCCCAGGACGGCCTGGTCATGGTGGACGACCAGGGCCGGGTGGCCTTCTGGAACCGCGCGGCCGAGGAGATGTTCGGCTATGCCCGCGAGGAGGCCCTGGGCCGCCTGCTGCACGAGATGGTGGCCCTGCCCGCGGACCTGGAGCGCGTGCGCACCGGGTTTCCGGATTTCGCCCTGGGCGGCGGCGGCCCCCTGGTGGGCAGGCTCACCGAGATGACCGCCCGGCGCAAGGACGGCTCTCACTTTCCGGTGGAGCTGTCGATCTCGGCCTTCCGGCTGCGCGGCCGCTGGTGGGCCGTGGGCACGGCCCGGGACATCACGGACCGCAAGGTGGCCGAGGCCCGGCTGCGCGAGATGGCCACCACGGACAGCCTCACCGGCATCCTCAACCGCCGCCGCTTCCTGGAGCTGGCCGCCGACGAGCTGGAGCGCGCCCGGCGCTACCAGCGGGACACGGCGCTCATCATGTTCGACGTGGACCACTTCAAGCAGGTCAACGACTCCCAGGGCCACGCCGCTGGCGACCAGGTGCTGCGCGGCCTCACGGTCACGGCCCGCGAGACCCTGCGCGGAGCCGACATCCTGGGCCGCATCGGCGGCGAGGAGTTCGCCGTGCTCCTGCCCGAGACCGACCTCCCGGCCGCGTCCCGGGCCGCGGAGCGCCTGCGCCGGGCCGCCGAGTCCATGGAGCTGCTGACCGACGGCGGACCCTTTGCCGTGACCGTGAGCCTGGGCGTGGTGCTCCTCAATCCGGGCGAGACCCTGGAGGACCTGCTCAAGCGCGCGGACCAGGCCCTGTACCGGGCCAAGCAGGGCGGAAGAAACAGGGTGGAAGTGGGCTGAGCGGACCTGCGGGGCCGTTGAAAATTCTCCATCCGCGGCGTTGCCGCGAACAGGGCCGGACCCTCGCGCAGGTCATTGCGCGCGTCGTCCGGCTTCGTCGGTTTCACGGAAAGGCGGGAAGTCCGGCCTAGCCCTTGTCCTGGTCCGCGCCCTGGGGGTCCGTGCCCTCGCGGTCCGTGTCCGTTTCCGGAGCCGCGGGCCGGTCCTCGGGATCGGGCTGCTCCGGCCCCGGGCCGCCGGGCTGTTCCGGCCTGCGGCGCAGGAGCCGCAGCACGCTCTGGATCAGGATCATGCCCCGGCCTTGAACAGCGCCGCCGCCGCGCTGATCTGCTCCGGCGTGCCCACCACCAGCACCGAGTCCCCGGCCAGGAGCACCGCGTCGGCGTCCGGGTTGGACTGGGCACGGCCCTCGCGCCGCAGGGCCAGGAGCGTGACCCCGTGGGTCTTGCGCAGGGCCAGCTCCTTGATGCTCTTGCCGTGGGCCGGGCAGGACTCCTCCAGCCGCAGCCGGGCGATCTCCACGTCCGGCAGGCGCAGGTCCACGGGACAGGCCGAGGCCGGGGCCAGCTCGCGCAGCATGTCGTAGCCCTCGGCCCGCACCTCGTGGATGAAGCGCTCCACCTCGGCCCGCGGCACGTGGTAGCGCGCCAGCACCCGCGAGAAGATCTCCACCGAGGTCTCGAACTCCTCGGGGATCACCTCGCTGGCGCCCAGGGCCAGCAGCTCCGCGCGCTCGGACAGGAAGCGGCAGCGGGCCGCGATGTAGAGGTCCCGGTTCATCAGGCGCAGGGCCTGCACCGCCCGCCTGGAGGCCGCCGGGTCCGAGATGGCCACGGCCGCGGCCCGGGCGCGGGGCACGCCGATGTGCTCCAGCATGGCCGGGTAGGAGGCGTCGCCATAGACCATGGGCTCGCCCGCGGCCTGCTCGCGCAGCACGGTCTCGGGGTTCATCTCCAGGATCACGTAGGGGATGTCCCAGGTGCGCGCCCCGCGGGCCAGGTTGCGGCCGCTCAGGCCGTAGCCGATGATGACCAGGTGCCCGGAAAGGTTGTGGAAGCCGTTGGACGCCCCGCCCGGGGCGCGGGTCCCGCGCAGCCAGAGGGCGGGCAGGGGCAGCTTTTCCAGCAGGCCCGCACCGGCCGGGGCCAGGGCCATGATGAAGGGCGTGAGCGCCATGCCCGGCACGGCCACGGACAGGAAGAGCTGGTACTGTTCGGCCGTGACCAGGCCCTGGGAAAGGCCGCTCTGGGCCAGGATGAAGGAGAACTCCCCCACCTGGCACAGGGCCAGGCCCGCCAGGGCCGCGGTGCGCAGGGGATAGCCCAGGAGCTGGACCACGCCGCCCGCCACGAAGGCCTTCACGGCCAGCACGCCCAGGCAGAGCGCCAGCACGGTGAGGGGCCGGGCCGCGGCGGCCTGGAGGTCCAGCAGCATGCCGATGGAGACGAAGAACAGGCTGGAGAACACGTCGCGGAAGGGCAGGATGCGGGCCAGGGCCTGGTGGCTGTAGGCCGAGCCCGAGACGATGAGCCCGGCCAGGAACGCGCCGAGCGGCAGGGACAGGCCGATGCGCCAGGTGAGCCAGGCGATGGAGAAGCAGAGGCCCACGATGGCCAGGAGGAAAAGCTCGTTGTTGCGCGTGGCCGCCACGCGCTTCAAAAGGAACGGCGCGAGCCAGCGGGCCGAGACAAAGACCACGCCGAGGACCAGGGCGGCCTTGATCCCCAGGGCCAGGAGCGCGGCCCCCGGGCTGTCGGCCCGGCCCGCCAGGAGCGGGGCCAGGAGCATGAGGGGCACGATGGCGATGTCCTGGAAGATGAGCACGGCCAGGGCCACGCGGCCGTGCGGGGCCTCGGCCTCGCGGCGCTCCTGGAGCACCTTGAGGACCACGGCGGTGCTGGAGAGCGCCAGCATGAAGCCCAGGAACACGGCCGGTCCCGGGGCCCCGCCCCAGAACAGGGCGGCCAGGGTCCCGGCCCCGATGGTCAGGCCCATCTGGAGACTGCCGCCCAGCAGCGCGGGACGCCGCAGGGCCAGCAGGTCGGGCAGGGAGAACTCCGTGCCGATGGCGAAGAGCAGGAAGACCACGCCCACCTCGGCCAGGATCTCCACCGCGTGGGCGTGCGACACCAGGCCCAGGGCGTGCGGGCCCGCGATGAGCCCGGCCAGGAGATAGCCCACCACGGCGGGCACGCGCAGAAAATGGCAGGCGTAGAGCATGGCGGCCGACAGGGCCAGGATCACGAGCACGTCTTGCAGGATGTCCATGGCTGTTCAGTCCGCAATCTGGGCCGGGGACAGGCCCAGGGCCTTGGCCAGGCGCTTGAGCGTGGCGGGGCGCAGGTTGGCCTCGGCCCGCTCCATCTGGGCAAAGGCCGACTGGGTCACCCCGAGCCGCGCAGCCACCTGGCGCTGGGTCAGGCCCAGGTGCTCGCGCCAGGCCCGGACCAGGCTTTTGCCCTCCAGGCCGTGCGCCCGCACCACCTCGTGGGGGATGAGGGCCTCGTCGCCGGAGCCCTGCACCAGCGCCAGGTATTCCTCGTAGGGCACCACTGCAAAGACGGGCTGCCCGTTCATCTTGATGATCTGGTGGCTAGCAGGTGTGTTCATCGCGCTTCTTGACCTCCTCAATGCGGACGATGCGCAGGTCCACGCTGAAGATGACCCGGAAACGGCCCACGCGCAGGCGGAACTCTTCCCGCCCGGCAAGGGCCTTCACGTTGCGGCAGTCCGGCCAGAGGCGCAGGTCCTCCACCGCGTCGGCGATGCGCAGCCGATCCGGGCGTTCCAGCCGGAGCCATTGTTTCATGGCCCTTTTGGTCCAATGGATGTCACGCACGTGATATAAGTATTGATAAGTTTTCAATCAAGATATTATAAGCCGTCTCCGCCCTTCCTCTCTCGGGCGATGGCCTCGTGCCGGGCCTGGCGGCGCATGGCCGCCTCCTGGTTGCGCCGCCGGTCCTCGTCGGTCTCCAGGCGCAGGCGCGGGGCCTGGCTGGGCCTGCCCTGTTCGTCCAGGCAGACGTAGGTCACGTAGGCCGAGTTGGTGTGGCGCACCTCGCCGGTGGCGAGGTTCTCGGCCTCCACCCGCACGCCCACCTCCATGCTCGTGCGGCCCACGAAATTGATGCTGGCCTTGAGGATGACCATCTCGCCCACGTGCACCGGGGCCAGGAAGTCCGTGCGGTCCAGGCTGGCCGTGACCACCTGGCCGCGGCAGTGGCGCTGGGCCGCGATGGACCCGCAGGTGTCGATGTACTTGAGCACCACGCCGCCGTGGCAGGTGCCCGCGGGGTTGGCGTCCGAAGGCAGGATGAGGTGGGCCATGGTCACGGCGGTCTGGGCCGGGGTCTTGGCGTCCATCAGTCGTCTCCCTTGGTCTTGCCGAAGCGCACCCGGGCCTTCCACACGAGCATGCCGATCCGGCGGCCCAGGTCCGACTCGCGGGTGCGGATGAGGGACTCGGCGGCCTGCTTGTCGCCCTGGGACTTGAGCAGGGCGGCGGACTCCAGGTCGCGCAGGTAGTGGCCGCACTCCTGGATCACGGCCGAGAGGTCCAGGGTTTCCAGCTCCCGCGGCACCCGCACGGATTTCACCTTGCGCATGAAGGGCCTCCTCTGATGACGGTCCGCATGACAATCCGATGACAGATGCCGTCACAGGGGTCAAGCGGGTCTGGCCTTTCCGGGCCGCGGGGCGTACACTTGGCCCCATGAATCCCCACGTGCTCGCCCTGGCCGCCGGTCTGGCCGTGTTCGGCGTGGCCTCCCTGGGCCTGACCCAGGGGGTGGAGCCCTTCGTCACCTGGTACTTCAGCTTCGCCTGGTGGCCCGCCATCCTGGCCGCGCAGTCGGCCATCAAGCTCAAGGGCGGCCGGGCCACGCTCTGGGACGACCCCCGGCTCTTCGCCCAGCTGCCGCCGCTCTCGCTCACGGTCTGGCTGGCGTTCGAGGCCTTCAACTTCCGGCTGGGCGACTGGGCCTACCTGAACCTGCCCGAGAGCCTGCCCCTGCGCTGGCTGGGCTACGCGCTGTCCTTCGCCTCGGTGCTGCCCGCCCTGGTCACGGCCGCGGACGTGCTGGAGCACCTGGGGCTCTTCGCCAAGGTCCGCTCCCGGCCCCTGGTGCGGCCCCAGGCCCTGTACGGCGCGCTGGCCTCGGCGGGCGTGGTCTGCCTGGTCCTGCCGCTGATCTGGCCGGACTTCTTCTTCCCCCTGGTCTGGGGCGGGTTCGTGTTCCTGCTGGAGCCCTGGCTGCACCGCGAGGGCGGGGACTGCCTGCTCTCGGACCTGGAGGCCGGGCGGCCCAGGCGGCCGCTGGTCGTCGCCGCGGCGGGCCTGGTCACGGGGTTCTTCTGGGAGATGTGGAACTTCCGGGCCGGGGCCAGGTGGGTCTATGACCTGCCCATCCAGGCCGGGCCCAAGCTTTTCGAGATGCCGCTCCTGGGCTACCTGGGCTTCCCGGCCTTCGCCCTGGAGTGCTTCTGCCTGACCAGCGCCTTCTTCCTGCTGCGCCGCAGGCTCTCGCTTCTGCCGCCCTTCACCCGCAAGCTGGCCTGGGCCGCGCTCCTCCTGGCGGCCGCGGCCTTCGACCTCTGGGTCATGCGGGGCATCGACCGCTGGACGCTGGCGGGCTAGTTCCCGCTCCCCTCGCCGCCCCAGAGCACGGCCTTGTTGCGGCCCGCGCGCTTGGCCGCGTACAGGGCCCGGTCGGCCCGGGCCAGGGCCGGGTTCACCGAGGGCTCCTCGCCCGCCACCACGGCCACGCCCACGCTCACGGTGAGCTGCGCGCCGTCCTGGTCCAGGCGCAGGCCTTCCACGGCCCGGCGCATGCGCTCGGCCAGGGCCAGGGCGCCCTCGGCCCCGGTCTCGGGCAGGAGCACGGCGAACTCCTCGCCGCCCAGGCGGCAGGCCAGGTCCTGGGAGCGCAGCAGCGTGCGGCAGAGCATGGCCACCCGCCGCAGGGCAGCGTCCCCGGCCTCGTGGCCCAGGCTGTCGTTGATCCCCTTGAAGTGGTCCAGGTCGAGCATGAGCACCGCGGGCGGCGAGCCCCGGCGGCGGGAGCGCTTGATCTCGGCCGCGGCGGCGTCGAAGAAGCGGTGGCGGTTGGCCAGGCCTGTGAGCGGGTCGGTGTGGGCCAGCAGGGCCAGGCGGGCCTCCATCTCCTTGCGCTGGGAGATGTCCATGCACACGGCCAGGCAGTGGGCAGCGCCCTGGATCTCCACGCTGCTGGCGCGCAGGAGCATGTCGCGCAGGCCGCCGTCCGGCAGCCGCACCTGGCCCTCGAAGGCCGAACTGCGGCCCTGGGCCGCCGGGGCCGTGATGCGGGCGAAGTCCTCGGGGCTGAAGCAGCGGCGCAGGGCCTGGGCCGGGCCCAGGGCGGCCTCGCCGAAGAAGTCCCGGGCCTCGGCGTTGGCCTGGATGACGGTCCCGTCCCGGTCCAGCACGAGCAGGGGCGCGGGCACGGCCTGGAACAGGGCCTGGAGCGCGTGGCGGCTGTGGTCCAGGTCCTGGTTGGCCCGGCGCAGGGCCTGGCGCGCGGCCCACTCCAGGCGCTGGAGCCGGTTGGAGCGGGAGAGCAGGAGCAGGAGCACGGCGATCTCCGTGACCAGGCCCAGGACCAGGCCCAGCTCCCGCGCGGCCCAGGGCTTGCCCGCGAAGTGGGCGGCCAGGGCCAGGCCGCTGCCCAGCAGGGTCACCACGGACGTGGCCGCGAAGGTCAGGGGAAAGCTCAGGGCGTAGATGATGGGCAGCACGAAGAGGAAGAGCAGGGCCGCCTCGGTCTGGGGCGAGAGGAGCACGGCGCAGGCCGGGATGGCCGCCGCGCACCAGGCCAGGCACAGGGCGTGCAGGCGGCGGAAGCTGTCCATGCGGGGCAGCAGGGCCAGGCAGCCCAGGGAGACCAGGATCAGCCCCGAGCGGGCCGTGACGGCCTCGGCGAAGTGGGGCGTGCCGAAGAAGCGCAGGTAGTCGTTGGCGAAGAAGAGCGAGTTGAGCAGGGCGGCCCAGAAGAAGGCCAGCCGCGAATAGCGCAGCCATTCGGGCAGGCGGGCGGCGCGGTAGTCCGATTCCAGGGCCGGGTCGCGGAACTCGCCGCCGGGTGTGAGGGAGAGGGTCTGCGCTTCCATGGGATGCCCTTGCCAGGGCGCGCCGGGCTTGAAAAGCCAGGCGAAATGGTAGGGCTATCCTGAAAAGGGCGGGATGACAAGGGGATGCCTGAAAAAAATACGCCAGGCGCCGGCTTTTACCGCCCCATCGATTCGCGCACCCGTTCGGCCGCCTCCAGGAAACGGTCCGGCGAAAGGTGCAGCGCCCCGCTGAAGGGCATGTCCAGTTCGTGGATGAGCCAGATGATGATGACCACCATGAGCAGCATCATGCCCATGTACCAGGTGTCGGCCAGGCCGTGGCCCAGCTCGGTGCAGAAGAGCGCGATGATGGTGAAGACGAAGCCCAGGTGGATGAGCAGCCAGAAGGGCCAGAGCAGGCTGCCGTGGATGCTCTCCAGCCGGGCGTGGCGCATGTGCGAGAGCTGCTCCATGTCCTCCAGCATGCGCGTGTGGTAGAAGGTCTGCTGCACGTCGGCGGGCTTGAGCCTCTCCCAGGCCCGCCAGACCGCCTCGTAGCGGGCGCGGGTCTTGGGGCTGCGCTCGCCCTGGGTCATGGAGGGCCATTCCTCGCGGGCCACGCTTTCCAGGTATTCGGCCATGGCCTCCTGGAAGGGCCGCGAATCGGGCAGAAGCCGCGAGGTCCGGGCCAGGGTGGTGGCGCTGTAGGCCTCGTGGGCCAGGTCCTCGGTGGACTGGGTGAAGTTGCCCCAGAGGGTCATGACCGCGAAGCTCAGGAAGAAGGTGTAGAGCGTGGCGAAATAGTTGATGTTGGAGGCCAGCAGGCTGCGCTGGATGAGGTCCAGGCCGTGGTGCCTGCGCCGCCGCAGGAGCATGGCCGCGGCCGTGCCGGTCACGGCCATGGCAATCAGCAGGCCCAGGTTCCAGGCCTCGGGACTCATGCCTCCTCCCGGCCCGGGCGCTCCACCAGGCGGCCGTAGTAGCGTTCGGGCAGCTCGTGTTCCACAGGCCTGCCCCGGCTCATGTTCAGCTTGCGGATCAGGAAGTTCACCCGCTGCATCCGGCGGTAGCGCTCCTGCTCGTCCGGGACCCCGGCCAGCAGGTCCAGGGCCGTGCGGATCTCCTTCTCGCGCTCCAGCTCGGGCGGCAGGCAGCCCGCGTTCTTCAGGATGCGGTAGGCCATGCGCAGGTCCTCGGGCACCAAGGAGAGGTCCTCCTCGGGCAGGGGCAGGCCCTTGCCCGGCAGGTTGTCGAAGCCGCCCTCCTGCATGTGGCGGAGGATGGCCTCCTCGGCCAGGCGCTCGATGAAGAGAAACATGCCTGATCCTCTATCCTTGCGGCGGAATCCGCGCAAGGCCCCGGGCGAACGGCGGGGATGAAAAAAGCCCGGGGGCGGACCCCCGGGCCTTTCCGTTTCCGCGGCGCGGCCTAGTTCTGGGCCACGGGCTTGGAGCCCCACAAGGCCAGGATGCGCTTCTGGATGAGCGCGGCCCAGTCGTCCAGGGCCTTCTGGGCCTGGCCCAGCTCCGAGAAGTTCTCGGTGGAGTACTTGGCGCCCTGGCGGTCGTCGGTGAACAGCCCCATGGTCTTGTCCGTGTCCGCCTCGCTGAAGCGCAGGGCCACGGCGCAGCTGCCCACGTTCACGTCCCGGCCGATGGCTGCCTTCTCGCCCAGGGAGATGAGGATGCCGATGGGCAGCACCGAGGAGATGGTGTTGCGCACCGGGTTGCTGGGCCGCACCTGGGTGATGGCCGCGGAGACGCGCAGCACGCCGGGTCCGGGCTTGTCCGTGAGCGGGAACTTGATGTCCATGAGGGCCTTGGTGAGCACGTCCTGGAAGTGCGCGGCCAGGGCCTGGAGCTGTTCCGGCTTGATGCCGGAGGCGTCCGACTGCTCGGTGATGCGCCAGACCACGACCGGGTCGAGCAGGATGGCCTTGTAGCGCTGGGGCGTGAAGTCCGGGCTGCGCCAGAGCATCATGGGCTTGTGGCCGGGCACGGGCTGGAGCAGGGCGGTCTCGTCGCCCAGGAAGCCCTGGGCCTCGGCCGTGGCCGAGGCGGGCGCGGACTTCTGGTCCGGCGGCGGGGCGGGCTGGTTCTGGGGGGTGTTGGACTTGCCGCCGCAGGCGGCGAGCACGAGGCAAAGGAGCGGGACCAGACACAGGGCGCGCAGCACGCGGGACATGACGGCCTCCGGGGATGGGAGTTGATTGCTCGTCAAAGTATCTCCCGAGTCCGGGCCGGAGTAAAGGGGAACTCTGCGGGACGTGTTCGGTGAAGGCCGGGGAGGGCCTTTCCCCGCCCTGGCCGCAAACGGCCCGAAGGGACTTGCCTGAAACGCCTGTTTGGGCGAGAGTGCCCGCATGTCCAAGCCTGCGAACGGTTCCCCGCTGCTCACCCTGGCCGCGGTCTGCGTGGTCCAGTTCACGGCCCCCTTCATGCTCACGGCCGTGGGCGTGGCCCTGCCCAGCCTGGGCCGCGACCTGCACGCCTCGGCCGTGCAGCTGGGCCTGGTGGAGCAGCTCTACGCCCTGTCCCTGGCCATGACCATGCTTACCTTCGGCCGCCTGGGCGACCTGCGCGGACAGGGCCGCGTGTTCCTGGCCGGGCTCGTGGTCTTCACGGCCATGACCGCCTCCCTGGGCCTGACCCGGAGCGTGGAGATGATCATGATCCAGCGCTTCTTCCAGGGCCTGGGCGGGGCCATGGTGCTCTCCGGCAGCCTGGCCCTGGTGGCCGCGGCCTACCCGCCCCAGGTGCGCGGCCGCATGATCGGCCTGGTCTCGGCCAGCACCTATGCCGGGCTCTCCTGCGGCCCGGTCATCGGCGGCTTCGTCACCGCGCATTTCGGCTGGCGCAGCGTGTTTCTCATGTCCGCGCCCCTGGGCCTGGCCGCGGCCGTGCTCTGCCTCCTGGGCGTGCCGCTCTCCGGCACGGACCGCGAGGAGCCCATGGACTGGCGCGGGGCCGTGCTCTTCGGCCTGGCCGTGGGCCTGGTCATGCTCGGCGCGGCCCACGCCCGGGAGGTCCCGGCCGGGCCGCTCATGATGCTTTCGGGCCTGGCCGTGTTCGGCTTCTTCTCGGCCCTGGAGCGCCGCCAGAAGCACCCCCTCCTGGACTTCTCGCTCTTTACCGGCAACCGCTACCTGTCCCTGAGCTGCCTGGCGGCCTTCGGCAACTACGCCGCCACCTTCGGCATCACCTTCCTCATGAGCCTCTACCTCCAGTACGCCAAGGGCCTCTCGCCGCGGCAGGCCGGGTTCGCGCTTCTGGCCCAGCCCCTGATGCAGGTGATTTTCGCGCCCCTGGCCGGACGCCTGGCCGACCGCCACGAGCCCGCCAGAATCGCCACCCTGGGCATCGTGGTCAGCGCCGCGGGCCTGCTCCTGGCCGCGGCCAGCACCACGGGCGAAACCCCGTTCTGGCTGCTCATCCCGGAGCTGGCGCTCATCGGCGCGGGCTTCGGCCTGTTCGTCTCGCCCAATTCCGCGGCCATCATGGCCAGCGTGGACCGCACCCGCTTCGGCCTGGCCTCCGGGCTCATCGGGGTCATGCGCACCCTGGGCATGGCCGCCAACCTGACCTGCGTGGCCTTCGTCTTCTCCCTGTTCCTGGGCGACGCGGCCGTGACCGCCGAGACCCTGCCCGCGTTCCTGGACGCCATGCGCACGGGGCTGGCGGCCTCGGCCGTGCTGGCCTGCCTGGGCGTGGGCGTGTCCCTGGGCCGGGGCCGCAGAAAGACCGGATGAACGCGGCCGAGCGCCGCGCCAAGGAGGTTCCCATGTCCGCACGCGCACTGTTCCGCAAGGCCGCGGTCCTGCTCCTGGCCGTCCTGGTGGCGGCCTCCTGCGCCCAGAAAAAGGCCCCGCCCGCGCCCACGGCAGGCGGCGGCCTGGACCCGGAACAGGCCCGGGCCATCGCCGTGGAGGCCTATCTCTACGGCTATCCCCTGGTGACCATGGAGTACACCCGGCGCATCCTGACCAACGCCGTGGAGCCCGGGGCCGGGCGCGCGCCCATGAACCGCTTCGCCCACGTGCGGGCCTACGTGACCCCGGGGCACAAGGAGGTGGTGTGGCCCAACTCCGACACCCTCTATTCCACGGCCTGGCTGGACCTCTCGGCCGGACCCATGGTCCTGAGCCTGCCGGACACCCGGGGCCGCTACTACCTCATGCAGGTCATGTCGGCCTGGACCGAGGTGCTGGCCGCGCCGGGCTCGCGCACCAGCGGGACCCAGGCCCAGAAATGGGTGCTCACCGGGCCGGGCTGGAAGGGCGTCCTGCCCCCGGACATGCGCGAGATCCGCTCGCCCACCAACCTTGTCTGGATCGTGGGCCGCACCTATTGCGAGGGCACGCCCGAGGACTATGCATTGGTCCACGCCCTGCAGGACCAGTACGTGCTCAAGCCCCTGGCCGAGTGGGGCAAGGCCGCCGCGCCGCAGCCGGGCAGGGTGGACCCCGCGGTGGACATGAAGACCCCGGTGCGCGAGCAGGTGGAGGCCCTGAGCGCGGCCGAGTTCTTCCGGCTCATGACCCGGCTCATGCGCGACAACCCGGCCCTGCCCCAGGACGCGCCCCTGCTGGAGAAGATGGCCAAGGTGGGCATCGTGCCGGGCCAGGACTTCGACCTTTCGCGCCTGCCCCTGGCCGTGGCCGGGGGCGTGGCCGGGGCCCCGCGGCTCGGCCTGGCGCGCATCGCGGCCCGGGCCGTGAGCAGCACGGGCGTGGTCAACGGCTGGGCCATGAACCTGAACCTGGGCACCTACGGCACGGACTACGAGAACCGGGCCTACGTGGCGGCCGAGGCCCTGGGCGCGAACCTGCCCCAGGACGCGGTCTATCCCAAGTCCCAGGGCTGGTACACGGGCGAGGGCCGCTACGTGCTGCGCTTCCCGGCCGACGGCCTGCCGCCGGTGAACGCCTTCTGGTCCCTGACGCTTTACGACGACGCGGGCTTCCTGGTGGCCAACCCGCTGGGCCGCTCGTCCCTGGGCACGCGCGACGCGCTCAAGCCCGGGCCGGACGGCTCCGTGACCCTGTACATCCAGCACGACTCGCCCGGGCCGGGCAAGGAGGCCAACTGGCTGCCCGCGCCCACGGGCACCTTCAACCTCCTGCTGCGGCTCTACTGGCCCAAGACCGCGCCGCCCTCGATCCTGGACGGCACCTGGACCCCGCCGGAGATCGAACTGGCGCAGTAGGGGGCGGGTGGACGAGGACGACAAACCCCGGCCGTAAGAGCAGCGCCTCCGGCCGGGGTTTTTGATGTTTGAGCGGTTGCTGTAGAATTTGTATCAAAACTGCGACGCCTCTTTCGCGGAAAAGGCGGCGGAGAAAATTCTTGTTTCCAGGAAACCGGGTGTGGTACAAGCCAGCAATTATTTGCGATCATGTTCGGAACCGTGGGATATTTGGCATGCGGAGCCCTTCGGATGAGCGTTGAGAGATGGCAAGTGAGGACTGTAGTGTGCAAAAAGTAGCCGCCTACCTCCTGGAGCGCCGTGACGACATGGAGCAGCCCGAGGCTCGGGCTGCAGAAGCCGATCGCCTCAAGACCCAAGTTGAAAGCTGGCTACGCTCGAAGGGGGCCTCGAGCAACGGCTCGACTGGCTCTTATCTGCCCCCAGATGGGAGTGCGGGCACCTTTAAAATCCAAGAGGCCGCTGACGGCGAGCGAACGCTGTGGGCGCTCGACCTTAAGGAAGATACGACAGAAGGACGGCGCTTCTTGGCCAGTCTTTCGATCATCGCAAGCAGGGACAGGGTCTCGGTCTACATCACTCTTGAGACCGGTTGGATGACAACCCAGGTCATGCCGGTCTCGCTTGACCCGCGTTGCCCGAGAATTGTTCGCGACCTGATGCAGTTGCCAGGCAGATGGTTCCACGGCGCGTCGTTGCTGAGCCAAGCCAAGTCCATAACGGGCTTCGATGCGGGCGACGCGCTTGTTCACGAAATCAAATATGCAGATCGGTCGATACCGATCATCACCATCAGCAAAAGATATGGCGAACTGGCCCTGCCTGATCTCGACCGGACACTCGGGTATGACTTGGCAGGCCTCGCTAATGTCTGCGTGCTCGATGAGGATGCGTCGTGGGCATTGACAGACGTGCTCGGGCGCGATTGGTGCTGTTACCACGGGGCAGTCCGGCTGTACTGGCCCCGTTTCTCCTCGAACCAAGATCGTTTCCAGCATCCGTTGTGGACAGCCGAGCGATTGCGCTCAAGAGCAGGGGACCTTCAAGATACGCGGGAGCTATTCCGGCGGCAACTTCGTGGTCTCATCTTTCGCGCATCTGCGCTCAGCGTCACTAGGCCACGCGAGATCGACGAAATTCGCGAGGCCCATAATCGCCGCGAGTTCGCTGAACTTCGCCAACAGGCGACTTCTTTGGCAGAGTTCCAAGTGCTCGCGGACAACTATGCGAATGACAACGATCGGCTACGCCATGAACTGGCGCTAGCAAGGAGTCAAGTTGAGGATCTTCAGGCGCAAGTCAGGACATTAGAGGGCGACAAACTCGCGCTCAGGGCTCACCTCGTCGCCAAGGGTGCCGTCGAGGAGACCAAGAACGAGGGTGAAATCGCGCCTGGTGGAGACGAGTGTGAGGTCGTGCCCGCAGAGCCAGTGTCGGGCGAGACTCGATATTACAAGAAGGTCGGCGAACGGCCAAAGTATGACATAATGCACCCGGTACAAGATTGTGGTCACAATCGGTGGCAACCATCGCACAAGGGCGACAAGGCAAAGAAAGGTATCGCGAAGCTGGAGGGACGTTCCGACTGGCAGAGTGTTTACCATTGCGGCACATGCACCGGCGGCGGTATGTGGAAAGTCCGATGGTGACAACCGGACAGTGAGACGCCCGTCATCCGGCTGCTGCGGACGGGCGCTGCATGCCGCCGCTGATGCTGAGCGTTAGCTGGTCGAGGAACTGCCATTCCAAGATGGAGACTGCCGTGTATAATCTGATAGTATCTTACCAGTTCAACGATTGGGACGGAAAAACGTTTCGGTTCGATAAGAACCGCTTCCTGGAGTACACGAACGCGGCCATCAAAGAACAACTGCGAATGTTGTCAAACGAAGCCATTGCATGCCTCAAATCCTGGCCTTGTGTGCTCATGGAGGAAGGGCAAGCAGAAGAACTCGTCCGCATCGCCCTCATCTCAGACCTTCAAGACCTCGACAGGGAGATCCAGCTGACGGTCACGCTGTACCCGAGCAAAGCCCCGATCCTGAATGACCACTTATGGCGCGTCCGAGATGATCTTGGCATCGATCAATTCGAGTTCAATCGAAACCACTGGGCGGTGAAGGAACAAGATATGCTTTCGGTTCTTCGGGCGGCTGGACACGAACTCGATATTTCCGCTGTTGGCCTCCCTCAAGCGTTGCCGCTGCCCGCACCTACCCGGGCAACCCTCATCAGCGCACGAAACGCGATTTCCGAGTGGAGCCACACTGATATTGACGACTTGTTGCTGGAAGCAGGCGTGAAAGGCCTCTCCGCAGGTCGGGATGTCGGTTCTCGACGCGACCGAGCCAATGCGATTGTTCAGTACGCGCTCCAGAACCCCTCGGCGGTCACCGCGGAGAATTCGCTTTTCTCCGCATATCTCGTGAGACGGGCACCTACCGCGGGACGCGAAGCCGAAGAAGAAACTCCACTTCCGCAGGCCCAAGGGGCTGCACCCAGCACCGGCCTCGCTCCCGAGGCCCAATCTGACAGCCGCATCCCGAATCGCGTCTTCGTGGTGCATGGCCGGAACGAAGCCGCCCGCAAAGCAGTTGTATCGTTTCTCGAGAGCATCGGATTAGTGGGAATCGTTCTCCATGATCAGCCCAACATGGGCCGCCATCTTCTCACCAAGTTCATTCAGGAAGCAGAACTCACGACCTTTGCAGTTGTCCTGATGACTGACGATGACATGGGAAGCGTGAAGGGGGGGACACCCGCGCCACGCGCTCGTCAAAACGTAATTCTCGAGCTGGGTTACTTTTTGTCGCGCCTTGGTCAGGCAAAGGTATGCGCACTGATCACCCCAGGCCTTGAAACTCCCTCCGACTTTGACGGCATCGGCTACATCCGGATGGACGATGACCGGCGATGGCAACAAGAGCTGAAGCGCGAACTCTTGGCAGCAAAAATGCCGGTCACCGAGGGCCCGAGTGGCCCGTCCGTCGGCTAACAACCGGTTACAACGGACCGTCCGTTGAGCCAGGGCGTCAGCCCTGATGCGTGCAACGCTTCCTTGAATCCGCCACGTTCCCTGCGGCCCGCTGGAGTTGTCCTGAGGCAGGTCGTGCCGTGTCTACCTTGCCTGGACCCCGCCGGAGATCGAGCTGGCGCAGTAGGGGGCGGGTGGACGAGGACGACAAACCCCGGCCGGAGGCACTGCCTTCGGCCGGTTTTTTTAAATCGACAAGATGTAACGGCGGACAGGATTTTTCTCATCCGCGGTTCCAAGACACGGCTGTGTATTGGGAAGGAGTTGTTGGGTAGGAGTCGCCTTTTTTGCGATTATTTTCCCATTGCAACGCCTGAAGATTCGACAGAATATCGCTGCCGCCTAGTGCTGCTGGATAAATGTGATCGATTTCCCATCCGGTGCCATTGGGGGTTGTGTCCCCATATTTACTCCATTCAATCAAAGCGCCACATGCATCAAGGCGATATGCCTCCGGACTTTTCCCCGGAGCATGGCTGGCCTTGTTCCAAACCGCGAGACGAGTTTCGAAGGAGAATCCTTCCAGCAATCCAAATCCGGCAGCGGTGTCCATAGTGAACCCCCAAAAGTTAAAATTTTATATTTATTTATATATAAATCAAGTTATGTCAACGTGAGCCTGCCGTTTATGGTCATTTTTTGTATGTTTGCGGCAGGTATGCGCCCCTCCTTGCCACCCCGACAAAATGGAGGTCCATTTTGTCATGGAATTCGAGTGGGACGAGGCCAAGCGGGCCGCGAATCTGGCCAAGCACGGCGTGGATTTCGTGGATGCCGCGGCGGTGTTGTCCCGCTCCCCGCTGATCCTGGCCGACGAGCGCCGGGACTACGGCGCCCCGCTACATCGCCTGGGGCGAGATGGAGGGTCTGCTCCTGGCCGTGGTCTTCACGGTGCGCGGCGAGGCGGTGCGGATCATTTCGGCGCGCAGGGCCAATGCCCGGGAAAGGAGGCGCTAGGCCCAAGAATGAGACCACCCGGCACACGGCCGAAAGCGCGGCCCGGGAGCCGTCGCGCACGGACTGGAAGCGGTTGCGGGCCAAGACCGAGGCCGAGATCACCCGGGCCGCGGCATCCGACCCGGACGCCCGGCCCGTGGACGAGGACTTTTTCGACGCCGCCCGCCGGGTGCGGATCGAGGACCTCCTGCCCCGGCCCAAGCCCCAGGTCACCCTGCGGCTGGACGAGGAGGTCCTGGCCTGGTTCCGCAAGGGCGGCAAGGGTTACCAGACCCGCATCAACGCGGTGCTCAAGGCCTACGTGGCGCACCAGAAGGGCCGGGGGAACGAGTCCCGGGGCTAGGTCCGCTGCGCGATGACGACAAACCCCGGCCGGAGGCGCTGCTTCCGGCCGGGGTTTTGTGACGGGACCGGCCGTTGCGTCCGCTCAGGGCAGCCGTGGGGAGAGGTCCAGGCATTCCTCGCGGTACATGCACTCGCCCTGGTCGCAGTAAGCTTCTCGGGCACGGCCGAAACAATCGAAGTGGCCCGCCTCGCGCTGGGCCTGACGGATCTGGTCCACACGGGCCTGGACCGCGTCCAGGCCGCCCTTGCGCGCCCCGGGCGAGCCGGACTTGGCTCTGGGGCCCGCGCCCTTGCCGGACTTTCTGCTCGTGGTCTTTTGCGTCTCTCGCATGGCGATTCCTCCCGCAGCTTGTGCTGGGCCGAGCCGGACGACCGGGCGATTCCATCCGCCAGGCCGGGCCAGCGGGGCTCTTTCTCTTTATTACGGCATAGAGCCTTGCATAGGCGTGGTCAACACCTGTTTTGCGCCGTTGATCAACCATACAACGCGGCCCTGCGCCGCCGTGCGTTGCCGGCCGCGGGACCATCCGGCGCGGGCCCGGCAGATGACAAGGATGACATTTTTGCGACGATCGCGGCGCGCGAATCCCCGGCCCGCGCCGGGACGCGAAAAAAAGCCCCCGCGGCGCGAACCGCAGGGGCTTTCCGTGCCCGGGAAAGGGGAGGCTAGGCCTTCTTCACGGCCTTGGGCTTGGCCGCGGCGGCCTTCTTGCCGCGCTTGGTCCAGAGCTTCATCTCGGTCATCTTCTTGCGGCGCTCGCGCTGCAGGCCCTTGCAGACCAGGGGCAGGTTCTTCTTGTAGCCGTGCTTGGCCCTGTAACTCTTGGCGTCCAGGCCGTGGGTGGCCAGGTGCTTCTTGGTCAGGATCTTGAACGACTTGCCGCATTCGCAGCAGATGATGGACTTTTCGCGGATGGCCTTGCCCGGATCACAGGCAACGCTTTCGGCCTTGGCTTCGCATTCCCCGCCCACGATGCCCTTGAGGCTCGCGGTAAGGTTCTGGGCCAGGTTCACGATCTCTTCCTCGGTCATGGTCCGCACGCTGGCCTGGGCCTTCACGATCTCCAGGGCGGCTTTCAGGAAATCATCCATTGCTTTTCTCCTGTGTTGCAATTCCATGCGCAATAATGTCTTTATACTTCAAGAGAGATTTTTTGTTCAAGGGAAAAATGCTTATGAACCGAAAGAATGGCGTAATCTATATGATGCCGCAGAAAGTTCGAGGAGTTGCACCGCATTGCAGTGCTGTAACGCGGTGGAACAACGCCTGCATCATGCGGCCAGCCGGACCTCGCCGGTCCTTGGTTCTGCAGGACTGCGGCCGGGAATCCCAGGCCGTTGCCGATGTCCCGGGCAATGGACATGCGGCGGCGCAACGTTCCTTTTCCCGAGTCCTGCGCCGGACACGGGGCGTCCAGCCGGATCGTCCCGGCAGTCCTTGACTCCCGCTCCCGAAGGACTAATTCTGGCAGGTGAGGCAATTCCCCGGAGGACCTGCATGACCAGCCAGTTGAAGACCTTTTTCCTGCTCGCCCTGCTCACGGGCCTGATCCTGTTCCTGGGCCAGCTCATGGGCGGCCGCACCGGGCTCTACATCGCCTTCGGCTTCGCCCTGGTGATGAACGTCGCCAGCTACTGGTATTCGGACAAGATCGTGCTCGCCATGTACAAGGCCAGGCCCCTGGCGCCCGAGGACGCCCCGGCCCTGCACGCGGCCCTGGCCGAAATGGCGGCCAAGGCCGGCATCCCCGCGCCGCGCCTGGCGCTCATCCCCCAGGACGCGCCCAACGCCTTCGCCACGGGCCGCAACCCGCAGAACGCCGTGGTGGCCGTCACCGAGGGGCTCTTGCGCCTGCTGCCGCCCGCCGAGGTCAAGGCCGTCATGGGCCACGAGCTGGGCCACATCGCCCACCGCGACATCCTGATCCAGTCCGTGGCCGCGGTGCTGGCCTCGGCCATCATGATGCTGGCCAACATGATGCAGTGGGCCGCCCTGTTCGGCGGCCTGGGCGGACGCGACGGCGAGGAGCGCGGCAACCCCCTGGCCGCCCTGGCCGTGGCCCTGTTCGCGCCCCTGGCCGCCACCCTCATCCAGATGGCCATTTCCCGCTCGCGCGAGTTTCTGGCCGACCGGGCCGGCGCGGAATACTCCGGCCAGCCGCTCCACCTGGCCCAGGCCCTGGCCCGGCTGCACAACGCCTCGCGGGAGCTGCCCATGCAGGCCGCCCCGGCCACGGAGAACATGTTCATCGTCAGCCCCTTCGCCGGACGCCGCCTGGGCGACTGGTTCTCCACCCACCCGCCCGTGGAGGAGCGCATCGCCCGGTTGCGGGAAATGGCCGGGAGATAAGCCATGCGCCGCGCCCTCGCCGCCCTGCTGCTCGTGCTTCTGCTGGCCCCGGCCGCCCTGGCCCAGTCCGAGGACCTGCGCCGCACGCCCGTGGTGCGCGCGGTCCAGGCCGTGGGCCCGGCCGTGGTGAACATCACCTCCTCGCGCACGGTCAAGGCCGTGACGCCCTTCGGCGGCCAGTTCTCCGGCCCGCTCTTCGACCGCTTCCTGCGCGACTTCGGCCTGGACATGCCCGCCCAGAAGGCCCAGAGCCTGGGCTCCGGCGTGCTCATCGACGGCCGCCGCGGCTTCGTGCTGACCAACGCCCACGTCATCGAGGGCGCGAGCGAGATCGCGGTGCGGCTCCAGGACGGCCGCGAGCTGGCCGCCCGGGTGCGCGGGGCCGACCCGGACCTGGACCTGGCCGTGCTCCAGGTGGACCCGGCGGGCGGCCTGCCCCAGGCCGAGATGGGCGATTCCGCCGGCCTCTTCATCGGCGAGACCGTCATCGCCATCGGCAACCCCTACGGCTACACCAACACCGTGACCACGGGCGTGATCTCGGCCGTGGGCCGCTCCGTGGGCGAGGACGAGGAGATCCTCACCGACCTGATCCAGACCGACGCGGCCATCAATCCGGGCAATTCCGGCGGCCCGCTGCTCAACATCCTGGGCCAGGTCATCGGCATCAACACCGCCATCCGGGCCGACGCCCAGGGCATCGGCTTCGCCATCCCGGTGAACAAGGCCAAGCGCGTCATCGACGAGCTCATCAGCTCGGGCCACGTGACCCCGGTCTGGCTCGGGCTCTTCGGCCAGGACCTGGACCAGCCCACGGCCGTGTACCTGGGACTCAAGTCCCCGCGCGGGGTCCTGGTCACGGACCTGGCCCACGGCGGCCCGGCCGAGGCCGCGGGCGTGCGCCCCGGCGACGCGCTCCTGGCCCTGGGCGGCAGGCCCGTGGAGGACCGCCAGCACTTCCTGAGCCTGGTGCGCGACCTGGGCCGCAGCGAGACCCGGCTCACCGTGGCGCGCGCGGGCCGGGAACTGACGTTCAGCGTCACGCCCCAGGCCCTGGACCCGGCCACGGCGGAGCGCCTGGTGCTGGAGCACTGGGGTATCGCCCTGGACCCGCGGCCCCGGCGCGCCGGGCTGGTCCTGAGCCGGTCCCAGGGGCCGGCCCAGCGCCTGGGCCTCAAGCCCGGGGACCTGCTCATGCAGATCGGCGGCCAGGACATGACCAGCGTGGAGGACCTGGCCCGGGCCTTTGCCCGCTACCACCTGCACAACGCCCTGGTGCTGACCATCCAGCGGGGCCAGAACATTTATCGCGCCCGCATGCCCATCTAGCCGGGACGCTGAAAATTCCCCGGCGGCCTGCGTTGCCGCGAAAAGTCCAAACCCTCGCGTATGTCCGGATACGCGTCGGGCTTGGACTTTTCTTGCTCCTTGGCTCCGGGTTTTTTGAGCGTCCCGGGGGGGGAGGGCCGCTGAAAATTCCCCGCTGCCTGCGTTGCCGCGAAAAGTCCAAACCCTTGCGTATGTCCGGATACGCGTCGGGCTTGGACTTTTCTTGCGCCTTGGCTCCGGGGTTTTTGAGCGTCCCGGGGGGAGGGCCGCTGAAAATTCCCCGGCGGCCTGCGTTGCCGCGAAAAGTCCAGACCCTCGCCCAGGGCGAAATAATAACGCGGCCGCGCCAGGGGCCGGTTTCCGGTCCGGGAAGCGGGCAAACGCCCCGGGGGCGGGCCGGTTTTGCGGGGTTCGGCCCCGGGGTCCGGGCCGCCGGAGGGAGGAAACAGGGCCGGACCCCGTGCCGGCGAACCCTGCCCCGCGGGCCTGGACCTTGCCCGGCGCGGCTGATTCTGATAGCTGGAAGGCGCCGCACGAGGTTCCAAGGAGTCTGTCCCGTGATCCGCTTCCAGCACGTCCACAAATGGTTTCATGACCTCCACGTCCTGAACGACGTGAACCTGCACGTGGCCAAAGGCGAGGTGGTGGTGCTCTGCGGGCCCTCGGGCTCGGGCAAGAGCACGCTCATCCGCTGCATCAACCGCCTGGAGCCCATCCAGAAGGGCCACATCGTGGTGGACGGGGCGGACGTGAACGCCGCCAGCACGGACCTGGTCATGCTCCGGGCCGAGGTGGGCTTCGTGTTCCAGCAGTTCAACCTCTATCCGCACATGACCGCGCTCCAGAACGTGACCCTGGCGCCCATGCTCGTGCGCGGCATGGAGCGCGCCGAGGCCGAGGAAGTGGCCATGGAGCTGCTGGAGAAGGTGAACATCCCGGACAAGGCCCATGCCTACCCCAGCCAGCTCTCCGGCGGCCAGCAGCAGCGCGTGGCCATCGCCCGCGGCCTGGCCATGCGGCCCCAGATCATGCTCTTCGACGAGCCCACCAGCGCGCTGGACCCGGAGATGATCGGCGAGGTCCTGGACGTGATGAAGACGCTGGCCCGCGAGGGCATGACCATGGTCTGCGTGACCCACGAGATGGGTTTCGCCCGCGAGGTGGCCGACCGGGTCATCTTCATGGACCACGGAGCCCTGGTGGAGGAGAACACGCCCGAGGAGTTCTTCCTGCGGCCCCGGCAGGAGCGCACCCGCGACTTCCTGAGCAAGATCCTCTCGCACTAGTTTCGTCGGCCCGCGGAAAGGGTTTTCCGGGGCCTTGTTCTCTGCTATGGTTGCGCCTTTGGAATGGAACGGAAACAAAGGAGTGTGCACATGCGTCTGGCGAAGATCGCGACCCTGGCCTGCCTGCTCGTGCTGGCGGCCTCCTCCCTGGCCCTGGCCGGGGCCACCTACGACCGCGTCATGAAGGACAAGGTCGTGCGCGTGGGCCTCATGACCGACTCCATCCCAGCCGGCTTCTACAACGAGAAGAAGGAGTGGGTGGGCTTCGACGTGGACATCGCCGAGGAAGTGGGCAAGCGCCTGGGCGTGAAGGTGGAGCGCGTGGCCGTGAACAACAAGACCCGCATCGCCTTCGTGCAGGAAGGCCGCATCGATCTTTCCGTGGCCAACATGACCCACAAGCGCGAGCGCGACAAGAGCATCGACTTCTCCATCACCTATTTCTTCGACGGCCAGAAGGTCATGGTCAAGAAGGGCTCGGCCAAGGACTGGAAGGACCTGGTGGGCAAGAAGGTGGCCACCATGCAGGGCACCACCTCCGAGATCAACCTGAGGAACCAGCTCAAGAAGGAAGGCGACAAGAACGCCGACCAGAACGTGATCTCCTTCCAGAAGGAGTCCGAATGCTTCCAGGCCCTGCAGATGGGCCGCGTGGCCGGCTGGTCCACGGACTCCACCATCCTCCTCGGCTACGCCGCCCAGGAGCCCGGCAAGTGGGAGGTCATCGGCGACTTCATCTCCGACGAGCCCTACGGCATGGGCATGCCCCAGGACGACTCGGCCTGGCGCGACGCCGTGAACTTCGCCCTCCAGGACATCTGGAACGACGGCACCTACATGAAGATCTACAACAAGTGGTACGGCCCCGACACCCCGTACGCATTCCCCATGACCGGCAAGATCGAGACCTGGCCGTAGGCCGCACGGTCTCCCCGGCCCCGGCCCGGAACCTCCGGGCCGGGGCCTTTTCACGGGAAGGACGCCCATGCTCGCACGACAATTCGAAAAAACCTGGGTCCAGTACCTGGTCCTGGGCCTCATCCTGGGCTTCGCGGCCTGGTTCTGGGGCTTCGTCTTCCGCTTCCACTACAAGTTCGACTGGTCCGTGCTCTTCGTCGAGAACCAGACCTACGGCCTGCACCTGGGCCTGGAGCTCTTGAAGGGCCTGGCCCTCACGGTGAAGATCTCCATCGTCTCGGCCGCCGTGGCCCTGGCGCTCGGCACGGCCGCGGGCCTGGCCCGGCTCTCGCACTTCAGGCCCCTGCGCCTCGCGGCCTCGTTCTACGTGGAGTTCTTCCGCAACACGCCGCTCCTGGTGCAGCTCTTCTTCTGGTATTTCGCCCTGCCCAAGCTCGTGTCCGACCCGGTGCGCGAGTGGCTCTTCTCCCTGCACTACGAGTTCTGGGTGGCGGTCATGGGCCTGGCCGTGTACACCGGCGCGTTCATGGCCGAGGTCATCCGCGCCGGGCTCCAGTCCATCCAGAAGGGCCTGCTGGAGGCCGCCTATTCCTCGGGCCTCACCTATTTCCAGGTCCTCACGCGCATCATCCTGCCCCTGGCCTTCCGGGCCATCATCCCGCCGCTGGGCAGCGAGTTCCTGAACAACATGAAGAACTCGTCCCTGGCCATGGTGGTGGGCGTGGCGGACCTCACCTGGCAGTCCCAGCAGATCGAGTCCCTCACCTTCCGCGGCTTCGAGGCCACCACCGCGGCCACGGTGCTCTATCTCTCGCTCTCGCTCTCCATCTCGGGCCTGCTGAACCTGGTGAACCGCCGCCTGCGCATGGAGAGCGCCCAGCGCCGCACGGCCCTGGACCGCTTCCTGGACCGCGCGTTGGACCCGCTCTGGCTGGCCCTGCGCGTCGCCACCCGGCCCCTGCGCCGCGCCCTGCGCCGCCGCCGCAGCCTGACCCGCTCGGCCCTGGGCGCGCTCTGGGTGCGCTGCCTGGGCCTGCTGCGCCTGGCGCTCGCCTTCGCGGCCAAGGCCGCCTTCCTGGGCCTGCTGGCCTTTCTGGCCTGGCGGATCGTGCTGGGCCTGCGCTCCTTCGACTGGAACGTGGTCTGGGACAACCTGCCCACGCTGCTCATCTGGCGCTTCCCCCACGGCGACGGGCACGAGATCCTCTGGGGCCTGGGCGGGCTGTCCTTCTCGCTCATCATGGCCTGCATCGCCATATCCGTGAGCTTCGTCCTGGGGCTCTTCATCGGCCTGGCGCGCATGGCCGAGAACCGCATCCTGCGCCTGCCCGCCACGGCCTACATCGAGCTCATCCGCGGCAACCCGCTCATCATCGTCATCTTCTGGGTCTATTTCTTCATCCCCGTGCTCCTGGACGCCTTCCTGGACGTGTTCTGGTCCGCCACCATCGCCCTCACCCTGTTCACCGCGGCCTACATCGCGGAGATCGTGCGCGGCGGCATCCAGAACATCCCCCGGGGCCAGTTCGAGGCGGCCTATTCCACGGGCCTGTCCTATGCCCAGACCATGCGCCGGATCATCCTGCCCCAGGCCCTCAAGCAGATGATCCCGGCCATCGTGGGGCAGTTCATCGCCATCTTCAAGGACACCTCCCTGGCCTACGTCATCGGCGTGCTGGAGCTCACCTTCGTGGCCCAGGGCCTGAACAACCGGCTCATGGTCCATCCCTTCGAGATCTACTCCAGCGTGGCCGCGCTCTACTTCCTGGGCTGCTACGCCATGAGCCTGGTGGCCGCCCGCCTGGAGCGCCGCCTGACTCCGGAGAAGATCCGGCTGCGCATGTAGCCGGGGCGCCCGCCCGCATCATCCAGCCAGACCGCCCGTTCCCGGGGGCAATCCCCGAGGATCCCCACGCAAGCCGCCGGATCGGCGGTATTATTATCTGAAAAATTATTGCATATATTGCCAAACTAGTTGTCCAGCCTTCCGTGGCTACCGTACGATAGCCATCATAGGCCGTTGACTGGGGCGCTCTGTCCCTTGATTGCTCGTTCCCGTGGCCGGCCCAGGAGCTGAAGACCATCAGCAGCGACATGCAGCAGAGCCGATAACGGGAGAGACATCGCCCGGAAACGCCTGCCTCCTGGCTGTTTCCTGGCGCGCAAAAAATATGCTCAATTCCCTGGAAAGGATGTAGAAAGAGACAAGGGGAATTTCCGGGGACAGGGACGATGGGAGAACTGTTCGGGACATTCGTGCGTTCCAGGCGCCAGGCCCTGGACCACGAACGGGGTGGCTATTCCATCCGCAAGCTGGCCGATCGCATCCGCGTGCATCATTCCTTTTTGAGCAAGATCGAGCGCGGCGAGCCGGCCTGCCTCTCGGAGCGCAAGCTGGTGGCCCTGGCCCTGGAACTGGGCGAGGACCCGGACCTGCTCCTGGCCATGAACGGCAAGGTGGCCGAGGACGTGCGCCGGGCCATCCTGCACCGGCCCGCCCTGTTTAGCCGCCTCATCCGCGAGCTGCGCAACGCCCCGGACGAGGAGATCAAGAGCAACCGGGCCCTGGTCCGCGACCGCACGCGCCTGGCCCAGCGCCTTTCGGACAAGGGCCGCCTCCTGCGCCAGGCCCTGGAGAGCCGCAGGGCTGCGGAAATGGAGCTCAAGCTCGTGCGCCAAGCCATCCACAACGGGCCCACGGCCACCGTGCTGGTGGACGCCAAGGGCTGCATCACCTACGCCAACCCGGCCTTTTTCCGGCTCTGGGGTTTCGCGAGCGAGGACCAGGTCCTGGGGCGGCACCGGCATTCGTTCTGGGCCGAGCCCCAGTCCTATCCGGACTATTTCGAGACCATGCTGATCGACGGCCGCTCGCGGACCATCGAGCGCAAGGCCCGCCGCGCGGACGGCCGCACCTTCCTGGCCCGGGTCCAGATCATGCCCTACACCGATGTGCAGGGCCGCCCCCTGGGCGCCCTGGCCAGCATCGAGGACGTGACCCGGGAGCGGGCCCTGGTCCAGGGCCTGGTGCGCAGCAACCGGTGGCTGCGCCAGTTCGTGGAGAACATGGACGACGTGCTCTTCACCATGGGCGCGGACGGCCTGTTCACCTACATCTCGCCCTCGGTGGAGCGGGGCTTCGGCCTGAAGCCCGAGGAAGTGGTGGGCCGCCACTTCAGCCAGACCGTCTGGCCCGCGGACCGGGAACTGGCCGAGGTCCAGGTGCGCCTGGTCCTGCAGGGCCGGTCCGCGGTCTTCGAGTGCCGCTCCCTGGCGGCCGACGGCAGCCCGCGCTGGGTCCGCGTGTCCCTGGCCCCGCGCCTGGGCGAGGGGGGCCGGGTCATGGGCATCCAGGGCGTGAGCGTGGACATCAGCGGCCGCAAGAAGGCCGAGACCGTGCTGGACGGCCTGCTGCGGGGCATGCGCCAGCCCCTGGACGCGGCCCTGGGCCTGCTGGAGCAGGCGCTGGACGAGCGGCGGGACACGGTCCGGCAGAAGCGGCTCCAGGCCGTGCGCGAGGAACTCCTGCACCTGCGCGGCCTGGACGAACATCTGAAGCGGCACTGGCCCCCCGGCGGGCTCCCGGCCACTGCCGCGGCCATGGATTTGGACCGGACCCGGAACGGATTCCCCCCCGATGCCCGTTCCGGGACGCGCCGCGGCGCCGTGCGCCCGGCCCGGCCGCGTGTCCTCCTGGTGGAGGCCCCGGTCCCCGAAACCCAGGCGGCGGGCGCCCTGCTGGACCGCCTGGGTTTCCTTCACACGCGCTGCCAGGACCCGGCCGAGGCCTGCCTGCTCCTGGCCCGGCGCTCCTACGCCCTCCTGCTCCTGGACCTGGACCAGCCGGGCCTGGACGCCGCGGCCCTGGTCCGCCGCCTGCGCGGGGAAGGGGGCGGGCTCTCGCGCCGGGCCGTGCTCCTGGGCCTGGCCTGGCCCGGCCGCCAGCGCTGCGAGCGGGACTGCGTGGCCGCGGGCCTGGACGGGGTCCTGCACAAGCCGCTCACCGCGGGCCGCCTGGCCGAGGCCCTGGAATTGGTGCCTGGCCTGGATATCCGGGGGAGGCCTTGCCATCCGCGGCCTGTTCCTGATAGCTTGTGAAAAAAGCCGCGAATGGGCGGCGCAACCCTCAGCCGGGAGCAGCCAGATGGCCCAGATCGCCAAGATTCTCTGCGCCGTGGATTTCTCCACCATGTCCCCGCGGGTGGCCGACTACGGCGTCACCCTGGCCCGCGCCCTGAACGTCCCCCTGCACCTGGTCTATGTGGCCCCCACCCTGCGGCGCTACGGCTCCTTCGCCGTGGCCGAGGAGAGCATCGAGAGCTTCGTGGCCGCCATCCTGGCCGGGGCGCGCGAGACCATGGAGGAGTTCCTGGCCCGGCACTGCCAGGGCGTGACGGCCACGGGTTCGGTGGAGATGGGCTACGCGCCCGAGGCCATCGTGAGCGTGGCCAAGGAGCAGGGCTGCGGGCTCATCGTCATGGGCACCCACGGCCGCCGGGGCATCGACCGCATCGTGTTCGGGTCCGTGGCCGAGAAGGTGGTCAAGAGTTCGCCGCTGCCGGTGCTCACCATCCACCCCGCGTAGGGCGGGCCGCTGAAGAATCCGCAGCATCTGCGTTGCTGCAAGAAAGCCAGACCCTCGCGTATGTGCTGATCGCGTCGGGCCTGGCTTTCTTTTGCGCCGTGCGCGCACGCTTTGCGAGCGGCCCGCGGGGAGAGGGAGGGCTGTGGGAGGGGGAGAATGGAGAGGCCCGGCATGAAAAAGGGGGACACCATACCTATTTTTCCGCCCGCGGCGGGTTAAAAAGAGGTATGGTGTCCCCCTTTTCCGGTGCGTCCGCTAGGCCGCGGCAAAGGCCGCGAAGCGCTGGCGGGCCTCGTCCTGGGCCTGGAGGCGGATGTCGGCCACCAGCTGCTGGCGGGACAGGAGCAGATCCACGGTCCCGCGGTCCAGGTCCCCGGCCTCGGCCAGGGACAGGAGCAGGCCGCGGGCCTGGGCCAGGGTCATGCCCGGCCGGTAGGGCCGGTCCTCCAGCACGGCGGTGAACACGTCGGCCACGGCCACCAGCAGGGAGGGCCGCCGCAGCTCGTCCCGGGTCAGGCCGTTGGGATAGCCCCGGCCGTTGGGCCGCTCGTGGTGGCGGCCGCCGTATTCGGCCACCTCCTCCAGCCCGGGCACCGAGGCCAGCACCCGCTCGCCCACCTCGGCGTGGCGGCGCATGATCTCGGCCTCGGCCCGGTCCAGGGGGCCGGGCTTCTCCAGGATCTCCGCGGGCACGGCCAGCTTGCCCAGGTCGTGCAGGTTCCCGGCCAGGCGCACCAGCTCCTGCTGGGCCGGGGAAAAGCCGTCCATCTCGGCCAGGGCCCTGGCCACCTCGGCCACGCCCCGGGAATGGGTGGCAGTGAAGCGCGAGCGGAAGTCGATGACGTGGGAGAAGGTTTCGGAAAAGGCCAGGACCTGCCCGCGCTCCAGCGCCGTGTCCGGGCTGGGGCCCTGGCAGACCCCGCCCTTGACCGAATCCTCCCAGAACTCCGGGTCCAGGCGGGAGCCCGCGGCGGTGCCCTGCAGGGCGCGCACGGCCTCGGGGGCGAAGCTGCGGCCCGAGAGGAAGGCCGCGGCGCGCAGGGCCTGGGCCGCCTCGGTGGCCAGGTCGCGGTCCCGGCGCAGATAGACGTCCACCCGGTCGGCCAGGTTGAGCACGTTGCCCAGGAACAGCGTCCGGGGGTCCTCGGGGATGTCCCCGAACTCGTCGAAGCGGGTGTGGTGGCGGCGCACCACCCGGGCGGCCCGCTCCAGGCCCGGGGCCTGGCGCAAAAGACGCCAGCCGGTCTCGGCGTGGCCCTCGTCCGTGGTGTCGAAGGCCAGGGCGTCCAGGCGGCTCTTCAGGGTGAAGGCCCCCACGTCGTGGAGCAGGCCCGCCAGGCGCAGATCCTCCATGTCCCGGGGGCCGAGCCCCAGGCGGCGGCCCAGGGCCGTGGCGATGGCCGCCACGCGGCGGTGGTGCCCGGCCACGGCCGGGCTGATGAGGTCCAGGGCGCCGGCCAGGCCGGTCACAAGGTCAAGAAGCTGAATGCGCACGATTTTTTCCTGATCCGCTGTTCAACGCGGCCCGCAGACCCGCATGGTCGCGGAGTTACATAATGCGGCTGGCGGGGATGTACAGCCCTCGTGGGGCATGGGGATATGATTATCAAATTGTCCGGGATGAGCAAGAAGGGACGCGGGCCGTGGAAGGAAAACGTTCAGGGCCGGTGGTCTTCGTCCTGTGCCGACGCGGAATCCCCGTGGGCAGGGTGTTCCCCGGAGACAGGGGTGTGGGCGGCGCAGTCCTCCACCTCGTCCTTGGCCTTGCTGCGCAGGCGGCGCACCAGCCAAAAGGCCACGGCCAGCAGGGCCACGCCCGCGAACACGTATATCTCCACGCGCTTCACGTCGTGCAGGAAGGTCTCGGCCGCGCTGCCGAAGAGATAGCCCGCCGTGGCGAAGATCACGGCCCAGACCGAGGCCGCCATGAGGTTCAGGCCGAAGTACTGCCAGGCCTTGATGGGGCTCATGCCGATGACGAAGGGGGTCACGTTGCGCAGGCCGTAGAAGAAGCGGAAGCTCAGGATCACGGCGTAGCGGTACCGGTGGAGCAGGCAGGCCACGCGGTAGGCCTTGCCCTTGAGCTTGGGCCAGCGCTCGAACACGGCCATGCCCTTCCAGCGGCCGATGTAGAAATAGAGCTGGTCGCCGAAGAAGGTCCCGGCCCCGCCCGCCAGCATGACCAGGGACAGGTCCAGGTGCCCGGTGAAGGCGGCGAACCCGCACAGGAGCATGATGGTCTCGCCTTCCAGGAAGGTGCCGATGAACAGGGCAAGGTAGCCGTATTCCCTGATGACGTGCTGGAGAAATTCCATGTAATCTTCCTGTAATCCTGACTATGCGCTGGACAGCGCCCGGTCAAGACCGGAAGGGGCGGATTCAGCGCACCGTCACCAGTCCGTAATGTTTTTTGCCCTTGCGCAGCACGAGCACGTTGCCCAGGAAATCGGCGGGTCCGGGCGCGTGGGCCGGGTCCGTGACGCGGGTCCCGGACAGGGTCAGGCCCCCGGCCAGGATGTCCTTGCGGGCCTGTCCCTTGGAGGGCGACAGCCCCAGGTCCACGAGCATCTGGGGCAGGTCCGGCAGCCTGTCCCGCTCGTAGGACGCGGCGGGCGCGCTTTCCAGGGCCGCGGCCAGGAGCCCGGGCTCCACGGCGCGCAGGTCGCCCTTGCCGAACAGGGCCTCGCTGGCGGCCAGCACCTGGTTCAGGGCCTCCTGGCCGTGGATCATGATGGTGGTCTCGGCGGCCAGGCGCTTCTGGGCTGCGCGGGCCCCGGGGTTGGCGGCCAGCTCGGCCTCCAGGCCCGCGATCTCGTCCTGGGACAGGAACGTGAAGTACTTCAGGAACTTGATCACGTCGCGGTCGTCGGTGTTCAGCCAGAACTGGTAGAAGGCGTAGGGGCTGGTGAGCCCCGGATCCAGGAAGACGGCGCCCTTCTCGCTCTTGCCGAACTTCTTGCCCGAGGCCGTGGTGATGAGCGGGAAGGTCAGGGCGAAGGCCTCGCCCCCGGCCTTGCGCCGGATGAGCTCGGCGCCCGCCGTGATGTTGCCCCACTGGTCGCCGCCGCCGATCTGGAGCTTGCAGCCGCAGGCCTGGTAGAGGTGGTAGAAGTCGAAGCCCTGCAGGAGCATGTAGCTGAACTCGGTGAAGGAGATGCCCACGTCCTCGCGTTCCAGGCGGCCCTTGACCGAGTCCTTGGCCAGCATCCAGTTCACGGTGAAATGCTTGCCCACGTCCCGCAGCATCTCCAGGAAGCTTACGTTCGCGGTCCAGTCCAGGTTGTTCACCACCAGGGGGAACTCGCCGGTGTTGCGCTGGAAAAAGGCCTCCACCTGGCCCTGGATGCGGGCGGCGCGGGCGTCCAGCACGGCCGGGTCCGTGAGTTCGCGCTCCTTGTCCTTGCCCGAGGGGTCGCCGATGCGGCCCGTGGCCCCGCCCAGGAGGAAGATGGGCCGGTGTCCGGCGCGCTGCATGCGCGCCAGGCAGAGCAGGGGCACCAGGTTGCCGATGTGCAGGCTCTCGGCCGTGGGGTCGAAGCCGCAGTACATGGAGCGGCCGGGCATGGCCAGGTACTCGCGGACCTTGTCCGCGTCCGAGACCTGGTGCACCAGCCCGCGCCAGGAAAGTTCGTCGAAAATGTTCATCCATGACCTCGCATGTGGCGGGTGTGTTGATACGCCAAACAGGGGGGGATGTAAAACCTGCTAGTTTTCCCGCCAGGTCTCCACGCTCCGGCAGCGGCCCGTGCCCTCGTCGATGTCGAGCAGGGCCCCGCGCAGCTGCACCGGGGCCTCGGCCACCTCGAAGCGTTCGGGGAGTCCGGTGAGGAAGCGCCGCAGGATGGGCGCGGGCTCCATGCCCAGGCAGGAGGGGAAGGGGCCGCACATGCCCAGGTCGGTGAGAAAGCCCGTGCCGCCGGGCAGCACGCAGGCGTCGCTGGTCTGCACGTGGGTGTGGGTGCCGAGCACCGCGCTCACCCGGCCGTCCAGGTACAGGGCCAGGCCGATCTTCTCGCTGCTGGCCTCGGCGTGGAAATCGACGAGCCGCACCGTCACGTCCTGCGGCAGGGCGGCCAGGGCCGCGTCGGCCGCGCGGAACGGGCAGTCCACCGGGTCCATGAAGACCCGGCCCTGGAGGTTCACCAGGGCCGCGGCCGCGCCGCTTGCGGTCCGCAGCAGGGCCGCGCCGCGGCCCGGGGCGTCCGGGTAGTTGAGCGGCCGCAGCAGCCGCTCCTCGGCCTCCAGCGCTGGGATCAGGTCGCGGTAGCGCCAGACGTGGTTGCCCGTGGTCAGCCCGTCGCAGACCTCCAGGAGTTCGGCCGCGTTCTTCGCGGACAGGCCCAGTCCCGCGGAAGCGTTCTCGGCGTTGGCCAGGAGCAGGTCCAGGCCCAGTTCGCGCCGCAGGTCCGCGGCCCGCTCCTGCACCCGGGTGCGGCCCGGGCGGCCCACGATGTCGCCAAGGAAGAGGATGCGCATGGCCGCGAATGTATGCCGGGGCGGGGGTCCCGGGCAAGGGGTGCGGCCCGGCCCGGTCCATGCTACAGGGGGCGCAGGAGGCTCGCCATGCGCACCCTGGCCCTTGCCCTGCTGTTCCTCTGCCTGGCCCTGCCCGCGTCCGCCGGGGACGACGGCCAGGTGTACGGCCCCTATCACTACGTCTGCGACGACGGCACGCGCTTCACCGCGGTCTTCGACAACCGCCTGCCCGCCCTGGTCCTGACCTTTGCGGGCGGCGAAACCCTGACCCTGCCCCAGGTCCTGTCCGGGTCCGGCATCCGCTACGCCGACGGCCGCCACGAGTTCTGGGGCAAGGGCGCGGAGGCCGCCTGGACCGTGGAGGGGCGGCTGCCCACGCAGTGCCGCACGCCGGACCCGTTCTAGCGGGCCGCTGAAAAATCCGCGCTGGCTGCGTTGCTGCGAACAACGCAAACCCTCGCGTATGTCCTGATACGCGTCGGGCTTGCGTTGTTCTTGCGCCTTGCCTTCGCGGTTTTTGAGCGGCCCGGGGAACAGAGGATTTCGCGCCGTCCCCCCGCGGTGTTGCGTGGGATTTTGGACGGCCCGCTACACGGCGGAGGGCGTGTCCGGCTCCTGGGCCCCGGACACGCAGGGAACAGGGGTGATCTCCCCGCGCCGGAGCAGGGCCTCGAAGGCCTGGGCCGCGAGCGGCGGGGCGAAGAGGTAGCCCTGCACGTAGCGGCAGCCCTCGTCCCGCAGGAAGCGGAGCTGGGCCTCGGTCTCCACGCCCTCGGCCACCACGGGCAGGCCCAGGCCCTCGGCCATGGACAGGATGGCCCGGGCCAGGGCGCGGCCCCGGCCGGACTCCTCGCCGATGCGGTCCACGAAGGTCTTGTCCATCTTCACGGCCTGGAGCGGCAGGGCCATGAGGTAGCTCATGGAGGAGTATCCGGCCCCGAAGTCGTCCAGGGCGAAGCGCACCCCGTGGGAGCGCAGGTCCTCCATCATGGTGTGGGCGGCCTGGAAGTTCTTCAAAAGCGCGGTCTCGGTGATCTCCAGCTCCAGGCAGGCGGGGGAAAGCCCGGTGCGCTCCAGGATCTCGAGCACGCGCTTGGGCAGGTCCAGGCGGCGGAAGTGCTGGGCCGAGAGGTTCACGGACAGGGTCAGGTCCCGGTGCCCGGCGGCCTGCCAGGCCACGGTCTGGCGGCAGGCCTGCTCCAGCACGAAGAGGTCGATGGGCACGATGAGCCCGCTGGACTCGGCGAAGGGGATGAAGGCCGAGGGCGGCCGCAGGCCGCCGCCGGCGTCGCGCCAGCGCACCAGCGCCTCCATGCCCGCGACGCGCTGCCCGGCCGCCTCCACCTTGGGCTGGTAGAGCACGCTGAAGCGCTCCTCGGCCAGGGCCTGGCGCAGCTCGGCCTCCAGGGTCAGGCGGCGCACGGCCTGGTCGTTCAGGTCCTTCTTGTACAGGCCGAAGGTGTTCTTGCCCTGCTCCTTGGCCCGGTACATGGCCAGGTCGGCGCACTGCACCAGGCGCTCGGCGTCCTCGGCGTCCAGGGGATAGACCGCGATGCCCACGCTCACGCCCAGGTAGATCTCCGAGCCCTCCACCAGGAACGGCGCGCGCAGGGCCCCCAGCAGGTCCTTGGCCACGCGCATGAGGGCGTCGATGCCCTCCATGTCCTCCAGGATCACCGCGAATTCGTCCCCGCCCAGCCGGGCCAGGGTGTCGGAGTTGCGCAGCACCGAGGCGAAGCGCGCCGCGGCCTCGCGCAGGATCAGGTCCCCGGCCGAGTGGCCCAGGGAGTCGTTGACGTGCTTGAACTCGTCCAGGTCCAGCAGGAGCAGCCCCACCTGGGACTGTTCGCGGCCCGCGGTCAGCATGGCCCGGCGCAGGCGGTCCTGGAAGAGCTGGCGGTTGGCCAGGCCGGTGAGGGCGTCGTAGAAGACCTGGCGCTCCAGCTGGCGCTCGTTGGATTTCTGGGCCGTGATGTCCGCGATGGTGGCCAGGGAGAGGTCCGTGCCCGGGATGGAGGCCACGGTGAGGCGCACCTCGCGCACCTCGTTCCTGCGGGTCAGGATGCGGCTTTCGTAGCCGCGCGGGGCCAGGCCCGGGGTCTTGCGCCGCAGGGCGTGGTACTCGCGCATGCGGGGCAGGTCGTCGGCGTGGAAGAACTCGGTCCAGCTGCGGCCCTCCACCTGGTCCTGCGGCCCCAGGCCCACCAGGTTGAGGAACTCGGGATTGGCCAGCTGGATGCGGGTGTCCGCGCCGATGAGGATGGTGGCCGCGCCGGTGTTCATGAACAGCGTGCGGTAGCGCTTCTCGTTCTCGGCCAGCTGGTCCTTCTGGCGGGCGATGACCTCCTCCTGGGCGCGCACCCCGGTCATGTCGAACCAGACCGCCAGGGCCCCCAGCAGGGTGTTGTCCATGTCCCGGATGGGCGTGGCCGCCACCTCGAAGATCTTCTCGCCCTGGGGCAACTGGTAGCGCACCTCGCCGGTCACGGCGCGCTCCTCGCGCAGGGCCAGGAGCAGGTAGGAGGGGTGGTCCGGGTTGTTGAACAGGAACTGGCCCGAGAGTTCGCCCAGGTGGTCCATGGGCGAGCCGCTCTTGCCGAAGGCCGCGAGCAGGCGCTGGTTCAGGAAGGTGAGGCGGTTGTCGCGGTCCACCACGGCGCAGGGCAGGGGGAACCCGGCCAGCACGCCCTGGGCGAAGCCCAGGCGGTTCTTCAGCTCGGCCACCATGTGCCGGAGGTTCCCGGCCAGGTCCTTGAGCTCGCAGCATAGGCCCGGCCTGAGCCCGGCGCGGAAGTCGCCCCTGGCCACGGCCGCGGTGAAGCGTTTCATGTCCTTGATGGGCCGCACCACCAGGCCGCCCACCAGCAGGGTGATGGTGGCCGAGAGCAGGAGGATGGTGGCCCCGCCCAGGGCCAGGAGGAAGTTGCGCTGCCGGGCCGCGGCCGTGGCCAGCTCGGTCTCCGAGGCGCTCATGCATACGATCCAGCCGGTGCGGGCGTCCTCGGCCAGGGCGTAGTAGCGGGGCTCGCCGCGCCAGGACGCGGTCATCTCGCCGTTGCGGATGGAGAGCGCCCGGCGCACCAGGCTGTCCTGGCTCATGTCCTGGAAGAGCAGGCCGCGCTCCGTGGCGTGGGCGATGACCCGGCCGCGGCTGTCGAACATCAGGGCGTGGCCCAGGGCGGCGAAGCGCGGCGGGTCGATGAAGGCCTCGGTGAAGTGGCTCCAGTAGGGGAACACGGCCACCCCGCCCAGGAGGACGCCCTCGGGGCCGCGCAGGGCCCGGGACTGGGCCACGGCCAGGACCGGGCCGTCCTCGCGCACCAGGAGGATCTCCGGCGAGGTGAAGGACTCGGCCCCGGCCAGGACGGCCTTCACGTAGTCCCTGGCCGCGAGGTCGCGGCCGCGCAGGTCCTCGCCGTCGGCGTTGCGGCCGGCCAGCACGCGGCCCTCAAGGTCGAAGACGCAGAGCGCCCAGTAGTTCCCGTCCTTGAGGTACTCGTCCAGGCGCCGCCGGGCGCGCTCCGGGCTTCCGGCCGCGGCTTCCTGCAGGGCGGCCTGGACCACCAGGGAGCGGGTCATGATGTCGCCCTTGTCCAGGAAGAGGTCCAGGGCCTGGATCGTGGCCCGGGAGGTCTGGCGCATGGACTGCTCCTCCAGGTCCAGGGCCAGGGCGTAGAACGAGCTTGAGACGTGGGCCACCATGAAGGCCACGGCCAGGGTCACGGCCAGGCTCACGGCGGTCACGAGCACGGTGTTGATGCGTTTCTTGAACATGGACGGCCTTGCGGGCCGGGCCGCGTCGGCGCGGGGCATCCGCTTGCCCCGCCGGCGATACCCGGCCGCGTATGGCTATCATACGGTAGCCAAAACTGCCCGGGCAAGGCCCCCCTGGTGTTTTCGCCGGAAGTCCGGAAATAATGACGGCGGGTTCGGGAGCGGGCGGCAGGGGCAGGAAAAGGCCTCCAGGGGCGGGTCAGATTCCGGCGCAGGCCAGGCGCAGGCCGCGGCTCAGCTCCTCCAGGTCCACGGGCTTGGACAGGTAGCCGTCCATGCCCGCCTCCAGGCAGCGCTCGCGGTCCCCGAGCATGGCGTGGGCCGTGAGGGCGATGACGGGGATGCGCTCGAGGCCGCCCAGGCCGGGCTCGGCGCGGATGGCCAGGGTGGTGGCGATGCCGTCCAGCACCGGCATCTGCACGTCCATGAGCACGCAGTCGAAGCGCTCGCGCCGGAGGATCTCCAGGGCTTCCTGGCCGTCGCGGGCCACGGCCGGGACATGCCCGAGCTTGCCCAGGAAGCGGGCCGTGAGGGTGCGGTTCACGGCGTCGTCCTCCACCACGAGCACGCGCAGGGAGCGGTCCGCGGCCGGTTCCGGGGTCTCCACGATGGCGGGGGCGTCCGGCTCCCCGGCCGCGGCCCGGATGCAGAAGCTCACGGTGCTGCCGTGGCCCGGCTCGCTCTCCAGGACCACGCTGCCGCCCATGAGCTCCACCAGGTTCTTGACGATGGCCAGGCCCAGGCCCGTGCCCTGGTGGCGGCGGGTGAGGGAGCCGTCGGCCTGGGTGAAGGGTTCGAAGATGCCCGCGATCTGCTCGTCCGCGATGCCGACGCCGGTGTCCGTGATGGAGAAGAAGACCCGGGCCTCGCCCGGCCGGATGGACGGCAGGGGGTAGGCCTCCAGCCGCACGAAGCCCTTTTCCGTGAACTTCACGGCGTTGCCCGCCAAGTTGAAGAGCACCTGCCGCAGCCTGGTCGGGTCGCCCCGCAGGGGCTGCCGGGACAGGGCCGGGTCGGCGTACGTGCTGAAGGCCAGGCCGCGGGCCCGGCTCACCGGGCCGAAGAGCTTGTCCACCGAGGCCAGCACCGCGGCCACGTCCAGGGGCTCGCTGGTGAGCCGCAGGGCCCCGGCCTCCATCTGGGAGAAGTCCAGCACGTCGTTCAGGATGGTCAGCAGGTGGCGGCCCGAGTCCAGGGCCGTGTCCGTGCATTCGGCCTGCTCCCGGCTCTGGGGCGTGTCGCGCAGGAGCTGGAGCATGCCGAGCATGCCGTTGAGCGGGGTCCTGATCTCGTGGCTGATGTTGGCCAGGAATTCGCTCTTGGCCAGGCTGGCGGCCTCGGCCTGGGCCGTGGCCGCGCGCAGGGCCCCCTCCACCTGGCGGCGGCGGTCGATCTCGCTCATGAGCTCGTCGTTGGTCTGGAGCAGCTCCTCGTTGGTGGCGGCCAGCTCCTCCTCGTACCGCACCTGGCCGCTCACGTCCTGGTGCGTGCCCACCAGGCGCAGGGGCTTGCCGTCCGGGGTGCGCTCCACAACCATGGCGCGGGACAGGATCCAGCGGATGTCGCCGCTCAGGGTGCGCACGCGGTAGCGCGTCTCGTAGGCCGGGGTCCCGGCCAGGTGGGCCTCCAGCGCGGCCCTGGCCCGTGGCCGGTCCTCCTCGAGCACGTGTTTGACCCAGCCGTCGTTGTCCAGGGCCGCGTCGGGGGGATAGCCCAGCAGGGCCAGGTCGTTGGGGCTGCGATAGACCTCGTCCGTGATCAGATTCCAGTCCCAGATGCCGTCGTTGGTGGCGTCCATGGCCAGGCGCAGGCGCTCTTCGCTGAGGCGGCGGGCCTCCTCGGCCTGCTTGCGGCCGGTGACGTCCTCCATGATCCCGAGCACGCCGTCCACCCGGCCGCCGGGATCGCGCAGGGGCGCGGTGTGCAGGCGGATGTGCAGCAGGCTGCCGTCCTTGCGCCTGCGGCGCACCTCCACGCCCGACAGGCTCTCCCCGGCCAGCACGCGCTCCACGAGGCGGTGGGATTCCTCGCGCCGGTCCGCGGGCACGAAAGGCAGGGGGCCGCCGATGACCTCGGCCGAGGTCCAGCCGAAGAGCTGCCGGGCCGCCGGGTTCCAGAGCAGCACGCGGTTGGCCCGGTCCAGCACGCAGATGGCCAGGGGCGAGGCCTGGACCAGGGTCTCCAGCAGGCGGCTGGCCTCGTGCAGGGCCGTGCGCGCGGCCTCGGCCTGGCGCAGGCTCACGTTCATGCCGCGGTTGAGCCGGAGCACGGCGCGGTAGTGCCAGAGCAGGAGCCCGGCCAGGACCAGGGCGAAGACCCCGCCCAGGTACAGGGCCAGGCGTTCGAGGGTCCAGTAGGGCTTGGGCGCGCCGTACCAGCGCTCCACCAGGTTCTTGTAGCCCGGCTCCAGGACCAGCTCCTGGGCCAGGGGGTCCAGTTGCGCGAGCAGGTCCTCCCGCCCCTTGGCCACGGCCAGGCAGCGTTTGTACTCGAAGTCCGGCCCGGGCTGGAGGCGCACGAGATGGCCGAGGCCCGCGCGCAGGACCACGTACCGGATCTCCAGCTTGCCCGTGGCCACGGCGTCCACCTCCCCGGCCAGCAGGGCGAAGATGGCCTGCTCCACGCCGCGCTGACGCACGATGCGCACCCCGGGCAGGCTCGTGATCAGCGGGGGCACGACGCCGCCCTGCATGAAGGCCACGGCCTTGCCGCCCAGGTCCGCCGCGCCCCGGATGCCCGAACCCTCGGAGCGGGTGAGCAGGGCCATCTGGGAGGTGAGGAGCGGGGCGCCGAAGGACAGGACCTCCCGGCGCTCGGGCGAGGGGGTGGTGAGGGTCAGGTCGGCCTTGCCCTCGCTGAGCGCGGTCACCAGGCCGTCCCAGCCGTCCACCACGACCCATTCCGGCCGCATTCCGGCCCGGGCCAGGACCTCGGCGAGCACCTCCGGGATGAAGCCCGAGGGGCGGCCCTCGGCGTCGGTCAGGAACAGGGGCGGGTGGTTGGCGAGCACGGCCACGCGCAGGACGCGGTCCGCGTCCCCGGCCCGGGCCGCGCCCCAGCCCAGGCCGCCCAGGAGGAGCAGGAGCAGGGCGGCGAGCCAGGGCCGCAGTATGCGCGCGCGACGGGCCATGGGAAGATCTCCAGGACAGGCAGGATACCATGGCCGGACGAGGGCAACAAGGACGGCGGGAAAAAAATAAGGGCCCCGCCGCAAGACGGCGGAGCCCTCGGGGGAAGCGCGCGGGGACGGAGCTACTTGGCGAAGCCCACGGCCCGCTTCTCGCGGATCACCGTGACCCGGATCTGGCCCGGGTAGGTGAGGTTGTTCTCGATCTTCTCGGCGATGTCCTTGACCAGCAGGTGCGTCTCGTCGTCGCTCACCCGCTCGGCATCGACCATGACGCGGATCTCGCGGCCGGCCTGGATGGCGTAGGCCTTGGTCACGCCGTCGAAGCCCGTGGCCATGCTCTCCAGGTCCTCCAGGCGCTTCACGTAGTTCTCCAGAAGCTCCTTGCGCGCCCCGGGCCGGGCCCCGGACAGGGCGTCCGCGGCCTGCACCAGGTTGGCCAGGATGGTCTGGGGCGGCACGTCGGCGTGGTGCGCGGCGATGGCGTGGATGATCTCCTCGCCCTCGCCGTACTTCTTGGCCAGGTCCGCGCCGATGACCGCGTGCGGGCCTTCGATCTCGTGGTCCACGGCCTTGCCCAGGTCGTGCAGCAGGCCGGCGCGCTTGGCCTTCTTCTCGTCCAGGCCCAGCTCCGCGGCCATCACGCCGCAGAGGAAGGCCACCTCCAGGGAGTGCTGGAGCACGTTCTGGGAGAAGCTGGTGCGGTAGTGCAGCTGGCCCATGAGCCGGACGATCTCGGGATGGATGCCGTGCACGCCCACGTCGAAGGTGGCCTGCTCGCCGATCTCGCGCAGCTTCACGTCCATCTCCTGCTCCACCTTGCGCACGATGTCCTCGATGCGCGCGGGGTGGATGCGGCCGTCGTGGATGAGCCGCTCAAGCGACTGCTTGGCCACCTCCCGCTTGAGCGGGCTGTAGGCCGAGAGGACCACGGTCTCGGGCGTGTCGTCGATGATCAGGTCCACGCCGGTGGCCGCCTCCAGGGCGCGGATGTTGCGGCCCTCGCGGCCGATGATGCGGCCCTTCATGTCCTCGGAAGGCAGGGTCACGGCGGTGACGGTCTGCTCGGAAACATAGTCGCCCGCGTAGCGCTGGATGGCCAGGGAGAGGATCTCGCGGGCCTTCTTGGAGGCGTTCTCCTGGGCCTCGGTCTCGATGCGCCGGACCATCTTGGCGGCCTCGTGGCGCGTCTTGGATTCGATCTCGGACATGAGCCGCTGGCGGGCCTCGTCGCGGGTCAGCCCGGAGATGTCCTGGAGCATGCGCTCCTGCTCCTGGGCCCGGGCCTCGATCTCGCTGGTCATCTCCTCCAGTTTCTTCTCCTGGGTGATGAGCTTCTTCTGCAGCTCGATGACCTCGGACTCCTTCTGGGCCAGCTTCTCCAGCTTCTGCTCGATGCGCTCCTCCTTCTCCTGAAGGCGCGCCTCCTGGCGCTTCAGGTCCTGGTCACGGCCCTTGAACTCGGCCTCCTGCTCCTTCTTGAGGTGGAAGACCTCGTCCTGGGCCTGGAGCCGCAGCTCCTTCTTCATGGCCTCGGCCTCCTTGCGGGCCTCCTCCACGATGCGTTCGGCCAGGTTGCGGGCGTCGGCGTTGCGTTTGTTGGCAACGTATGCGTTGAGGACGAAACCGGCCCCGGCGCCGATGACCACGGCGGCGAGGACGGTGAGGATGGTGGTCAGCATGATCAAACTCCTGCTCTATGGGTGAACGGGCCGGGAAGGCCCGGAAATTCCCAAAACGCGCCGGGATGCGTGCCGGACTCTTCCGGCAGATGTGCAAGGAAAAGAGGGACCTGGAGCGGGGGGCCAGAGGGGGCGGCAGGCCTGGGAGCGCGGGGTTCAGGCCCGCGCCGGGTCCGGCATGTGGCAATGCCCGGGCCCTGTATCTGGGCCCCGGGGCGCCGTGTCGTCGTTGGTTCTGAACCTGGTTTCCCAGGTTGGGCTCCACCGCCCGGCCGTCAGGCTTCCCGCGTCGAGGCGGGCATGCGCACGGGCCGGGACAGGGCGGACTCCCGTTCTTGTCTCATTGGCTCAGGAACCGTTCGGACGATCACGAACTCCCCAGGGTGGTTATCCTTCTCCCGGAACGTCAGGCTTCCGGGACTTTCTCCAGCATGCCGCTGATCCGGTCTTCCAGCTTCCTCAGCCGGGCCTCGGACTCCAGGAAATCGTCCGCCAGGCCGAGGGCCAGGAATGTGAGCAACTTTTCCTTGCTTATATTGCCGCCGTTGCGCACGAGTTCCGCAAAACGGTTCTCGATGAGCTCCCGGGCGGCGTCGATGCGGCCTTGATCCGCATCGGTCTTGAAGGTGACGTCGAGGCCGAGCAGGGCCAGCGTGTAGCGCGGCATGGTTCCCCGCAGGCGTCTAGCCGAGCTGCGCCTCGATCTTCTTGAGCAGGGCCTCCACGCGCTGCTGCACGTCCTGCCTGCCCGCCGTTTCCGCCTCCAGATCTAGCCTGAGCTGCTGGTTCTCCTGCTCCAGGGTCCTGATCCGCTGGAGCAGTCCGTCGAACCGGTTCTCCAACTGGCTGATGAGTTCCATGTCTATTGTCCTAATCTTTTCAGGTGGTGAAATCAAGAAGGCTTCTTCCTGGGCAGGTTCACCTGGCGGCCCCGGGCCACGGCCAGATCGCCGTCAGGCACGTCCTTGGTGATGACCGAGCCCGCGCCCACCAGGGCGTTCTCGCCCACGGTCACCGGGGCCACCAGGGCCGTGTTGGAGCCGATGAAGGCCCCGGCCTTGATGGTGGTCTTGAACTTGTTCACCCCGTCGTAGTTGCAGGTGATGGTGCCCGCGCCCACGTTCACGCCGGGTCCGATCTCGGCGTCGCCCAGGTAGGTCAGGTGGCCGGCCTTGGCGCCCTTGCCCAGCACGGACTTCTTCACCTCCACGAAGTTGCCCACGCGGGACTTCTCCCCGAGCACGGCCCCGGGCCGCAGACGGGCGTAGGGTCCCGCCACGCAGTCCGCGCCCACCTGGGCCTGCTCCAGGTGGCAGAAGGAGCGCACCCGGGCGTTTTCGGCCAGCTCGCTGTCCAGCAGCACGCAGTGGGATTCCACCGCCGCGCCCCGGGCCAGGCGCGTGGCCCCGTACAGCTCGCAGGGACCGTGCAGGCGGCAGCCCGGCGCAAGAACCACGCGCGGGCCGATGACCGCCAGCTCCGGCCGGTGGATCATGACCCCGCGGGCCAGCCACATGCGCACGATGCGGGCGCGCAGGCGCTCCTCGGCCTCGGTCAGCTCCAGGGGCGAGTTCACGCCCATGAGGTCCTCGTCGTCCCCGCACTCCACCCCGCGCACGGCGAGCCCGGCGTCCTTGGCCAGGGCCACCAGGTCGGTGATGTAGTATTCGCCGCTCTTGTTGGCGTTGGTGAGCTTCTCCAGCAAGGGGGCCACGGCGGCCACGCGCAGCAGGTAGATGCCCGCGTTCACCTCGCGGGGGTCGCCGTGCACGGCCGGGTTCAGGTCCTTGGCCTCCACGATGGCGGCCACGCGGCCCTCGGCGTCGCGCACCACGCGGCCGAAGGAGCCGGGGTGCCCGGGCGTGATGGTGGCGAAGGAGAGGTCCGCGCCCGTGGCCGCCTCCAGGAAGCGCTCCAGGGCCTCGGCGTGCACCAGGGGCGTGTCGCCGTTGACCACCAGGCAGTACTCCTTGCCCGAGGCCGTGACGCGCTCCCAGGCGGTCTGCAGGGCGTGGCCCGTGCCCAGCTGCTCGGCCTGGAGCACGAAGTCCGCGGCCCGCCCGGGAAAGGCCTTGGCCACCTGGTCCGCGCCGAAGCCCGTGACCGTGAGCACGGCCCCCGGGCAGAGCGGGTCCAGGGCCTGATAGACGAAGGCGAGCATGGGCTCGCCCAGGAGTTCGTGCAGGACCTTGGGCCGGTCCGAGTGCATGCGCGTGCCCTTGCCTGCGGCCAGGACCAGGGCCACGGTGCGCGATCGGGTCATGGGTGTCTCCTTTGGGGCCGGAGTTCCGGCCGGGAGGCAGGATAGCCCAAGCCCGCGGCCTTGCCAATGCGCTGGGCGGCAGTGGCGGGGCGGCCGGAAACCTGCTAGGTGGTTCGCACCTGGAGGTGGAGCGATGCCGCGACTGGTGTACGCCGTGCTGGCCAACGACATGATCGTGGACCGGGAATCCGGGTCCACGTCCTTCATCCGCACCCTGGAGCACGTGCTCACGCCCGCGCTGCCCGCGCGTCTGGCCGGGGTCTGCCTGGGCACGCTCTGGGAGCTGGACGGCGCGGGCCCGTTCAGCGTGGAGGTGCGGCTGCACACGCCCTCGGGCAAAAAGACGGCCCTGGGCAAGCAGGAGGTGCTGCCGGCCGAGGCGCGCATGCACCGGCTCAACTTCCGGCTGGGGGGCCTGGCCCTGGAGGAGGAGGGACGCCACGCCGTGGTCCTGGCCCTGATCCAGGACGGCAAGGCGCTCAAGGCCGCGGAGATGCCCCTCTACGTGCTCAAGGTGCAGCCCAGGCGGGCCGGGCAGGCCTGATTTCCCGCGCACCGGAAAACGAGCGCCCCGGGGGAAACTCCGGGGCGCTTTTGTCGCCGTGAGCAGGGCGGAGCCCCCCTTGACTTTGTTATCCACTACAATTATTCAAGTACAATAATTAAACTGGAGTAACGCCCTGTCCGCTTCTGCGCGCAATCCCTTCCGGCGACTGGCCCTGACCCCGGACGACCCCTTCTGCGACCGGCGGCGCGAGCTGGCCGAGCTGGAGCGCCACGCCCTCAACGGCGCGAGCGTGGTGCTCTTCTCGCCCCGGCGCTACGGCAAGACCTCCCTGGTGCGCCGGGTGCAGCAGGCCATGGGGGAGCGCGCCCACACCTTTGCCGCGGACTTCTTCCAGCTGGCCTCCCTGGACGACCTGGCCGCGCGGCTGGCCCGGGGCGTGTACCAGGGCTTCGCCCGCCACGAGCCCCTGCTGGAGCGCGGCCTCAAGGCCATCCCGCGCGTGTTCCGCTCGTTCCGGCCCACCCTCAAGCTCGGCGAGCCGGACGGCGTGGAGTTCTCCGTGGCCGTGGAGCGGGGCAGGCAGGGCTTCGACCTCCTGGCCGAGACCCTGGAGGACCTGGGCCGCTTCGTGGCCCGGGCGGACAGGCCCGTGCACCTGGCCCTGGACGAGTTCCAGGACATCGTGGACCTGGGCGAGCCCCGGGTGGAGGCGGCCTTCCGCTCGTTCCTCCAGGAGCGGCGGGTGTCGGTGTTTTTTGTGGGCAGCCGCCGCCGCGTGCTCCTGTCCATCTTCAACGACAAGTCCCGGCCCTTCTGGCAAAGCTCGATCATGTATCCCTTGCAGGCCCTGCCCAGGGAGGACCTGACGGCCTACCTGGCGGACCTCTTCGCCCGGGGCGGCAAGACCTGTCCCCAGGCCCTGGCCGGAGCCCTGGCCGAACGGGTGGAGCGGCATCCCTACTATGCCCAGGCCCTGGGCTACTGGACCTTTGAGACGAGCGGGGCCGTGGTGCGCGAGGAGGACCTGGATGCGGCCTTCCGCGCCCTGCTGGAGGGCGAGCGCTACGCCTTCGAGGCGCAGCTGGCGGGGCTGAGCCGGGGCCAGCAGGTCATGCTCACGGCCCTGGCCGCGGAGCAGACCGCCGCGCCCACGGCCGGGGACTACATGGCCCGGCACGGCCTCACCGCGGGCGGGGTGCAGTCGGCGCTCAGGCGGCTCCTGGACCTGGACCTGGCCGAGCGGGGCGGGGACGGAACCGGCCCCTGGCGCGTGGTGGACCCGGTGTTCCGGGTCTGGCTGGCCCGGCGCGCGCCGCTCTGAGCGCGCGAACGCCGCAAACAAAGCGCCCCGGGGGAAACCCCGGGGCGCTTTTTGTCTTTCCGTGAACGTCCCTCGGGACCTATTCCACGGTCACGCTCTTGGCCAGGTTGCGCGGCTGGTCCACGTCCTTGCCCAGGTAGTCGGCCATCTCGTAGGCGAAGAGCTGGAGCGCGGGCAGGGCCAGGAACGAGGCCAGGGGGCCGAAGGCCTTGGGCAGGACCCAGGCGTGGTCCACGCCCACGTCCAGGCCGGGGTTGGTCAGGGCGATGATGGTTCCGCCCCGGGCCTGCACCTCCACGAGGTTGGACTTCACCTTGGGGTAGAGCTCGTCGTCGAGGGCCATGGCGAAGGTGGGGAACTTGGGGTCGATGAGCGCGATGGGGCCGTGTTTCATCTCGCCCGCGGCGTAGCCCTCGGCGTGGATGTAGGAGATTTCCTTGAGCTTGAGCGCGCCCTCCAGGGCCAGGGGGTAGCAGGGGCCGCGGCCCAGGTAGAGGAAGCTGGTGGCCTCGGCGTGCAGGCGCGAGAGGCGCTGGGCCTCGGCGCGCATGCGGGGCAGCTCCTTGTCCAGCAGCTCGGGCAGCAGGGCCAGCTCGCGCACGCAGCGGGCCGCGGTGTCGGCGTCGAGGGCGCCGGAGCGCCGCCCCCAGTAGAGGCCCATGAGGAGCATGGCCGTGAGCTGGCTGCACATGGCCTTGGTGGAGGCCACGCTGATCTCGGGCCCGGCCTGGGTGTACATGACGTAGTCCGACTCCCGCGCCACGCTGGAGCCCACCACGTTGCACAGGCCCACCACGGGCAGGCCCTGCTCCTTGGCCAGGCGGATGCCGGCCAGGGTGTCGGCGGTCTCGCCGGACTGGGAAATGGCCAGGACCACGCCGTCCTTGTCCAGGATGGGCGCGCGGTAGCGGAACTCCGAGGCGATCTCCACCTGCACCGGGATGCGCGCCCACTTCTCCAGCAGGTACATGCCCCAGAGCCCGGCGTGGAACGAGGTGCCGCAGGCCACGATGTGCAGCCGCCTGGGCACGCCCAGGGCCTCGATCTCGGGCAGGTTCACCTCGTTCTTGGCGTGGTCCACGCGGCCCACCAGGCAGTCGGCGATGACCTTGGGCTGCTCGAAGATCTCCTTGATCATGAAGTGCTTGTGGCCGCCCTTCTGGGCCGCCTGCACGTCCCAGGCGATGTGCTGGATCTTCTTGTCCCGGGGCTGGAGCGTGGCCGCGTCAAAGATCTGCCAGGAACCGGCGTCCATGCGCACCAGGTCGCCGTCGTCCAGGAAGACCACCTCGCGGGTGTAGGGCAGGAAGGCCGGGATGTCCGAGGCCAGGAAGTTCTCGCCCGTGCCGATGCCCAGGACCAGCGGGCTGGAGCGCCGCGCCGCGTGGATCACGCCGGGCTGGTCCTGGTGGATGACCGCGATGGCCCAGGCCCCCTCGGCCCGGGTGAGGGCCCAGGACACGGCCCTGGTCAGGTCGCCCTGCTCCTTGAGGCCCTCGCTGATGAGGTTGGCCAGGACCTCGGTGTCGGTCTGGGAGGAGAAGGCGTAGCCCTTGGCCGCGAGCTCCTTCTTGAGCTCCAGGTAGTTCTCGATGATGCCGTTGTGGATGAGGGCCAGCTTGCCGGAGTTGTCGCGATGGGGGTGGGCGTTGGCCTCGTTGGGCACGCCGTGGGTGGCCCAGCGGGTGTGGCCGATGCCCGCGGTGGCCTGGAACACGTTGTGTTGCGCGAGCTTCTTCTCCAGCTCTCCGAGCTTGCCCGGGGCGCGGATGACGGAAAGCTCGCCGGCCTGGACAAAGCCCACGCCTGCCGAGTCGTAGCCGCGATATTCGAGCCGCCGCAGGCCCTCCACGATGAGGGGCACGGCGGGACGGTGGCCGCTGTATCCGATGATGCCGCACATGGTTTGCTGTCGTCCTTGGTTGGCGGTTCGGCCCGGGACACCCCCGGGATGGGGCCGAGTATGACGGTTTCCCTTTTTTTGTCAAATGGCGGTCGCCAGGAAAGCGGCGCGGATCAAGGGTTGCCGGGCGCATTCCATTGTGCCCCGGAAAAAAGAGGGCTCCTCGCCCCGGCGTACGTTTTTTGCGCAACCCCTTGACATGGCTGCGCGCAATTTTCGGACGCCCCACGCAACCCTTCGGGATGGTTGGATTGCGCAACAGCGCGCTCCGGCTTGCTTCGCGTTCTGAAATATCGTATAGGCGATCACCCTGAAAATTCCCCCAGCCCGGAGGGCGAATGGACACAAGCGCGGACCGCAGAAGCCTCTGCGAACGCTACCTCGACGTGGCGGGCCAGGGCCATGGCACGGCCGCCGAGACCGAGG
>Ga0067045_1027870_pt1 | contig 54055 bp, 42 predicted proteins | sample TerdegcTABiofilm_FD_59184 | JGI IMG/M metagenome (GOLD analysis project Ga0067045, IMG submission 59184) | Combined Assembly of (Gp0054472, Gp0054536) Wastewater bioreactor microbial communities from Singapore -Terephthalate degrading...
AGATCTAATATACAGAAAAATACAGAAAAGAAGTAAACTTTGGGGGGAGGTGTAATCAGAAGAGGGAAATTTCCGGGATATTATGGGGAGAAGTATAAAATAATTCATACAGGATAGAGAAAAGACCGGATAAAAGGTTATAAGGAGATAATCTTAAGGCCGGGATTCAGGAAAACCTATATTGGATGAGGCTGAAAAAGACCGAAAACATACCAAAACTACCCATAACTACCCATTATGCCTGGCACCAGACACAACACCAGCCACCCGATGCCTGGCACTAGAGAATTGAGAATTAGAGGAGAATTAGAGAATTACCAGAGAATTATAGGAATTGCTATTTTTCACTACTTAATATCTTTATCGTTTCTCCGGTTGAATATGCGTTGAACTCAGGGGCATACATTGACTGAATGGTGGCAGGTGCAACCTTAAACTGTCCTGCCATATTTGCCCTGATCCTGTATCTGAATGTATATTCTCCCTGAGGCAAATGTTCAAAGAAAAAGTTCTGAGCGGAGTCTCTAACCTCTTCATACCAATAAATACCAAGATCCCATTTGTGACGTGAGACCGTGCTCTCCGGTTCACATCCGGACGGTCTCGGATCCTTTAAGTGTACATATTCAGCAGGGTGTTTTGATTTAATTGAAATCTGCACCTCAATCTGGTCTCCTACCGCAATCTTTGTACTATCTTCAAGCGGTTTTAATATAAACCCCTTCGGTGACGGTTCTCTCTTAAAATATTTACGTGAAATAAAAAACAGGTCTCCACGCTCGGCATCCGGCAGCTTCTCTGTTGAGAAGTGCCAGGTAGCAGAGGCAAACATAAACCCTTTTGTAACTTTATCAATTGTAATCTTCGATGTCGTATCCGGGTCTATCTTTTCTTTAGGAATTACTATCTGATTCTTCTTCCCTGTATACCTATCGGGTTCGAAGATGAATCTGTACTCGTCCTTACCTATCAGGACCTTTGCTTCCTCTTTAATCCCGAGCGTCTTATTTGCCTCCATATACTTAATAAGTGAATAAATTACTTCAGCAGTAGCTCTTGTGGATTTCCAGTGATTGAGTTTTTTATTCATAAGAATCCACTGTACGAGCCCGTCCAGTTTCTTCTCTTTTGGCATCACCTCAAGTAAGGTTCTGATTGCAAATGCATGTGTCTCAATGGAATCATTGTACCAGAGCCAGCCTCTGTCTTCAGGAGCCCAGTGAGTGCCTTCCTCTTCAGAATATTTTGCTGAATCCATAACATTTTCGAAGACCAGAACCGCATCCTTATGTCTGTTCATCCTTTCAAGCGTTAGTGCCAGATAGCCCTTGAGATATGGTGAATGCCGCTTCCAGTGTCTGAAACTGAAATCCAGCATCTCTTCCCTTTCAGCGGCTGTAAATATTCCTCCGTAATAAGAACTATTCGGATAGTTTGAAAGGACATAATTCAGGAAAGTTATTGTCTCCCAGCAGCAGTCGTGAGCCTTTGCATAAGGCCATATTTCCGTAATGTAATGCTGATGCAGATACTGCCATCCCCGTAAGATTATATCCTTCGGGACATCTACCTTAAACTCAAGTGCCTTTGAAAAGCCATACAAAATATAAAGTGTAATATAAGGTGACGGTGGTCCTCCCGGGAACCAGGGGAATCCTCCGATTGCGGTCTGGGCCTTCCTGAGTTTATTCAATGAAATATCTCTCTCTATTTTTGCAATCTCAGGGTTCAGAATATTTACAAGGTCCTCCTTCGCTTCGAAGCCTCCTTTTGCCATATTCAGCCATGGGGTCTCCTCGAGCATCATTTTGCGGTTCGGGTCAGGTGCATCCCATTTTTCGAATCTGGTATCGCGTTCCTTTGAAAATGTCTCAGCCATCTTCGCAATCGCCGGATGCGTACTGTAAACCGAACTTACTATGCCAGAAGAGACGAATCTGTTGAGTGTCTGCTCCGTGCATTCATAAGGATAATTTACCAGATAAGGCAGAGACTGAAGAACTGTAAAGAAGAGTTGTGCATCAACAGTAATTACCATCTGGTCATTAATGAGTGTGGGGTCATCCTTTCTGGCGAGGTCATCGAATTTTATCGTCTTACTCGATTTATCCTTTAAGACTACAAATTTACTCTGAATAAGATGCATCCTGCCCGGCAATATAGGTATTGGCCTGAGTTCGCCGTCCGAGAAATCCTTTGTACGTGCGGTGACCTTAAAATTTACAAGGTCAATCTTGACCGGAACCTTAAGTCCGAAAGCAAAATTTTCCGAACCCTTTGGCTTAACTGTAAAGTTCCTAAGAGTATCCTTTTCCAAAAGTCCGAATTCGGATACCAGACTCTTTTCTGTGCCTATTTCAAGTATCTCGAACTTCAACTCACCTGACAATTCCTTGTCAGACGCATTATTGATTACAACCTTGATCTCTGCCTCATCACCCTCGCGTAAGAATCTCGGGACATAAGGCCTCACCATAATCTCCTTTACCGCCTTGACTTCTTTATTAACCGAACCACCCATAAGGTCTTTGGTTATCGCGTGAACAAAGAGATTATACGAAGTTACCGAATCAGGGACCTTAAATTCAATCGACGCAGTATTGTCCGATTCTAATAGAAGATGAGGCAAAAAGAATGCAGTTTCGGCGAAATCAGAGCGAAGTTCAACAGCCTTTTCTTTACCATCTCTTGCGTCTTCCATATTCTTATCCGCCTCTTTTGTCTGAGTCTCTTCTTTCAAACCCGCTGCCCCTCTCGATGCCAGAGCCTGCTTCGGTGCTCCCCCGCCTCCCGAAGCCGGTTTCTCCTCTGCCGCCGGTGCTACACTCTCCACAGCCGTCTTTGCCATTTTTCTCATCGGTTTTGCAGTATCGGAGGCTCCCATCAATTTGCCTTCGTAATCCACACTATCAAACATTATCTTACCTCTGCGTCTGTAACCCGGACCACCGATTCCGTAACCGGAGATATACTTAAGGTAGTCAGGCGTGAGATAAAGCATTGCCGGAATGGGATTAAAACCGTTGGCACTTACCCAGTAAGGATGGGTCTGCATTAGATTGCTCCTCACATATCCGTGAGATATCTTATTAGGATACAGACTCAGCACCGAGGTATATGTGTGAGGAGTAAAGTAATCCAGTGACCTGTCGTACATATATGACAACAATTCAGTAATCTTGTTCAGATTCCTAACGCCGTCAGGCGCACTTACCTTAATCTTAAATGTCTCCTTCGAGCCGGGCCTGACTGTATCCCTGAAAGTAACAAATTCGATCTTTAATTCCTTGTTGTCCCACGGTACTGTGATATACTCATACATCTGTATTGTCTGATAGTCATTGTAGACAGAAGAATAAAGTACAAATCCCCCGCGCATTCTCTCTTCAACATTTAGTTCATATAACGGGGAATCTTTTCCGGAATTGAGTATCTCTTCTTTCTCTGTCTTGCCGGACTGATACTGGTATAAATAGATATCCTGTGCTTTCAGCCCGGAATTTATCAGAAATCTCGCCTTCTCTCCTACTTTATACGAATTCTTCTGTGCATAAAAGACAAGAGGAAGATTGAATCTGGTCACAGAATCAGCAACTATAAAGGTTTTAAAGGTTTCGTATTTTTCACCGAAATCATCGGTAGTTTCATAATAGATTTTATAGAGTCCTGCCTTCAATACAGATATATCAACAGAGAATTCCCCGTCTTCCTTATGGACTGTTTCACCTGCAGATACCTGAATGTCATCCTTAAGACCGAAAATAATTCTGTCAACCAGATAATCGCGCTCCCATCTCGCCTTGATACTGTCGTCTTTATGCATATACTGTTCGAATCCCTGCCCTTTCAGAAAATCAGGCAATTCACTGGGCATTTCGGCAGGCATTACTGTCTTGTCCGGCTCTTTCAGACGAACAATACGATATTTACCATTACCTGATTTGGGTTCGTCATTTAATCCTGTTCGCAATATTTTCAGTTTGTTGTCCTTCTCACCCGAGACAAAAAATTTCATATCCGATAATATCTTTGCCTCAACTGAAGAAAAACCTACTCTGTATGACTGTTCAGCAGACCTTGTTTCACCCCCCTCGTCGGTTACATCCACATTTATCCTGTACCTGTAAGATGTGCCTTTACTGGTTTTCGAGAGCCTTTCGTCTGCAACCGGTACGAATTTTATCCTGAATTTCCCATCTTTATCCAGAACGGCATCCCCGGTTGCTATAGTCTGCGGATTCTGATTGTACCCGTAAAAACCATAATAGGAATAATAGTAGATATAATATCCCCACCAGAAAGGAAATTCTGCCTGACGGGTAATAACATACTTTACCTTCCCTGTCGCTACCGGCAGTCCGAAATAATATTTGACTTCTCCTGTTATCTCGGCCTCCTTATTAAGTCTCAGAGGGCTTTCGGGTTTTTTAAGAGTAACCTCAAAAGTTGGTCTCTTATATTCTTCAACCTTTATATACTGAGCCCCCCAGGCGGTGCCTATACGCCAGCTTCCGAGAATCCTGCCTTTGGGGATATTAAACTCACCTGAGGCAGTACCGAATTCATTGGTTGTTACCTCCTTCTTCTCTACAACCTGAGAGTTATAATCATAAAGGAAGACCTCCAGTTTTCTGTCCGGCATAATTTTATAATCACCCTTTGTATAATCACCGTAAAACTGAATAATCTTCCACTTTATCTTCTGGAGTGGTCTGTAGATGGAACGGTCGGTAAAGACCAGAGTCCTTTCAGAAGGATAAGGAGTCCCCGGCTTATAGAAATAACTGTACTGCATATCGGTAGTAAAATCATTCCCCTTTTTTACAACCGTAAAATACGAACTGCTCTGATAAGATTCGGAAAACTTTGCACTCCCAAAAGAATCTGATTTGTTACACTGATGCTTCTTGTGACCGCCCTGCCAGTCATATCTGTAAAGACAGACCTCAGCGTCTTTTACCGGACTTCCGCTCTCCCCGTCAATTACCCTGATTTTGAGCAGACTGTCATAATCATTTCGCGATTCAATAACCATATCCGATATAACCATATAGACACCTTTGATTACATTATCGGATTTGGAAAAATTCTTTCTGGCAGATACAGCTATCAGATACAGACCCTTCTCCTTAAAAGGCGGCGTAATATATTTTTTGTGGATCTGGAAATCTTTGGTCTGTTCCAGTTCGACAGACCATTCAAAATCCGGTTTGTTGCCAAATACGATATCATCCAGCTGTTTATACTGAGGATAAAGATAATAATCGTAAGCCTTATTCAGAAGAGAGAAGAAATCCAGTTTGAACGCCCTGAAATATGCATTTGTAAGATTTTTGTACGATATCATTACAGACCGTTTATCTGTCTTGTCCACAGACATACCTGAAATTTCCAGAGAAGGTGACTCAATGCTCTTCTGTTTGCTCAGACACATCTTTGCCCCGATCGAAGATGAAAATCTCTTCTGACAGTCAACCGTGACCTTATGTGCCTTTATCAGAGAGTCCGGTCTGTTCTCCAACATATAGAAATCCGCAAGTTTTGCCATACCCACAGACCACCACTCAAGGTGTTCGATCTTCTTAAGATTATTTTCCAGAGACTCCTTAATCCTTGCCTTATCCTCCAGTGAGGTGAATCTGTTGTTGAGAATCTCAATCTTCGTAAGAAAAGCCTCAAAAGCGGCCTCCTCCTCACCTTTCGACCTGTGCCACTCATACAGGTCATCAAGTATGTAAACAATCTTCAGCAGAGGATGTGTATCTCTGTCATTCAGATTAACCAGAATCTTTTTTACCGAAATCATATCACCCAGAGGCAGGGCATAGACTTCGTTTAATTCCTCTGGCCTCCACAGGCTGGTATTGTTCAGAAGATCTGTATAAAGATATGAAACAGCATCCCTCAATGTACCCCTTATCCTTTCAGGATATGAATTGGGAGTAATATAGTTTGAAAATGTTTTTACCTTGACACCCGATAGCTCTTCCCTGCTCCCGAACACATTCAGATATGCCTTCTGTGCCTCATAATAGATATCATCCTTTGTAAATTTCTTAAGGTCAATCTCCTTTCCTGTCTCCACTTTCTCCCTCTGGTTTATTTCCCAGCTATAGGCATTGTAATAGTTTACGAGGGAGTAGGCATAATACAGATTGAGAACCATCTGTGAATATAATCCGTCCGGCCATTCTTCGCTCTTTAAGAATTTTACTGCTGTCTCATATCCGTGCAGGGACATCCTGAGCTGAACCATCTTCATAAGGGTGTGTGTAACCCTCTCATTATCATTTGACTCCCTGAACTTTTTCAGAATTTTTTCGAGTTCCGAGTAGGCAGCTTCATACTTCTGTTCATTCATCAGTTTTTTGACCTTATCCCACTCGGCAACATTGGGTTCACTTATATTTTCCCACTTCTCCTTTTTGTATATCTTTTCGGGTTTGTACTCAGCCACAATCTGTTTCATATCATTTTCGGAAACAGACTTTTCAGGACCTTTTTTGGCCTCCGTTGCATTAAGGCCAGTGCTTGCATCTGTATTGTTCCCGCCACAGGTAAACGAAAGAGATAAAGCAATCAGACCAGCAAACAGCACTAAGGATATTCTTTTCATTAAAACCTCCTGAATTTCCCCTCCTTATACACTCAGGATAAACTTATTTCAAGGGAATAATAGCAATCAGATTTTTCAAAATACACAAAAGCAACACCTGTTGACAGAAATATCCGGAAGATATATCGAAGATATATCTACCTGGCACCTGTGTGAAAATCAGCAATAAAACCAACAAATTAAAACACAGAACCGAAAAGTCTGCCTGACACTAATTAGTAACTTTTATTATTTTAATCAAAACCAAAAAATGGAAATTTTAATATATCGTATATCTATTCGACCCTTATAGCATTTGAGTAAATCCAGACAAATTCCTTGATATAATCGGATGCATATCGCTTGCAAACCCTTTTCAGATGCATCGGAGTCAGAAGAATCTGAACTGCGTAAACCCCTTCATCAATACCATCGGACACCTCGATAATCTTTTTATCGGATCTTGCAACAGGGCTCAAAATCTCTGTTTCGCTCTTTCCCTGAATCTTAAACAGTCTGGCCTTAATATAAGTATCAGCATTCTTTATTCCGTAAACCTCCGGAAGTTTGATTACAAATTTATTAAAATCTGCCTTCTTGACTCTCTTCCCCATCTCAACGATTCCGCTTTTTGTCTCGGCATAAAAATCAAAGCCGGACGGTGTCCCGAGTCCCTCTGCAACAACATATAGCCTTCCATCCTTTACAGCAGACTTATATTCGGTGGGCTTATGCTCCTTTACCAGCAGGAAGTTACTGAACCATCTCATAAATCTTCTGTACGAATCAAGTCTCTCCCCATCACCAACTATCTTTGTTACCACATTTCTGTGAATATCGGTGCCGACAAAAGCAGAGACATCTCTCTTTTCAACAGCCGCATACCATTTGGTCAGCTGGGATTTCAATGGTTCATAAAATGCCAGAAAAGAGAGGTCCGGATGCGGCATCTTCTCGGGCTGATTCATATAATCCGTCAGCACTACAAGACCACTGGAAGACAGAATACTTACATGAAAGTTATATATTTCTATACAATCAAGAGTAGAATTAATAAGGTAATCATCTTCCTTCCCCTCGGAGTGAGCAGTACACACTACGCCGTTGACCTTTCTGAAAGCCTCAATTGCCGACTCGTCCACACTATCGTAAATCTTCTTTCTCTCTGTAATATCCTGTGAAGGATGTGCTGTTATCCCGATTGGCATAATGTCATTTTCCGAACCGACCATAATAATCGGTCTGGCACCATTTGAACAATTTAGCTTATTGCCTGTCTGAATCTCGTTTTCAATAATCGGAGTATCTCCCTCCCTCGGATAATAGAGTTTTGGGAAATCCTCCTCATCTGCAAGTGAACCCGCGTGGTCTGTCATAAAAAGGGCATTTAGATTTAGCTTACATATTGCATCCCTGAGCTGCAATACGCAATTCTCCTCAGGGTTGCCGTTTTCAACAGAATTGCCGTCACACCCGTCGTGAGAATATATAGAGTGTGCATGAATAATCGCCCTTGCGACCAGATAATCCCTCGTCTTCTCCAGATTCTCAGTACCCGGGAGTGCCGGGTCCCATTCTGTCAGCATCGTAACAGAATTATCGGTGGTCTCACCTGTATCCGCAACGACATCAGCGGCCGAAACATCCCCGGTTGCATCAGACAAGAAGACATCTTTTGACGAAGAGGAATCAGAACAGGAAATAAGAATTAGCAGAGAGACGACGACAGATAATTGTTTTTTCATTACTAAAACCTCCGTTATATTTTAGTATAGGTAAACACAGTATAAAGTCAAATTTAATTTTTAACACAGTATCACCGGCTTATATTTCATATAAAAAACAGGCACCAGTCAGAAAGATAAGTAAACCAATCAGTCCGCAATGGCTTTTTATAATGCAGAAAGCTTTATAAAATTATGTTCTTCCTCTATAAACATTTGACAACTGATTTATCAAGTGGCATAAAGTACGGATTAATGGGCGCTTAACTCAGCGGTCAGAGTGCCATCCTCACACGGTGGAAGTCACAGGTTCAATTCCTGTAGCGCCCATTTTGGATTTCCAATGATAACAGACATATATCAAATGAAACCCGGAATCAGATAATGAATCACCTGATTGCTTTTACAATAATCATTCATGTCCTTTCGATTCCGAACAATTCACAGGAGATTCTCATTGACAAGACTATAGTTGAGGTTGAAAAGGAGGCGATTACCCTGCTCGACCTTGATGCACATTCGAAAATCCAGATTGTAATTTCCGAGGGACCTTCCTCACTCTACAAGATCGGTGATTCCGGATTCATCAATGCTATGATTAATCTTATGATCAACCGTGAACTTGTCTCTCTCGAACTCAGGAAAGAGAAGAAATACAAACCGAATCTCTTTACGAAGGAGGCCGAGAATCTGCTTTCAAAGACAAAGACAAAGTTCGGCAGTCCTCAGGAGTTCGAAAAATTTCTTACCGACATCAATATGAGTGAGACCGAATTCAGAAGGACCCTTGCCGTTTACATTATGATAGACGATTTTATAAACAAAATGGCAGAAGAGAAGATAAAGGTCGATGAAGATGAACTGAATAAATATATACAGGCCAAAGGCACCATTACCCCGCCGGACACCGAGACACTAAACAGATACAAAAACGAACTCAGGACAGAAAAGAAGAAGAATTTTGCATCAGTCTATCTCGAGGAACTCAAAAACCGTTACAGGATAAGATATCTGTATATACCAAAATGATAAAGGAAGAGAATTTTCCCATAATCTTCACCAAAGTCACCGAAAAGGACATAGATGATATTGTAATAATCGAAAATGAATCCTTTCAGTATCCATGGAAGAGAGAGACTTTCGAATCGGAACTCACCAATACCTTTTCGAGATTCTTTATTGCACGTAAAAATAAAGACCCGGCAGGTTTTATTATCTACTGGGATATTCCATACGAGATTCACCTGATTAACATTGCCGTAAGACCGAAATACAGGAGAATGGGGACCGGGGCGATGCTTCTGGGTGAAATGATAAACTACGCCGAGATGAATTCCAAACAGCTGATTACGCTCGAGGTCAGGGTTTCGAACAAAGGTGCAATAACTTTTTACAGAAAATTCGGATTCCGGGAGGTTTATATAAGAGAGAAATATTATGTTGACAATGATGAGGATGCTATTGTAATGGAGCGTTATATATGATTACTTACAGCCGGCTCAAAGTCGCACATATCAGACACCTGAAGGCAGGATATGTACTTCTTACACTTTTATACGACAATCAGATGACACCTCCTCAACCCGGCCAGTTCTTTATGCTAAAGCCACGCAATACCATCATTGCAAGACCCATATCCGTACACAATTTCTTCAGCGTCCTTAAAAAAAATTATATCGAATTTCTCTTCAAGGTTGTTGGGAGAGGAACAGAAGAACTTTCGGACATGAAAAAAGGGGATATGCTTCCGGTCTGGGGGCCTATCGGCAATTCTTTTCCAATACCCGAAGATAAGAGGACGGCCGTTCTGATCGCCGGGGGCAGGGGTATTGCCCCGCTCTTCTTTCTGGCAACCAGACTCTTCGAAAAAAAATACGAGATTCACTTCTTTTACGGAGTAAAGAACTCAGATGAACTTATCCATCTTCTCAGGATAAAGAATCTCAGCACAAAACTGTATATCTCAACCGAAGACGGCAAAAAGGGTAAAAAGGGTTTTGTAACAAACCTGTTTCAGGATGCAGTCGGTAACTATTCGAGTCAGGTCAAGGAAAACCTCCTCTTCGATTATGAAGGGAAGAAGAGTCCTGTCTGCTACGTCTGCGGACCCGATATAATGATCGAAAAGGTCTGTGATATATCACTGACAGGCAGAATAAAGACATATATCAGTCTTGAATCGCATCTGGCCTGCGGGACCGGAGTATGTCTGGGCTGTACGGTGGAGACCAGAGGAGGCAGGCTGCTCCACATATGCAAAGAGGGCCCTGTATTCGACGCAGAGGAGTTTTACTGCAAATGAAGGAATTAACAACAAGTCTCTCAAATCTGAACCTGAAAAACCCTGTTATGACCGCATCGGGGACATTCGGATTTGGTTTTGAGTTTATGAATTTTTATGACACATCTCTTCTGGGCGCAATAGTATGCAAGGGGATATCCAGAAATCCCAGAGAGGGTAACCGCGGACACAGGCTTGCCGAAATCAACGGCGGACTTATCAATTCGGTTGGTCTCGAAAATCCGGGTCTTACTGACTTTATCGACAAAATCATCCCGGAGGCCGAAAAGATAAATACAACATACATCGTGAATATTTTAGGTTCAGATATCGAAGAGTACCTTTATATTGCCGAAAGACTCTCCGGCCTGAAAAGGGCAGATGCAATCGAGGTCAATATCTCCTGTCCCAATGTAAAGTCGGGAGGGATAAGTTTCGGTAAAGACCTTAACCTCACAAGGGAGCTTGCAAGGAAACTGAGAGAGATATTCCCAAGACCTCTTATTTTCAAGGTCTCGGCAGATATACCGTATCTCGAGATTGCCAGAATATGCCGCGACGAGGGGATAGATGCCCTCACCTGTATCAATACCGTTCAGTCACTGCTGATAGATGTGGATAAAAAGGCATTCCGCTTCAACAATATCTACGGCGGGTTATCCGGCCCGGCAATAAAGCCGGTTGCATTAAGAGTTGTATATCAGGTCCAGAAGGAGGTAGGAATCCCGGTAATAGGATGCGGCGGAATTATGAATTACAGGGATGCGCTCGAGTTCTTTATGGCCGGTGCATCTGCAGTTCAGATAGGGACCGCAAATTTTGCAAACCCGCTTTCAGCCTATGAGATTCTCAGGGACCTTTCGGAATATTGTGAAAAGAATAACATCCCGGATATCAGGGAACTCAGAATATGGTAGATAAAAAGGATATCCTTTCAATCCTGAAAAAGATCTCGGGCAGAAGAATACTGGTGGTCGGGGATATTATCGCCGATGAATATATCTTCGGTAATACTTACAGACTCTCGAGAGAGGCACCGATACCGATAATCAGATTCCAGTCATCCGAAATCAAGCCCGGCGGCGCAGGAAATGTGGCTATGAACGTCGCTGCAATGGGAGGGTCTGTATCGATAGCAGGTATCCTTGGTAATGACCCGTACGGCAGAGAACTTCTGAATATATTCAAGAGAAATTCGGTCTCAACCGAGATGCTCTGCACCAACAGTCTCAGGACAATCATAAAAACGAGGGTTCTGGCAGGTGATATCAATACAGCGATGCAGCAGATTTTCAGACTTGACAGGGGGATAAGCGGCGGATATCCGGAAGATGTATATACATTCCTGAAAAACCGTATAAAGGGACAGATAAGAAATTTTGATGCGGTCGTCCTCTCTGACTACGGAGAAGGTCTCTTTTCGGAAGAATTCATCAGATGGATACTGAAAACCGCATCCGGGATGAAGGTCATTGCAGATTCAAGGTTCAGTTTCAAAAGTTACAGAAAGGTTACAGCACTCACTCCGAATATGAACGAAATCTCACAGATATACGGCCGATATATACAGACGGATGAGGAACTCAGAAAGGCTGCCTTAAAACTCAGAAAAATTACCGGTGCCAGATATGTTCTCCTCAAAAAGGGGAGAAACGGCATCGCAATACTCAAAGAGAATGCCAAACTGACCTCGTTCTCTGCCTTCGGGAATACGGAGGTTGCAGATGTTACAGGGGCGGGAGATACCGTTCTTGCTGCATTCTCCCTTGCAATCTCGGCAGGAATAAGACCGGAAAAGGCTGCCTGCCTTGCAAATATTGCCGGAGGAATAAAAGTACAGAAAAGAGGTACTGTTCCGGTAAACAGTACAGATATCCTGAGAGCGGTAAATGGAAAAAAAGTTTAGAAGAAGAGAGAGGCTCGCACAGATAATCAGTCTGCTGAGAAAAAAAGGATATACATCCGGGCTTATTAACGGGGTCTTCGACCTTATTCACGCAGGACATATTCAGATAATCGAGGAGGCAAAAAAATTCTGCGACATTCTCATTGTTGCCATCAATTCCGACAATTCGGCATCAAGACTGAAGGGAGAAGGCAGACCTGTACTCAGCCAGCAGGAGAGAATCAGGATTATATCGGCCATTGAGGATGTGGACTTCGTTACCGTATTCGATGAGACTACTGCATCCAGAACGCTGAGAATAATCAGACCCGATTTTCATATTAAAGGCGGGGAATACAGGGGTAAGATACTGCCTGAGAAGAGCCTTACTGAAAAATACGGCATCAGAACCATTCTTATCGGAGAGAGAAAGATAAATTCGACTACCGATATAATCAAGAAGATTAAAGGCTTATGATATCCGCCTTTGTAATCACATATAACTCCGAAAAATATCTCAGAAGGTGCCTTGAATCGCTATCATTTGCAGATGAAATCCTCGTTGTGGATTCAAAAAGCACGGACAGGACTCTTGAGATAGCAAAGGAATGCGGGGCAAGGATTATCGAGAGAGAGTTTACAAACTTCTCGGAAAAGAAGAATTTTGCAAAGAACCAGTGCAGCAACGAATGGATACTCAATATCGATGCCGATGAATACATACCTCCTGAAACGGCAGATGAGATAAAAAATGCCGTAAAAAGCGAAAAATTCGATGCCTACCTGATTCCGTTCAGAACATACTTTCTCAAAGAAGAGATTAAATGCGGGAGACACCGAAACGAATACCATATAAGGCTTTTCAGAAAGAATTTAAGCTACGGGAGCGAATCAGTCCACGAAAGGATTACTGATTCCCAAAGAACGGGCAGATTGAAAAACTGCATAATACATACCCCTTATGAAAGTATCGAAGATATAAGAAAGAGGGCAACAAGAAATGCAGAACTTTCATCGGAAGATAAGGCAAAACAGAATATACTGATTCTTCTTTTTTCTCTTCTGTTAAATCCGGGATTCAGGTTTTTCAAGGAATATATTCTTCTTCTCGGATTCAGAGAGAAAAAGATCGGATTTTATCTTGCCCTGTACAGTACAAAGGAAGTATTCCTGAAATATCTCTGGGGGTTGACGAGAAAGCTTAATCTTTACAATCCCAGCAGAAATTTTTGAGATTCATTACAGATTTTATCTTATTTATAAAAATTCCTTCGGTCATTTCGGGTTTCAGGGTCTTATTTGAGAAGATTTCATTTACCCTGAGTCTATCCGTACGAAAGATAGATTCCCCGCAGGGTTTCATCACAACCGAGTAATAAAGGAGTATTTCCTCACCGTTCAGACCAACGGCAATCCGGTTTGCCCCCTTTATCCACACATCGGCTGCCTCCTTCGATTTCATATCCAGAATGTAGAGCCGGTCCATAACCCCGCTCTGAATATTCATAAACCTGATAAAGATCATATCTTCCCTGACCTGAACAGGATAGGACGGGAGATAAACCTTCCGGACGGGATAAATTGCGGTATCAAAGACCAGTTTCTCTTTCTCCCCTTTCGAAACCCCTATAAAATCGTTCCCGTCAATTCTGACCATAGTAATCAGAAGAAGATTCTCTTTATTATATTCGCTGATGAAAAAAGGCATAAAATTCCTATCCGACGGATAGTCAACACCTCTTTTTATCAAATCCGCAGAACCAGCACCACTTTCTGATGACACCTCCGAAAATGGGATAACTTCATTGACAAAGAGTGCCGTGGATTTGAGGATTCTGTTTTTGCCGGAATCTATCTCGAATTTCATGACAGAACCAGTATAAAAGATTCTGTTATCAGAAGTCTTCGTCACCGAGAAAATGTAATCGGCATCACTTCCCCCTCTTATAATCTTCTTCTTTTCGGCAAAACCAGGGTCATATATTGTCATCATCATATCGTGTTCAACCACGACTTTATTCATCTGACCTTTTGGCTTCGCCGGATCAGGCAGTATATCCCTGTTACTGCTCTCGGCCCAGCCGCAGGTATAGATATTGCCGCCGTCTACAAGGATATCGGAAATGGTCTCGTAATTCTTTGAATCAAGGGTGTATTTACCCTTACTCTGACAATCCCTTGATATTTCGAGCACCAGATTCTCTTTCCCGCTCATACGGTTCTGTGAGACAAGAAATATGCTTTCTGAATTCTTCTCCCTAACAAGAAAATTATAGAACGAAAACGGATAATCGGTTTCATTCATACAGACCTGTCTGCCGCTCTCATCGAAAAATCTATACGAGAGTCTCTCCTCTCTGTTCTTATACTCCTTCACACTTAAGGCGAAAAAGCCGTTTCTGACCGGGAATATCTGTACACTATGTTCGCCAAACGGGCAGATTCTGTCGGCAGAAGGCGAAAAGATACAGGACTGAGTAAAAATCAGAAACATAACAGATATAGTCAGTATTCTCATAATCTCCTGCCTTTTCTACGGATTCAGACTTTGGGAATGATACACAGAAAACTGAAGTCTGAGTCAGAACTGTTTCTGAACTGGTGCATAAGATCCGGCGGGACAGTTACCGTGAATCCTTTTCTCAGGACATATTCGCTGCCATCGATTCTTACAATGCCTTCTCCTTCGAGCACAAAGACCTCGTGTTCATAGTTATGGCTGTGATGCGGTGTATGCCCTCCCGGCTTTATTGTAAAAAGCCTCATATAAAAATTCGGTGCATCATCCTCTTTCGAGACAAGCCATCTTATGAATACATCCTTTGCATCCTCCATCTCAACCCTGCTCTCGCTTATTTCGGAATAATGAACTGCTTTAGTCTTCATACCAATACTCCCGATTAACTGTTATGCCATAAAAATATTCCTGTATCTGTGCCTGAATTTTTCGGTCGCGTTCCTGGTATCAACAAGGACCGCGACATTCTTTGCAATGAATTCATAGTCCACGTGAGAATGGTCAGTTGTGATAATTGCCGCATCAATGGTTTTGAGAAATTCAGCTGTAAGACGGCTTGACTTCATATTTATTTTGTGAGCTCTGAGTTTCGGAAATTTCGGGAAGAAATCGTCATGATAAAAGACCTCCGCACCCTTCTCTTTCAGAATTTCTATTACCCTTATGGCAGGCGATTCCCTCATATCATCGATATCCTTCTTATATGCTACTCCGAGTATCAGAATTCTGCTCCCCTTAAGCGGTTTTTTATGCATATTCAGGACCTCTGCGGTCTTCTCAACCACATAATACGGCATCGATGTATTTATCTCACCCGAGAGTTCAATGAATCTGGTAGCCACCTCGAATTCCCGTGCCTTCCAGGTAAGATAAAACGGGTCTATCGGGATACAGTGTCCGCCGAGTCCGGGACCCGGATAGAAGGCCTGAAATCCGAAAGGTTTTGTCGAGGCAGCCCTGATAACTTCCCATATATCAATCCCCATCTTCTGACAGACAATCTTCAGCTCGTTTACAAGAGCTATATTCACTCCCCTGTAGGTATTCTCCAGTATCTTGGTCATCTCCGCAACCCTCGTATCGGAGACGCTAACCACTTTCGAAAAACCTACACTGTATATTTTTGACGCCACTTCTGTGCAGTTTTTGGTATGTCCGCCTACAACCTTGGGAATAATTGCGGTATGGAACTTCTTGTTGCCGGGGTCCTCTCTCTCCGGAGAGAATGCCACAAAGATATCCCGCCCTACTTTATAACCAGCCTTTTCAAGGGGAATCACAATCTCTTCGATGGTGGTCCCCGGATATGTAGTACTTTCTAGCGAAATACACATATTTTTATGAATATACGGAAATATGCTCTTTACGGTCTCCTTAATAAATGAAATATCTGGTTCTCTGTTCTTATTGAGAGGCGTAGGAACACATATAGAGATGTGGTCTGTCATCTTTACTCTGGAAAAATCATCTGTGGGGATGAACCTCTTCGTATCCACATAACTTTTTATATCGAGATTCCTGAGATGTTTTATATAGACCTTGCCTTTTCTGAGCATCCCGATCTTCTCTTTATCTATATCGAAACCAACCACCCTCAGGCCATTTTTCAGAAAGACATCACACAGCGGAAGTCCCACATAGCCAAGCCCCACAACTCCGACTACAAGAGATTTGTCGTTTAGCTTCTTTAATATCTCCTTCATAAAAACCTCCGATAAAGGTTAATGGACTTTATACATATCTTTGACCAAAATTCAATCATATTACACGTAATTTAATAAAGTACCCCGGCATATAAAAAGTCTGCCTGGCACCTATAAACAACTTATGCTAATTTTACCAATAATATCAATAAGTTATAAAAGCAACCGGCAGCAAAAACAGGACTTCGTAACATTACATTTCTGTAAAATATCAGGTAAAAAGACCGGGGATATCCGCACCGCAGAACGGACATTTACCGTTTTTTATCCTGTTTTCCTTGATATAAAAACCGAGTCTTCTTATCAGCAGTTTACCGCACTTGTGACAATATGTATTTTCTCCGTCATTGCCGGGAAGATTACCGGTATAGACATATTTCAATCCCTCTGAGACTGCGATCTCCCTTGCCTTAACAAGTGTCTCTGAAGGAGTCGGAGGCAGATTTTTTAGCTTGTATGTAGGATGAAATCTTGTGAAATGAAGAGGTACAAATTCACCAAGATTCTGTTTTATCCACCTTGACATCTCTTTTATCTCCTTTTCGGAGTCATTTAGGGTCGGGATAGTGAGATGAACTATCTCCAGATGCACGCCCTGCTTTTTTATGAGTTCCATTGACCTGAGAACCGGTCTGAGCTGACCGCTGCATATATTTTTGTAGAAATCATCCCTAAATGCCTTAAAATCCACTTTTATCGCACCAACTATCTTTGTAAGTTCCAGAAGCGGCTTCTCATTTATATAAGCGTTGGTAATTACCACGCTCTTAATCCCTTTTTTATTTCCCTCAATTGCCGTATCTCTCATAAATTCAAAGAATACAACAGGCTCGGAGTATGTATATGCAATTGTCCTGCAACCTTTTTCGTAAGCCATAGTCGCGATCTCTGACGGAGAAGCCTTTATATATGGCACCTTCTCGGGTCTGTACTGCGATATCTCCCAGTTCTGACAGAACTTACAGGCAATATTGCAGCCGGCCGTTGCAACCGAAAATGCCTTCTCCCCGGGCAGGTAGTGAAATAGCGGCTTCTTTTCAATGGGGTCAATATTCATCGAGCAGGGTCTCGAATGAACTATGAGATAATATTTTCCGCCCCTGTTCTCCCTTACTCCGCAGAACCCCCTTCCTCCCGGATTAACCTCACACTCCTGAGGACAAATCCCGCACCTGACAATATTCTTTCCGGTCTTCTGATAATAAGATGCCTCATAGAGACTGGCTTCGAACTCCTGAGCATATACTTCCTTTACAAGCGGGACATTCAGAAATCTCGAACAGATGATTCCGCCTGCAAAAAATGCTGAATACTGTAAAAATTTTCTTCTATTTAATCTTTTCATGTGATATCCTCACCTATCAATGAAGAGAATTACGGCAAATATATTCTATATATTCTTTCTTCTGATTGCAAGCACATCCGTAACCTTTTCACAGCATATAGTCATTGTAGAGACATCTGACTTCCATGGCTCATTCGAACCGAGACCAGCGAAAGAGATAAATAATCAGCCGGCTGGCGGTATAGATATCATTGCAGCACACATAAAATTTTTAAGGGAGAATTATCCGGATAACCTGATTCTTCTGGACGGCGGGGATATGATGCAGGGTTCGATCATCTCAAACCTTTCAAAGGGGAAGGCCGTGATTGAATTTTACAACTATCTCAACTACGATGCAGCCACAATCGGGAATCACGAATGGGATTTCGGATATGACGATATTACGAAAGACCCTCAGGGGACACTGAAAAGAAGGATTCTCGGTGCCAATTTCCCTTTTGTAGCAGCCAATATATATTATTCGGAGAACAATAAGCAGTTCGGACTGACCAATCTGCGACCTTATACCATTGTCGAAAGAAAGGGACTCAGAATAGGAATAATCGGGGTAACCACAACATCTACCCCTATAACCACACACCCCAACAATATCAAGGGATTATACTTTTCAGAACCCGCAAAGGAGATAAAGGGTCTTATTCCGGAGCTAAAGGAGAGGAAGGTCAATACGATCATCGTTCTTTCCCATACCGGCGGAAAGTGCAGCGAAAAGAATGAATGTAGCGGTGAGATATTTGATATGGCAAAGGAACTCAATCCTCAGGATATCGCCGCAATATTCGGCGGACATACACATAATCCGCTGACTGCTACCGTTAACGGGATTCAGATTGTTCAGCCGGGGTCTTACGGAAAATCCTACGGAAGGATAGACCTCTTCTTTAATGAAAAAGACGGCAAACTTATCAGCGAAAAGACGAAGGCCGTCTCCCCGGTCTACTTTACGGAGACAACAACTCTTAACAATGAACTGATGAGCCTGAAACCGGACAGGGAAGTAGCAAAACTGCTGGCGCCTTATATCATCTCTGTCGAAAGAATCAAAAAAGACATTATCTGCAATGCCACGGAAGATATAGAAATAGCATCAGGAGACACACTGCCCCTCGGACAGATCATTACAGAGGCTATGCTTACATATCCGGGGACCAATGCAGATATTGCCATTTACAACACCGGCGGAATAAGGTCCGGAATAAAGAAGGGGGCTGTAACCTACGGAAAAGTATATGAGATTATACCTTTTGACAATACAATTGTCTCGCTCACGCTCACAGGCTCGCAGATAAAGGATATTCTTGAGATGAGTGCATCATCGGGTGAGACAGACGACCTTCTCGGGATTAGCGGACTGACTGTCTATGTCAATTATTCAAAGGAAGTCGGGAAAAGGATTACCAGAATTACAAGAAACGGAAAAGATATCAAAAGCAGCGATAAGTTCGTTGTTCTGACCAATGATTTTCTTTATGCGGGCGGAGACGGGTTCGATACATTCAAGAACGGAGAGAATGTGGTCGTTTCACAGACACTTGTAAGGGACCTCTTTGAGAACTATCTGAGGAAGAAAAAGACTATATCTCCCCCAAAAAAGTTCAATTATATTATCACGAGGTAATTCGTTTATCTCCGAAATAGTTATTCTTTATGTCTGATGACTCATTTGGAGAGATTGATGGCAGGAGACTGAATCTCTTCCTTCTTCTGATTCGAAGAAAAGCCCTTAAAAACGAAGATAAGCAGAAAGACGAGAATTACCAGTATTACACCAACTATAATCATAAAATTTTTATTGATAGATTTTTTATCGTTAGATTCAAATGCCGGTCTGGTCTTTTTTACAGAAGGTAGAGAACTCAGGTCGGGCTTTGCCTTCTGCTCATTATCATTAATAACTGTCTCAGCAGGTTTTTCATCATCAATTATATTTTTCTGTATAATTTTCCCGGAGGATATATTAAAAACCTGTACCTTGCTCTCTTTGGGCTTTATCTCTATTTCAGGTTCTTTCTCCTCTGTTCTGGCAGCAGAAATATTTTCGTTTAATTTCAAACCTTCTGCAAGACTATCCGAATTTGTTATTTCGTCACCATCGACCGGTATATCAGCCTCAACCCCGATCTGTTCTTCTTCCTTCTGAATAATCTTTTCTGTCTTCTTTATTACACCTATAGATGAGAGAGTCTTTTTATCTTCATTGTCAGGCATCTTTACTTATTTGCACGAACACTTAATGTAACCATCCTGCCCGGGGATACAGGCATTCCCCTCAAGTGAGCAGTTTGAATCCATCATACATTCGCCAAGGGTCTTATTGCCAAGATAATTCAGACATCCGTAACAGATTCTGACATAGAAGTTGAACTTGTTTGTCTTGACCGGAACACCGCCAAGGGTCTCTCCCTCAAGATTAACCTCAGCAATCATATCCACATAGGTAGACGGGTCGGTAGGCCATTCACCAAGTGAATCTTCCAGCTGAATCAGTTTCTCCTTCGGGACGAGTGAGAGCAACACTATTGCCTTACCCGGAGTCTTGTCATCACCGGCAGACGGGATTACCGTCTCAGAAATCTCCATATTATAGGTGCTCTTGTATTTGGTGGTCGTCATAGTGTTGGCACTCGCAACAACTCCTCTGAGATTTACTACTGCCTTTTTAAGTACTACGATATTGGTATCGGTTCTCATAGGCAGGTCTTCCATCGAACCGGGCTTTTTGGTGACATCCTTTGTATTCAGAAGTCTGTTTTCAATCTGCAGAGCAGCCACATAACCGTAATTATGGATTGTGGTAATAAGGGTCGCATCAGCGGTCCCCCACGCAAGAAAGACCTCTCCGGGTTTATAAGTGCAATCTGACTCGGGCGGTCTTACACCGGCAATCGTAATATAGAAATCTTCCGGTCCGCAGGTTGACGATGCAACTGAAATCACCAAGAGACTAAGAATATAAATATACTTTTTCATATGTAAATCCTCCTAAAAATTTAACCCTTCTGCTGCATAATGGCTTCTGCTCTGTTGACTATACGCGGCGTAATGAATATCAGAAGCTCTGTTCTCTCGTCAGAACTCTTCTTCTTCTTGAACAACCAGCCCAGAACAGGAATATTCGATAAGAGAGGAACCTTTGCATACTCTTCAGCCTGTCTCCTCGTATAGATACCGCCTATTACAGTTGTATCTCCGTCCTTGACCAGAACCTGAGTGAAAGCCTCTTTCTTCAGAATTGTCGGGTCGCCCTGTGCACCGGTTCGCGAGAAATCGGGCTCGTTCTTTGTCGTGACAATCTTGAGCATAATCGACCCGTCCTGAGTAACGTGAGGAGTCACTGCAAGTTCAAGTTTTGCATCTATAAAGACCGTCATAACACCTGCCGCAGAGACCTGTGATATCGGGATCGACACACCGGATGAAATCTTGGCCTCTTTGTTGTCCAGCGTTGTAACACGCGGAGCGCTAAGTATCTTGACATGACCTGTATTCTCGAGCGCCGAAAGTCTCAGGTTAAGGTTTGCCGAACCGCTCGCATTCCCGAGTATGAATCCGATGGCACCACCTGCCCCTGCACCGACCGGCGCCGGCATATTTACCGCAAACCCTGCGGGATTCTGAACACCGCTCAGCTGGTTCATCGTCCTTGCATCATCAGCACCACCGTTGATTCCAACCACATTCGGGAATGCAAGTCCGGTGGGATTACCATACTGGGGAGCAAAGACCATATTGCCTCCCCACTGAATACCGATATCTCTGATAAATGAGGTATTTGCCTCCACAATTCTGGCCTCGATGAGCACCTGCGGAGTCTGTGTATCCAGACTTCTGATGAGTCCTTCGGCCTTGATGATATTTTCAATTTTATCCTTAATAATAATCACATTCGTTCTGTCGTCGATATTGATCGTTCCTCTGTCAGAAAGCACATCTTTTACCTGTGATACTATGTCTTTTGCATATCCGTAATTGACCGGAATCAGTCTTACCTTCAGGGGTTCAAGTGCATCGAGCGCCTTCTTCTTTGCCATCTCCGCCTCTGCCTCTTTCTGGAATACCTCGAGAGGCGCTACCCTGATAATATTGCCTGTCTTCTTCATCCCGAGACCCTTTGTCTTGAGAATTATTTCAAGAGCCTGGTCCCACGGGACATTCCTGAGAGTAACGGTCACATTACCCTTGACATCATCGCTTGTAATAATATTTATCTTAGCAACATCCGATATCAGTCTCAGAATATTGTGTATGTTCGCATCCTTGAAATCCATACTGATTCTCTTGCCTTTGTAGACCTTCTTTGTATCGGAGGAGTCATCAGATTTTTCCTGAGCCTCGCCTTTCTCGTCGCCTGCAACCATCTCCTCTGAAAATTTTATCTGCTGAGGCTTATCAGAATAATAGAAATCCCAGTTGATATTCTTATTCTCCCTTACAAGGTGATGCGGTACCTTCTCCTTCATATATACCGATACCAGACAGGAGCCGTCTGCCTTCTTATCCTTCGAGAGCTGAATAACCGATACAGGCCCTGATTTTTCAACTTTATTGATTACTGACGGGACATCATCCGATACCCTGCATTTACTGAATTTTATCTGAATCTCCCTGTCTGTCTCCTTGATGATGGAATGCTCGATATTTTCGCTGTCAAAAGATATCATAAGCCTCGAATAGCCGTTAAACTGCTTGATGCTGATATCGGAAAGCTGTATCTTCTTATCCTGTTCACTGGCCGATTTCTCCTCAGCCACAGGAGCCTTCTCTTCTTTCTTCTTCTCCTCGTTCTTTACCGTGGTCTTGGGTGTTAGAGGCTTTTCCGGCTGAACTACCGGTTCTTCCTTAACAGAAGGTTTTGCCTCGGCGTTTTTGACCTCAGGAACAGACTTTGTATCTGCCTGAACGATATCCTTCTTTTCCTGTTTTGCAGCAAGCACATTGGTAACCGGCTCTATTTTTATTTCCTGTTCTGCTTTTGGATAAACGGAGATTACAATATTTCCGCTGTCAATTGCGGTTGAGAAATCGGTATAACCGGTATCCTTTGCAAGGTCGAACACGAGCCTCGTAAATGCCTGATGTTTACCGACTCTCATCTTTTCGACAGGCATTCTCGAAAACTTCTTCTCCTTGAGACCTCTCTCCGTTCTTACCCTCTCGAGGTCCACCACCAGTCTGGGCGGATTATTCACCATTGTCACATAATAGGGGACAACAGCGCCAGTATTGATAAGTATTCTGAGAGCGGCTCCGTCCTTCTTTAGATTTACGTCCTTGAGCAAAATCCCGGGAGATGCATCCTCCGGCGGACTCGATTCGGCATAAACCAGCATGCCTGCAAGGACAACAAGGATAAAAACAACTGATTTAATTAAACTGCTTTTATACATAACTTAGTCTCCTTCTATGGGTTAATCTTTTCTTCCGGTATTCTCATAACCACCTTCGATACAATCCTCTTCCCTTCACTATCTATGAACTCTTCCTCAATAATTACCTCATCTCTCTTGATCCTCGCTACCCTGCCGCCGTTTTTGCCAACAGGTGTGCCAACAATGAGTGTATGGCCCTTCCCTGTAGGGTCTTCCACCATTGCCATAGGTTGCTCGATACCGCTGATTATGGAGGTGAGCCTCAGCTGTTCGATATCAAAGGTTTCAAGTTCGGTCAGAGGTGTCCCCCTGTCCTCCTTCTTGACAGCCTTTATATCCAGAAAGAACGGCCTGAAAGGGTCCCTTTTACCGACAGGAGTATATACATAGTTTTCCTCTTCAACCTGTGCATCCTGTACACCGGCATCTACCTCGACCTGAGCCTGAGGCTGCGGAACAACCGGACCACCTCCGCTCTTACCAGAGCATCCGGTAAGAGCAGCCACCAGTAAGACCAAAATAATTAAAAATAAGCTTCTCATTATATAAACCTCTACTTATTGATTATAACCGGAGCAGCACCACCCTGACCTGTCTGCTGCTGCTGGCCTTCAATGAATCTGAAGGTTGTTGCCAGAAATTCAGCCTTCAGAACCATCTTCTGATTCTTGAATGTCGGGTCCTTGAATGTAATGTCCGAAATATTGATTATTCTGGGGAGTTTCGAGACCTTGTCAAAGAAGACCAGAATCTCGTGAAAAGAACCGGAGACCTCTATCTTGATAGGTACCCTTGCATAGAATCCGGCAGGTGACTCCATACCGAGTTCGAAGACCTCCATCTTGAGTCCGGACTTCTCGAGCACTTCCGAGAGTCTCGAGAGCAGTTCGGGAATCTCTGCGGAATTGGGCAATAGTGTCAATGCATCCTTCAGGTCCTGATTGAGTTTCTCGACCTCTCTCCTGAATGATGCAAGGTTATTGGCAATACCCTGTTTCTCGGCATAGGTGGCTTCCAGAGCCTTGATCTGATTTTTGAGCTTGTTGATATCCTTGAGTGCGGGACTGATTACAAGAAAATAGAAGAGGACGCCTATTGCAACCACTACACCGGCGATTACCAGAAGCTTCTTCTGCCACGGGGTATTGATAATCAGCTCAAGAATCTTTTCCTTGTCTAAATTCTTAAATTGCATAGTTCACCACACATTCTATTTCAAATTGTTTTACCTGATTCCCTTCCCTCTCCGCCGCCTTTGTAAATTTCAGACGGACCTGAGAGAAATACTGGGATCTCTCAAGGTCAGACAAAAACGCCGCTATATCCTCGTCACTTGATGCCTCTCCCGATATAACCGTGCTTCTACCCTTCTCCTCGAATTTCATCAGCCAGAGTTTCTTGGGGGTTTTCTGAGCAATTTCGTCCAGCACCTTTATGGGACCGCTTCTACCCTTTTTCAGGTCATCGATTACCTTGAGCTTTGCCTCGAGCGTAGCCTTTGTCTCCTTATACTGATTGACCTCTCCTATAATCTGGTCGAGTTTCTGAATCTCAGCATTGTAATAAGCGACCTTCTGAACAAGCGATTTCTTTGCCGCAGAGACAGAGCCGAAGAGTATTATAAGAATCACTATCTCGACTGCGAGAACAAGACCAAAGAGGATAATCTGCTGCTGACCCGTCTGCTTCTTCTTCTCTGCCTTAACCTGTAATAAATTTATTCTAATCATTGACTCGCTCCTTAAAAACTACTTATCATAAGGTCTTCTTATTCCCAGTCCTACCGATATCGACGCCAGAGGTGCGATATTCTGAATATATTCCGTATCGAATCTCCTCTCGTCTATCTCTATATTCCTGAATGGATTTACCAGTTCGACCGGTATATTCAGCCTTGCCTCGAGTATCCTGAGTATGGAGGCTATCTTTGCACAGCCGCCGCACAGATAGATTCTGCCTATCGAGGAGTCTGCAGTGGTGGCAGTATAGAAGTCTATGGAACGCTGAATCTCATTTGCAATCATATCGGAGACAGACTGAATAATCTTGTCGACTTCCTGAGGTATTACCGAATCCCCGTCAGCGGTACTCTGCCCGCCTATCTTGAGGGCCTCCGCCTCATCGAAAGAGATATTTAGACCCTTCATAATCTCTTCGGTTATCATATTGCCGCCGACCGTAAGGTCTCGGGTAAAGAGTGAGATGCCGTTATTTATGATATTGAGGTTGGTATTTGCTGCACCGATATTGCAGAGAACTATCGTCTCTCCCGGATTCATCTCATAATTAATCTCGAACATATTCTGTAATGCAAAGACATCTACATCTATTACTGTGGGTGTAAGGCCGGCCTCTGCCGCTATCGAGACGTAATCCTGCACCATCTCCTTCTTAGCTGCAACAAGCAGGACATCCATCTGACCCGCAACGGTCGAATTGGGATTGAGGATTGTAACATCCATATTTACATCGTTGATATCGAAGGGTATATACTGCTCAGCCTCCCAGTGAATCGCCTCCTCGAGCTGTTCCTGTGACATCGTAGGAAGAGTGATTTTTTTGATGATAACGGAATGTCCGGAAAGACCCATAACGACATTCCTTTCCTTGATTTTTGTGGAGTTGAGAAGTTCCTTTACCACCTCTACCACGGCGGCAGAATTCATTATCGCGTTATCCACAATGGTCTCGGGCGGGAGTGCTATCATACCGAAATTTACCAGCGTATAACCGTGCTTCCCTTCCTTGAGCTGTATTATCTTTACAGAAGAACTGCCGATATCCAGACCTATTACATCTTTTGATTTTCCGAATAACATTTTCTCCTCACTTATTTAAATTTTCTCCGTCATCCTGCGGCTCCTCTTCCTCCGCACGCTCCGAACCAAATACCTTATCTCTATCCGACAATTTAAGGCCTAATGCAAGAATAATCTTTCTTTTTGTATCAACTCTGCACTCCATACCGTTCTCTATCCTGTCGATTGTTATAGGCGATACACCTGCTCTTCTCGCCAGTTCGGATTTACTTATCATCATCTCTTCTCGGATTTTCGTCAGGTTGTTCTTTTTGGTCTTCATAGGTACCTTACCTCTTATCATACAGGTTACTTTATAAAACGATTTTCCTCACTCGTCAAATTTTTGACAATTTTGCATAATTATATTTAATTGTCAATAAATTAAACGGGTTAAACCTTAAAGGCAGGGACAATATACCAATTTGCTTCCATAAAATCAACACAATAATTGACTAAATAAATAAAATGAATACCTTAAGATTCAGGGAAGGTGGCGATATGGTTTTCCTAAGGAATATAAAATATGCAGTATATACAGCGTTCTTTATCATTATAGCAGGTGCGTTAAGCGGAGGCATTATTATGGCAGAGAATAAATATAACAAACTTACCCCCGAAGAGGAATATGTTATAATTCATAAAGGGACCGAAAAGCCGTTTTCCGGCAAATACTACAAATTCAGCGAAAAAGGGACATATCACTGCAAAAGATGCGGGGCACCGCTCTACAGGTCAGAAGACAAATTCGACTCCGGCTGCGGCTGGCCATCATTCGACGATGAAATTCCCGAGGCAGTCAAGAGACAGAAGGATGCAGATGGTATAAGAACCGAGATATTATGTGCAAAATGCGGGGCACACCTCGGACATATTTTTGAGGGCGAAGGATTTACGCCCAAAGATGTAAGACATTGTGTAAACTCGGTATCGCTGACCTTTTCACCATCAAAGGAGGACAGAAGTATGAAAAAGGCATATTACGCCGGCGGGTGTTTCTGGGGAGTAGAATATCTCTTTGAGAAGAAGAAGGGTGTAATCGACGCAGTCTCGGGGTATATGGGCGGACACAAGAAGAATCCGACCTATGAAGAGGTTTGCTCGCACACAACCGGGCACAGGGAGGTAGTGGAAGTTACCTATAATCCCGAAGAGATCAGCTATGAAGAGCTCACAAAATACTTCTTCGAGATCCACGACCCCACTCAGGCAGACGGACAGGGTCCGGACATTGGTGAACAATATAAGTCTGCTATCTTTTACAACAATGAAGAAGAGAAAAAGATAGCCGGAAAACTAATAGATGTTCTGAAGAAGAAGGGATACAAAGTTGTGACCGAACTAATACCTGCATCGGAATTCTATAAGGCCGAAGAATACCATCAGGATTACTACACAAAACACAAAAAAGAACCATACTGCCACATATACAAGAAAAGATTCTAAGCCCTAAAAAAATGGCTCTGAAAGGTGTCAGGTACAATTTAATCCATTGATATTATTGACATATTTCTATATCTTTCACCCAAGATTTCAGGTATCAATACCCAAAAATACCAAAAATTAGTTTGTAAAAAAATCCAAAAAATGTGAGGTACTACTGGTGATAGCTCTATCCAGAGATTTTTGTCATAATGGTTGATTAAATTTATATATTCGGAGTTTTAGTTTTTTAGGTATTGTAGGTATTAAACTAATTCTCTGGAGTCGATAGTAATTTTAATCATAATCTTTGCTTATTCGAATCTCTTATAGTATTATATAAATAGATAGGTGGTTAAGGCTGACCTGCCCATTTTATGCTTAAAAAGCATAAAATGATGAGGCAGTGGAGAGTGCACGGCTCCACACCTATCTACCTATTTTACTTTATCCCTAAAATTTTGATTATAGATATTTGCGAATTATCATAAAAAGATATTTCTTTGTGATTTTCTTTATTTTTTGTACACCCAAAGTGCCAGGTATAAAAACAAAGCCCCGAATCTGGGTCAGAAGCTTCGAATCTTTCTAGTTATACTAAAACCGGTTGTCTATTTATCTTTATTCAACAGAATTGTATCACTATCCCTTTTCTTTATAACGGTGTCATAGAGACCATAATCTCCTTCTTCATGCCTGTTGATACCTGTATATACAAGACTCGGGTCCTCATATCTTTTGAACTTATATACAGCATCGTTCATCAATGCGCTGTTAAATAAGCCCAGACTGACCAGCAGTTCGAAGTCTTTTATGGTTAATCCTGTTACTTTTTTGAACAATCCCGGTTCCAGCTGGGTAATTACATCCCTGAGCGTCCTTTCGCGATAATCCGTTAAATACATAAAAACCGGTATTCTTGTTGCAAATTTAATTAGTTTGTCCTGAATCTCTTTCCTTAGACTTTTATATTCCTTCTCCTCTTCTGTAAGCTGTTTCTTTTCGCTTTTTGTTAGATTTCTCTCATTTGCCTCTCTGCTTAGTTTCTTCACTGCTTCAGATTTATTAATAATCGTTTCGATATCTTTGTTCAGGCTCCTGAATCCTTCGATAGACATCAGAGCCTTCATAGCAGCCTCTTCGTTTAGAAGACGCTTTAAGGTATCGTTATCTACATTAACCAATAATGCACTCTCCCAGCGACGCGCAAGTAATGTAGCCGTCGTCCCGCTCATTGCCATATCCAGTACTCCGGCGGCATCTATCTGTTTCATAGAACTTCCGTCATATGCAAGAACCGGAAGGAATCTTATAAACTCCTCCACTTTCTTTTCAGGGTCGCTTTCATTAAGGTTGAGCCTGCAACTGTAATCAGCAATCTGTATTAGTGCACGGTCCGGTGCAAAATCGAAGACATAACATTCCTCTTTAAGTATCAGCTCTTTATTTGGAGACGTTCCGTCGGGGTTTTTGATAGTCCAGGGATTCTGAACACGGAATGCCGCCTGAAAATATGTCTCGGGGCTCTGACAGTTTCTAAGCATAAATATACCCGTCCAAGGTCTTACGGTCACACCGGTCGTCAGTTTTCCACAGGTAAGTGTAATCGTCTTTGTTTTAAGAGGGTCATCCATCGCCTCGAGTACAGGTTTTAGTGCCTCTACTCCAATCCCGGCTGCTGCACCTGCTGCAACGATTATTATATAATCCTGATAGAACTTGTTCTGCCTTTTTCTGAGCAGGTTTCTCATTGCGTAGCAGGCTGCGACACTTGGAAGAAACCACAATGTATGAGTCAGGACATTCAATAGTCTTACATCGGAGAAAGGAAGAGGAGGTCTCTGAGCACCAAGTTTAAGATTATCGATATTCGTCGGCAGATATTCTCCTCTTATAAGGTCGAGCCATTTCTGCACCTCATCTTCATAAACAAACTTTGCATTATCACCAATCCCTTCCGCAGAGAAGAAGGTATTCAGGTCAAATTCATTGAACTCTCCCATAAGAGCTACCTCCCTTATAGCATCCGGTAGCTGGTAGGTTAGGAGCACCATTCTGGGAAGTGATAAATACGGGTTGTTTTCTCCTTTCCACTCCTGTTTTGCTCTCTGTTCATCCGAATATGTCCAGTTATATATCTGTTCTTCAATGAACTCACCGGTTGCAATTGCACGAAAAGGGGTACCAGAGAGATAAAGATAATGATTGGAGGTAATAGGCATTTTATCTTCTTCAAAATATTCGATACCTTCACCCGTTGCAGCCCTCTTTTCATCCTCATCTTCTGACTCGAATAGGTCCTTAGCATTCTCTCTCCATGCTCCGTAATGATATTCATCTAATATGACACAATCCCAGTTTATCGTATGAACCCATTCATTTTTTGTCTTTATACCTCCTGTACTGGGATTGCGTCCCAGATAATCCTGAAATGAACCGAAACATACGATAGGTTTCTTCTTATCAGCCTGCTCATAAGTAAGACCACCGGGTTTGATAAACTGCCATCCTGCAAAATCGGTATGACATCTTAAATCCTCCTCCCACGCACTCTGAACTGCCGGTTTGAAGGTCAGGACGAGTATCCTCCTCCAGTTCATCCTTTTTGCAAGCTGATAGGCAGCAAATGTCTTCCCGAAACGCATTTTGCAGTTCCAGAGGAAGTGAGGTGGTTTTTTATTCTCTCTGCTATAGTTTTTGAAATATGCAACAGTCTTCTCGACAGCCGCCTCCTGTTCGGGTCTCATCTTAAAATTCTGTGAACGTTGTTCCTCGAAAAGCTGACCTTCCTTTATTGCATTGATTGCAGATCTCAGTTGTTCTACACTGCAGCGATACCATTCACCGCCTGCCTTCTGGATACCGTTTATACGAAGCATCCTATGCACATCATGGTCAGTAAATGAAGTCCCGTCGTTTCTTATAGCTGTCTCTTCAAGTACGATCCTGTATGGTTTCGGCCCCGGATGCAATGTAGGAAACTGCTCTGCCACCCTTTCCTGAACACTCCGTGTAGTGTAGCCGATTTTTAGTAATCCGGCATACTGCGGATTGGTCTCCTCATAGGCATAAATCTTTGGCTCTACTTTAGGACGCTGCGGGAAAAAACCGGAATTTCCTGTCATTATATTGTTCCTCCGCTATTTCTCATTATTGGAACCAAAAAGTTTGTTGCTCACTATTCATCATCCTCCCCTTCATCAACGATAGTCTCGTCTTCTCCGTTAAGAGGCATCTGGCGCACCATGGCTTCGATGAAAGCAATTTCTTCGGCGCTTAGACCAAAATGTTCATAAAGTGCCTGGTCAGACCAAGGGCGGTTCATTGGTAAGAGTGGCACAAAGAAAAAGCGATCTTTAATCACGTCCTGCGTATTTTTTCTTAGACCAACTAAAAAACGTAAAAATTTTGTCCTTATATAAGATGCAAGGTTCTTTGCCTCCCATTCAGTGTCATAAGCACCCGCAACTAAATAGGTCTCTGTACAGGCACTTGGAGGAGAAGCAACAATCGGTTTACCTAAAATCATTCTGGGATATTCCCGTGCTTCGCCACCCTCTCCGTACGCTCTAGATATCAACACCTTCCATTTGTCTATCAAGTTTTGTCCAGATGATATTTCGCCTCGGTTTATTTTGCCAACCGCTTTGTTAGCGTAGAGAGTAACATCACCTTTCTCTTTAGCCTTAACAAATGTTCTGAGTCCGAAAGGTTTTTGGCGAGACACCTGTTCACTCAGTGAGGGATACTTTTTAGAAGTAACCTTTTCCAATATTGAGACGGCTTTATTAAAACGAACCAACACATCAAACTGATCAAGATAACGAACCATTGAATCGCTCTGTTGATTCATGTGGGTCGTCACTTTACATGGGCCGTTATATTCCTTTTCCCAAAGGAAAAAACAAACACCGCCTATAACTCTCACTCCAGGGAATACATCTGACGCAATTGGATAATCTATCAACTGGGAAATTCGACGATCATGCAACATCGTTTCTCGGAATTTGTCTAATCCCTTTCCTCCCGCAAACCATCGTGAAGGGATAATCATTGTTAGATAGCGGGGATTTAGCTTTTTTGCCTGCTCTACAAAAATATCGTAAATCGGTGAGGAACCAGTACTTTCTCCCGCATCACTCAACTGATACGGCGGGTTGCCGATGATTACATCAAACTTCATATCAAAAATCTCCTCCGGTTTTTCGGTGTGGATAAACTCGTAAGCGTGGGTCTCGAGGTCCGGCCCGCGGTCATAATTTTCCTGACTCGCACCACAAAAAACACAACGTCCATCTTTCCATTTGTGCTTAATCCTTCTGAAACGGATATTGCCGAAAGGATTGTCAAAGACTGTGCAAACAGAATACTTCCCGTTTGCAGTTTTTGAACAATAAAGAGAGCGTCTCGACATCAGCCCTGTCAGTTCGGTAATGGCAATACCAAAGAGCTGATTCTTCATAATATGATTGATACGCTCCTGCCGGTCTTGAATCTTATTCTCAAGTCCTCTTTCGAGTCTCTTTGCTATCTCCCGCAGAAACACACCCGATTTGCAGCAGGGGTCGAGGAAACGGATATCGGGATTGCTCCAGAGTTGCTTAGGCAGCAAATCGAGCATCTGATTGGCAAGCCCGGGCGGTGTGAAAACCTCATCGCTCGAAAGATTTGCCAGACAGGAGAGTACATCGGGATTATACTTACTTATCATAGGCATAGGCTATCTCCGCAAAATGAACAGGTGGATACTCTTTCTTTGGCTTTGGAATAAATACCTTCTCCCCGAGATCCGAAAAGAGTGGTCTTTCAGTATACTGACAGTCATCCATCAGTTCATAGAAGGCAAAATCCCTCCTGATTACCATACTGCCGTTAACAAGAGACCACTCGGAAAAAATAATTGGTTCCGGATTATCTCCCACAGTCCTAAGAGTAAGTGCATCGCCACAGATTATATTCCTCGAGAGGATATAACGAACTGACTCCAGAAGCTTCTTTTTAATAAAAAGACCGTAGAGTTTCGAATATTTCTCTTTATATAGTTCTAACAGCCGGTTTCTGCACTCCTGCACATTGTCTTCAAGTAAATCTATGCCGTAAATTGAGGATACTGCAAGAACTGAATAGCGCTCATATTCAATCTGTTCCTTTTTATATCTTTTTTCTACAACACCTAATTTTCGCCTGAGAATTTCGATAAGAAAATTGCCTGTTCCACAGGCGGGCTCAAGAAAACGGGAGTCAATACGTAAAGTCTCCCTTTTAACGAGATCAAGCATATCATTTACTATTTTGTCCGGAGTAAGAACCTCTCCGAAATCTCTAACCCTGTCCTTTGATTTGATCGTTACCATATACTGCCGGATAAAATAAAACCTTATGATTCCTGAAATACCTGAAATTCCGGAAAATATTATATTTCAAAATTCACTTTTGTAAACAAAAGAGAGATATATTGCAAAATCCCTGAAATCGTCTTTACAAATCTGTTTCTTATTGAAAAACCTATCTTTTTAGGGTAGTTAATCAGCCTGTTATGCTGTACCAGAAAATTATTAAATATATAAACCTTGCGTCATTGTGTGTTTTTGTTGGTGTACTGCTCTTTTCCTTTGGCTGGTATATTTATAGCCCTCTCTCGAGACCATCACTTAAAGATTACGAGGATATTTCAACTCATATCAAACAGAATTTTGATAACTCAAAAGATGTAATAATCTTGCAACCTTTCTGGGCAGAGAGAGCAAGAGAGTATATCGGCGAACTTAACCTTCTGAATCCGAGATACCCGCTTGAAGAGGACTTTTCTATTTACGAAAATATTTATGTGTTTTCTGTCTTCGGATATGTTGACAAGATAAAAGACGGATTTTCAAAGAAATTCAGGTTTTTAGAGAAGAAAGATTTTGGGAAACTATCTTTATATCATTATAAAAACGAAAAACCGCAAAAAATTATCTATAATTTCTACTTAAATATAAAAGATGCAAAAATCAGAGTCCTCAAAGGTAACGAAATAAAGGAATGCAAGGATTTCAAAAATGACAAGTGGACCTGCGGCGGACCCGACTGGCAGTATATCGGCAAGGAGATACTGGATATCGACGGAACAGGGAGAGAGTGCCTCTGGTCTCATCCGGTTACTAACTCCATAATCGAGATAAACTTCGAGAATGTTATACTCGGAGACAAAATTTCCGGATTTAGCGGACTGACAGACGAAGCAGTCAGATACGTTCAGGGCTCTCCGGTATTTCTAAGTGTTTTAATAGACGACAAAGAGGTCTTATACCACACAAACCCGAATAAGATCGGGGCTCACAGGTTCAGCATAGATATGGATAATCTGAAAAATACTCCCCACAAAGTCACCTTCAGGGTGAGTACGCATCTTGATGGTGTCAGGCACTTCTGTTTTTATGCCGATACGAGGGTCTCCCAATGAACAGAAATATTCTCACTAAAAAGGACTATATAACTGCTCTCATAATCGCCCTTATTTATATCGTTATACTTCTGGCAACGAGCAAGGATATCGGTTTTGTAAGGGATGAAGGTTATTACTTCAAGGCCGCAGAACAGTACAACGGATGGTTTGTGGAGCTCTGGGATAATCTCAAAAAAGGCAGACCGCTCGCCTCATTTACAAAGGCAAATATCGACAGATACTTCTCCTACAACCACGAACACCCTGCTCTGATGAAGGAACTCTTCGGCTTCTCCTGGCAGCTCTTTGCAAACAAACTGAAACTTACAAATAATTCAACGGGATTCAGAATCCCCGGTATGCTCTCTGCAGGACTCCTGCTCTTTCTGATGTATCTCTTTGCAGCCGAGTTCTTCAACAGGAGGGTAGCAATCCTCTCTACCCTGATGATGGCTGTAATACCCAGATTCTGGTTTCACTCTCACCTCGCCTGCTTCGACGTCCCTATTACAGCAATGTGGTTCTTCACTGTCTATGCTTTCGTCAAATCACTCTACTCCTTCAAATGGGGAATCCTTGCAGGGATTATATTCGGTTTTGCACTTGCAACGAAGCACAACGCATACTTTATTCCATTTTTACTGCTGATTTATATAATATACCTCAGACATAACGAACTGAAATTCCATAAAGACCCGGACGGAGGGGTTTCACTCTCAATCCCCACTATCCCGCTCGCCTTCTTCTCCATGCTCATTTTCGGGCCGCTCATCCTGATAGGTCACTGGCCGTATCTCTGGCCCGAGGTATTCGCAAGGCTCGGGACATATTTCAACTTTCACCTGCATCACGAGCATTACCCTGTCTCATACTTCAATGTAACCTATGACAGACCACCTCTGCCTGTATCATATCCTTATTTCAAAACTATGATTACCGTACCTGCCGTAATCTGGATACTCGGGACACTGGGATCGTTCAGAGCAACCTTCTGGCTCATCGTGCAGTGGATAAAGAAGACCCCGCAGATCTATTCAACCCTCGAAAGCAGGGCTCTGATGTTTCTTATATTGCTCAACGCATTCTTTCCGATATTTCTCATCTCCCTGCCGTCGGTCCCGATATTCGGCGGTGTCAAACACTGGTTCAATGCTATGCCATACTTCTGCCTGCTTGGTGCGCTCGAATTCGAGACACTTCTCAAGTTTGCAATATCATACAAGCCCTCACTGATAAAATTCAGCAAGCAGATTCAGTACGGTGCGGTTTCACTGATTATTCTCACAGGGATACTGGGGATAATCTATATCCATCCTGTGGGAACAGGCTTTTACAATGAATTCGTAAGAGGCGTCAGGGGTGCGGCAGATATCGAGATGCAGAGAAAATTCTGGGGATTTGCCGGATATTATGAACTCGACTACCTGAACACAAATCTCCCCCCTAACTCATCGGTCTATTTCCAGAGGACGAACTACGACTCGTACAGGATGTATCAGCGCGACGGATTTCTGAGAAAAGATATAAATTATGCCAACGAACCGGATAATGCCACTGCCGCTACCTTCCATTTCCAGAAGGGGTATATGAAAGATCTATATAAAACCTGGCGATATTTTGGGAATAGAGTTGCAAGACACGGCACTTATATAGACGAAGCACCGATGGTTCAGACATATATCAGGTCGAATAAGTAAATATGCCGCATAAGAGAAAGATACTTCTTACCTCTCTGATAATTGCAATAATCTACCTTGCTGTCCTCATTCCTACAGCACAGGAAATCGGACTGACCGATGATGTGGATTTTTATATGAAGGCGGCAATAAAATACTCCGAATGGATTACAAACGCATTTTCGAAGGCCATAAAGGGGGATTTCACAGGATTTACGCAATCTGAAATAGATTCATACTGGAACTACAATCGCGAGCACCCGCCTTTTGCAAAACTGATGATGGGGATTTCGCATCTGGTATTTACAAAATGGTTAAAGATTGCAAACAATATCATGGGAATCAGACTCGGGATAATGATTCTCGTCTCCGTTCTCGGTTTTGTTCTCTGCTATACGGTCTACAGATATGTCGGATTCACCGCTGCAGTCTCATCCTCGCTCCTCCTGCTATTTATGCCGCGATTCTTCTTCCATTCACACGTCGAGACCCTCGATGCCGCGGTAGCCTCCACATACTTCTTCTCCTTTGCAGCATATCTGGCATCAAGAAAATCGCTCAGGTGGTCTATACTTGCAGGATTCGTATTCGGGCTTGCCCTTTCGACAAAGCTCAATGCCCCGTTCTTCTATGCAGCCATTCTGGCATACTGGGGAGTCAAGAATATCGATGAATTCAGATACATCCGGGGCTCAGGGCTGAAATTCCCGAAGGTGGAATTATCACTCATTACAATGCCTGTGCTGGGGCTTATTGTATTCTATCTGATCTGGCCGTGGATATGGAACGATACCTTAAAAAGGCTCAACGAATATATGGGGTTTCATATAAAGCACTACGGAATCTACTTCTATTACTTCGGGACAATCTATGAAAAACCGTTTGCCCCGTGGCACTCATCATTTGTAATGACCCTCATAACTACCCCGCCTCTTACGATAATTGCCGGACTTGCAGGAATTGCCCTGATTATTTTTACCCTGCTCAAAATCTACAGGAAGAGAATCAAAATCGATGAGCCTCAGCAGGTCTTCTACGAACTTCTCCTTATAAACGCATTCATTACTATCGGCACAGTTGCCTTCCCGAATGTCCCCAAATACGGAGGAGTCAAACTATTTCTGCCGTTCTTTCCGTTCTTTGCAATACTTGGCGGAATCGGGATTCAGGGAGCATACGAATTCATCCGCAAAAAGATAAGGACAGAAGGCGGATTTCTGAAAACTGCACTACCGCCAGTCCTCATCATTCTTGCGTTAGCACCTGCGGTCTATTCGACACTCAGGATTCATCCGTATCATCTGAGTTATTACAACATATTCATCGGCGGACCGAAGGGGGCACTAAAGGTCGGAATGGAGAGACAGTACTACGATATCTTCTATACCGACCTTGTAAAATGGTTCAACAATAATCTCCCGAAGAATGCAAAGGTAACCTTTCTGCCCAACAACAAGGAATATATCCGCTCTGCACCCTACTACAAAAATGATAAACTTCTGAGAGACGATATCAGGATAGTCGACCTGAATACTGCAGAATACCTCGTCCTGACTCACGAAGAGAGGTGGAGGGAATATCCGGAACTGTATAATAAATACAAAGACTACCCGAATCTGTACGAAATATCCGTCGAAGGTGTACCCCTCCTCAACGTTTACAAACTGAAATAAACGGAGAAAGACATTAAGAAAATCCTTTATTGCTTGCCTTATTTCCTGTTTTGTAATACTAATAACCGAACCTCAAAGGAGGTTAAGAGTATGGAGAGCAAAAATATCACAACATTTGACGGAAAGAATCTGTATTTCTGGTACAATCTTGCAGAAAAACCGTCTGATACCCTCCTTCTTGTCCACGGGTTCGGTGAATATTCGGAGAGATATAAATCCCTCTTCGAAAGATTAAATCGGGAGAACATCTCCACCTTTGCCTTCGACCTGAGAGGTCACGGTAAATCCGAGGGAATAAGGTCCTATGTCTCGAGATTCGAAGACTATATCGCCGACCTGACTATAATTGCAGACCTCGTAAAGGAGATTTCACAACAGGATAAGATTACATTACTCGGACACAGTATGGGAGGGCTTATTGCATCAACATATACCTCCAGATATCAGAACAACATCAAGACACTCATTCTCTCCTCTCCGTTCTTCGGTCTTTCGATGGAGGTCCCGCTGATAAAGAGGCTTGCCGGCAATATCGCATCCGCCCTGCTCCCCTCATTCTCGATGCCGGCCGGTATAAAGGGGGAGTACTGCACTCACGATGAGAGTATTGCAAAATCCTATGACACGGACCCGATGATAAACAAATATGCAACTGCGAGATGGTTTACCGAAATAATCAGGGCACAGAAGGATATCGAAGAGATCGCATCGAAGATAGAGATTCCCGTCGCGATACTCTCCGCAGGCGACGACAAACTCGTCTCGCTCGAAGCAGAGAAGAGATTTTATGAACACCTCTCTTCAAAAGAGAAAATCCACAGAATTTTCGAAGGATTCTATCACGAGATATTCAACGAGGTAAAGAAGGAAGAGGCAATCTCGGAGCTGATCAGCTGGCTGAAAAAGCATTAACCCTGTGCGGGAAGATTATTCTTTACGTTTTTGCACTGATTTATAAGTTCAATTACGGCCTTTTTGATTGACTCGACGGAGAACTCGACTGCCTTGTAATAGTGGGCACCGAGTCCCTGTGCCTGAGGAACCGGAGCATTTATATCGGCATCCGGAAGATAGTCAAAGACCCTGTCGAGAACGGACCTGACGATCATTATCTTCTTCTGTTTCTTGCTGGTAAAACTGAATATAATACCGCTCTCCATATCGACTACATCCGCATTATATTTCGAACCGTAATACTGTTTTTCTGCCGGACTATAGAGCGGTTTTTCTGTGGTAAGACCTGTCCCCGTATGAACGACAAGACCGGCCTTTTTCAGCCTCTCGGCACAGACCTTAATCATCTCCTTGTCGAGCTGATAGCGGTTCGAACGTTCACCCCTGACCATAATGACCTGTTTGTAGATTACAATGTCTCCTATGTTCAGTCCGGGTTTCAGTGCACCGCAGGTCCCCGAAACTATCAGTGTATCATCATTGAAATATTTGAGCGCCTTCGAGATGATATCCTGAGCAGCCTTTATGCCGACTCCTGAAATAATAAATTTTACGTCTTCTGCCTTCTGTGAGGCGTATGCCTTAAAGGGGGCACCCTGAATTCGTTCTGCATTATAATATTCTTTCACTCCCTTAAATTCATTTTCAAGAGCAAAAGAAATTATCATATATTACTACTCCTTCTTGTCCGGTAAAATTCTGATACAGCTCATTGTTATCCAGTCAATCCCTCCCCTGAAATCCCTTGCCACAATGTATATCGAGGTATATTCCTCTCTGTCCGAAACGGGTGTGGTATAGACGACATCCGGAGCCTTATCGGAGGTTGCAACCTTGTCGAACTCCCCCTTCTGTGCAAAGAAGGAGAGCTGAACTCCTTCGTCTTCATACTTATCATCAACTTCGTAATATATCTTGTCCAGACTTGCCTTGTTTACTACGGGTTTAATCTTATACTTGCGGTTTGCAACGAGGGAAAAGCTGTAATCTATCGCGGTTACATCAGTTTCATCAATGAGAATCTTCGAAATCGCAGGATTTTTATTGTCTCTGCCGGTATTGATAAATTCCACGAATTTGAGTGCCGACATCTCTTCCCTCCCGTTCGACACCTTTGCCATTACGGGTATGGGTATCCTGAATCTGTCGCCTTTCATCACGACATCGACAGGGAGATTTACCTGTCCTATATCCTTGTATCTGTTCATCAGTTCAAGGAAGAAAGAAAGCGGATTGAGTGTATTACCTTCTATCGGTATACCGTTTTTCCCTTCACAATCGAGAGAATATGAAGAGTCATCATTATATTGCTGCGGAATGCATACGGAATATTTTACAGAGAATTTTACGTTGCCGCAGGCAGAATCCGGGTCTGCCGCAAGTATATCAAATTTTATACTATCGGGAGTAAAAGACGGAACATTATCTGTAAAACTCACCTGTATCTGAGGGTGGTTTGCCCTCACTCCCAGAATCCTGAGTTTTTTTATCTCATAGGGCTGCTCGAGTTCGGGCTGACAGGAGAAGCAGAAGAGCAGAAAGAGACTAAAACTCAGCCTTAAAACCAAAACTCGGAATAACCGGCAGACCTTCAAGCCATTGTCTCTGTGTATAATCATAATTGTATATCACACCTTCTATAGAGCGGTGATTATAAACATTTTGGATATCTATATATCCGGAAAGTATCCATTTGTCAAAGATAAACTTCTTATCTACCCTCAGGTCCAGCTGATGAAAGACCGGCATTCTGTCAGCGTTTACACTATCGTAAACAGGAATATACGAATTATAGTCGGACATATAGACGCCGCCCTTAAGAATCGTTGTCGGATTGCCCGAAACAAGTCTGAACCTGAATCCGATATCCCAGTTCTTAGGAAGTTTAAAAAGCGAAATGAGCGTAAGGATATGCGTCTGGTCCCACGGGCTTGTCCTGTAATCCATCCCCTTGTGTTCATAATATTCGCTCCTGCTCAGGGTATAGGAGACCCACCCCGAAAACCACTTTGAGGGATTGTGTCTCAAAAAGAGTTCCATTCCGTATGCCCGCCCTCCCCCGCTGTTCAGGTATCTTGGCTCCTTATCGACATTATTTTCAGAGGAATTCGGATTCGAATATGCCATATCCCAAGCATATTTGTAGAAGAGTTCGATATCCAGAGAGACAAGTTCTGTAAATTTATACTCCGCACCTATACCGTTCTGAACGGCATAAAGGGAATGCAGTTTCGGATTACCGTAATCTCTCGAGAGATGAGAAGAACCGGGCAATTGTCTGTATAGACCTGTTGCAAGTTTCAGCTGCAATTTTTCTGTAATATCATAAAATGCCCTTACTCTCGGTTCAATTGTTAGTTCCCGGGTCGGGTCCATATATCCTGCCCTTAGTCCCGGAAGTAATCTCAGCTCCTTTACAGGCTTTATGTCAAACTCGGTAAAAAAAGCAGGAATGAATGTCCATTCGGCCTGATCAGTCTTCGTATAACTCGAATTGGAAAGCGGTTTGAAGGAATCTACCATATTCTTCGGAATCTGAGGGGCCACGACATCTGCGCCGACATATATCAGATGGATATCCCAGCCCACTGTAAGATTCAGTTTGTCGGAGAGTCTCTTCTCGTATTTTTCCCTCGAGACGAAATACCACTGGTCCATTGACATTCTGAGTTTTTCGAACATCCCGAAATCAAAACCTATATATCCGATTCCGAACATCGACTCGAGTCTGCTCTCATCTTCCCTGTGTATCCATTTTACAAGACCTGTATGAAACATAGTACCCGCATTGAAGGTCCCGCTTGCAAGGGGGTCCGCCTCGGCAACCGGCTCCTTGAAGATCATCTCGAAGGCGTCACGGGAGCCAAATATTCCTACATCAAGGGTATCTTTTGGATTCAGCCTGTAATTCAGCTGGGCCTGATAGTCATAATATTTCGGGGCAACCGTCAGGTCGAAGGCATCCACATTGCTGGCAATCGCACTTATAATATAATCGACGTATGAGCGCCTGAATGCCGCAGCAAAGGAGAGTTTATCATTCACCGGCCCCTCAGCCATTGCAGAGGCCTCGACAATATTGACATCCAGATAGCCGTGCAGCCTGTCAGTCTTGGGCTCTCTCCTCTTGAGTTCCACAATACCTGCACTCGTATTCCCGTACTCCGGGGAGAATCCGCCCGGATAGAAATCGATACTCGAGAGCATCTCGCTGTTGTATGTCGAGGTAAGACCGTAGAAGTGAAAGAGTATCGGAAGCGGCATCCCGTCGATAAAGACCCTTGTATCCTGAGGCCGCGACCCTCTTACAATCAGCCCTCCGGTATTGAGTATCGTCCTTGCAACGCCGGGCATATTCTGAATCACCCTGATTGCATCTCCGCCTGTGCCGGGTATCTTCGATATCTCCTCTATCTCAATGGTCCTCTTTACAATCTCCTTCTTCTCCTTCTTGCCTCTCACAATCGTCTCGAACTCGTTATACGAAGTCCTGAGTATAAAATACTTCACCTCCAGCTGCTGGCTCTTCTCCAAAACCTCCTGCGTCTCGTATTTTTTATATCCGGCAGACAGAACTGTAATCTTATAGACACCGTCTTTTAGGTTGAAGAATTCGAATCTGCCCGACTCATCCGTCTCTGTGGAAGAAATCGTCTTGTCATCCAGATTCTTGCATACCACCGATGCAAAACCGACAGGCGCCCGGGTGCCGCTCTCGAGAACAACTCCTCCTATCCTGAGAACCTGCTTCGGAATCTCCTTGGGCTTTTCGGGAGGATATATGTAAAACCGGTAGATTATTTTCACTCTTGCGGGTTTATTGTCTATCTCTGCCGGAATGAATCTGAAAGTCTTTGCCTTTTCGATTGCCGCTTTTACGAATACCTCCTTCTCCTGACTACTGCTCGTTACACTGACCACATCACCCTTTTCGTCTATCTCGATTTCGAGCATAACTTCAACCGGTCCCCTCTCAGCGGGCTCACCCTCGGGCCAGAGGTTCTCTTCCTTATACTCCTTAAGTTCGGGGGGACGTGTGAGAACACCTGCAGGTTTCTCATTCTCCTTCTTATCCTGAGCAAAGAGAGGAAGAGATAAAGTCAGAAGGATGCACAGAAATACAAAACTCTTCTTGTTCATAATCAGGCTGATTCCACACATAAAGTTGCTGATTGCTATCATAATATTAGGGATTTAGCAAGCCAAACCACGCCTTTAATCAGGGAAATTTCGCAATCTTGTTGCCTTTTGTATAAAAACCATTATAAATATTATCTCTATGGACTTTATGGAGGTACCACGAATGACCAGAAAGTTGTTACTTGTTGTATTAATTCTTTTATTTGCAGTATCTTCCTATGCTACCAAAGGGAAACCCGACCCTGCCGTCAATGTCTCAAAAACCAGATATCCGGGAGAGGTAGAACAGATAATCCCGCTTAATATCAAATCGCCTGTAGCACTGACATCCGATGAAAATGACCTGTATATAATCGACAAGGAAACCGAAAGGATATACAGGTTCGGAATCAAAGAGAAGAAGCTCTCTGAATACGTCATTACTCCCGGGACAAATCCGTCCTCTATGACATCAGATGGCAAATTCCTCTATGTGCTGGATAATGACGACAAGGCCATATTCAAGATCGAAATTGCCTCAAAAGAGATGGTAAAGAAGCTCGAAATCGATGTAGATACCCCGCTTGCAATTGCCTTCGGAGACGGGTTTCTTTACATCAACGACCTGAGCAAGAAGACAATAAATAAAATTTCGGCTGATGATGGGACTACTATATCCGCATTTCCGATGCCGACTGCCGGCAAAGGGAGGGCAACCGAAGAGTACGGAATGGTCTACAGAAACGGATATATCTTCGTAACCGACAGAAATACCGATACAGTCTACCAGATTTACCCGAAGACCGGAGATGTCGTCAACATCTACAATATACCCGAACTCCCTTTTATGACAGGGATTACATTCTATAAGGATGAACTATATGTTGCAGACCTCGAAAGAAAGGTCATTGCAAAAATCAACGTTAAGGCCGAAAAGACTGCATACAGGAGAAACGGCAAGAGCGAGGAAGTCACTTACAGGGAAAAGTACAAGAATTTCGGTCCCGACACAATCAGCGAAATCAATATTGCTATCGCCTCCCCCTCCGACCTGCCCAATCAGGAAATAATTTCGAAAGAGACCACCCCTGCAAAATACGAGATGAAAAAAGACAAATGGGACCAGATTTTTGCATACTTTACGTTCAGAAATGTAAAGCCCGGGGAGGAGGTAAAGGCCGAGATGAAGGTCAGGGCAAATATCTATGAGATAAGATACTTTATCGACCCGGAATTAGTAGGACCTCTCTCGCTCGTCCCCGAAGATATCAGAAAAAAGTATCTCGCCGATGATATAAAATATTCAGTAAACGACTCCGTGATTCAGAATGCCGTAAAAGAGGCTGTGGGTGATGAAAAGAACCCCTACTGGATCGCAAGAAAGATCTACAAATATGTTCAGGAGAAGATGCACTACGAACTCTCCGGCGGATGGAATATTGCCCCGACGGTACTCAAACGTGGTTCGGGTTCCTGCAGCGAATATTCATTTGTCTATATAGCAATGTGCAGGGCAGCAGGTATTCCTACCCGCTTTGCCGGTTCGGTTGTAATCAGAGGTGACGATGCATCCTACGATGACGTATTTCACAGATGGGTGGAGGTCTACCTGCCAAACTACGGCTGGATACCAGTCGACCCGTCCGGCGGAGATGAACCGGAACCGGAGAAGCAGGCAGAATATTTCGGAGGACTCAAGAACAGATTCCTGATAACCACGATCGGTGCAGGTTCATCAGAATATCTGGGCTGGGAGTACAATTCATCGGGCACCTACAAATGCACGGGCAGATGCAAGGTAATGACATATAAGGGCGGAAGATGGGAGCCGGTAGGGAAAAAGTACGAGACAAAGAGAGAGACTCTCTTTTCTCCGTCCGAAGTCCCGTCAAGGGGTTGCCACTGATGAAAAAATCCACCAAAAGGAAGGCACTCATTTTATGCGGAGGCGGCATATCCGGTGCATATTACGAAGTCGGCGTCCTCAGAGCCATAGAGGAATTCATCGAACCCGGGATGAGCATCAATGACTTCGACCTTTATATAGGGACAAGCGCCGGGGCATCTATAGCCGCATTCCTTACTCAGGGCATCAGGGCAGAAAGACTCTATTCGGCACTGGAAGACGAGAATGACCCGTACTTTCCCGTAAAGAGGGAGAAGGTCTACAGATTCGACCTTCTGGGCTGGGCAAAGACGATTCTGAAACTCAAGGATATAAGAAGAAAACACTGGTATGCATATACCAATCTTATAAAAAACATCGATATCTCCGAAGAAGTAAGCAATCTGATAAATATTCTGCCGTCAGGTATCTTTACACTTGAACCATACGAAAAATTTCTGACCGGGACGTTCGAGAAACTCAATCTTTCGAACAGCTTTTCCGACCTAAAAAGGAAGCTCCTCATCACCGCAAACGACATAGATACCGCCGAACGGGTCGTATTCGGTGAAGAGCCTTACAATAATATTCCCATTTCAAAAGCCATAATTGCCTCGTCTGCCATCCCGGTATTCTTCAAACCAGTCAGAATCAACGGCAGGGATTTTGTAGACGGCGGGACCGCCAATGTCGCTCATCTGGGACTTGCAGTCAGATACAACTGCCGCTCTGTAATAATCGTAAATCCGATAGTCCCGATAATCAATGACGGCAGAAACGTATGTTTCTTTACAGACGGCATATCCTGTGCAAATATAAGCGAAATGGGTATGTTTCATATCTACAATCAGTCAATCCGTATGGCAACCACCTACAGACTCAGACAGGCCATAAGGAAACACTCATTAAAATACAGCGACCTCAGGATTTCCCTCTTCGAGCCTCAGGACAGCCAGCTCAAGATGTTTATCTACAATCCTCTCTCCTTCGAGAACTGCAGGGAGATTCTGAGGATATCGTACGAAGATACCATAAATTTTCTTGAAAAGAACCGCAAAAATCTTTACAAGACACTTGGCATAAGGAAGGGGTAAATATGAGACAGGAGAAGAAAGGATGGCTCAGAAAAGCCAGAAGCAGGATAGCCGATATTACACAGAAGAAGGTTATCAACTCTGTAATCAGTTCATTCTCACTACCCGATGAGGCCATCAGAAAGTATCTGATGGACAGGAATATCCCCGTGGAGTTCATCAATTTTATAATACAGCAGATCAACTCGGGCAGAAAGAGTATTACAGAATCAGTAAAAGATGAAATCAGGAAATATATATCAGCCATAGATATCAGCAGTGAAATCCAGAGGATACTCTCCAAAATGGTCATCGAGGTCAAAACAGAGATAAGACTCGTTCCGGCCGAAAAATCAAAATACAGAAGCAATGTCAAAAGCACAGTAAATCTCAGATTCGACGACGATAAGGAGGAGATATGAAGAGTATGTACAGAATATTTCTATTGACTTCAGTAATCCTGCTTCCCGGACTTTTATTCTCCGAAGAGATAAGTCTTATGTACTACAAAGGCAACAGTACATATACTATCAGAAAGGAGATAGATCTCCCGCAGGATATCAGTAAGAGGGCAGAAAAAATCCTGAATCTTCTGCTCACTTCTGCAAAAGAGGTAAAGGAAGTAAAGACATATCTGCCGGATGATGCCACCGTTTACAGCATAAAGACGGAAGGCAACACAATAACAGTGGTTCTAAAGACCAATAAACTCCCGCATTTCTCCGAAGTAGTTCAGTATGATGAGATGCAGAAACAGATAATACATACACTCTCGGACCATCTGAAAGGGATAGAAAAATACGACCTGAGATTTTACTACGAAGGCAGGATTATAACCATCGACGAGGCAGTCAGGACAGAAAGAAAGGTCAAAATCAAGGATTCAGACGGATGCAATATTATAAAACTCAACTCAAAGGACGCACCAAACGGGACATTGTCCGGCAAACGGATTGTAATCTCTCCGGGACACGGCTACTATTACAACGATAATCTGGGCTGGATTACACAAAGGGATAATATCAACGGACTGATAGAGGACCTGCTCACGGCAGATATATGCAACAACTGGCTTATCCCGTATCTCGAGAGGGCCGGTGCACACGTCATTTCGGTAAGAGAGAGGGATTTCAGCACCGAAGAATACATTATGGACAATTCATCACCTCAGGGTTACAAGGAGACGGGTAATTTCACAGACGGTAACTCCCCCGGCGGGTATGCCGACAATTACAGGGTCGCCGAGACAAGCACACAATCTGCTTCCTCGATAGCTGAATACACAATCAATCTCCCTTCGGATAGTTTTTTTCGGGTCTCGCTATGGTGGGTCCCGGGTAGTAACCGTGCGGAAGATACTCCTCTGGCAGTATATCACTCCGGCGGAGAAACGACATTTATCATCAACCAGAAGACAGGCACACCGACCTGGTTCTATCTCCCTTCGTTTTACTTTACCGAAAAGGCTGTTATGAAAATCAGTAACCTCTCTGCCAAAGACGGCAATTACATAATTGCAGATGCCATAAGGCTCGGCGGAGGAATGGGAAGTATTGCAAGGGGAGGTAATACGAGCGGAAAACCACGGTGGCAGGAGGCGGCAAGGTATTTTGCACAATTTGCAGGTGCACCCTCCTCCGTATATGATGCACTGACCACTGACAACAACGACGATGTGGTTTCCAGACCAAAATATGCGGACTGGGCAAAGGGAGACCTCTATGTCTCGGTTCATACAAATGCCTTCAACAATACCTCAACGGGGACCGAGACATATTATTACAACGGCCAGATTTATCCCGGTTCCAATGAGCTCGCCTCTCTCATCCAGACACAGATTATGACTGATATAAGAAAGGAATATGACCCTAACTGGACCGACAGGGGTGTAAAATCTGCAAATTTCGGAGAACTCAGGGAGTGCACGACGATGCCCTCTGCCCTGACCGAACTCGCATTTCACGACGGCATTACGAACGTTAAGGACAACGAATACTTGCACGATACAAAATTCAAGAAACTTATGGGAAGAGCCGTCTACAGGGCCATTGCAAAGTTCGTAAACGGTACAAAGCCGTTTCTTCCGGAGCCGCCTCAGAGTATATATGCGGAATCACCTGTTGTCGGGGTTCTCAGGGTCAGCTGGGAATCCGTCGACGGGGCAACCGGATACAGGGTCTACCTGTCAAAGGATGGTTACGGATTCGACAACGGGACCTCCGTATCCACAAATTCGTTTGAAAAGAGCTGTCTCTCTCCGGGTCTCGTTTTCGTAAAAGTAACTGCCATAAATGACGGAGGTGAATCACTCGATTCCCAGATTCTCGCCGTCACGATTCAGGATATCAGGGGGTGGAAGCCGATACTTATTGTAAACGCCTTCGACAGACTCGATGCCTCGGTACAGATCGAGATGAACAGGGGGAACTGGATTATTCCTCATGCAAAGGCATTATATAACAACGGATACTTCTTCGAGAGTGCCACAAACGAGGCCTTCGTAAAGGATGTAGATACAAACCATTATGCAATGATAGACTGGATATGCGGACTCGAATCCACAAAGGACGAGACATTCAGCCGCCCCGAGCAGACAAAGATAACCGAATTCCTCTCAAAAGGAGGCTCACTCTTTGTAAGCGGCTCTGAGATAGCGTGGGACCTTGACTACCGGGGAGATACAGAGGACAAGAAGTTCTTCAATGACTGGCTGAGGGCGTCATTTTCCGCGGATTCATCAGGGGTATATAAGGTAGTACCGGTTCAGGAGAGCATATTTACCGGTATAAATGAAATCCTCTTCGACGACGGGACGAAAGGTACATATCCCGTAAAATATGCTGATGTCATAAATACTGCCAACAACTCCAAATCCGAACTGCTCTACGACCAGAACAAGGGAACAGCGGCAGTTCTATATACAAAAGAATACAAAATCATTTACTTCGGTTTCCCGTTCGAATCCATCTACCTTGAAAACACCAGAAATGAAGTAATGAAAAGGATTGCGGGCTTTCTTGCAGGGGATATTCCAAAATCCGACCGTGAAATCGAATACACCTGCTGTAACCCGTCAGAGAGCGTATGCCTCGACAGTAAAAGATACAAACAGTGCTCCATATCTGGTACTTTCTCCGAGACAAAGAGCTGCGATGCAGATAAAATATGCAAAGACGGCAAATGTGTTATAAATCCTGATGCTGATGCAGGGACCGATGATACACAAGAGGGCGATGCAAAGAGCGATGATGTAATTGCAGAAGATATTATTCAGGATACCGGAGTTGCCGATGCAGGCGAAGATGCAAAGACAAAGGATACCGGCACGAAGATATGCGAGAACGGCGAACGTGTCTGTGACGGAAATAATGTAAGGGTCTGTGTGAGAAATGAATGGTATATCGGTTCGGTCTGCGGCACAGGGACTGTCTGCATAAAGGGGATATGCGTTGCAGGACAGCCAGAGGACAGCGGAGTTGTCGTGGAATCAGACTCATCAGGATGCGGGTGCTCGGTTCTGAGATGAACAGATTCCTTATTTCTGCATTTCTGATACTCTCTCTCTCCTGTTTTATGGTCAAGGGGGGGAAACCGCTGAAAGAAGATATCCTCTCCTACAGGTTCCAGAGGCTCGGCGGAGGATACTCCACAGTATCGGAATTCGACGCAGAGATATACATAATCTATTTTTTCAGTTCATACTGTTTGACCTGCATATCCGACATAAACTTCTTTTTGGAGAACAGGAATCTTCTTTCGGAAAAGAGAATCATCATTTTAGGAGTCGGAATGGACTACAACAAAGAGACTACACTGAAACCATTCGTCGAATACAACGGGATTGATTTTCCGGTAATGGTTGCAGGTAACGACATAATCAACGGGGACTGGCCGCTCGGGAAAATTACGACCATCCCTACATCGGTTCTGATAAACAAAAGAGAAAAGAGGTTCTTCATTCATACCGGAAATATCAGCAAAGATATTATCAATCAGATCAGATAAAACGGAGGATTTATGTTTGAATCACTGATATTTATGTACGAAAAGGGCGGGTGGGTAACCGTTGCAATACTGATATGTTCGGTCCTTTCACTCGCAATTTTTCTGGAAAGGCTCTGGTCAACCAGAAATAAATACGTTCTGCCGGAAGAGTTCTACAATCAGCTCCTCAATCTGATAAACGAGAATAAGACAGAAGAGGCACTGGCAATGAGCAGGGAGAATAAAAGTTCCATAGCCAATATAGCTGTTGCCGCACTGACTCACATAGATAATCCCAACCTCGAAAAGTATATTGAGAATCAGGGTAAGAACGAGATTGCCGAACTGGAGAAGAATATATCGATTCTTGGTCTCGTTGCCACGATATCCCCGCTTCTGGGACTTCTGGGGACCGTAACCGGAATGATAAGGATGTTTCATCAGGTTGCCATAAGGGGTATCGGAGACCACAGATTTGTGGCAGCAGGTATCTGGGAGGCACTCATTACAACGGCGGCCGGTCTCATCGTTGCGGTTCCATCATACGTAGGATACAGGTATCTGATATCACGGGTCGACAGAAAGACGTTGAGACTCGAACAGGAATCGGAGAGACTGAAGGAAAGTATTATTTCCCGCAAAAGGAGTTGAGCAATGAATTTCAGGTCAGGCAGGAATTCAAAGTTCAGGGACGAGACGAGAATCGATGTAACCAACCTCGTGGATGTGGCCTTTATGCTGATAATCTTTTATACCCTCTCTGCCTCCTTTGCCCCGTCCCTTAAGAGCAATTCGGGATTCGACGTAGACCTCCCTAAGGCTTCCGCGAGGGAGATTCCTCAGGAGAAGAAATCCATCAATGTCTCGGTCGACAAAAACGGGATATTCAGCATCTCGAATAAAAAATATTCATCCGATGAACTGCTCGAATACTTTAAGAATGAGTCAAAGAAATCTGCTGACCTGATGCTCGTAATTCAGGCGGACAGAGTCGCCCAGCACGGCAAGGTTGTCGAGCTTATGGATATGGCTAGACAGGCAGGGATTATGAAAATCGGTATCGCCACGCAGGAGAAATAGCGCAAGGCATTTTGCATTTGAATTAACAACACTGATATCTTATAATATATTACAACGAGGTGAAATTATGAAAAATCTAAGGATAATTCTGTCTTCTCTCTTTTTCATCTTTTTATCTATAAACTGCAGCGAGAATACGCAGGAGCAGACCCCGGACATTCCGGTATTTGATACAAGTATTATTCCGGACAGCAGTATTCAGGACATAATTATAAAGGATACAACGGATATTACAGACATAGCAGAGGACACAATCTCTGATTCAGATTACGAAGATATCAGTAATGAGAGCGACGTTTACGAGATAAGAGATATATCAATAGACTTTGTGGAATTACCGGATATATCTGCCGATACATCAGAAGAGATACGGGATACAGGAGCGGGAGATATTTTTTTCTCAGACGATGCGATAACGGATATATCCTGTAAAGAGACTACACAGTTCGATTACAGCTGCGACCCGAAAAAGCCCGAGACCTGTCCCGGCGGGCTTTGTGTCCTGAACCAGTGCGTGGCACCGACTCTCGACCCTGACAGATGGAGTGAATGCGCAGATGGCTACTGCTCTATATGCGAGGATGATAAAAAGTGTCCTGCCGACTGCCGTAAGCCGTATGAATTCAAGAACTCAAAAAGATATGATGGAGAGAATACAATAACGGTATGGGTCCACGGATTTTATAATAAAAAACCTGAAGACATTAAAACAATGGTATACGGTAAAGACCGGGGATGTTCCGGCATAGAAGAAAAATTACAGTTTTTCGGAATAAACAGACCCTGCAGTGATACTCAGGAAGGGAAAGTATCACCTGTTCAGCTGACGAGCGTTGAATACTATGGTGCAGTCCCCGCTGATTACCTGACCCAGAGCGATATCGACGAGATTGAAAAATACCCGTACGACAAAGAAACAGCTCTTCACAGATATGCCTTAATTGTTGCAAAATTCATCAAGTATAAGCTAAATCAGACCGGAGCAACAAATGTAAATCTTGCCTGTCACTCGATGGGGTGTCTCATCTCAAGATATATGATTGAGAACGACATTGAGAATCTTGCAACAGACAACAGAATAGTGAAATGGTTTACAAGTGCGGGAGTGATTGCCGGGGCGAGACTTGCGAGATTGTATGACAACCCCAAGGTACAGGATACTGCAAAACTGATTGGTCTGGAATTGTCCGATTTTGTCGTTATGCATCCTGATTTTGTTATGGATTATGCAGCAGTATGGGACCACAAATTATACGAAGGGAATTCACCGCTTCTGTCGGGGATATACATCAATCACTATGCGGCAACGGACCCGAAGATCAAGGAGGCATTAAATATTGCACTTCTGGACCTGAACAATCCCGGTGATGAACCGAATGACGGAATTATGTATACACTCGACGAATATTTCCATAACCAGAAGGATTCGGGTGCATTCTTTACAAAGGAGGATGAAAAGATTACCGCCTCACACTCCTATAATTATGTTGACCATATGACACTTCCTGAGACCGATGGGGCAGGCATTCTTGCAACGGCTGCACTCTTTCATAATAGGAAGGTAATAGTTACTCTTGATGAAGTGTATCTGAAAAAGGACAGGGAGAATCACAAACCGCTCGACGGTGAGCACGGCTCTCCTCCGGCAGAGATATCTGCTCAGGTAGAGGTCAGATATAATCCGTATATCAAAAACCAGTACAAAATTGATGCGCCTGTTCATATAGCAACGGTCGAGCACAGAAGTTCAGATCTCTTTACTATGAATCAGGACGAGACAAAGACAACAGGTATAACATTATTTGATGGTCCCGTTTTCAATGAGATGGATAAACTATATTTGAAGCTCAAGCTCCTGGAGGTAGATTATTATCCGAGGTTTGGTATAAAGGAGTGGTCATTTGATATACATCAGGAACTGATTTCATTCGAAAATTATGTAGAGCTACGGGATTATACATTTAGTATTGAAAACGATTATATCAGAGCAAAAATAAAAGTTGACATAAAGGAAATATACTGAAGTCAGTAAAACTGTCTGGTACTTGAGACTTTCAATATTTGCTATTAATTATTCCTCTCCACTCTACAATGTGAGCAGTAAAAATCACTTATTAATATTTTCCCTGATTATAGCAGTTACTTTACTTAAATCAATAGAAGTCAGGTCTGTGCTGTTCTGTGTAGCTGTACTGGTGGATTTTCGATGTTATCATTTTCAGATGGATTTGAGACTACAATTTCAGGTGTGAATTACAACCAGAGGATGAATACTCGTTCTCATAGCTTGTTAAATTTGCAACGTATCTCTGGCGTTAAGTACAGAGTACTTTCAAAGTATTTTGGGAAAGACATATAGCATTTTACTTATTCTTTGAGAGATAAAGAAAGTGCACTTTCATCATCTGATATACCTCATCTTTTATCAATCCCTTATCCCTCAATACCTTTACCCTCTCCACTAATCCCTCTGCCTTCTCTCTTGCTCCAATCCCACTCTTTATCAGATTCTCAAATTCATCTAATACCTTTATCAATGCCTCATAACTGCTTTTGTCTTTAATCCATTTTATCTTTACTGCCTTCTCTAACTCCTCTTTTAGCTTCTTTATATGAGCAAATTTGTTATCAGAGAACTTTCCGGGCACAAGTGTCTTCCCAACAACGCCGGGTCCATAGGGAGTTTCATTGTCATATCCATCATAAAATCCCCCAGCTGTTCCATATTCACATCTTATATATGCAGGTCCTCTAATATAATAATCACTAATCGTAGGTAATAGCTTTGTCTTTACAAAAATAACTTTATCTGAACCGGGTTTTAGAATATCTCTAAATAGCCACCCGATTGAAGATCCTATATCTTTTGATTCCTTTGTTCCTGTAGTGCTTATATCGGGGAGATTTTCGTTTTTAGGTTCAATTGGCAAATCTTCATCTGGGCTTGAATAATAACTTAAATTGGTGAAATCACAGCGATTGTAAATATCTTTTGTATGAAGCCATAAAAATGATATCTTCCACTTACTTGTTGATAGATTTTTTACATTGTATGTATATTCATACCAACCATCTTTCAATTCAACATTCACACTTATCTCTGCATTTATCTCGCTTGCCGTCTCAACCTCACAAGAATCTGTCCTCCAATATTTACCATAACCATTAATTGTAAAGATGATTAAAAAAGAAAAAGTAAAAATCATTCTATTCAAACTATACCTCCTAATCAAGGGAATACGAGTGTCAGGCACATAGGAATTTGCCAGTAATAATACCAATTTGGTGTATTTGGCTGTGAGCCAGATGGATATGGGTGATTCTTTGCCTCTTTGGGGAGAAATATCTTCAGCCAAATATTATTAAGAGCCATATTGTAAAAATAATTAAATCCTCTCACATCAAGGTATACCATCTTTACTCCAAAATCATTATTGTTCAATGGTAGACCTGTAAATGTTACCTTGTTCTCATACGTCTCCGAAAATGTATATATTGTCTTATTCATATTATCCCTGATTATAGCAGCTACTTTACTTAA
>Ga0067045_1027871_pt1 | contig 54054 bp, 51 predicted proteins | sample TerdegcTABiofilm_FD_59184 | JGI IMG/M metagenome (GOLD analysis project Ga0067045, IMG submission 59184) | Combined Assembly of (Gp0054472, Gp0054536) Wastewater bioreactor microbial communities from Singapore -Terephthalate degrading...
AATGAAGGGCTATATAAAGCAAAATTGGAACGAAAAACATGGAACCAAAACTATAACCAAGGTAAGATCTATAACCAGAATCCTCCAGAAAATGAATCACACTTTTGTTCGGTTTAACTTAGGATAAACAAGGAAGTATCACATGAATACCCCAGTGCCTGTAAAAGGGATGGTAATCGTTATTACCATCATGTCCATGATCATGATGCATGGTTGTTCGCCGTCGCCGGAGACAAAGAAAGCGTCCCAAAAAGAAGCATTCACGCAGTTATTACTGTCAAAAAAATGGATAGGCAAGGTATCCAACCAGCCCGTCGAACTGGGTTTCACTATGGATAACAACGTATTGCAAGCCGAACTGATTTATACCTATTTTACGAAACCGGGAGTCCAAGAAAAAATGTCCGTAGAAATTACGGACACCGGGACGGTTTTTCTGAAGGGCACTTCTTATCAGCGCATCATCGGCTTGGGCAAGTTCGCTCTGGATACGCTTTCCGGTAAATTATCCGCCGATTCTGCTGAAATCAGCGGCACGATTCGCGATCCCTATCATCCGGAGGGCGCGCCCTGGTCAGTCTCATCCAGACAAAAAATTGAGGACGTGGATCTGCTGTTTGACATGAAAAAAGCCGAATCCGCACTATTAAACGGACAATGGGTCGGCGTCGCCCAAAATAAACCGGCCGTTATTCAATTCGGTGAAAAACAGGGAAACCTTACAGCTCAGATTAAAGTCGCAAAAACCACCACCAACCTGGAAGTGGATATTAACGAAAACGGTTTGCTTATTATGAAATCCCAGCCGAAGCCGTCCGGACAATCGCTGGTTACCGAAACGTATAACGGAAAATTCAATCCGGATTATCAGACAATCATTGGCGCCTATGAAAAAATCATTAAGCAGGGTTTTACGGAATCTTCTTACGGTGGCGCTTGGGGTTTTGAGAATAAAAAGAAATGATGAATTTCATAAAAATAACAGTGAAATATGTATTCTTTCATCTGCCGCTGGTATCATGGCCGTATCTTTATTGCCAGGATCAGTCCGATTCATCAGATTGCGCACCCTCTTCCAAATGGATACGCCTCCGGGAAATCAACGGCGAATGGGTGATTTATAAATACTGCTTTGCCGGAACCGCTTCGATTGAATTCTCAAAACAGGACGACGGCTCCATGATGCTGATCGTTTTTTCCGAACAGGATTCCGAGATATATAAAGCGCTCGAAACATACCGCGATAACGGCCGTTGCTGTCTCCTCATGAAAAATAATTATTCCCAATCGGGCGAAACAAGAGAGATATCGTTCCGTTATCTTGATGATTCAGACCATACGACCGAATGGGATTGGGGAGGCTCCACAGAAAAAGTTCGTTATGTATTGAGTAGATTTGAAAATGAAGTTCCCGTGCTTTATGAAAATAACGGCGATTGCAGGAAGCCGTGATCGGAGGTTACAGAACCATTGAAAACGCGACCGACCAATAAAGGCTGATTTTTTCAGGCAGTGCTTTTTAATTAGAGAGAATAATATAGATGAAATCAATGCTGTCCAAATCTGAATCATCACCGCATTCAACGAAGTGCCGACAAAGGTTTTGATCTTGAGATTTTGTTTGATCCATTTAAAAAAACTTTCAATTTGCCAGCGATCCTGATAGATGCGCGCAATCGTCGTTGCGCCCCAGTAACTGATGAAACACCCTCTCAAACAACGGCCAGGGACGCTGTTCGTTCGCATAGGCCAACGTCGACCGGAGGGGCGCCTTCTGAAGTCCTAAATGCTTGACCTTGCCAAGGCTGCAGGCGATACCGCCACATATTTCCCGTAAGGAATGGGCTTTTCCAACCTGGCAAAATAACATGGCTACAAATTGATCCCAACAACTGAAACCTTTGGAGCCTTTCTCGGCCTTCAACGCTTTAACCTCCAGATAAAATTCATACCGAGAAAATATTTGTAGAATTTGTCCGAAAACGCTATTACATTGATTCAAGAGGAAGTCCTTTCTGCATCGTTTTTTTTTGTTACAACTTAAATTTATGCAAAAGCGCTTCCTCTTTTTAAATTTATTTTGGAAAGATGTATCGGAAAATGTTTAAATATTTTGTGGTATTAATATTTATGTATTACAGAAAGGCCTTGCCTTGAAGGACCGGCGATACCGATATCATTCTTTATTAATTCTGGCGCTCATTTTAATGATAGGGTGTCGGATTCAATCGCTTAACCTGAACGAAAAGGGCAAGGCGCAATCTGCTGCACCTTATGATAATACCGGAAACCTGATTACTGGTTTTAACGACTACGTTGACAACATTGACAGAGACTCGATATATGATAAACTGATTTGCATTGCCGCCGACAGCATGGAGGGGCGCGCGGCCGGAACGCGAGGCTATAACCGGGCGGCGGACTGGCTGGCGCGGGAATTCCATCGATTGGGTTTGAAAATGGCCAGGGGCAGTTATTATCAGCGGTTTATTTTCCTGAAATCGGCGGTCGCCGCCCAAATCAACCTGCCGGACAGTCTGGCGGATACGCTTATCACAGCCAATGTTATCGGGGTCTTGCCGGGATCGGATTCCATACTGAAAAACGATTATGTCGTAATCACCGCTCATCTGGATCATATCGGCCGCCGCGGGGACACGATTTACGGCGGCGCCAATGATAATGCCAGCGGGGTTGCGGTCATGCTGGAAACGGCGCGTGTATTTTCAAATTTGCGCACCCATCCCAGACGGACTCTTGTATTTATCGCTTTCAGCGGCGAGGAAGCGGGATTGCTGGGTTCACGCTACTTCGTTGAACATCCGTTGATCCCGTTGGAGAAGATTCGGCTGCTTATCAATTTAGACCTGGTCGGCTCCGGCACGGACGGCATCATGCTACAGGGCGGCGACCGTTATCCTGCGGAAGAAAAAATTATTCTGAGCCTCAATAAGGCCTGTTTCAACTTTACCATGTCCACGCGGCCAAATTCAGCGAATTCCGATCATTATTTTTTCAATATGGCCGGCGTACCGTCTTTTTTTATTTATACCTATAACGGTACCTGCGCGTATCATTCGCCGCTGGATACGCCGGCGTGCATAGACCGGCACGTTCTTGAAAAGGTCGCCACACTCGTCGCGGCTATCGCCGCGCATTTTGCCGAACGGTAAAATCGGTTTGATTTATTTATCGTGATAAACTATCTTGTATTCCTATGCCTAAACCATTACTAAAACGGCATGATGTGATGCGTTTTATTTTAATATGGCTATGTTGGTACACGCCGTATGCCGTCGCGCAGTCTGTCACGTGCGAAGCGCGCACCGACAAACAAGTGCTGACGGCCGGCGAGGGATTCACCCTGACGGTTGAAATCAGCGGAACTTCGCTGGGAACCGTCCATGCGCCGGAACTGCCCGTGATGCAGGGCATTGAGCTTATTCAGGGGATTCCCGGCGAAACCAGTTCTATTGAAATAATCAATAACCGCCGGCGTGAGCGTCGGGGATTCCAATACGCGCTTCGGGCCGTAAAGGAAGGTCATTTAATGATTCCACCTATTGCCGTAAATTATCAGGGAAAAATTTACCGCACCAAAACCATCGCCATTGAAGTCATCCCGCCGGGGAAACAAACAGGCGGAACGGCTGTCGTTAGCGATTTTTTTCTGAAAGCAGTCGCCGGTAAACCGGATCCCTATGTGGGCGAGCAAATAACGGTTCGTTTTAAAATTTACGCCCGCGGCAATGTTTCCAACTATACACCGCTTAGAAATCCCAATTTCATCGGTTTCTGGGCGGAAGACTATCCCATTCGGCAACCCATCACGCCCGAACGCGAAACGGTCAACGGAAAAACCTACAATGTTTTTACGGTTAAACATACGGCTCTTTTCCCAACCTATTCGGGGGCGCTGGTGATTGACGCGGCTGAAGTCGAGTGCGAAGCGCAAGTTCCGACGGAACGTAACCCGTTCAGTAATTTTTTTTCACCCTTCCGGGATCCGTTCGGCGAAACGGTCGTAAAGCGCCTGCGTTCAGAACCGCTGATTGTCTCGGTGAAACCGCTGCCGGTAAAGGAACAGCCGGATGATTTTATCGGACTGGTGGGGCGATTTGACGGCGTTGCGCAGATCAGCCGAAAAGAAGTTAAAACCGGTGAATTGCTGATTTACGTGATTGATATCCGGGGAACCGGCAATATCATGAATATAGACATTCCTCCCTCGCCTTTTGATCATACTTTCGAAATCTATGATCCGAAAGTCAGTTTTGATATCAACCGCGAAAATTCCGTCATCAGCGGTTCTGTAAGGATTGAATATCCCGCGGTACCCAAAGAATCTGGCACCTACACGATGCAACCGTTTTCTTTTTCCTATTTTGATCCTGTAGAACAAAAGTACCATACCCGAACTTCGGATCCAATCACTATCCACATCCGTTCGGTACCTTACAGCGTCTCATCGTCCGGCAAAGATTACAGCGGTTATTTCCGGGAAATCCGTCCGGTTAAGACCAGTCCGGAAGAACTCGTTTCAGGAAGTTTTTTGGTGCCGTTTTGGTTAACCGCAATTCTATGGCTGTTACCGCCTCTTGGATATATATGGATTTATCTGAGCCGGCGGCGATATATCCGAATCCACACTCCCGGGAGTACTTACCGGCAGCGGACGGCAGGCGCACGCGCCGTGAAGCGCATCCACCGTATCGCAAAAACGACAATTTCTCCTAAAACAGCAGCTTCCGAACTGCTTGCGGCGTTTACACAATATCTCTCCGATAAAAATCTTATCATGCCTTCCAATGAGCAGACGATTCTGATGACAGACCGCCTCCGCGCGAAAGGATATTCCCCCGAAGCCGTTTCCATTGCCGAGCAGTTTATCAGTTCCTGCAACGAAACGTGTTTTTCTCCTGAAGCGACGCATGATATTCAAACGTTAACAGCATCCTGTTTGGAAGCCGTTAAAACCATCGAAGGAATATCACCGTGTATCTGATTGCTATTACAGGACTGCTGTTTTTTACACCGGATTATTCTCAAGCCGGCAATGATTCGCTCTTTGCAAAAGCTAACGCCTGTTACGCCGCTCACCGGTATCTGGAAGCTGAAATGCTTTATCAGCGTCTGCTGTCCGGCGGCATCCGCAGTGCCGGCCTCCATTTTAACATCGGCAACACGTATTACCACATGCGAAAATTCGGACCGGCCGTCTATCATTACCGTATCGCCCTGCGCCTGAAGCCCGGCGATGATGACATCGTGTATAATTTAACGCAGGCTGAACTGAATCTGGAAAAGCCCGTACGCGTGCCGCCGGAACTATCTTTTCTGAAATCGCTTAAAAATCGTTTTCTGTCAATACCAACCGAATGGTTCAGCCATGCCGTGCTAATGTTATGGCTTATTTCAGGCGTACTCACCATATTGTTTTGGAAAAAACGCCTGAAACTGAGTGGGTTTTACCGGGCCATGCTCCTCATCGTGTCTCTGTTTATTTTGATGAATGCCCTTTGGGCTTTAAGAAGCACATTGGACAAATTCGGCAAAGAGGGTATTATACTTCCGCGTGAACTGACAGCAAGGCCATCACCCGGAGAAAGCGGCAAACCCGCGTTCACCCTGTATGAAGGCTGGCAGGTGGATATCCTTGATGCCGATGGCGGGTGGTTACAAATACGGCTTCCTGACGGACAGGAGGGCTGGGTGCCATTTACAAGCGTGGGAATACTATAAATGGGTTCTTCCCCTTTTCACTGGTTCCGGCTCTATCCGGCGCTGAAATTGGCGGCGGTTCTTGTTCTTTCGATTGTAGCGCTTGAATGGATACAACCTTGCCCTCTGGATAGCGCGGACCATATATGGTTAAGCGCAGGCGCGTTTGCTTTCAGCGCTCTGGCCGCCGGATTGCGGTCCCGGTTTCCGCGAACCGCTCTTCTTGCATTTACAGGAGCCGTCTTTATGCTGGCATGGAGCCTGTATCCTTACGGCCGACCGGTATCAGGTCATATTCAGCATTTGGCCGGCAAGGGCCGTGAGGTTTGCGTTACCGGACGCGTAACCAGCGATCCTGAGAAAACCGCCGCCGGATACCGCATGATCATCGAAACGGATTCCGTGCAACTCACCCGGCATATCGGATTCAAAGCGGAAGGGAAAATTCTCTTAACGGTACTGAGAGAAGCCCGACAGGCGCCGACATACGGGCAAGGTATAAAAGTTACCGGCACCATCACGGAGCCCCCTTCTGCAAGAAATCCCGGTGAGTTTGATTATAAAAAATACCTTTCGCGGCGGGATATAACAGCACTTATGACTGTCCGGGATTCCAATCAAATAGGGGTGGCCGATTCAACCGCTTGCGGGGATTTTCGCGCCGCGCTACTGCTGCCGGTGAAACATTACATCATGCGTATCAATCAGGAAATGCTGAGCCCGGTCAACGCCGGTATTATGACCGCGCTGATCACCGGCGTCCGGTCGGAAGTGCCTGCAGAAGTATATGAGGCCTTCTCCAACAGCGGTACCATCCACATCTTATCGTTGAGCGGACTCCATGTGGTTTTCATTGTGGCGCTCGTCATGGGTGTATTGAGTTTTTTGCGGCTTCCTTTTTTTCCGCGGTTGGCCGTAACGCTGCTTATACTGTGGTTTTATGTAGCCGTCGCGGATTTCACGCCTCCCGTCGTACGCGCGGCCATAATGACCAGTATGGTTTTAATCGGCGAACTGATTCAGAGACGGCAGGAACTGTTCAACAGTCTGCTGGTAGCGCTCATCGCTGTGCTTCTTTATGATCCCCGCTGGCTGGCGGATATCGGGCTTCAGTTGTCGTTTACCGCGCTGCTTTCGATTGTGCTGATTTACCCAAAACTGGAAGATACGGCCCGCCGATGGGGTTGGTACGGCCGCACAACCGGCTCCATCGGAGAAAAAGCTCTGGCCCTGCTTATGGTTTCAATCGCCGCGCAGATCGGCACGCTGCCTTTTACGGCTTATTATTTCTATAAAATTCCCCTGCTCGCTTTAGCTGCCAATGTTCTGGTGGTCCCGCTGTCCGGATTGGTTATGGCGCTCGGATTTGTCAGTCTGTTCTGGTCGCTCCTTTCCATGACGGTCGCACAATGGTACGCCAATGTCAATGAAGTGCTGATCCATTTGATGATTACCATCCCCCAATGGTTTATGAAACTTCCGTTTAGTCACACCGAGTTTTACCGGATGCGGGAGTGGACCGCCGTGATTTTTTATGCCGGGCTGGCCGCCTTTTTGTTATGGGCGCATCCGCGGGTCCGGAAGCTTTCACTTATCCTGGGCTTGCTGGTCGTCAATCTTATTATTTGGTACGAAGCGCTGGTGCCGGATAATCTCCGCGTCACTTTTCTGGATGTTCGGCAGGGCGATTGTGCCATTATCCGAACGCCCGGCCGTCAAACGATTATGATAGACGGCGGCCCGCATCACGCGGTATGGAATACCGGCGAACATATCCTTGCCCCTTACCTGCGGAAACAGGGGATCGCTGAAATTGACTGGCTGGTTATTACACACGGCCATGACGACCACACCGGCGGACTTCCGTATATCGTCGAGCATTTTCCGGTTCGCCGGGTGATTCATATTCCGCCGGCCCGCCGGGATTCTAATTATGAAAAACTGCTCATCGGATTTGAACGGCAATCTACGGAACAAATACGGGTGCGCGCCGGCGAAACCCTTACGATTGAGAGCGGAATTCGCCTGTATTGCCTTCATTCCCCGCGCACCAGCCGGGCTGACCTGCGCTACGACAACGAAAACGAAAATTCCCTGATTTTCAAGCTTTCCTATGGCGAAGCGGATTTTCTTTTCATGGGCGACGCGGAAATAAAAGCTATTGGAGGGTTAAAAAAATATTCGTATCTTTTAGATTGTGAAGTGATAAAGGTCGGGCATCACGGCGCGCAGAACGGAACCACGCCGGAACTTATCCGCTGGGTACAGCCGCAAACCGCTGTCATCTCGGTTGGACGGTATAACCGCTTCGGCCATCCGTCAGCCCTTACGGTGAAGCGCTACGAGGCGGCCGGCGCCCAAATATTGCGTACCGACCGGCAGGGCGCCGTGGTTCTGGAAACCGACGGCAGGTCTATACGTTCAGTAAGGTAACTGCGATATGTACGGCTATGACATCATAATAATGGTAGGACTCTTTTTCGGAATGATTTTATATTCGGTCCTGCTTTTTGAAATAATGAAACGGCACAACAAACTGTTTCATGAATACGTTTTTATTCTCTTCATTATAATGCTGACCTGCTGGCATACGTTTCAGTTTGCCGCGCATGTCATCCGTCAGATCTTCGGCCGGTCCGCACTGGAGGTATATACCGAGTTCCGTTACCTGGCGCTGTACAGTATCGCTTTTTTTCCCCCGCTGGTGGTGCATCTTCATGCTTCATTCCTCGGTTATGTGCGTCTGCTTACGAACCGCACGTCGCGGTGGCATCGCTGGGGACCGTTGGTTTTCTACCTGCCGATCGTCGTGATTATCTACTTCAGCCAGTATACCGTGATCGATGCCCGCAAACGCATTCTTGACGAGAATATGAGTTTTATACCATATTTTATTTTCTGGCTGGTCGTCTGCCTGTGGTTTTCCGCCGCGCTGTCTTTCCGTATCATCCAATTGAGCCGCAACGAGAAATGGAAGCAGTTTTTCATTGTAGAATCCGTGATTATCATTGTCATTACCGTACTGCTGCTGTATTTTTATTTTTTTGGCGGGACGGGCAACGTGCGTTTAGACAAGTCCTTGCGTGCGTTGCTGGCCATTTCATCGCTTCTGCCAACGGGCGCTATGATTTACCTGCTTTATAAGTATCCATTTTTCTCCATTTTCGCGAGGCCCGGGTTTCTTTCGGTCATCCTGGCCGGCAGTTATCTGAGCGTGTTCATTATCGGGGCTAAGGCGCTGAGAAAATGGGGCGACGAAAATCCGGGTCTTAACGTGGATATCCTTCAGGTCCTGATGGTCTGTATCCTTTTCATTTCGTATGAACCGCTGAAAAATCTGATCCGGCGTTTTGCCGGCTCGCGCGCGCTGTCGGAACGGTATGCCGCTCAGACGGTTCTGCGCAAAGTCAGCGAACGGATCGTGGGAACCAACAATCTGGAAGACCTTACGCTGATTATCCGCAGTACCATCATGGAAGTGCTTAAGGCGGAATCGGTGGGCTTTTATCTGCTCGCCAAACAGGCCGATCCGGACGGCACATTCTATACCATCACCAGCCAATTCGGCGACATCAAACCCTTTAATCTTAAGCGCGTGTCCCGGCAGGTGCTTCAGAATAAGGGCTTATACGAAGTCCGAAAAATATACATGTTTCACCTGAGCGCCGCCGAAATTCCATATCCGCTTTATGTCGGCATCATCACGGAATCCGAACTGACCGGATTGATAGCCATCGGTAAAAAAACCAACAACGACGATTATACGTACGAAGAAAAAGAACTGCTGATCACCCTCGCCAATCAGGTCGCCATCGCCGTAGATAACATCGAATCCCTGCAGCGCCGTATCGAACTGGAATCACGGATGATGGAAGCCGAAAAACTATCCTCACTGGGCCTGCTGGCCACAAATATCGCGCATGAAGTGAAAAATCCGCTGAGTTCCATCAAAAGCATTGTTCAGGCCATGCAGGATCACCCCGCTCATGACGCCGAAACCCGGCAGGATCTGATAATAATAACCGAAGAAATTAACCGACTTAGTATCGTAGTGGATCAGTTGTTGAAATTTTCCCGCCCGGATCATTCGGAACTCGGCCTGTGCGATGTTGCACGGATTGTCGATACGATTTTATCGATATTGCGCCATGAAACCCGCCGCTATCAGATTCAGGTGTTTACGGACTTCCCTCCCCAGGGACTCGTACTCCGAACGAGCGCCGGCAACTTAAAAGAAATCGTATTCAATCTGATTATTAATGCCATCCAGTCTATGGCTATGAGCGGCGGAAAACTATACATCAGCGGGCACCTTACCAATTTGCAGCCGGAAGATTTGTCCGGAGAAGGCGTCGATTATATTGACGGCGTTTATTTGACCGACCGGCTGGGTTCTCTGGAAGAGGAACGGACATTTCGCCTCTGGTCGATGGAGAAACTGCCGGTATCTTCTGAAACAAATGAGGGTACCAAATCCGAAATACCAATCAGTCAGACTGATAATGCGCCCGGCGGCTTGATGCGACTTATCATCCGGGACACCGGTCAGGGTATGGATTCCGAACTGATGAAAAATATTTTTAAGCCGTTTTACACGACCAAGGTTTCGGGTTCGGGGCTTGGCCTCGCCATTGTAAAAAATAAAATCCGTATGCTTCACGGACATTTGGTTGTACGGAGCCGTGAGGGCTCCGGCAGCGCGTTTGAGATTTACATACCGTATAGACAGGAAAACGCATGACCGATATAAACAGACAACCATCCGCTGCGGATCCGATCCGTGTTCTGATTGTCGATGACGAAAAAGCCGCACGCTACGGCATGCTTAAAGTTTTGCGTCCGGAGGGCTATCAGATTGCCGAAGCCGAAGACGGTCTGGCCGCGCTCCGGCTTCTTGAAAAGCAGGATTTTGACGTCATCATCACCGACGTGGCTATGCCCGGCATTTCGGGTATCGATTTACTAACCAAAGTCCGAGAAATAAGGCCGGAACAGCTTTTTATTATCATCACCGCACACGGATCCGAGCGGCTTGCGGTGGAAGCCATGAAAAACGGCGCTTTTGATTATCTCTCCAAACCTTATGAAATCGACGAACTGCGTCTCATCGTGGGCAATGCCGTGCGCCAGATCCGCCTGCAGAGGGAAAACGAGCGCCTGCGGAACGAGATTTTGATGCACAAGGGTTTCGCGCAATTTATCGGTGAAAGCCGTCCGATACGGCAGGTGTTTGAGATGATTGACAAGATCAGCAAGAGCAACGTTACTGTATTAATCCGCGGAGAAAGCGGCACCGGCAAGGAGATGGTCGCTCAGACCATTCATGATCAAAGCGCCCGAAAAGCGGCGCCGTTCATTTCCATCAATTGCGCGGCCATTCCGCGGGAATTAATCGAGAGCGAACTGTTCGGCTACGAAAAAGGGGCGTTCACCGGCGCCTCTGGTTCCAAACAGGGCCGCTTCGAACTTGCCCACAAAGGAACGATTTTTCTGGATGAAATCGGCGATATGTCTCTCGAAACGCAGGCCAAAGTGCTCCGCGTTCTGCAAGAACGTAAATTTGAACGGGTCGGCGGCACGCAGTCGATCGAAGTGGACGTCCGCATCATCAGCGCCACGCATCGGGATTTGCTTCGCGCCATCCGTGACGGACAGTTCCGGGAAGATCTGTACTACCGCATCAACGTCGTCGAAATCACCCTGCCGCCGCTCCGCGAACGCGACGGCGACGTACCCCTGCTGCTGAATCATTTCCTTAAGGTCTTTGCATCGAAACACAATATCCCTGTCCGTCGGTTTGCCCCGGAAGCTATGAAAATTCTTGTCGATTACGACTGGCCGGGTAATATCCGCGAACTGATTAACGTGGTGGAACGCTGTGTGGTGCTCAGCCCTTCGGATGTTATTACGCCGGACCTGTTGCCGCCGGACATGGTCAAACCCGGCAGTTTCGGCAACATCGGCGTGCAGTCCGTCCTGAATACCCGGGAATTAACCTTTCAGGAAGCCAAACAGCGCATGGTCAGCGCCTTTGAGAGAGAATTTCTCCTTGAAGCCCTACGGCTCAACGGGTGGAATATTTCCCAAACCGCCGTCCGACTGGGTATGAAACGTCAATATCTTCAGCAAAAACTTCGTGAACTCGGTATTAATCTACAGGAAGAAAAAGAACAGTCATGAAAAGTACGACCCAACGACAGTCTCCCGCCGTTCAGCCTTCGGCGCAGACCTACACCGGTTACGACAACCACCCTATCGGCATTTTTGATTCCGGCATCGGCGGCCTGACCGTTGTCAAAGAAATCCTCAAACAACTGCCGAATGAAAGCATCATTTACCTCGGCGATACGGCCCGCGTGCCTTACGGGACCAAGTCGGAACGAACCATCCGCGCCTTTGCGCTTCAGTGTTGTCTGTTCCTTCTGGAACACAACGTCAAGATGATTATCATTGCCTGCAATACCGCCAGCGCCGTGGCGTTGGATTTTATCGCCAACATGTTCCGCATCCCGGTGATTGGCGTAATCCAGCCGGGCGCGTTGCGCGCTATCCAGAGCAGCGCATCCCGACATATTGGCGTCATCGGAACGCATTCCACCATCAACAGCCAGGCCTACACAAAGATGATTCAGGCGTTTGATCCGGCGGCGCGGGTCATCAGCAAGGCCTGTCCGTTGTTTGTGCCCCTTGCCGAAGAAGGGTGGCTCGATAGTGATATTACCGCCAAAGTCTGTCAGGAGTACCTTCGGGTTTTTGAAAAAACAAATATCGATACCTTAGTGATGGGTTGCACCCACTACCCGTTACTGAGCGCCGCCATTCAGAAAACCATAGACCGGATTGTTGGAAAACCGGTTTGCCTGGTAGATTCCGGCGTGGAAACCGCCAGGGCAGCCCGGGCGGTTTTGCTGGAAAAAAATATGGAAAACAAAGGAAAAAAAATCTATCAAAAATACTACGTCACGGACCTTCCCGCCAATTTTCTCCGCGTTGGGGAATTGTTCCTCGGCTCCAAAATTGAACAGCTCGAAATGGTCAGCGTAGAAACCTTAGGATTCTGATATGTGGCAGGATTATCTTTATGCAATCATACCCATCTTTGTCGCTATCGACATTATCGGCATGATTCCTTTGTATCTTAGTCTTACGGAGGGTATTCCGGAACCGACCAAACATCGGATTTTGCGCCAGTCCGTACTCACGGCTACGCTGGTCAGCTTCCTGTTTCTGGGACTCGGCAATGCCGTGTTTGCATTTCTGGGCATTACGGCAAGTGATTTCAAGATCGCCGGCGGCATCATCCTCTTCGCGATTTCGATAAACGATCTTCTGTTTTCAACCGAAAACCGTAAGAGCCACGAGGTGAAAGACGAAACCACCGAAATCGCCATCCACCAGCAAACCACCATCGGCATCGTACCGATCGGCATTCCCCTGATTGTGGGACCGGCGCTGCTGACGTCCATACTGATATGCAACGACACCTACGGCACTTTTCCCACGATCGGCTCCGTCGTCATCAATTTGCTGATCGTGTACTTATCTCTGAGGTACTCCTCGCTGATCCTGCGCTTAACCGGACGCAGCGGCGCAAAAGGAATCGCCAAAGTATTTACGCTGCTGCTGGCCGCTATCGGCGTTATGATGGTTCGCAACGGCATTGTCGAAATTATTAAAATGAATCCGTAAAGGCAGTTATGAATACTGAAAACCCTGATACCGAACGGGAGGATATCTTCCGGACCGGCGACGAAGAACCGGATTGGAACCCCGACGAAGAATACCGGGAACGTCTTTTTTCTTTTTTCAAACAACATATTTTAAGCGATGATTCTCAAAAACGTTTCGAAGCGGTAGAAGCGGCCGGACAATTGGAGTACGACCAGCGTCTGACCGTTTATTTCGCTGCACTGCTTAAGGATGACGACATCGCCCGTAACCTTACGGGCATCTGCGGCATCGGCGCCTGGAAACACACGGATGGCGCTGAAATGCTGATCAATTACTTCACCGCAGAGAACCATACCGCAAAAATCACCCCGGATATCGAGGAAGCGCTACTCTACGCGCTGGGGGCCGTTGGGGATCCGCAAGCGTTGGAATTTCTCATCGATTATACCGGTAACCGCTTTATCGATAAAGACGCGCAGGACGATCTTGGCATGGCATCCGTGGAGAGCATTACACAGATTGCCGGGCGCGGTCATGAACGGGCTCTGCAGTTTCTTATAGACCATGCGCGGCATGAATCCTGGAACCTGCGTGAGGCCTGCGCGGCCGGCCTCGGCACGCTTTATCGCGGCAAAGAAGCCCTTCCCAAAGCCGTCTATGAAATCCTGATGGAACTGACCAAAGACCGTAATTCCAACGTCCGCATTGCCGCCTACATGAGCCTCGACGAAATTATCGGTCTGGATGAGAAAAACAAAACCCTGCTCCGTGACGCCCGCCACAAACAAATATTCGGATAGTATGAATACACGGGCGCCGCTTTCGGTTTATCTTGAGACGCTCTTTAAAAAATGGCGGGCGGCCTACACGATGCTGCGTTTGGCGCGTATCGGGTCGGTTTTAATCGCCATAACCTTACCCGCCGGATACACGGCATGGGCGCAGACAACCGATACCATCCGGACAGGAACGCCGCGCGCCGATTCTCTTTTCCATATGAGTTCCCGGGATACCGCGCGATACCATTTTAGCGGCTCCGTTCAGGATTTTCTTCGCGTCTGCGACAGTCTGCGCGCCGGTTCCATGCTCGACTCCCAATGGGCCGTTAAGGTCATCACGCATGACGAACTGATGCGGTATTATCACGAGGATTTTGCCGATTTACTATGGGAGGTGGCCGGCATTTACGTGCATGACCTGGGCAGTTTCGGTAAACCCATCAGCGCGTCCATGAACGGCCTTTCCAATGAGCACCTGCTGGTGCTGATAGACGGCGTTCCGCTTAATGACCCGGATATCAGCTGGACGAATCTGAATCTGATATCATTGGAACACATTGAACGCGTGGAGATTTACTCGGGCAATTATTCGCCGCTGTACGGTTCGGGCTCATCCGCCGGCGTGATTCATATTGTTTCGCGAATGAATCAGGCCGACAAGGCCATGACTTCCATCAAGTTTCGTTCCGTCTTCAGTCCTTTTCAGGATATCGGCGTTTATTTCGGCCGTAATCTCTCGCCGGATCTGCAATTCAGCGTTGGAGGATCTTACAAGGAAACACCGGGAGAACAAAACATTTTGGGTTTCAGTGGCGGTTACTTGCAGAATATGCAGCGCACCCGTTACAAGGCTAGCCAGTTGAACGCCGGCCTTCAATATCGTATTGACCGTAACTGGGGTTTCGGGTTCTGGGCTCAGCGTAACCGTCACCGTTTTGACGCCTACGGCCCTAACCGCTTCGGCGATAACGGCGCTTATTCATTCCTGACAAAGGGCGGCCTTCGCAAAGATGACCGATCGGATTATTGTTTCAATATCCGTCGCGCGGATAGCACGTCGCTGATGGAATCCCGTTTATATTTTATCAATACGGATCGCACCTCCAGACAGTTTTCAAAAGAATTCATCCCTTCCGTTTATCCCGTCCAGATGGCGGGTATTCAGTGGACAACGGGAAAGCGCTTCTCGATACACCGCTTACAGGCGGGGGGAACGTATGAACAGCGTTCAATAGACGGCACCGTAAACCCGTATCCCATCGCTCGTGTGGGCCGCGCTTGGATCGGCGACCAGGTTATCCTTCCGTATTTTAACCTCTGGCTCTCAGCCGGTCTGGACTGGGATTCGCGGGAAAGAAGCGCTTGGAACGCATCCGCTGCCATTTCAAAAACAATCCACCCCAATGTGGTTCTATACCTTAACAGCGGTATTACAACCCGCCGTCCCTCTCTTAATGATAATTTTTTTGATAGGCCGTCTTCGGACCTGACGGGGGTTCCGGCCGCAGCGCCTTCCCGTTTTTTAATAGTTGCCGATACCATCCGGAATATCGCCCGGGAACGATTGTACACCGGTCACATGCGCCTACAACTGCGCCATGCCTTCTGGGTCGACCGGGCTCTGGTCGCAGGCTATTATAATTATTTTAAGTATCCGGTTTATATGTTTCCGCAGTATTTCGCCATGGATACCGTACGCTTAGTCCGAAAAAGCGGTAAAGATGCGGCCGTTTACGGACTCACAGCAGAAGCGGTAAAGCAGATTTCCATTTTTTCATTGGCATTCCGTCCCTCCATCGCCCGGGGACCCGCCGTGTTACGCAATGGATTACCAGATTTTTACGCGCGGATTACCGGATCCGCTGCATACAATTTTTTTAATGATAACATGAAACTATACGGCCACCTCGCGGCCATGTATTTTTCGAGTCATCCGGGTTATTCGTTCCAGGACGCGCCGCAGATGTATTATTACGCGCCGCGGCGTTCCGGAGGCGGATGGATTTTCAGTGCCCGGGCCAGCGCGTATATCGGCGACCTTCAGCTTTTCTATGAGGCGGAAAACATTCTTCGCGCCCGCTTCACGCTGATGGACGGCTACGACATCACGCCCCAGCAGTGGCGTTTCGGCGTGATATGGAAACTGTATAATTAAGTGGACCGATATTTTATTATTGATTATAGGCATAGAAAATATTTACTTTTGCAGGAATTCAAAACATGAATCGGGTAATGGTATGATCTACGTTTTTATTGCTTATCTGATTGCAATTGTAATCATCGCTTTTTGGTCTTCCCGGAGAACGAAGACGTCCGGTGATTTTCTGCTGGGCGGCAAAAAAATATCCGGCTTTTCGCTGGCGCTTTCTGAGCGGGCGGCAGGCGAATCGGCATGGTTGCTGCTGGGACTCACGGGTCACGCCTACGCCGAAGGCGTCAGTGCGATATGGGTCGCACTCGGATGCATTATCGGCATATATTTCATCTGGTTTGTCATGGCCAACCGCCTGCGCGAAGCCACCGACCGTACGGGCGCGCTGACCATACCGACTCTGATCGCGCGGCACTTTCCAGGCACCGAACGCTCGGTAGGCCTTTTTTCATCGTTGATTATTTTCTTCTTCTTCCTGTTCTACATCGCCGCGCAGTTCACCGGCGCCGGAAAAATTCTGAACCTCACGTTCGGCATGGATCCGTTTTGGGGACAGGTCATCGGCTCGCTTATTGTAACGTTCTATTGTATGCTCGGCGGATTCCTGACGGTGGTTGTGGTCGATGTGTTTCAGGCCTTTCTGATGATCCTCACGCTGATCGTATTGCCGGCCATCGCTTTATTTTTTGCCGCCGCCCAGGATATCCATCTGGCCGAGTCGTTGCGACAGGCAGGCCCGGTCATGTCGGATTTAACAGCCGGCCAATCCGGAACGGCGGCATGGATTTTTGTCCTGAGCGGATTGAGTTGGGCGCTGGGTTATACCGGTCAGCCGCACTTACTCGCGCGGATGATGGCGATGCGGAGCAAAAAGGACATCAAAACCGCCATCGGCGTGGCGTCGGTGTGGACTCTGTTCGCCTACACCGGCGCGATCCTCATCGGACTCATGGGTTGGGCGTTAGCGGAAAAACATATCTTCGGTTCCAGCGACATCAATGCCTTGATCGCCAATCATGAAAAAGTCATGCCGGTGCTGGTGCTGTTCCTTGTCCACCCGCTTATTGCCGGCGTATTGCTCTCGGGCGCGATCTCCGCGATGATTTCGACCGCTTCCTCCCAGCTGATCGTCGCCTCCTCATCCATGAGCCAGGATGTTCTGCCCGCTTCCTTTACCGAAAGCATATCCCCCGAACGCCAGCTCGTGCTAAATAAACTGCTAACCATCGCTATCGGCATCGTCGCGTTCATTCTCGCTCTGACATCATCCGAAACGGTTTACAGCTTCGTTTCCTATGCATGGGCCGGAATCGGTTCCTCGTTCGGACCGGCGCTAGTCCTGCTATTGTTCTGGAAAAAATTTTCGCGCGCGGGTGTATACGCTTCGCTGTTTTTCGGTACATTCGGTTCGATAATCTGGAAAAACTGGCTCGTGGAACCTACAGGTATTTCCGAGCGACTCGGTAGTTATGTCATCGCTTTCTCGATGGCTATTCTGTTTGCGCTTCTATTTCCCGAGAAGAAGAAAAATTAATTGCCGGATTATATTTACCGATTCATTCCCGGATGTCCATACTGGTTATGGTTTTGATAATGCTCCAGATAAACTTCCTTACTGACACGGTTCTGCCAATTTTCGGTTATCATTCCCAAACCGGTGCCGGCTAGAAACAGGATAACAATAGCCGCGGCGACAAGGCGTTTAGGGATTGCCCTTCTCCCTACCTGCAGTTCCAGCGTATTCTTTACCGGGCAGGCATCGACACATTGCATGCAGCCGATGCATTCATCTGAAAATACGGTTTTGACTTTGTCCACTTTGATAAACGAAGGACAGACTCTGGCGCATAAACCGCAATCAATACAGGTTTCTTTTTTACGCCGGATTCGGACAACACTGAGCAAAGAGGTCCATCCTAAAAATGCGCCATACGGGCAAAGATAACGGCACCAGAAATTACGAATGAAAAAGGATAATACCCATAGTAAAATCAGAACGATTAATCCGGTTCGCGAGAGTTCGGCAAAAAAATAATACATTTTGACATCCGCCATTAAGTTATAGGGCGTATCCAGAAAAGCCCACACCCCGGACGTTTTCATAACCCAGATGATAACATAGAATAAATAGCCCAGCATCAGATATTTCACACTGCGCAAGGGATAATCAAGCCACGCGGGTATTCGGATTTTTCTTTGGATGACCCATGCACCCAGCTTGCCGGTATATTCAGAGAGAAAACCCACCGGACAGAGCCAGCCGCAAAAGGACTTTCCGATTACCAGCGATAGGATAATAATGGTCAAAAAGATGAAAAATCCAGCCGGATGATAAGGATGAATGACCCCGGTTGATAAATATTGATAGACATTCATCAGTGAACTGATAGGAAGAAAACCATCCACACCGGGAGGACGGTCATAAAACAGTTCGCCGCTTCCGGATTCAAGAAAACGGATAAACCAATAGAATTCGATACCAATCCAGATACACAGTAATGAAAAAGCGACCTGAACCGCCAGCCGATAAGGCTGAAGACGGGGGCTGTCATTCTTCACAAAAACTTTTTTCAAAGACTATCCTTTACTGATTGAAGAGCCTGTTTTGATTTTCGGTTGAAGGTTTTTGAAAAGGACTCATTCCCAATTAGGGTTTATAAAAGAAAATGAAGTACAATGCGTCTGTTTCTTTTTTGACCCAATGTTTTATACCGATACTACCGGCTTTATCAATAAGCGGCGCGGTGAGAAACGGCGCAATCAGTTTAAAAATGGTATTGGAGGGCATCGTATTCAAATCAGCCATAACCTGATGCACCGGATGTTCGCCACGCGCCAGCATCTCGCGTACATCCAGTTCATGGGCGATTTTGTTTTCATCGAACCAATCCGGTTTTTCTGTCTGATACACCTGATCTTCGGTTGCTGTGATGACATCCTGTCCCACGGCCTTACGCAAATGATTAATGAGATCTTCCAGTTTGACATTTCCAATCGAAGCGGCCTGTTGAAGCGTGGCCACCTTGGCGATGGTATTTCGCAGGACGGGATTTTTCAATTTCTTGAAGGCAGGGACATATTCGATTAAGACTTCTTCTAATTGCGGATAAGTTTCGATTAGTTGCAACACTTTGGTTTTTGGCGTGATAATTAAAGGGGCATTCATCGTTTTGCTTTCGTTAAAATTGAAGGTAACGGATTTTTATTATTTAGCATAAGATAGAATGCGTTGTTCACCTTCGAGCTCTCTGTAGCGTTTGACATCATGCGAGACCTCCAGGGTGCCGAGATATTCGCCCTTTTCGTTGCGGAGGGCAAAATACTCGATGTGAACGAATTTACCATGCAGCTGGATCCAGAACGGAGCGCGACTGGCTCTGCCGCTACGAAAATCGTCGATGATTTTATCGACAATGTGAGCGCTGGCCGGAGGATGACAATGACGCACATCGCGGTTGAGGATGGCGCGGTTGCGTTGAAAAATGCGTTCTGCACCCTGCGAAAAATACCGTACTTTATCGTGCCGATCCACAAAGGTCATATCAAACGGCATGGTGTTCAGAATAGCCATCAATTCTTCAGCCGTAAACGAACCCGTGGGCAATTGTATCTGTTCGCCGGCGCGTTGTGCCTGTAGACTGGTTTCGTCTTTCGCCCACGCCGGCTTCCATGCTACCGGCGGATCGTAAAGACAAAATCCGATTTCAATGGATTGTTTGTGGATTTCATACCAATCGGCCTCGGTGAGTTTATCCATCGCCATGGGAAACAGAATTTCTTCTTCCTTGGTGGTCATATCCACAACAGCCCGCACCGCGGGTCGGAGCACCATCTGAATCGCAGCAAGCCATTCTTCACGGGTAATACCTTCGGTTTTCAGGATCTCCATACTGCCTTTAATTTGTTCCCGGATTTCATCGTGTTTGCCCCACATAACTTTTGGCGGCCCGGTGATGCCCTGTTTTTCAAGATAGGGGAAGAGAAGATATTCTTTCCGCTGATAGTGTTTATCCACATCAAATAACTGATTATACAGGGCGCGCAGAGGCATTGTTTCGACCATGGGGTCGGCCGATTCGCCGCTTTCGATACGGTCCAGAATGGACTGAATCTGCCGGGCAACTTTTTTCAATTCTGCGTTTTCTTTGATCATCACATCCACGGGATGGCCGTCCGGTATCGCTTGAGAGGCGCTGACATCTACAACACCCTGCAGCACAGCAGAATGGGCATCGCACAATTTTAAAATTTCAGACTCCGGTAATCCTTCGGCGATTAATTCCTGTTCCACTTCCACAACCTCGCCGTAGGGGATTTGGCTTAATTGTTTCAGCAGTTCCTGTCGTACCCTGTCTTGCGATTCACCGGAATGCAATTTCAAAATCAGTTCTTTTAATTTGGCTTTACGCCGTTCGGAGTTATTGATGAGTTCGCTCATACCTCTTGCCTTTGCTTTATTCAATAATTGAATATCTATTTTCTTGAAAACATTATGGGTTTCACTTTTTTTTGACTTGGAGTACAATGCGCCAAACAAAATAGTGGTTATAAAAAACACCGCGCTGAATATCCTGACAATAGGGTCCAAATGAGCGGGTGATCCGCATGATTCCCGTATGGTTGATCTCCTCCTGCATGAGCATGCGCATCCTCGCCGCCTTCGATGAAATGGAAATACTGCACGTAAGCCTCTAGGTACTCCCTTCCGGCTTTCACGTCATGGATATTGAGATTTTTAAGTTTCATAGCGCGGTCAAAAAATTCCCCAGCATGCGTATCACCATTTTCTAAACGCTGAACGGCGGCTTCCATAAGCCTGACATGATTTCGACCTACTTCATTTTCGGCTAGCATGACGCCAATCGGTCCACCCTCACGTGGAACTCCTGCTTTTTCCAGCGCCGGAAAGAACAGATTTTCTTCTTTCGCATGATGAATAGAATCGGCCAATCCGCGGATAAAATCGATAATCGGTTCCAGGTGGCCGGAGGGAATAACGTGACCTTTTTCGGTACGTTGACACACCCGATTAAGCCCTTCCAGCATTTCGAGAATTTTATCGTGCTCATCCATCAGGAATTGAGAGGCATTCATCGGTAGGTCTTTCTTTTTAAAGCGATAAACCCTGAAGGTCTTGTGCTGTCCGGAGGGACTCAACCAATGGTTTTGTATCGGGCCTCACACAAGACCTTCAGGAAATTGAAATTTACTTTTCTTTTTTCATAAATGAAATCCAGCCCGCGCGGATGACGAATATCAGGATGATGACGCCGCCGGCAATAAAGATGATATCCGGCAGCACGCGCATCCATGAGAATAATTTCATCGTTGCGCTGGTCGTGATTTCCGGACTGCGGGCATACCACATTCCGTATTTGACTGCATAATAAAATTGATAAAAACCCGAGGGAATTAGGCTGAATACCGTCATCGCCATCAGACCGCCGTTCAAGCCCCAGAAACTCCATTGGAGTAATTTGTCCGACCAGGAAATTTTCCTCACGATATGGCGCATCGAGAATAACATGAGCGCAATGGCCAGGAATCCGTACACACCAAACAGTGCGGTATGCGCATGGATCGGCGTTGTGTTAATTCCCTGAATGTAATACAGCACAATCGGAGGATTGATGAGAAAACCAAACACGCCGGCGCCGATCAGATTCCAGAAAGCAACCGCAATAAAGAAATATAACGGCCATTTGTAATCATAATTCGGGCCTCCTTTCTCAATCAGATGGAGATTGTGCGCCGCCTCAAATCCCAGCAGGGTTAACGGAACGACTTCCAGAGCGGAAAAAACCGCGCCCAGCGCAATAATCGGCGAAGGCGTACCCGTCCAGTATAAATGATGGAATGTGCCGATGACGCCGCTACCCAGATACAAGAAAATGCTGATGTACACGGTTTTCGTGGCAAACGATAAACTCACGGCACCGATGCGCGCCAGAATGAATGCCAGCACCACGGTGGCAAAGACTTCAAAAAATCCCTCTACCCAGAGATGCACCACCCACCAGCGCCAGTATTCGGCCACCGATAAATGCGTCCCTTTTCCGTATAACAAACCCGCCATGTAAAATAACGGAATGGTAATGGAACTGTATAACAACAAATGCGTGAGACCGCCCTTATCTTTTTCATTTTTAATGGCGGGAATAATGGATCGCAGAACCAGAACCAACCAGATGATCATTCCTACAATCAGCAATAATTGCCAGACACGGCCAATTTCAATGTATTCATAACCCTGATGGCCTAAATAGAAGCCGTCACCACCAAATTTTCCAGCCACCGACATCCAATTCCCGATCAGCGTGCCCATTACAACGACCACAACTGCCGCAAATAGCGCTATGACCCAGAAACGCTGTCCTTTGGGTTCTTTTCCAACAAACGGACCGATAAAAAGTCCTGTTGCCAGAAAACAGGTCGCAATCCAGAAAATAGACAACTGAATATGCCAGGTTCTTACCGCTGCGTAAGGAAGGATGTGTCCAATATCCAGACCGAACAGTTTAGTCCCTTCCACGGTAAAATGGCCTGTGAGTGATCCGGTAATCATTTGAATCACAAACAACGCCATGGCCGTGATAAAATAGACCACAACAGCTTTCTGACTGGGTGTGGGCGTTGGCTCGTCAATTTGTGTAATGAGTTGCGGATTTTCATCGTCTTTGAGATAGCGCAAATAATAAAAAATGAAAACACCAATACCGAGTAAAAGCAGAATGACACTGACAATGGACCAGATTAAAGCGTCCGGCATGGGCTCATTGCCAACCAGCGGATCATAAGGCCAGTTGGAGGTATAAGTAGCTTCCGTACCCGGCCGTAGGGTGCCCGCCGACCAGGCCAGCCATGCAAAGAAACTGGTCAATATAAATCCATCCTTATCATCGCGAACAATGCCGGGTTGTAAACCAATATCCGAATAACCTATTTTGAATAAACGCGTGTAATAATCGGTCAGGCTTAAGAACGCTTCCGTTTGATGGGGCGTGAAGATTAGTTCACCGGTTGAAGCGTTGTACTTATTCTGTTTGATTTCATCCTTTACCATGGCTGAGAGAGCCGCTTTTTTGGCTGATTCCATTTTGTCCAGATCAGACTGTGTAAATCCGGCCGCCAGCGCAGAATCCATACCTGCAAAACGCGCCGCAATAAATAAACCGCTTCGATGCAGGTAATCCGCCGACCAATCCGGAGCCAGATACGAACCATGCCCCCATACCGTCCCGATATGCTGACCCCCACGGCTAAAGTAATAGTTTTGCCCGTCCAGAATATCCTTTTCGGTAAAGAGAACACGCCCCTCTTCCGTCTTAACGACTTTGGGAATCGGCGGTTTTTCTTTGTTAATCATGTATCCGCCAAAGAGCAAAACCCCAAAGGTGACACCCAGCAGAAAGAGCAGTATGGCTCTTGAAATCGAATTCCGCATAAGAAACTCCTTAGTTAGTTTTGATGTTCAGTTTGTAAAAAAATCAATCCTAAGCTTTTCCATATTTTCCGATGTTCTTCCATCAGATCAAAACCGAAGTGATTCATACGCCATTTGGTGACCAATAATCGGTGAATGCCCATAATGGTATAAATAATATGATCGTTGGGAATATCCCAGCGAATCATTTTCTGCTGCTTGCATTCCATAATCCAGCTGGCCAGCCGCTGATGCGCGAACGACATAATTTCCATAACGGCTTGGGTGAGTTTTTTTTCGTTCCGGAAGATTTCCTCGGCAAAAATGACCGAAGTCAGGGATGGATTTTCGGTAAAAAGCTTAAATACTTTTCCAAAAAAAATTTCCGATTTTTTAAACGGATTGGTCGTATCCTGGTCGGTTTGTTCGGACAGTTGAGCGAGCGTATGCTTATACTCGGAAAGAATAGTAACCAGAATGCTGATTTTGCTTTTAAAATGACGGTATAATGCCGGTTCGGTTATCCCTAAGCGATGAGCAAGATTTTTCGTAGTCAATCCCTGAATGCCTTTTTGGGCGATGAGATCCAAGGCCGCTTCAAGGATTTCGTTCTGGCGTTCGGTTAATGCGGTCATGATCCGATCCATGTTAGTTAGTGTTCACTAACAATATACGATACGGACCGCCAAAAAACAAGAAAAATTTTAAAAAAAATTTAATCCTTTTATATGCTTAATTTACAATGAGATATTAAAACATTTCGACAAAAAATATTCCGTCACCCGATATTATAGAGCGCCAGAAGTAAAATGATTTTAAAAAACTACTTATTTAAAAATCCCCTTCAACCCCGCTATCCTGAAGGAGGATATCAAATGGATGAATGTACGGCCGATGCATCCGAAATGGGCGTAGGGTAAAAAATTTTATTGATGAATCATGCGAACAGCAATCAAGAGACCATTTGAATGATTTTTGTATTCGTTTTTATTTGGAGTCCTATGGTATCAGCGTGTTTCGAAGGCAAAAGACATCTGTTTTTTTATTCCTTGCTTTACTTTTGAATAGGCGAGCCAAAAATAATTATCAAACCTTTATTTTGTCAAGATCATCTTACCGGACTTCACCTGCGATCCAGCCTGCAAGCGATATATATATACGCCGCTGGCGACGATATGACCGGCATGATCCCGTCCGTTCCACGTAACGTCATGAACGCCCGCTTCTTTCCTGCCGCTGACCAGTGTCCGGATTTCCTGCCCAAGCGTATTGTAGATTTTTAAAGACACCCGATCGTCAGTGGCCAGCTGATAACGAATGGTTGTGGATGGATTAAAAGGATTGGGATAGTTGGGATAGAGAATAAATCTTGTTGTCATTAAAGGATTATCTTCCACATTGACCATTACCGCAGAGCCGTTTTGTGATACCAGCATGGACAACGGTATCCGGGTCATCTCGGCGGCAAATTTCATATTGCAGGTTTCCACCCGGTCATTGGTTGTATGGTAATACGGCGTATCATAATTCTCGATAAAAAAGAGGGTCTTGTATCCCTGCTGGTAGAAAGAATAACTGTCCGAAGCGTCGTTATACTGAGTGGTTCGGGTTGTACCCAGAGTGGTATATCGTCGCGTGCAGGTATCCGCAAGATTGGTTACGTCTGCGGAATTATTGTAATACGTCAGCTTGACTTTCCATTGATTAACCGTATCGGCGCAATAGCTTATCATGTCATTATTCAGCATCATTTGGACGCGCTGGTTCCTGCTTCTGGCCCGCCGTGCGAGCGTATCACTCCCGACCAGACCTATTTCTTCCGCGGTGAAGGTCATGAATTGAATCGTTGATTTCGGCCGATAATGATGATTAAACATAACCCGGGCGGCTTCAATAACACCGGCTACGCCGCTGGCATTGTCATCGGCTCCCGGCGCATTCGTCAGCCGGTTGGCGTAATCCGATGTACAGTCATGATGGGCGCCAAGAATATAAATACTGTCCGGATTTTCCGTCCCGTTTAGCGTACCGATTACGTTGTACTGCCAGCCGGAGAAGGCGCTGTTCGTCAGCCAGAACGAATCCAGTACGGTATTTTCGCATCCGACAGCGATTAATTTATTCTTAATCCATTGAGCCACATTGCGGTAACCAGGGGCGCGGTAAAACCGCGTTCCGAAGTTCTGCAATTCCTGCATAACTGTACGGATGCTGTCCTGACTTACATCCGCACACATAGCGCGGATGAGCGAATCGTTTTCTGTGGAAATATTTGTCTGAATCTGGGCATTGGCATTATACCCGACGATGGTGAACCCAATCACCAGAATTACCATTAATCGCTTCATGAATTATTCCTTTTCAGTGTTGTAAGATTCAGCGGATTATCGTATTAATGTCATCTTATTTGATTTGATATATTTCCCGGCCTGAAGTCTGTATATGTAAATGCCGCTGGCCACTCCCTTACCGTTATTGTCCTTGCCATCCCATGGAACCTCATGTTCACCGGCTGTCTGGTAGCCGCTGACCAGCGTCCGGATTTCCTGCCCAAGCGTATTGTAGATTTTTAAAGACACCCGATCGTCAGTGGCCAGCTGATAACGAATGGTTGTGGATGGATTAAAAGGATTGGGATAGTTGGGATAGAGTCTGAATCCCTGAACCGCGACCTCTCCATTGATGGCCACGGCGGTTAACGGCTCTACTTTGGCAAGCTCCGCCAGCGACGCGAATGCCAGTTTGGTGGCATTATAAAAATAGGACTGATTAAAAATACTGATCCGGTCACTGGTGGAATGGTAATACGGATTGAAATCATTGTTATAGTATGCCTCAATCAGTAAATTAGCCGAAAAGCCCTTGTTCCAGAATGAAGCATGATCACTGGCGGTCGCTCCCGGATTGATAATAACCGGATTGACGCCGATGGCATAGACCGAATCCACCGCTTTAATTTTAAGCGCCTGGGAAGCGGATTGCGCGTAGTTCCGTGTATGGATTTCAATCAGTCCGTCGTTATTGCTGTCGTAGGCAATCATATCCAGATTGATAACGCCCTTGATGTTCTGGCTACTGGCGAAGGCCTGGTTGGCATAATACGCGCTGCCGTACAGACCCACTTCTTCACGATCCCATAAGGCATATATTATTGTGCTCGGGGAAATCCGCTTAGATAGAATCCTTGCCGTTTCTAAAACAGCCGCGGTGCCGCTGGCATTGTCATCGGCGCAGTAACTCGTTACGGCGTCCCAGTGCGCGCAGATAATATATTCCGGCGATGGATCCTGATTGCCATACTGTACGGCATATATATTTCTACCGTTGTAGCCGGATTGTGTGAAATACTGATTGGTTACCGTCAGCCCGAAACCGGATAAAGTTTGTGCAATATAATTGCCGGCCGTGGTATAGGTGGCGCTGCTGGGCAGCCGTGATGTAATTTTTGTTTTCACGCCGTTCACCCAAACCGAGTCTTCCCCGCTCAGATCGCGTACGTACTTTACAAGCGAATCCAGCCGGATCTGGCCGAGTAAATTTTGAATAACCGTATCCTGCATAACCTGCGCCCGGCTTCCCGTGGTCGCCAGAACGGCAAGCGTAAGAATCAATACTATTTTTTTCATGTGCTGGCTTTCGAAATCATGAAAGGTTGGTGCGTTTATTTTATAACTTTCATCGCTGCATCCGCGGCCTGCAGCATCGGTTCGATGGATATTTCGCTGCCGACGGCGTTCTTCATCCATACCTGCGGCAGGATGCGTCCGTTCAAGAGCATGCGCTGCATTTCCTGCGCGAAATCTTTGCCCTCAAAATACGCGTCAATCTGAAACTCAATCAGGTGTCCCAGCGGATACGCCGGCAGGTAAATCGGATTGTCAATCATGTGCGAATAGATGGCCAGGATCGGCTGATCCTTGATCTTGAATACCGGAGCATAATACTGATTCCAGATATCCTTCGCGGTAGCGATCACCTGCTGTTTAAGTTGTTCCTCGGTGGCATCCGGATTGGCGTAGAGCCATTTCCACACGCGCATGTCGAGGAGGGCCACGCCCATGATTTCGTAGGTGGACCACAAATTATCCAGCGCCTGCAGATGCTTTTTGTTTGGGTTGTCGTCGCGGATGCCGAGCAGTTCGAGATCGCGCTTTTGAAAATTGAACGCGACAGCTTCCGTGAACGCTGTGGTGGGCACGCCGCGGAGCATATAATAATCGATATCCTGCAGGGTAATTGTTTGCTCTACATTGTGACCGAACTCGTGAACGGCGATGTTATACCCTTTGTAATCCATGCCGCCGGCTTTGACGTGGGTGCGGAGATGCGCTTTCTCCAGCCTGGTTTCGGAACCCGAGGCGTGCCCGGCCCCGCGGGAAGCGTCCACCTCGATCATTGAGGCAATCGATTCGGCTTTATCCTTCGGAAACCCAAGTTTGACGAGGATGTTCGGCATATCCTTGGCAAACGCGGCCGTATTCGGATATTTCTCCCGGGTAAGCTTAGTCAGTTCATCCTCATTGATGGTGCTGCGCGTTTTAAAGCCGTCATACCATATATCAAAGGGTTCCAGCTTGCGTTTCAGCCGCTTGCCGATCAGCGCGCCGAGCTTTTGTACCTGCGGAGCGGACAATAAATCGGTAAATAATTTTTCGACTTCCTCATACGAAAGCTCCGTCTGTTCGTCGAACCGCCTTAAAATGGTCGTGGGGTAATAAGGGCAATACGCATCCGCTGCCCGCTGGGCGTGAAAATTGTTGAGCCAGTACCCGTAGCGGTTGTCCGGTTGCGATTGGACCTGCACTTCCTTGCCGTCAATGTAGAATTTGTTCCGGTAAGGATTCCACTGGAATCCGTCCGAATTGATGACGGCTTTCGGAATGTCCTGATTCACGATGCGTTTCATGACCTCATATATCATTCTCTGGCGGGGCAGGCCGTCCTTTTCGGCGTACTGGGATTTTATTTCGTCGCGTAGGTTCCAGTGGCTGATCAGCCGTTTGTTGACCGGAAACAGCGTTTGCATCTTGTCGTCTACCAGTTTGCCCATATAGATGTAGTACTGGGAAATGTACGCGTCGGATACAGTCAGCGCGTCGGCTATTTTTTGCGCGACGGAAGCGGGGATGCGGGATGTAAACACGTCGCCCATACGCGCATACGCCCATTGCTTGCGGGTCCACGATGGACCGTACTCGGCCTTTTCTTTCAGCGAATAATGCGGGAAATTCAGCAGAATCATGAACGCAATCTTATTCTGAAAGAAATCATCCGTCAGATGCGCGTAAGGATCGAACGCGCCGAAGACCTCGTCCATCGGCAGGATTTCGCCCATATCAAGCTGAATCGGCCGCTTCAGATCGAGGCTGATTTTATTATAGTATCCGAACAGCGTTTCAAAGTTGGTGGACAATCGCTCGAAGTTCTTATCCAGCGCGGTTTCATCGGCAATAAAATGCGTCGCGCAGAATGTTTCAAAATCTTTGGCGGTTCCGTCTCCTTCCGCCCAGAACGCTGCGGCCTGACGCACGCCGCGCTCGATGCGGAATGTATTTTTATCGCCATGTTTTTCGATAAGGGATTGGACGACCCTATCCACGGTCTCCTTGGTTATGGTGCTCATGGTTTTACCTTGCTCTTGGGCCTGCAATAAGGACGGTTGCATGCACAACATCCCTATCACGATCGGCATGATGATCGCAGACATTACATTTTTCATTTTTTGAACCTTTCGGTGGAAGAAATGCTGATGATAAAAAACGTTCCAAATTTAACCGGTTTATGTTTATTTTCAATGGTTTTTTTTATATATTAGCGTATAGCTTATGGAGGTCTTATGCGTTTAATAATTATAAACGGGCCTAACCTGAACCTGCTGGGCGAGCGCGAACCGGAGATATACGGTAAAGAAACCCTGTCGGATATCCATGCGGCACTGATGCGTCGTTTTACCGATGTGGATTTTACTTTTTTCCAGTCCAACCACGAAGGCGCTTTGATTGACGCCATTCAACAGGCCAGAAAAGAGCAGGACGGAATAGTCATTAATCCCGGAGCATTTACGCACACATCTATCGCCTTGCGGGACGCCGTCGCTTCGATAAAAATACCCGTGATCGAGGTCCATCTGTCCAACATTTTCGTGCGCGAGGATTTCAGAAAGCATTCCTATCTCACGCCGGTCTGCGCAGGACTTATTTGCGGGTTCGGCGCTGCAGGATATGCGCTGGCCGTGGAAGCATTGCTGAATAAAATCAAGAAATAAATAATTTCAGTACACCCGAAGCCGCTCATTCCGTAAATAAATCAGCGGAGGTTTTGGTTGTTTGGCTCCGGAACGCGCAAATCCCGCTGTAAATATCGGGCTGCTTCGATACCGCCAGCCATTGGTTTTTTAAAACGCTCCTGGATACTCTCTTACGTAGCCAAGGATGACAGATTAGTAACAAATTTTAAGGCATACAATGACCGTCGCTTATATATATCATTTTGTTTGTCTATTCTTAGGAAGTTTTTCTTAGTCGGTCCGGAAGATTCACTTGGTACCATTCCTCGGAACTTTGGCTTTCCGACACGCCGGGCTTTTTTTTGAGCGATTGTAATCGGCGCGTTCTGGACAGCTATCGCGACCAACGGATACGAAATGATTTGTATTATTTTACGCCGAATTAATGCATTAATCCCGTGGTCGCTTGCCTCGGAAGATTTTCATCAATGACTCATCGAGCATGAATCTCCGCTAAGAATTTTCTTGTCGGACTAAATAAACCCTAAGGATGGTTGACTTTATGCTGAAAAATTATTATTAGTTACTGATCATTTTTTACCGGACACCGGGTGTGTTAGTCATTGACATATGATGAAACAAAATTATTTTATTCAATTACTTCAGAAGTTACCGGAAAACGCGCGTTATGTGATCGTAACAGGCCTGCTCAGTTTATCCGCGGGGCTTTTTGCGGTTGGTTTTATGTTTTTAACCAATTTTCTGTTTTCGCAGACCTACCTTCAATTTGCTTCCCGTTCACCGAGGTACTTTATCATCGCGAGTTTTATCGTCATAACCGTCACCTCTTTATGCGTCGGCTATTTATTGAATGTATTCAGCAAGGAAGCCGCCGGAAGCGGGATACCTCAGGTTAAAAAGGCCTATTGGAAAGAACTGGGGTTTATCAATATAAAGCCGGTTCTGGTCAAATTTATAGCAGGCGTTTTGAGTATCGGCGGAGGGAACAGTCTCGGCCGCGAAGGGCCTTCGGTTTATCTTGGCAGCGGTATCGCCTCCAATCTGAAAGGGGTTTTCGGCGCCGCTCCGAACCAGCGACGCAGCGCGTCACTGATTGGCGCTTCCGCGGGATTAGCGGCGGCTTTTAATACGCCGATTGCCGCAATCACCTTTGTCATTGAGGAAATCGTAGGCGATTTGAATAACCGCTATCTGGGGCGGGTGGTACTTTCCTCCGTGATCGGCGCGTTTGTCGTGTACGCTATTCTTGGCCGGCACCCGGCGTTTTCTCTTCCTTCCATCGACACTATCAGCTGGTTTCATTATTGCGTGGTTCCTTTTGCCGCATTCGCGGCGTCATTCGCGGGAGTGATGTTTCAGCGGTCAACCCTTTTCTGGCGGGGCCGTCTGAAAAAACAAAAACGCATTCCGCTCCGGCTGCTCCCGGTATGCGGCGGACTGATTACCTGGATCGTAGGAAGCGGCGCCTTCTTAGCGACCGGAAAAATCGGCGTGTTCGGTCTGGGTTATTATGATCTTTCCGACGCGTTAAATAATAATTTTGAATGGAAAATCGCGGGATGGCTTGTCGCCGCCAAATTGATCGCCACGGCTGCCGGCTATAGTTTCGGCGGCTGCGGCGGTATTTTCGCGCCCTCGCTTTTTATCGGAGGATTGACGGGTTATTTCATCGGCGGCCTGGCGGGAAACTGGATCCCTCTGACGCCGGCGGATCATATCGTTCTTGCCGCGGTCGGTATGAGCGCCTGTCTCGGATCTATTGTCCGCGCGCCGTTGACCTCCATGCTGATCGTTTTTGAAATGACCCATCAATTCGCTCTGGTGCCCGGTTTGTTATTAGGCGCGATCATCAGTCAGGCTGTTGCCCATCGTTCCGGAAAATTAAATTTTTACGATGCGCTCCTCGTTCAGGATGGTCATGAGTTACATAAAATCCGCCCGCCGAGAGACCTGGAAAGCTGGCAAAATCTGCCTATCGCGGCTATTGCCAGTCCCAATCCGGTTGGATTACACGAATTGACTGAAAAAGAAATGCGCGCATTACTGGATCATTACCCGTACAACGCGTTCCCCGTATTTTCCAATGCTGAAGCGATAGGCATCGTCACGCGACGGCAAATCCAGGAGGCGCTTGACAATAAAAGCATTCCCGATATCCAGACTTTAGGGATGTGTTATTCGGATCAGACGGTTCATGAAGTCGGTAATAAGTTTATTGAGTCCGCAGTTCATGTATTGCTGGTGCGCGAACGGGAAACCAACGCTATTAAAGGCATCATTACGTTACATGATTTGATCCGCGCTCAGGCCGCCATGCAAAATTAGGTGTACTTTTCCGAAAAGTGGCGTGTAAACCATTCGTCCGAGCTTCGGTATTCCGATTCGCTTACGGTTTTGCGCGCGATTTTTTCCTGCGCGTTGCGGATGGCTTTCGCGACGAACGGATGCGTGATGATCTCGTTGTCCTTCATGCCGAGCTGTTTCATCATCCCGGTTATCCTCTCTCCACCAAAAAATCTCATCAGCGGTTCGTCGAGCGACGACCACGCGATAAACCGTATCCGGGCCGAAATCATTTCCGCCAGCGAAAGAACGACTTTGTCTTTGGCGGGAAGCGGGTAATGTTCAATCAGGTGCACTTCAATTTCGATAGGAGTTTCCGGAACCGCTTGCTGAACCCGCCCAATCAGGTCTTTCGCGAGGATGAGATGAACCTTATTGGAGGCTGTCGTTAGTCCGTCAAGCCAGTAGGCGTTGCTTTCTTCCTGGTAAGGAATTTTCTCCCTTTCAAGCCATTCAATACAGGTATCGTGGTTATTCCGGAAGTGATACGTGACAATGGTAATGCAACCACCTGATAATGATTTGCGCAATGCCGTCATCATGTTTTTACGTTTGGCTTCTTCATTCACGCAGACATTCTCGGTGAATTCGTGTTTTTTATTCAGAAACGATAACAGTCCCATGGGGTTCTCCGGATTCGGTTATATTCGCTGTACGGTTATCTGACTGAAAACTATCAATTTTTTTTTCAATGTCAAAACCGGGAACTAATTATCTTTAAAAGTACGTTATTGTGTTTACCGGATTGAATCTCTTTTTATTATTGTGAAGCGCCCGGATGGAGCAATTTTAACCGATTTTCCCGGGATTGTTATTTCGAACGACCGAAGGGAGTGAGAAATCCTGTATTCCCACACCTGCTGCCAATCGTTACTGAATAATGATTTATAATTTTTTCTTGAACTGCTACAGTCCAGGCATGCGCTTACTTTAATAAATAATTTCAACTTTCGAGTAAACCGATTCAATCGTATCCTGTGTTGTTGGTGTTTTTCCTTTTTCGTAGCCCATGTCGCTCAGCCGCGCGTATTTGTAGTTCGCGATACCGGCCTTGTCCATCACCTTTTTTCCGCAGTCTTCGGGACAGCCGTCGATCACGAGCACGTTGGATTTTTTAAAGGATGCTATTTTTTCCTGATTTCCGGATGCCACAAGCGCCAGACAACTCATTTTACGGACTTTGTGACGTGACAGTTTGCGCGCGACCTGATCGGAAATATATCCGACATCGGATGATCCGGAGCAAGTCAGAACGATATACTCGCCTTCACCGCATGCGCAGGATGTTCTGTTCTCCATAGTTCATTCCTTTCGAATTTATAAATGTTTTGACCACAGAGGGCACAGAGTATTTTTTGTGAAATTATGATTTCTCTGTGAACTCTGAGCCTCTGTGGTTTGTTTTTTAATTCATCACCCATCCGAAGAACATCCCGCTGATGGTCGCCATCACGATCACAAGTGATACATATACCACTGTTTTCTGCGTGCCCATGACACTGCGGATGACGAGCATATTCGGCAAGGACAGCGCCGGACCGGCTAATAACAAAGCCAGCGCGGGACCCTGCCCCATGCCGCTGTTAAGCAATCCCTGAATAATCGGCACTTCGGTTAAAGTCGCGAAATACATGAACGCGCCAACCACGGAAGCAAAGAAATTGGCCAACAGCGAATTCCCGCCCACCAGACCGGAGACCCATTCATTAGGGATCACACCGGCAATCGTTTTTCCGTCGTGCGTGGAACCAAGCAGAAATCCTGCGGTGACGACGCCGATCGCGAGCAAGGGAAGAATCTGTTTGGCGAACCCCCATGAAGAAAGTGTCCACTCACGGTTCTCACCGCCGTTCCCCAGCGTCAGAGCCGAAAGACCCGCTATACCGACAACCATGGGAATGAGCGGCGAAGGAGAGACGATTCCGGCAACAGCCGTGGCTATGGCGGCAATTAAAACTTGCCACCATTTGATTTTTAATATCGCGATTAATGATACGACCAGCAACAGTCCAAAGAATGCCGTGATGTACCATTTATAAGCCCAAACAGAATACCATAATCCTGTGGGTTCATCACCGGCGGGTTTGCCCCAGTTGGCGAACACAAGAATCAGCACGAGCGTAAAGAAATGAAACGCGGTTTGCCAGAGCGGACGGCCTTCTTCGGGCATATCAAAATTCATTTGTTCTTCTTTTTTCGCCTTTTCTTCTTTCCGGTAGAGCCAGGCCATGATCAGTCCGATGATCACGCTGAAACTCACCGCGCCGATGACGCGCGCCAGGCCGATTTCAAAACCCAGAATTCGCGCCGTCAGAATGATCGCGAGTATGTTAATCGCCGGCCCTGAATACAAGAATGCGACGGCCGGCCCCAGTCCCGCGCCGTGCTTGTGGATGCTTGAAAACAGCGGCAATATGGTACAACTGCATACAGCTAATATGGTGCCGGATACCGCGGCCACGGTGTAGGACAGCCATTTTTTCGCCGCCGCGCCGAAATACTTCAGCACCGCCGCCTGGCTGACAAATACCGAAATGGTACCTGCGATGAAAAACGCCGGCAGCAAACACAGTATCACATGTTCCTGCGCGTACCAGCGCGATAAATCGAGCGTCGCGTCAATCGCTTCCCTGAACACCCCGCTTTCCAGCGGCATCCAGTAAATCGCGACAAACGCCGCGATCATCCAGAAGAGGATTTTTAATTCTTTTTTAATTTCCATGTTTATCTTTCGCTAGTTAAACCTTGAAGGTCTTGACGTATTATTTAGCATCATCCGGCAAACGGATTATCGTTACTTATCAAGTAACACAAGACCTTCAAGGTTTACTATTTGATTATTTGATTAAATAAAAAAAACATAACAATAATACAATCCCGTCAGGATCATGCCGATAGCGACGATACGACGGGTCCATTTTTCGAACGTTTTAATTTTGTCATACCATTTTCCGACCTGTCCGACGGTAAAAGCAATTATCCACGCGAACAGGATGACCGGCAGACCCGTGGCCAGCGCAAACACCGGCGGCAGCAGCAAACCTTCGGAGCTGGCGATCGTCATCGGAATCAGCATGCCGAAATACAAAACGCCGCTGTAGGGGCAAAACGCCAGGGCAAAAATAATCCCGAGCAAGAGCACCATCCACCAGTGATGAAAATCCAACCGCTCGATTTTTTCGCGCCAGCGTCCGCCGGACATAACCGAATGATGAATGACGTCCAGCATCAGCAATCCGAGAATAATAAGTATCGGACCGAGCAGACGTTCGCCCCAGCCCATGAATAGTTTCGTCATATCCAATTTACTCGCACCGAAATAAATAAGAACGCCGATACCGGTGTAGGATAGTGCGCGACCGAGCGTATAAATCAGCCCGTTGAAGAACACGCGCTTGCGGTCGCTGATGTCCTTGCTGATAAATCCGATCGCCGTGATATTGGTTGCCAGCGGGCAGGGGCTGATGGCGGTCAGCAAACCCAGCAGGAACGCCGTTAGAATCGCATACGACGAGGAATCAAGCATTTGCTGTATAACGGATTCCATCGCTTCAGGTTCCTTTCAGGTAGGCGTCAATGGCCGATTTAAGTTCGTTTCTGAATTTTTCAGGATCGGAGGACGCATAACGGAATCCGATATCCGTCAGGTCGTTTTGTTTGTCACCTTTGACGATAAGCAAAGTCGGCATTACGACCATATATTTTTGCGCAATGGTTTCCGTTTCTTTTTGATCCAGGTTATACACTCTAAATACCAGCTTACCATCTTTGATTGGTCCGGCATAAGCGGATTCCACGGTTTCTTTGGCCGCCTTTTCAAGAGCAATGCAGGAGGCGCAGCGGCGTTCAAAATGAAAATAATAAACCTCCACAACATCGGAAGCGGTCCCGGCAAGATCTTTCTGCTGGCTTGTGGACTTACTGCACGCCAGAGAGCCGAGGATAACCGCCGCCGCAAGGAGAAAATGAAAAGTGATTTTCATTACAGAATTCCCTTTTTATTGAATTAATAATTTTTTGATTTCTTCCGCCGAAGGCACCCGGCCTTTCATGACTACTTTTTCATTGACCACGAGGGCCGGTGTGCTCATCACCGCGTACTTCATGATTTCGGCTATATCTTCCACTTTACTGACCTGCGCGTTAATTCCGTTTTGCTCAACGACATCGCGTACGGCTTTCTCCAGCGCTTTGCATTTCGGGCATCCGGTGCCTAAGATTTTTACGTGCATACCGTTTCCTTTCTATATTGTTTGTGTTTGAAAAGTTCTTTAAATAGTTCTTTCGCATCCTGCCAGTTTTCCTGATTGATACAGTATTTGATTTTTGGCGGGTTGATTTCGCCCTGGATCAATCCGGCGGCTTTCAGTTCCTTCAGATGTTCGGATAACGTCGAGCGCGCGATAGGCAGCAGTTCCGCCATATCCCCGCTGTAACAGCAGACGTTCTGGCGTGTGGCTAAATATTCCACAATAAAAACGCGCACGGGGTGGCTGAGCGCCTTAGCATAGCGTGCGATTTTTAACTGCGACTCCGTGTAATGTTCTTCAATACTCATAATCACCTTTTTAATTTTACAGATATTTCATTGAATATCATGTTTTCTGAATTTCCTTGTTTTTAGTTTACATGAACACTGTCCGTTCAATTCATAATCCCGGTCGACGACCATCGGCATACCGTCGTTCAGCCATTCGAGTACGCCGCCGATCAGCGCCGCCGCGTTGGTATAACCGTTTTCTATCAGAAACATCACGAGCTCTTTACTGAAGGTCCCGGCATTATCGGCCAGGATCAGCGGTTTGTCTTTGGGCAACGTGGTATATGCATCCTTGAAATGCTTTACTGTAATATAGATGATGTTGGGTACATCGAATTGCCTGAAGTCCGTTTCATAATCCTCACGTAGATCGATCAGTACCGCGCTGTTCTTTAAAAATTCATACGCCTGTTTGGGCGACAAACAGACCAGGTTGCCGTTCCGGTAACCTTTTCCCTGAAAAACATCTTCATTCATCGTGTCACTTTCTTATTTATGCGGTTTCCGGAAAATATTTTTTCTTAAACCAAAGCGCGACATTCACCAGCATGATCAGCACCGGCACTTCGACCAACGGGCCGATTACAGTGGCAAAAGCCGCCTGCGAATCAATGGTAAAGACGGCAACAGCAACAGCAATAGCCAATTCAAAATCATTACTGCCCGCGGTAAACGCTACGGTCGTTGATTTTTCATAACCCGCTCCGATTTTTCGGGCAATGAAAAAAGTGATAAAAAACATTCCCGCAAAATAAAATAAATAAGGAATCGCCACGCGGATGACGTCCAGCGGCAACTCGACAATTTTATCGCCTTTATACGAAAACATCACAAAGATCGTAAAAAGTAGTGCAATTGGTGTTATCACTGAAAGCCTGGGTATAAATTGTTTGTGGTACCATTCCTTATTCTTAATCCGGATTAATGCGACTCGGGTGATGATACCACCAAGGAAAGGTATTCCGAGATAGATGAAAACCGTAACGGCAATTTCCCAAATAGAAATATTAACCAGTATTCCCTTGAATCCGAACAGCGGCGGTAGAAAAGTTATAAATATATAAGCGTAAATGGAATACAAAAACACCTGAAAAATCGCGTTGAACGCGACCAATCCTGCGGCCAGTTCCGAATCGCCTTTCGCAAGATCATTCCATACCAGCACCATAGCAATACACCGCGCCAGACCTACAAGAATCACGCCTACCATCATATCCGGCTTATCCGGCAGAAAAATCAATGCCAGAAAAAACATCACCAGCGGACCAATAATCCAGTTCTGAATCAGTGATAACGAAAGCAGTCGAATATTCTTAAACACCACAGGCAATTCTTCATACTTAACCTTAGCCAATGGCGGATACATCATCAAAATCAGTCCAATGGCAATAGGTATATTCGTGGTGCTTTCAGGCGAAGTTTTCAGCGAATCCCAGAATTTTGCGATGGGCGGATATAACCATCCCGCGGCAACGCCGATGAACATGGTAATAAAAATCCAAAGCGTCAGATACCGGTCAAAGAATGACAGTTGTCTGGATATAGAAGTCATGTTACGTTTCCTTCTGTTTTATGATTCATGATTAATTTTTAATTTTTAATCCTCTTTCCTGAAGTAATTTATGGATCTCGTCTTCCGGGAAAAATCCTTCATGCCGGAAAAACTCAACGCCTTTTTCATCCAGAAAAACCTGCGTAGGAATAACGCGGATTTTGTAATCGTCTGCGAAATGTTTCTGATCCTGCTGCCAGACGTCGTAAAACACGACCTCGATTTGTTCGCCGTATTTTTCCTCGATGGCTTTCATCACCGGCTGCATTTGCTGGCACGGAATACATCGTACGGAGCCGAGTTCAACAAACGTCACTTTCGGCTTTTCTTTTTTTGTTTGCTGAGTGGTTTTATTTTTCTGATCAGAAACCGCGGTATTCGCAACAGCTTCGTTTTTCCGGTTCTGACAGCTGATGATCAACAGCATCAGAATGGTTAATCCTACTTTGCGCATAGAATGGTTCTTTCTTTTTTTTAATGTTTATTGTTCAAGTAGAAATTTCAATGATTCGCTGACCGTATCATTCACGGTCGCCTGTTTCATATATCTTGCGACTTGTATGGCTTCAACAATTTCCTCGTTGCTCACGCCGCTCTGTTTGGCCATTTTTGTCCACATCCGCGTACAGGTATCGCTGCCTAACGCCGCCGCCACGCCGATGCCAACCAGTAATTTGTATTTATTAGGCACCTTTTGATATTTTTCGTTTTCAAATAATAACGCTTTTTCGTCCATTTGATTCTTTGCGAATTCCGGGGCGAAATGGCTGAGCAATTCCATCGGGGTTTTGGTGTTTGGATTCATGGATTTCTCCTGTTTAAATCACGGTTTTATTAATACATTTATCGCATTCAAACTGAAGGGTCGTGTGATTAATCCCGTATGTTTCATGGACGATGCTTTCGATCTGTTTCTGAATAATCATCGTCTCGCATACGGACATATTATCCACATCAATGTGCGCTTCAAAATGCGTGTCACGGTCATTTAATTTCCATAAATGAACATGATGGATGTTGCGGACTCCGGGAATTTTTTCCAAACGGATTTTTACATCATCAAGATTAATGTCCCCCGGAGCGAACATCATGATCACATCGATTGATTCCTTTACGATTTTATAAGCTTCTTTTAAAATATAGGCCGCAATCATAATGGTCAACAGCGGATCAATCCAATAAATATCATAGAAAAGGATAAACACCGCGCCGATAATGACGGCAAGACTGGATACGGCGTCGCTTAACAAATGAAAATACGTCGCGCGGATGTTCAGGTTATTTTCGGATCCTTTTTTTAAAAGCAGCGTACCAGCTACATTGGCGATCAACCCTGCCGACGCCACGATCAGCATTAAACCGCCGGTAACCGGTGCAGGATTGAAAAAACGCTCAACAGCCTCTTTGATTAAAAAGAAACAAATAATGATCAGCGTACTGGCGTTGAGTAAAGCGGCCAGAATTTCCGCGCGTTTCAGTCCGAAGGTATATTTTCGGGATTTTGGTTGCTTACTCAGACGTAGGGCTATGTAGGTAATAATGATCGCGATCCCGTCGCTGAAATTATGCATCGCGTCGGAAATGAGCGACAAGCTTCCCGAGAAGATACCGCCGATGATTTCCGCGATCGTGATGATAAAGTTCAGCACCATCGTTATAAAAAGGTTTCTGGCGGATGTTTCCCCTGTATGGCTATGGGCGTGAGTGCGCGGTTGGGTCAAGTTTGTTTCTTTCTGGTTTCAATTTATTGGCGAAAGTATTGTAAAATCCCGTGTGAACTTCAAATGTAAAATGTCATCCTTTCAATTTTTGATACAGCGCTTCCAGTTTGGACCGGTAGATATTTTTAATCGCGGTTTCTTCATCGGCCAGCGGTTTGACCGGAATTAAATCCATAATCGCCTCAGCGGACAAGCCCGACTGATAAAGCGTTTTCACGGCTCCCATGGTCATGTTCAGGACGGCCTCTTTCGATTCTTGCTGAGACAGGCCGAACGATTGGGCCAACGATTCCAATTCGCGTAACTGGAACCACAGGTAGGTGGGGCCCATGGCGGCGATGACCGCGTACGCTTCCAGTTTTTTTTCTTCCACTACCGGGCAAGCGCCGAAAGCGTCAAACCATTTTAATAATTCTTTTTTTTCCGACGCCGGGAATTCTTCCGCGAAGGCCACCGGATTAAAACCGCTGTTCATCACCGATGGCGCGTTGGGAATCATGCGCACGACGCGGCGAAATCCGTTTGTTTGCTCCCTGATCCGGGCTATCGTCACCTTGGGCGCCAGCGACACCAGTACGGCATCCGGTTTGAGCGCCGTTTTTATTTCTTTCAGCGCATCGCCGATCTGCGGGATATGAAGGGCCATGAAGACGACATCGCATCCGGCCGGCTTCAGATTCTCCTGACCGGCGGTGTGCACATCGGGATACTGTCCTTTGATTGATTCAAGAACATCCTTGCTGATATCACTGACCGTGACGGAGTCCGGCCATTGTCCGGCCCGCTTCCATGCGCCGAGCAGAATGCGTGTCACTCTTCCGCCGCCAATAAATCCCACGCTTCGTGAATTCATAAAATTATCTCCGTGATTAATATTTCCTGTCCATTCAATAAAAACTTGTTTAACCAACAAAAGGACATTATCCGTAAAACCCGCATTGACCTCAACATTGAAATAATCGCCGCCGGCATCACCGACCGCATTAAACGATTAATTTTTATGACCAGGTTTTTAATATGCGAAATGATTGCATCCGTTTTTTCATCACAAAAAGGCGTTTGCCCTTTCACAATGCCAAAGTCGGTTGTATGGATATGGATGATGTTCCGAATGCCTTCGCGGGCGAGTAATTTTTCCGCGCAATTCACCGGACAACCGTCCAGCACGACAATCGGGTTTGGGTTCTCAAGGATGTTTTTTACCAGCGCCGGATCGCCGACGGCGATTTTGGCGAGACAAATCATTTTCGACTCGCCGCTGTCGGAAAACCGCCGCGCCACTTCATCGGCGTACTTGCCGGTATTCGAGGCGCCGCTGCAACTGACAATCTGAAATAGGGAATCGGAAGCCATGTCGGAAAATCCTTTTTTTCATCGGTTCCTTGAGTCCCGCCCGGAGGTAGCACTCACGAAACCGTCGTTGGATATTTATTTAGCGGCGCAATCGATGCAGACTTTTTTGTCGCCTTTGATTCTGCCGTACTGCATCACGGTCATTTCACCGCATGCTTCGCAGACAAACCCGTCAAAACTGTCCGTGTGCGGTTCGAGTTTGTAGTCAAATACCGGCGAAATATTCAGCAACATTTCATCCGACGCGTTCATTACACCGTCAACCAGCGGATGGACTATTTCTTCGGGGACCTGACTGGCCGGAATGCCTTTTTCACGGTAATCCTTAAAAAAGGCGGATTGCTTATTTTTAAGCATCGCTTCGGCCTTGGGCGTCACGCGTACCGCTTTACCGGTTTTCCGGTCAACCAGCGTTACGGCCCATTTGCCTTTATGCGTTTTCCGGATATTCCCTTTACCGAAGGTGGTACCCATTATTACCTGTAAACCATCGCCATAACAAGTGGCGCAATGATCGTCGCCCAGGTCCACGAAGGCGACCAGTTGCCCGTCTTTGGCTCTTTCAACGCCCAGCGCATTCATCGCGGCCGCGCCAGCCCTTAATCCCATGGGCATGGCGGGACATTTATGACCATGAAATTTTTGTCCGAATTCGAGCCATTCTTTTGGATTAATCATAACAACATCTCCTTTAAATTATTAATTAAACATCACCTGAAATTGAATTTCACCAAGATAATGCCGTTTTAAGGCGGATTGAGTTTTGCCATCCGCCATCAGTTTTGTTTTGTCGGTAAAATAATAATTTAAACCGGTTCCATACCATGCGGCATTCATTGTCAGAGGATTCCGATCGCAATATTTATCCATGAACGCGGTCATCTGCAACTTAGGTAACACATAGAGCGTGGCCAGGCCGTAATAGCCCCAGGCGCGGTCGTTGCGGATATCCGCATGTGCGTATTCAGCCTGAAAGCCAAAGCTTTTATACTGAATCTGGCATTCTGCTCCCCACCGGTAATCGTTTCCGGTAATACGCTGTCCGGAAGGAAATATATTATTCATCGTGATCGCGTATGCGTACCGATAAGCGGCCGAAACGCCCGTTTGAACCATCCTGTCCTTCCGCCTGAGCCAGGTCCACTGAACATGCGAGGTATAGAGCAGATGCGCATCTTTATTTCGACCCGGCGGTTCAAGATTGGCGTTAAAGCAACCAAGACTGACATGCACGGGACCCTGTTCCGGCTGTAAGGTCACCTGCGCACCCACTTGCCTGGCCATCGATTGCGAACCATGAATCAACCCGTTGATCACCATGGCCCGCTCGAGTACGGGAATTACGTAATCCGGCTGCATACGCTGAAGCATAAAATCCGGCACAAACCGTCCGACGCGGAAAAATCCCCATCCGGTAAAATGAATATCCGCGAACGCATCCTGAAACATAAAGCCTTCGTCTTTATTTGAGCGGTACACGAGTTGAATTTTATAGAAAATATAGTCCAGTCCGGGCGCTTTTCCGTCAACCCATAATTTAGCGCGGCGGATCATAAAATCGCGCGTCGAATCGAAATCGGCGCTGAAGCGGGTCTGAATGTAACCGTGCCAGTCCGGTCCGGTATTTTGCGCCCCAAGGCATGGAACTTCACATCCCAGCAACATAAGCAGAAGCACCCCGAACCGCCGCATTAAAACACCCCCCAGACTAATTTCATGGCAATGGCCAGCAGGACGATCGCATAAATCTGCTTAACTAATTTCGGTTTGGCCCTACCGGACATAAACATGCCGCCGAACTGGGATCCGATGATGACCGCTATGACAACGAGCGCCGTTACGGTCCAGTTGAAACGGCCTTCGGCCATATGTCCCAGATAGCCGGAAAAGGATGAGAACGTAACCACGAACGCCGTTGTGGCAGCGGCGACTTTGGTTTTATAACCCATCCACATTAAGATTGGCGCGATGATAAATCCGCCGCCGATGCCCAGCATTCCGCCGATGCCACCCGCCAATGCGCCAACCGCGGCGCCTATCAGGGAGCGTTTGACCAGCGGCATCATGATTTCCGGCTCGCTCTGATTTGAAGTCCACATCATCCGTATCGCCGCGATCACTACCATGATGGCAAAGGCAATCATTAAATAGTCAACGGAAACAAACCGCGCCAGATAAGCGCCCAGCGGGGCAAAGATTAACGCGGCCGTCGCCATCGCCGCGCCGCCCTTCCAGTCAACCAGTTTCTTCCGGGCGAAAGGAATCAGCGCCAGCAAAGTGTTCAACCCGTTGAGCAGAAGACCCAATGGTATCGCGACTTCTTTGACATCAAAACCGGCCCATTTTAAAACCGGAACATAAACCATACCCCCGCCCAGACCGAGCATCGCGAAAAGAAACGATGCGGCTAATATTATCAGAGTAACCAGCGCGTAGGTCATGAATTATCCTTTATATCCTTGGGGTTTCCACCGTGAACTCATCGTTTCGGTGTCCGGCGCAAGGAATGCAGGTATTTTTGCCGTCCTTCACGCGCAAATACCGTTCAAACACATATTCGCCGCAAATTTCGCATTTATGTTTATTAAACGATCCTTTAACCGGCGCGTATTTGAAATCGGGCAGTACCGTAACTGTAAAGAGTTCCTCATCGGATGCGTTTAAAACCATGTTAATGATATCTAAACGGATGTTTTCGGGAATCTGGGAAGGCTCAATGCCTTGTTTACGGAATTTAAAAAATTCATGCGGCGCCAGTTTATCCTGAAATTCATTTTTCAGGGCGATGCGCACGGCATCTTTTACCCCGGGATACCAGAAGGTCGCGGCGATCTTGCCATAATAGAGTTTTTCGATCATGCCTTTCCCGAACGTGGCGCCGGTCGCCGACATAAGCCCATCCTGCATACAGCCTTGCGGATGGCCAATGCCCATTTCGGAAAAGATATGCATCTGATGATCCAGACTTTTGGAAACACCAAGTTTGGATAACGCTAACGAGCCCATGCGATATCCGATGGGCATGAACGGACAGCGATGTCCGTGAAATTCGAAGGTCCAGTCAGGCAGATTAAACATAGGAAATCCTTTCAAGGTTCGTTAAAAAACACCATCAGGCTTTCCTGTTGACAAAAGCCTGATACACATTCTTGGCTCTCGATCGCGGAATGGCCTGATTTTGAAGATACTCCAGATTCGCAGTGACGACAGGGAGTTTAGACCCCGGAAAACCCAGTAACGCTTCATTTGTCTGCGCGTCGGTCGCGTCCCGGCAGCCGTAGCAACCGAAACTCATATTGATTTTTTGCGTGAGAAACGGAAGCACGGCCGAATCCACGCATACGGCCTGTAGAATACTGGTGCTGAATTCCAGACGTCCGCCGTTTTCATTGAGATAAGCCAGAGCGATCCACATCAGTTTTTCGGGTTCGTCTTCGATGATCACGACATCCGGACAGGAATCGAATGCGTCGAGCGGTTTGATTTCAACGGCGGTATACCGGCCTAATTCCAATCTGGGCATGGTGTTCATTACATGCATTCCGGCGCTTTTCTCTTTAAAAATCCCATAGCCGCATAACATCGAACCGTCCTGTAAATTGGGCGGCAATGGTTTAAAGCCCATCGCCGCGGCGGCGGCCGGACAGGTAATATGATCCTTCGTAACCGTTATGTTGTGTCCTTTTCGCGCCTGCATCACCGCCTGACAAAAACGATAGTCGCGCTCAGCAATCTGCGCCGTTGAGGTTTCAACAAACTGCACGCCTACCGGCGACGTGTGTAAACCAACGGTACGGCTTAATACTTCCGCGTATTTTTGGTTTTCCTTCATTTCATTTCTCTATAACGTGTGCATATACGGTTTACTGAAATCATTCATGAGCGCATCAAACAGGGTTTTGGTTTTTTCTTTCTCTCCGTTTTTCAGCGCGGATTCCCAGTCTTTGGCCGTTAGTTCCACCGGCGCGAACAGTTCGTCGAATTTAACGTCGTTCTTTTTCTGCTGATAGGATTTGACTTTCTGATACATCCGGCCGACCATTTCAAGATGATTCTTTGCGCCTTCGGTATTACCGGCATTCGCCATATCCATGGCACTGCGGATTTCAGCGCGCCAGGTAAACAGTACATCGGTAAGATCGGTGAGGCCGTTGTTGCGGTGCATTTTTCCGAAGATCATGCAGAAGTTCGGGCAGTATTTCTGCGCCAAGCGGTATTGTTTCTTTTCGATACGCTCGCGGATTACGATGATATTATCCATCAGGTCTTCCAGATAGGTTTTCCATAGCGGGTCCTTGGCGTATGCCGCCGGCGGGTTGTTCAGGAACTGATCGCTGACGGTTTTCAGTTCCGCTTCGAGTTCATCCAGATTCTTCATGAATTGGGTCTGGTCGAAGGAATCCATTTTACGAAGCATGCCGCAGGTCATGATTGCTTTTTTATGCCACGGTGTGATCGTTTCATCAAAAGATTTCGTCTGCGCGAAAGTGAGATGGGTCAATAAAAATATCAACATGGTAAAGCTCAATGCAACTGTTTTCATGGTGTTCTCCTAAGTAAGTTTATAACAATGTTGATTACCGGTTTTCATTTTTTTCTATTTTCGAAAATATAATAGAGCGCCGGTAAAAAGAGGAATACAAGAATCAATCCGAAAATCAATCCTCCGATTACGGCGATGGCCATAGGTTTCAGCAACTCGGTGCCTTCGCCGATGCTCAGGGCCAGTGGAAGCAACCCGATGATCCCGACCAAATCGGTCATCAGGATCGGGCGCAAACGCACGACGGCCGCTTGTTGAATAGCGTCCAGTAAACACAATCCCTGTTCGCGCAGCTGATCGATAAAGGTGATCAGAATCACGCCCTGATTAATTTCAATACCAGCGAGAATGATGAACCCGATCATGACCGTAACGCCGATGGGCTGACCGGTGATGTACAGGGCATAGGAAACGCCGATCAGAGAAAGCGGTACGCGGATCAGAATGATGAACGGTTTGATGAAATTCTCAAAATTGACGACCAGAACGACGTACGCGAAGAACATGGCGATCAGGAGAATGACGACCATGACTCTGAAATTTTCGCGGAGCATCTGGGATTGGCCGCCGAAATTGATTTTATAACCAGCCGGGAGCGGAAACGCGTTAATGGCCCTTTCCACATCGGCGGTGGCTTCGCCGACGGTACGTCCGCTCACATTGGCGGTCGTTTTAATTACGCGGTTCTGGTCTTTGCGGTCAATTTCCAGAGGGCCGGCGCGCTGTTCCACCCGGGCCACTGCGCTCAGGCTGATTTTGGCGCCGGTGGATGGATAAAGCGCCAGTTGTTCCACATCGTGAATGCTTTTGATGTCGCGCTCATCCACGACGACGCGGATCGGGTAGTAATACCCTTTTTCTTTAAATTGCGTCATCACCGCACCATCAATGCTGGTCTTGATGGTGGACGCAATTTGATTGACGCTTAATCCAAGATCCAGCGCGCGCGTACGATCAACAAAGACCTGATATTCCGGTTTGGTGATGTCAATGGATACGTCCACTCCGGTTAATCCCTCAATGGATTTGAATACGCCGCTGATACGTGACGCCTGGTCAAAAATATTCTCGATCGGTTCGCTGCGGGGCGCGATCACTTCTGCTTCAATATCAAATTCGCCGGTCTGTTTGATGCCTTTGAGTTTAGTGTGGAACACTTTCATTTTAACGCCGGGAAACTTTATATTCTGCTGAATTAAAGGCGCCAGCCATTCCACATATTGATCCGTATTCATCGGCCGTTTCGACGGCTCCACCAGTTGAATGTTCACCTCCCCCTCGTTGGCGATTTCATAAGTAACCAGTCCCCATATTTTTCCGCCGGATAGCGAAGAATATTTTTCGATGTGCGGTTGTTCCCTTACAAATTGTTCAATTTTTAAAATGACCCGGTGGGTTTCTTCCATGGAAGCGCCCGTCGGCATTTTGACTTTGATGGTGATTAACCCGTCATCGGCTTTGGGAAGAAATTCCGAGCCGATCCGGTTGAGAAAAATAATACCGGCATAAAACAGGCCGAGCGTCACCAGCATCACCAGCCATCGCAGTTTCAGCGACCACCGCAGAACCGGCCTGTAAGGCCGTATCAGAAGCGCGAGTAAAAAATCCGCTAATCGGGATACGATACCTTTTTTGAGAGAAACGGTTTTCCCTTCCGGAAACAGCAACGATGTTAAGGTTGGCGTTAAAGTGAGCGCCACGATTAAGGAAAGCGAAATGGTAATCGCCACGGTGATAATCAGTTCGCTGAACAGCAGGGATACAAAACCCGAGACGAGCAGGAACGGTAGAAACAGGGCGATAAAGGTCAATGTCGCCGTGAGTACCGCTCCGCTGACCTGCGCCGCGCCTTTATGTACCGGATGCTGTTCGCCGGGCTCTTCTTCCTGAATGCGCGTGATGTTTTCCAGCACAACAATGCAATTGTCCAGCAGCACCGTGATGGCCACCACCAGACCGCCGAGTGTAAAAATATTGATTGAAAAAGTCAGCAGTTGCATAAAGAAAAAAGTTCCGAGTAGCGTTACGGGAAGCGTCAGCGAGACAATCAGCACCCGACGCCATCCGCTGAGAAAAAAAGCCGTAACGATGACCACTAATCCCGCCGCAATCAACGCTGCATCCCGAACGCCCGATACCGACGCGCGGATATAACCCGATTGATCGTAGATCACATCCAATTTAACCGACGGCGGTATGATCGCGGCCAGTTCTTTTAATTTCGCCGTAACCCGGTCGGACACTTCAATCGTGTTGGCTCCGGTCTGTTTAAAAACCGACAGCTTGACGCCCTCTTTCATATTCAGTTTATTTTTAATCCGCTGGACGGCATAGGCGTCTTTGACGTCGGCTACGTCTCGGACCCGGATCAGAGCATCATTCCGGCCTTTGGCAAGGATTACATCCCTGATTTCGTTTACGGATGTAAATTCGCCGACTGTCCGAACGATATAATCTTTTCGCTCGGAGGTGACCCGCCCACCGAGCAATTCAAGGTTTTCATCTTTCAGCCGCTGGATTACTTTGTCCGCCGGTATGCCATAGCCCTGCAGTCTGACCGGATCCATATGCACCCGGATTTCACGGCGCAATCCTCCGGTGATTTCGGTTCCGGCGGTTCCTTCGATGGCGGTAAAGCGATCCTGCAGTTCATTTTCTACATACAGGCGCAGTTGGGTCAGGTCCATCTGATCGGAAGTGATGAGCAGATCCATCACGGGCAATTGGGACGGATCAGCTTTAAACACCAGCGGTTCTTCGGCGTCTTTGGGCAGATTTTTCCGTACCAGTCCGAGTTTGGACAGAACGTCCTGATAGGCGACGTCCCGATCGGCGCTATAGGTAAAATTAACCTGCAGCGCGTATAATCCTTCGGTACATTGCGATTCCATATAATCGAGATTGTCCACGGTCGCGATTTTCCGCTCGATCACGGTAGCGATGTTATCTTCAATCTCTTCCGGCGTGGCGCCGCGCCAGGTCACATAGACCTTGACCATCGGATACGTGATATCCGGCAGAAGGTTAACCGCTAACTGCGTATAACCCAGCACGCCGACTACCGCCAGAGCGATCATCAGGATTAAAACGGACGCCGGGCGTTTGATCGATATCGCGGAAAGGTTCATCAGGATTTCTTTCCTTCTTTGGATTTTTCTTTTGGCTTCTGCACTGTAACTTTCATGCCGTCTTTTAACAATTCCTGTCCGCGCACCACAATTTTCTCGCCGCTCTGAACACCCGAATCTATTTCGGTCAGTTGGTCATTGGCAATGCCGAGCTTTACGATTCGCCGCTGTACCACGGAATCCTGAAGCACAAACACTATTGCCTCGCCTTTGGGGTTCACCAGGAGGATATCATTGGGAACGGCAACAATATTTTCTTTTTTATCGGTAACCAGTTCCAGCTGCGCCATCATGCCGGGCGCGATGGATTGGGCGCCCCGGACAAGCTGAAGTTCAACGGGAAACGTCCGTGTCGCGGGATCGATCTGCTGGTATTTTAAAGTTACTTTTGCGGTAAATTCTTTTCCGGGCAGGGCGTTAAATTTCGTTTTCAGCGCGAGGCCGTTTTTGACGATGGAATAAAACTCTTCCGGCACGGAAGTTTTAATAATCAGGGAATGTAAATCGGTGATGGTAAACAAATTTTGACGGTCGATGACGGCGCTGCCGGATTCGATCCATTTTTGGGTAATGGCCCCGCTCATAGGCGCCATCACGGGAATGCCGAGAAACAGCGATTCGGCATAGCTCGCCTCTTTTTTCGCCTGTTCTAATTGGTGATTCAGTTCGCCGGTATCCTGATTGTGTTCGGTCGCTTTTTTGATTTGTTTTTCCAATTCCAGGATTTTGTTCCGGCTCTGCGACAACAGCGTCAGGCGGTCCTGCGAGGCGATGACCGCCAGCGTCTGATTTTTTGCGACCCATTCATTTTCGGTCACCATCAGTTTTTCTATGTACCCATCCGACGGCGCGATCACGGTCGTCGCGTTTTTCGCTTCGACCGTACCAACCAGCGAAGTGACCTTGACGATCGACGTCGGTTTGACGACCTGCACTTCCACCAGCGGCGCTTTGGGTTTCGGCTTTTTACTTTCATCGGGCAACTCTTCGCTTTTCTGGCACGACAGCAAAGCGCCCAGCGTCAGCATAAGGAATAGGATTTTGTTGCGCACGGTGATCATCCTTTAAAAAGGCAGTTCGTCACTGCCGGTAATATTTTGAATATCCACCACCGTCATGATAAAATCGATGACAAGTTGATTGTAATTCAGTTGGGAAGTGGTGAGCATGGTTTGGGCGTCGATGATATCCAGACTGCTGGCCTTGCCGATGCCGTATTTCAATTCCATCGCCTGGAGGCTTTCGCCGGCCAGTTCGATGATTTTTTCCGTGCCTTTCATACGGCTGCGGATGTCCTCGATTTTTAAAAGCGCCGATTGTAAGTCCGACTCGATTTTCTGAGTCATGCTCTGACTGTAATGATCATTGGCTTGGTTCCGGAGACGCGTCTGGCGCTCTTTGATGAGGAAATTGGATCCTCGGAACACCGGTAAAGTATACGAAACGCTGATTCCGATCTGCCAGTTCCAGTTATTCATTGGAATCCGGCTGTCTTCAATATTGGTGATGCCGAACGCGTAGAGCGACGGATAATAATCTTTCCGGTAGAGCGCGGCTTCCTGTATCCGCAGTTGCCGCTGTACGCCGATCAACTCCAGATCGGGATGCGATTGAACGGCGCGGTTTTTCAATACTTCAAGGTCATAGGGCTGATTCTGCCAGGCGCGCCAGAGCGAATCGGCGGGATCGACGATTTCGAACGGGCCGGTCAGCGCGTTTCCACAGGCCGCGTTGAGGTTGTTTTTGTACAACGTCATCAGATTCTGCGTTTTAATGATGTCATTCTGAAGCGTTTCAATCTGCACCCGGATACGGAGAATATCGGCCTGCGATGTTTTACCGACTTGATACATTGTTTCGGCGTTTCGCAGATATTCCTCCAGCCGGCGAACTGATTCCTGCTGGATTTGCAATGTTCTCTGGACGCGTAAGACTTCCACGTAATTGCGCGCCAGCGTATAGGTAACGGATTGACGCAGTTTGCGGTCGGCCACCCGGTCAACATCCACCGAACGCTTTGCGTAATCCCGCTGCAATGTGTTTTTCCCCCAGTCATACACCAGTTGGTTCACGCGGAATTCGGCATACAGGTCGTTCAGGGAATTACCGAGCAGTTTCATTTTTTGCGGAAGCAGGTATTTCCAGCGTGAAACGCTCATACCCACCGCGGCTTGCGGCAGATAGTCTTTACGCAGGTATTCTTCCTGCATAAGTCCGGCCTCGATGGTAATTTGATTCGCCTGGAACTGCGGCTGGTTCTCATAGGCGATTTTTTGAAGATCGGCCAGACTGAATTCGCGGTTTTGCGCCAGAAGATAGGGCGCGCAGGCCATTCCGCTTGCCAGGACGATCAGTTTTAAAATCATCCTATTTATTCGGCGTCGGATCGGCCGCTTCAGGTTTGATCGCATCCAGCCTGGCGCCGGGTTATTGATGACTTGCATCGTGTTCTTTCAGCCAATGGGCTAGTGTGTGTTTCGTCGGAATTTTTCCGATGGATAATAATTTATCGTTGACAATCAGTCCCGGCGTCATATAAACGCCCAATTTGGGGAATTCATTGATATCCGTGATTTTTTCAATCTGATATTCCAGATTTTGTTCTTCGGCCGCTTCTTTACAGAGCGCGGCTAATTTTTCACAATTGGGGCACCCTTTACCGACGACTTTGATGTTTAACATATTTTTTCCTTTTTTTTCAGAAATTTGGTTTATGATCATCGACATACTTATTGACCAGATAAATAATCGAAATAAAAATCAGCGCCGCGGGAATGATGATGATCCAGCGGTTTACGCTGAAAAGGACCGACAGGTCACCGTTGATTTCCGGTGTTAATAAATATTCTTTTACCGGTTTAATCGTTAGCGCGTAAATAAAAATGCCGAGCGCCATGCCGAACACGGCGAATACCGCTTCTTTCTTACCCTCGCCGATACGCGCCATCATCGTGCCGGGACAGTATCCGAGGAGGCCCATGCCGGTTCCAAAAATGAGCCCGCCGACGAGCTTGCCCCAGTCCAGGTTCTTCAGCGTGATTTTCAGAAGTCCGAGATCGCCCAGCAGATAAAACAGAATCATGGACGAAGTCACGGCGGTAAGCATGAATTTGAGAATTTTAAAGTCCTTCAGCAGCAGCATGCCCATCACGCGGGGATATTTCGTCACGCCGGTGCGGGAGAGAATATAACCGAAAATGAATCCGGTCGTCAGCCCGAAAAGGATGTTAACGATTATCATGGCGGCCTCCGGCGTTAGGGTAAAGAATTTTCGCGACGACAATGCCTGCGGCGAAGAACGACGCGCCCGCGACGATACTGCCGAGCGACAGGTGCGCCCATCCCTGCAGAATGTTGCCGGTCGTACATCCGCCAGACATAGCCGCGCCGTAACCGAGACACACGCTCCCGATCATCACGACGATGTAGCGTTTGAGCAAACTTTTTCCGTGGTACGTTTCCCACACGGCAGGAATATTTTCCGCGCGGAAAGTCCCGCTGGTTTTCGCGGCGGCATATCCGCCCGCGACAAGCCCGAACAACGTAAAAAATTCAATAAACGCGTCCGGCTTCTGCCCGAACCGTTTGATCACCGGATTATCCGCGAGCCCTTCAAACAACCCGCCGAATTGCGCGGCGATGTAGCCGAATCCCGCCGTGATACCGAACGGATAATTCCGTTCCGCCAGCCAGGCAAAAATAAAATATGTGGCTACGGACAACAGCGAGACCGCGATTCCACCCGTGAACCAGTGCCATTCATTTTGTTTTTCGTTCATGTTGAATCTCCTGTTTACGCTACTAAGACACCAAGACACAAAAGATAGCTATCTTTGCATTTTGGCGGCTTTGAGACTTCGTGTCTATTTTAATTCTTTCAAATAAAATTCATAAAAACGTTCTTTAATTTCATCGCGTATCCTGCGAAATACCGCTAAGATCTCTTCTTCTGATCCCACAGCCTCGGCGGGGTCTTCAAATCCGATGTGCAACCGGTGTTGGACCGGTCCGGTAAAGACGGGACAATTTTCGTTTGCATGGCCGCAGACGGTGATAACGTAATCAAAAGGTTGACTGATAAATTGATCCACGTTCTTCGGATAATTATGACTGAGATCCAATCCGGTTTCCTTCATCACCTGAATGGCTTTGGGATGCACCTGCGCGGAGGGCTTGGTTCCGGCGGAATGCACTTCAAGGTTTTTGTCAAACGACTTCAGGAATCCCTCCGCCATCTGACTGCGGCAGGAATTGCCGGTACAGAGAATTAAAATACGCTTGGACATAATTTAGCTTTCTTTGGGTTTTCTCATTTCTATTTTCTGCAAATTATCCGCGTTGACGTAATCCTGGTTCCCGGTCTCACCGGTTTGGCGGTAAATTGCTATTTCGTATTTCGTCGAAAACCGAAATATTATAATTATTTTTTTTTGGTTTGTCAAGAAATTAAATACCCCGATGATTTGTTCATGGGGGGGTATCGATCCCGGAATCTTCCGGGTTCATAAATCAGGTTGCAGGATTAGATTCTTATCCTATACCCATTCTCTTTTTTGAGTTCGGCAGGCACACTAAAAAATATATTCCCTCGCGGATTTCACGAGGGAATTGAATCCTTACTAGAGGCCTTGCCGATAAGATCGATTACCTCTTTCCGTCCTGACGCGAGCGCAGTTTCAGGCGAACCCACCAAGCCGCCAGGAAAAGAAAGGATATCAAACTCTTTGCGCGTTCCCGTCGAAGCAGGAAATATTACTTAAAGTTTGTATCATATGACCCTAGGAGGCCTTATATTTACCATAAACTACCTATAAGGAGCATCCTATGGCAGAGCAATCAAGTCAATATGGGCTTCAGCGGTTAAAATCGAAAGAAGCCCGG
>Ga0067045_1027872_pt1 | contig 54043 bp, 51 predicted proteins | sample TerdegcTABiofilm_FD_59184 | JGI IMG/M metagenome (GOLD analysis project Ga0067045, IMG submission 59184) | Combined Assembly of (Gp0054472, Gp0054536) Wastewater bioreactor microbial communities from Singapore -Terephthalate degrading...
GAGCCGGTCCCGGACGAAGCGGCGGTTGAGGCCCGGCGGGGTCCGGGCGTCGTCGAGGGGCAGCACGCCGTCCTTGAACCACTTGCCCACGGGCATCCCGAAGCCCTTCTTGGGTCGGTAGATGATCTCGCGCGGCAGGACGGGCTCCAGGGCCTTTTTCAGGATGTATTTGGTGGTCCCGGCACGGTACTTGAGCCGGCTGGGGATGGTGCGGACCACGTTGACGAAGTCGATGTCCAGAAAGGGCGAGCGGACCTCCAGGGAATGGAACATGCTGGCCCTGTCGGCCTTCACCAGGATGTCGTCCTGCAAATACAGCCTGGTGTAGAATTGCAGGGTTCGGTCCACGCTGTCCAGGCCCGCGCAGGCGTCCCAGAGGTCGATGGCCTCGGAATAGACGTCGTCAGGGTCCGCGGGGTCCTCGAAAAGCTCCCCGAGCTCATGGGGGGCCAGGGGGCCCAGCCACACGGCGTTCCACAGGGGCCGGGGGGAGCTTAGGCCCCGCAGGGTGCGCTTGATCTTGAAGTCCAGGCTCATGTTCCGGTGTGACGTGGGCAGGGCCGCGCAGGCCAGAAGCATGGCCTTGTGCACGGGCCTGGGCACGACGCGGGCGTAGAGGTCGGCCAGGCGCAGGGCCCGGAAGGGATCGTACCCAGCGAAGAGCTCGTCCCCGCCGTCGCCGCCCAGGGCCACGGTGACGTGCCGGCGCGTCTCCCGGCACAGGAGGTAGGTGGGCAGGATGGAGCTGTCGCCCATGGGCTCGTCCATCTTTTCCAGGACCTCGGCCAGGATGTCCCTGCCGGCGTCGGCGCGCAGGAGCGACTCCGTGTGCCGGGTCCCGAAGCGCCCGGCCACCAGGCGGGCGTAGTCCCGCTCGTCGAAGCTGGCCTCCTCGAAGCCCACGGAAAAGGTGTGCACCCCGTCCGAGACCTTCGAGGCGAACGCGGCCACGGACGAGGAATCGATGCCCCCGCTGAGAAAGACGCCCACGGGCACGTCGGCCACCAGCCGCCTGGCCACGGCCCGGGACAGCTCGTGGCGGATGGTCTCCCCGAGTTCCTGCTCGAAGTGTTTGCGATCCGAGTCCTCGGGCGCCAGCTCGAAGCTCCAGTAGCGCCGCACCACGGGTTCGAGGCGGCGCAGGTCCAGGAAAAGGTTGCAGCCCGCGGGCAGCTTTTTCACTCCGGCGTAAAAGGAGCGGGGGGCGGGGATGTAGCCGTAGGCGAAGTACTTGTGGAGGGCCAGCCGGTCCGGGGTGGTCGGCGTCAGGGGATGGGCGGCCAGGGCCGAAAGCTCCGAGGCGAAGGCGAAATGGCCGGGAGAGGAGAAATAGAAGAAGGGCTTCTTGCCGAAGCGGTCCCGGCTGCAAAAAAGCCGTGATCGGCGGCGGTCGTAGAGGACGAAGGCCCACATGCCGTTGAGCCGGTCCACCATGTCCGGTCCCCATTCCCGGTAGGCGCGCAGCAGGGTCTCGGTGTCGGAATGGTCGGTGAGGAAGGTATGGCCCAGGTTTTCGAGTTCGCGGCGCAGGGGGGCGTTGTTGTAGATCTCGCCGTTGAAGACGATGACCAGATCGCCGTCCGGGCTGTGCATGGGTTGGGCACCGCCGGCGAGATCGAGGATGCTCAGGCGCAGATGGCCCAGGCGCAGGCCCTGGTCCGGGTCGTGGTAGGCCCCGGAGGCATCCGGCCCGCGATGGCGCAGACGCCGCATCATGGCCTCGAGGTGTCCGGGGTCTCCCTGGCCGACGAATCCGCAAATGCCGCACATGGCGTGTCCCCGTTCCTGGAGCCCCGCTTCAGTCGAGGCGCAGCGTCCGGCTGGTGATCCTGACGACGTGGTAGGTCTTTTTGTTCTGCGACTCGTACCAGGTCCGCATGAGCATTTCCGCGATAAGCCCCATGAAGATGACGTTGACGCCGATCATGGCGAAAAGCACGCTCAGAAGCGGCAGGGGCGTGACGATGAAGGGCATGTTGTCGAAGAATTTCAGATACAGCATGATCCCGAAGCTCAAAAGGCTGCACAGCAGGCACAACAGGCCGAAGCTCCCGAAGATGTGCATGGGCTTCTGGCTGTACTTCATCAGGAATTTGACCACGATCAGGTCCAAAAGGACCTTGCCCACCCGCTCCAGACCGTATTTCGAGGAGCCGTGGGCCCGGGTGCGGTGGGATACCTCGGTCTCGGTGACGCGCGCTCCGAGCAGCTTGGCGTAGATGGGTATGAAGCGGTGCATCTCCCCGTAGAGGTCGATGTTCTTGAGGATGTCCGCGCGGTAGGCCTTGAGCGAACATCCGTAGTCGTGCAGGTGCACCCCGGAGATTTTGGAGATCAGCCAGTTGGCGGCGCGGCTGGGCAGGTTGCGTTTGATGGGATGGTCCTTGCGGTTTTTGCGCCACCCGGAACACACGTCGTAGCCGGCGTCTATCTTCTTCAGGAGCTTACGGATGTCTTTGGGGTCGTTTTGCAGGTCCGCGTCCATGATGACGATGACGTCGCCCTGGGCCAGGTGAACGCCGGCCATGATGGCCGCGGTCTGGCCGGAGTTGCGGCCCAGGTGCACGGCATGGACGCGCGGGTCCTGGGTGGCGATGGCGTCGATGACGGCGTCCGAGCCGTCCTTGGATCCGTCGTTGACCAGGATCATCTCGAACGTCTCTCCGATCCCTTCCAGGGCGCGCACGGTGGCCTCGTGAAGCGGCTCCAGGTTCTCGCGCTCGTTGTAGACCGGGACGACCACGGTCAAAAGACGCGGCGGGGCGGTATGGGGTTTGGCCCCGGAAACAGCGCACTCGGGCTGGGATGTGGAGGATTTCATAGTCTGCCTGTGAGGGTTGCCGGGCGGCGCGTTCTTCCTGGCCTGCGCGCCCTCGCCAGGAAGATGTTTTTCGCCGGATTCAAGACCGCTCCAGGATTCCGGGAGGCGAGGAAAGCACAATTGGATGCGGTTGTCCAGGGCGCGCGGGACCCGGGGACCGGGGGCGCGGACGCGTTGCGTCGGCTGCGGCGCGCCCCGGAGGGAGGTGTGAGCCGGATTCAGGAGCGGAAAAAAGCATGGAATACCATAGTGTTGTATGTAGTGCAAAAGGAAGACGCGCCAAGGTAGGTGGAGTTGACCGTCCAACGGCTCCGCAAACACCCCGACGGAAGGGTACCGGGACGCCCCGGTTCTCTTGTGCGGAAGGTGAAAAAGGGGTTGCGCCTTGATTGGATTTGGTTTTATGGACAGATGGAGGGAGTGCGGCGGGATTCGCGTGCGCCAGGACCCGTGCTGCGGTGTTTCTTGGCCACGCCGCATGCCGCAAGAGGGTCGCGGCCCGTGTTTTTCGACATCGATGCCTGCCCGGCCGGATGCGCAGGCGGGCCGCCGTGTTTTGACATGGCGGGTTCCTGGGGCTAAGTGACCTTGAACGGATCGCGACTCTTCGCATGGGGAAGCAGGGCATGAAAAGACGGTACCTCTTGGCCATCATGGCCCTTGTCGTGGGCATGGGCCTGGTTTTCGGCGGGCAGGCCGCCACTCTCGCGGCGGGGCGTCCGGATACGGTCCGCAAGGACGCTCCGGCCGGATCGAAGCGGACCGCGAAGGCCTCCACGGCGCGTCGGGCCAAGGCGCCCAAGGCCACATCGGTCGAGGCCCCGCGCGATGACGGCCGCCTGGACGTCAAGTCGGCCATGCTCATGGACCTGGGCACCGGGGAGATTCTGTACGAGCAGGCCCCGGACCTGCAGATCGCCCCGGCCTCGCTGACCAAGATCCTGACCCTGTATCTCGTCTTCGATTCCATCCAGAAGGGCGATCTGCGCCCTTGGGACATGATCCCGGTGACCGAGCGGGCCCCGGCCGCCGGCGGCTCCAACATGGCCCTGCATCCCGGCGAGGAGGTCGCGCTCGCCGAACTCATCAAGGGCATCGCCATCGCCTCGGCCAACGACGCCTGCGTGGCCGTGGCCGAGCGCCTGGAGCCGGACGTCCCGTCCTTCGTGGCGCGCATGAACCAGACCGCCTTCAGTCTGGGCATGACCTCCACCATCTTCAAGAATCCCAACGGCATGCCCGCCGAGGGGCAGCTGACCACGGCCCGGGACATGCTGCTGCTCTCCCGGGCCTACCTGTCCCGCTTCCCCGGGGCCCTGGCCATCCACTCCATGAAGTATTTCAGCCATAACGAGATCATGCGCCGCAACGCCAACTCCCTTCTGGGCAAGTACGACGGCGTGGACGGCCTCAAAACCGGGTTTGTCAACGCCTCGGGCTTCAACATCGTGGTCACGGCCAAGCGCGGCGAGACCCGGCTTCTGGCCGTGGTGCTGGGGGCGCGCAGCCCCAAGGTGCGCGAGGTCCAGACCGCGAGGCTCATCGATGAGGGCTTCAAGCTGGCCGAAACGCACCGCGCCCAGGGTTCCCGGGTCGTCGCGGCCCGATGACCCCGGGCGTCGCGCCCCGTGCGTGGCCGCAGGCCGGCATGAGATGGCTGGAGTTTTCCCGATGGACGCACCCGCTCTCAAGCGCGCCGGAAAGCGGTTCGGCGCAAACATCGTCGGGGTGGCCGACTTGGCCCTGCTTGAAGGCATCGAGACCTCCCCCCCCGACCTCCTCGACGGATTCACCCGGGCTGTCAGCGTCGCCGTGCGCTTGTCGAACGGGGTCATGGACGCCATCAGGGACCGCCCCACGCCCCTGTATCGGCGGCATTACGATACGGTGAACATCCTTCTGGACCAGATCGCCCTGCGTCTGACCCACCTGCTCATGGACCAGGGGGCCAGGGCCCTGCCGCTTCCGGCCAGCCAGGCCCTGGACCCGGTGAACCTGACCTCGTATCTCTCCCACAAGGCCGTGGCCATCGCCGCCGGCATCGGCTGGCAGGGCAAAAGCCTGCTGGTGGTCAACCCGAGGTTCGGGCCGCGCATCCGGCTGGTCACCGTGCTCACCGACGCCCCCCTGGCCCCGGACGCGCCGGTGAAAAACAGGTGCGGCGGGTGTTCGGCGTGCGCCGAGGCCTGTCCGGCCGGGGCCATCAAAAACGTCGCCACCGCCTGGCATTACAAGGACCGCGACGAGGCCCTGCACTTCAGGCGTTGCGCGGACAAGGTCACAAAGGAATTCAAAAACCTGCCTCATGTCGAAAGCACCATTTGCGGCGTGTGCGTATCCGTGTGCCCCTGGGGAAGAAGGAAGTGACCGCCGTCCCCGGCCTGGTCGTGGCCGCCACGGGCAGCGGCCGGGGCAAGACCAGTGTGGCCGTGGGGCTCATGGCCGCCCTTTGCCGGCGCGGCCTGCGGGTGCAGGCCTTCAAGGCCGGCCCGGACTTCATCGATCCCGCCCACCACGCCCGGGCCACGGGCCGCGTCTCCCACAACCTGGACACCTGGATGCTCACGGAAACATCCGTGCGCGAGCTCTTCGCCCGCCACGCGGCCCAGGCCGACGTGGCCGTGGTCGAGGGGGTCATGGGGCTTTTCGACGGGTTTTCCGGCCGCGACGAGGCCGGCGGCACGGCCCACCTGGCCAAACTTCTGGGCCTGCCGGTCCTTCTGGTCGTGGACGCCCGGGGCATGGGCCGGTCCGTGGCCGCCCTGGTGGGGGGCTTTGCCGCGTTCGATCCCGGGCTGACCCTGTGCGGCGTGGTGCTGAACCATGTCGGCGGCCCGGGGCACCGGGAGATACTGACCGAGGCCATGGCCGGCGCGCCCGGGGTTCCGGTCCTGGGATTTCTTCCCCGCGACCCCGGGCTGGCCATGCCGGCCCGGCACCTGGGGCTGGTGGACCCGGCCGAGGCCGCCGAACCCGGGGCCTGGGTCGCGGCCCTGGCCGATGCCGTGGAGGCGGGCCTGGATGTGGGCAGGTTGCTTGCGAGTCTGCCCCGGCACGACCTTCCGGTCCCGGTACCGATTCCGGTCCCCCGGCCGGTGGCGCGCCTCGGGGTGGCCCGGGACGCGGCCTTCCGCTTCTACTACGAGGAGAACCTGCGCCTTCTGGCCCAGGCCGGGGCGGACATCGCCCCTTTTTCGCCCCTGGCCGACGCGGCCCTGCCTGTGGACCTGGACGGGCTGTACCTGGGCGGCGGCTATCCCGAGCTTTTCGCGGAAAAACTGGCCGAAAACGCGGCCATGCGCCGGGACGTGGCCGCCTTCGCGGCCTCGGGCCGGCCGGTCTACGCCGAATGCGGCGGCTTCATGTATCTCATGGACTCCATAACCGACGCCTCGGGCCGACGCTTCCCCATGGCCGGGGTCTTTCCCTTCGCGGCGGCCATGGGGGAGCGCTTCGCGGCCCTGGGCTACCGGGGGGTGTCAACCACGGCCCCGACCCTGCTCGGGCCGGCCGGAACCGTGGTCCGGGGGCATGAATTCCACTATTCGCATCGTGTGGGGGGAACCGGCGGGATCGAGACGGCCTATGCCCTGTCCGGGCGCGCGGGACCGCTTCCCGGCCCGGAGGGGTTCCGGATCGGAAACGTGCTCGGCAGCTACGTGCACCTGCATTTCGGCAGCAACCCGGGCGTGGCGGCGGCGTTTACGCAGGCCATGGCCCGGGGCCGGACGGCCCATGGCTGAGCGCGCGGCCCTGCGCGAGGGCTTCACCACGGGCACGGCCGCGTCCGCCGCGGCCAAGGCCGCGATCCAGGTCCTGTTCGGCCGCTCCGCTGCGTCCTTCCCCGCCTTCGTGGACGTGCCGCTTCCGGACGGCGGCCGGCTTTCCGTGACCGTGGACGAGGCGCGCGTCCTCGGGAATGGCGGCGTGCGGGCCGTGACCGTCAAAGACGCCGGCGACGACCCGGACGTGACCCACAAGGCCCGCATCGGCTGCACCGTGGCCCGCGACCCAGGGCTTCCCGACGGAGAGATACGCGTCGACGGCGGTCCGGGCGTGGGGCGGGTGACCCTGCCGGGCCTGCCGGTGGCCGTGGGCCGGGCGGCCATCAACCCCGCGCCCATGGCCCAGATACGGGCCGCCGCGGCCGAGGCCCTGCCCCTGCCGCCCGTGGGCGGGGTGCGTGTGGTCGTGGATGTGGAGGACGGCGGAAACCTGGCCCGGCGGACCATGAATCCGCGCCTGGGGATCGTGGGCGGGGTCTCCATCCTGGGGACCTCGGGCATTGTCCGGCCCTTCAGCCACGAGGCCTGGCAGGCGGCCATCGCCGAGGCCCTGGACGTGGCCCGGGCCACGGGGTGTTCCCGGGTCGTCCTGGCCACGGGGCGGCGCAGCGAGAAGGCCGCGCGCCGGCTGAGGCCGGACCTGCCGGAGCCGGCCTTTGTCGAGATGGCGGACTTTTTCGGCTTCGCCCTGTCCCGGGCGGCCTTGCGGGGGTTCGAGGAGATCACCCTGTGCGCCTACCCGGGAAAGCTGGTCAAGATGGCCATGGGGCTTTCCAACACCCACGCCGCCGTCACCGCGACCGACATGGGCCGTCTCGCGCGGTGGTGCCGCGAGGCCGGCATTTCCCCCGACCTGGGCGCGGCCGTGGCCGTGGCCAACACCGTGCGCCACGCCTTCGACCTGGTTCGCGGGCATCCGGGGTTTTCGTCCCTCACGGCCCTTGTGCGCCGCAAGGTCCTGGTGAACGCCCGCTCCTTCACCGGCGATGCCGCGCTGGGCCTGATAGCCCTGGATTTCGACGATCTTCCCCTGCCGTGACGCCGATTCCGGTTCCGTGGTTCCGCATGGCCTGTGCGGCACCGGGCCCCCCTGGTTTTCGAGGCCGCATCCCTGGTGTTGCGTGAAGAAGGGAGCGCCTTCTTGAAATGCCATGGCGAATGGTGTAATGGATGGATTTGTTGTTATATTATCGTGTTATGAGAATGCAGGGCGAAGCCGCTCCCCGACTTCGGGACACTGTCGTAATGGAAAGACGACGGCATTCGGCCGGTATGACGCGGTCCGGGAAAACCACGAAGCGAATGATTTTTTCGCCCATGCCGATGGTTCGTTTTGTAAAGAGGCGGTGATTGGGGTTTCGGATTCGAAAACGACGTGGTTTTTTGTCGATGACATCCATGTGCGGAGAGAAATTGTGACACGGAAATTTCCACAAAGCGTTTTCAAAAAAGTCCGCTCCATCCTGCTGAATATTTCTCTCCTTGTCGTCACGATTGTTCTTGTCCTGGTCGGCGTTGATTATGTGCTGAGCAAGGGTGTCGCGAATGAGGTCGGATTGCCGTGGGAGGCCTCCCGGGCGACGGAACTCAACAAGGAGTACATGGCCAGGCATGTCGCTGTGGCCGCGAAAAACCCGTATAAGTTCAACTCGCCGGATGTGTATGCTCCTGAAAAACCGGAGGGCGTTTCCAAACGGATTGCCGTGCTCGGCGATTCGTTCATCTGGGGAGACGGATTGCCCGACGCCGAAATGATCTGGAGCAGACGGCTCAAGCGGCGCATCGAAAAGTCGTACCCCGAGGTCCAGGTCCTGGAATGGGGGCTTTGCGGATGGTCGACACGCGACCAGTTGCGGTTTTTGAAGTCCATCGAACCGCAACACGTCTATGACATCGATTATCTGGTCATCGGATTCGTGACCAACGATCCGGACATGGGCGACAAGGAGCAGAAGTATATCAAATGGGACGCCTGCCCTCTGTATCTCTGCAAGTGGCTTCCGACCCTTTACCGCTGGATACAGCCCTATGTGGAACGGTACGTTTACGAGAATTTTTCGGATTACGGCTACGCGAACTGGGAAAACCATCTGTACTCGCCGCAAAACCTGGAAAACTACAGGCGGTTGCTCCTGGACCTGAAGGAATTCCTGGACTCGAAAAACATCCCTTTCTTCTTCGTCTTCACCCCGAACACCCCGAACAACAGATTCGCGGAACTCTATAAGCCGATACGGGAGCTTTTCGATTCCCTGGGAATCGGATATATCGACCTCTACCCGGTCGTTGTGGAGAAATTCGGAGATGTTCCGCGATCGCAGTGGCCGCAGAAACTGTACGCCAATCCGGTCAACGGCCATCCCGGGCCGGCCCTCACGTCCGTTTATGCGGACGAAACCTATGCCCATATCCAGGAATTGAAGTGGCTGCCATGAAGTCCAGACCGGTCTCCGCGCGCCGCACCGGCGCGTGACCGCCTTGCCGAGTACGGCCCAGACCCACGTGGCGCCTCAGGGCGCGGCCTTTCCCGGCCCGAAGGTCATCTCCATGGCCTGCTCGAGGCCCGACGTGGTGTACAGGTCGCGCAGGACCAGGGGCGCGCGGGAGTCCTTTCCGGCGGGAAAAAGCGCGGTCAGGGGAATGGACCGGCTCCCCAGGGAGGCCAGAAGGGCCATGGCCTGGGGTGACTGGCCGGTCATGTCCACGCGCATGAGCGTCAGGCCGTAGCGCTTGCTGAGCGGCCCGACCGTGCCCGGCCTAAGGACCGTGCGCTCCAGGACCTTGCAGGTGGGGCACCAGTCCGCGGTGAAGGTCAGGACGAGATTTTCCCGGCCCAGGCGGGACTCGAACCCGGCCTGGGAATACGGCATCCAGGTCACGGACGGCGCTGGCCGGTCGGCGGAGGCGAAGGCCGTGACCGCGACGACCATGAGCACGGCCAGGCCGCGCACCACGAAGCGGTGCAGCCGGGACTGGGAGAGATTGGTGAACCGGCCCCAGATCCAGGCCGCCAGGCCCGTGGTCCACAGGGCGAACAGGGCGGCCACGAGTTTTTCCTGGGGCAGGATGGTCAAAAAGTAGATGCACGAGCCGGCCAGCAAAAACCCCATGCCCTGCTCCAGGGAGACCATCCAGTCCCCCGGCCGGGGCATGAAGCGCACCAGGCGCGGCCACACGGCCAGCATGAGGTAGGGCAGGGCCATGCCTAGGCCCAGGCAGGTGAACACGGCCATGACCGTGAACAGGGGCTGGAGCAGGGTCCAGGCCAGGACCCCGCCCAGGAACGGGCCGCTGCACGGCGTGGCCAGAAGCGTGGCCAGGACTCCGGTCACGAACGCGCCGTTGCGGGAATTTCCCGTGGCCTTCTCCGGGACCTTGAGGTCGATGACCGGCAGGTGGAAGACCCCGAACAGGGACATGGTCAGGGCGAAAAGGACCACGGTCAGGGCCAGGGTCAGGGCCGTGGACTGGAAGATCTGTCCCCAGGCCAGCCCGGCGAACCACAGAAGCAGGCTCAAGGCCAGGAAATAGGCCAGGATGCCCAGGGCGAAGAAGAGGTTGTGCTCGCGCAGCATCCGGTGCCGGGAGACGGCCTCCCCGTGCCCGCATACGGCCAAAAGGCTGCTCAGCTTCAGGCTGACCACGGGCAGCACGCAGGGCATGAAGTTGAGGATGAACCCGGCCAGAAAGGCCAGGATCGAGGCCTTGAGCAGGCCGGCCACCTCGAGGCCGGGGGTGAACGAGCGGGGCGAGAGGGTCACCTCCCCCCCGGACGTCGCCGCGGGTTCGGGGGCGGCCTCCGGGATGTCGGGCGAGGCCTCGGGCGGGGCCATGGCCGCCACCCGGGCCGTGGTCTCCAGGGCCGCGCCGTATTCCGGCCACCACGGCTGGGCATCGGCCCGGGGGAGGTCCCGGGCCGTAAGCGCGGCCACATCCAGGTCCACGGGCAGGGCGGCGGGCCAGCAACTGGACTTTGAGCACAGAAACAGGCGCAGGGTCCCGGTCAGCCGGGCCTGCGGGGGGATTGCGGCCGGCAGGGCCACGAAGACCCGGGTCGGGGCCTCGTGGACGCTGGCGGTCTTTTCCGGCTCGAAGGTGTCGGGTTTGAGCCGCCCCTCGGGAAAGGCGGCCTGAAGCGGCGTGCCCGGGGGCTCAAGGCGCAGGTCGGCCGAGGCCGGCTCCCCGGTGTCCCCCGGGACATGGCTGTAGGCGTGCCAGCCCTGGGCCGGGGTGAAAAGGAGCACGGCCAGGAAACCTCCTCCCGCGTCCGGGGGCAGGGCGTAGAGGGAGGTCTCCAGGGTGACCGGGACGGCCGGGATCTCGGCCGCGGGACCCGGGCCCTGGGCGTGGCCCGCGTGGGCCAGGACCAGGGACGCGAGGAAAAAGACGATGCGGGCGGCGGCCGGGGAGAGGATCGGATGTCGTTTCACGGCGTGCAAACTCCTCATGCCCCCGGCCGGGGTCTTGCCGTGGAACGGCGCGGACCGTCCGGCGGGGGCGGCCGGTCTGCGGCAGGGGTGGTGCCGGTGCTATTCGAAGCAGAATTCCAACGTGAAATCGCCAAGCTCCGAGGAAAAGGGGATGGCGATGACCGGGCCCGAGGTCACGTGGCTGATGGTGTGGTTGTCGCCGAAGATGACCGTGGGCGTGGAGGACTGCAGGTTCAGGCCGAGCTGGCTGAGTCCCGCCCTGGCCTGTCCGGAGATCATGTTCGTGACCTCGCCCACGGCGTCCTTGGCGTCCTGGATGATGTCCACGATGTCGTCCCCGAGCATGTTCTTGACGATGGCGATGGCGCACTTCTTGCTGAAACTGAGGGAGATGCTGCCGTGCTTGTCCCCGGTCAGTCCGACCACGGCGGAGACGTCTCCGGTGGCCGAACTGCCTTTTTTGATGTAGGGCTTGCCGGCCGTGGGGTCGAGTTGGGCCATCATGGACAGCACATGCCGGGTGGCCTCGACGAAGGGCCTGGCGACTTCGGCGTCGGTGGGTTTCATGCGGGGTCCTTTTCACGGATGACGTTCGCCGCGCGGCCGGACAGGAATCCGGGGCGGCGGGCATATTCATATTCTACACCAACTGGTGAGACCCTGTCATCTCCCGACAGGAGGCAATCCGGCCGGTCGCCGCAATCCCGGCGCCGTCTTGACAAACCCCTTGGCGCGGATATTAATACGATTGGAAGTTCCGAACCGCAGCGTGAAAACCCGCAAGGAGAATCCCATGCCGGACGCCATTACCCCGGCCGGACACACCGAGGCCCAGCCGCCAGGGCGTTTCGAGGCCCAGCCGCCGGGCCATGTCGAGGCCCAGCCCCCCGGACGGACCGATCCCGGCCCTGCGGGCCATGTGGAGGTGGACCTGGGAGGCCATGTGGACGTGGATCTCGGGGGCCATGTGGACGTGGACCTGGGCGGACACGTCGATGTCGACCTGGGAGGCCATGTGGACGTGGACCTGGGCGGGCACGTCTCCGTGGACCTCGGGGGCATCGTCAACATCCATCTGTAGCCGGACATTCGCGTGGCCCCGTTTTTCCGAACGGGAACACACCCAAACGGCCTGGGGACGAATCCGCCGCTTTCGGTGCGACAACCGGGCGACATTCTCCACTGAACACACCCGCATGAAACACATCCCTCTCTTTCTTGCCGTGGCCGCCGTGCTGCTGGCCTCGCTCCTCGGGCCGTTGTCCTGTTCCATGAAACCCCTGCTGGCCTCCAGGGACACCGACCCCGTCTATCTCGAACAGAAGGTCAAGGACCGCTACGAGGTCTTCGAGCGCCTGAAGCTGGAGGAGGACGCGGCCCTGGCCACGGGCAGGGCCGACGACGCCGCGATGTACCGCCAGGCCAGGGGCAAGGCCTATCAGGAATACCTCGACGCCGAGGCCGAATACGCCCGGGTGCTGGAAGAAATCAAACGCAAGGGACTTGCGGCCCAGACGAAGCGCGATTAGTCCCGGACCGGACTGATCACCCTGTCTTTTGGGGCGCGGGCTCGGTTTTTTTTCCGAACATCGCCGCGGCCACGATGCCCACCTCGTACAGGACGATGAGCGGTCCGGCCATGAGGCATTGGCTGATGGGATCGGCCGGGGTCAGGAGGGCGCCCAGGATGAAGGCCCCGAGGATGGCCCAGCGCCGGTTGCGCCGAAGCCCCCTGGCCGTGACCAGCCCGATGCGGGCCAGGAAATACAGGACCACGGGCAGTTCGAAGACCACCCCGAAGGCGATAAGCAGCATGACCGCGAAGGAGAAATAGGTGCTCACGGTGGGCATGATGGTGATCAGGTTCCCCACGTAGTTCACGAAAAACGAGAACGCGAAGGGAAAGACCACGAAATAGCCGAACACTCCCCCGCCGGTGAAGAAAAAGGCCGTGGCCAGGGCCACCGGGATCAGGGCCTGGCGTTCCTCCCGGTACAGCCCAGGGGCGATGAACCGCCAGACCTGGTAGAAGATGTAGGGGCTGGCGAGCAAGAATCCGCCCAGAAAGGCCATCTTGAGGACCGTGAAGAATTTTTCCGGAAGCGTGATGGCGATCAGCGTGCTTTTCGGCGGCAGGACCTTGAGAAGCGGGGCCAGAAAGATCCGCAGCATGTCCTCGGCCACGGCGTAGCAGGCGAAAAAGCCGAGCCCGGCGGCGATGACGCAGCGCAGCAGCCGGGAACGCAACTCCCCCAGGTGCTCCAGCAGGGACATCTCATGTCCGGGTTCGTCCTCGTCGGCAGGGGCGGCCTCCCCGCCGTTTCCGTCGCCCGGCGCGCCGGGCGACGCGGCCCCGGGTGGTGCGTCCGCAGCCGTTGAGGTCGCCGTCTCCGCGGGTGTCCCGGCCTCGGTCCCGGCGTCCCGGTCGCCGTCCTGGTCGCGGCCGGGATCGGGGCTCACGCGGTGCGCTCCGTGGCCACGGCCTCGGCCTTTTCCTTGCGGATGAACCCGGAGCCCAGGTCGAGCAGGATGGGGCTGGCGATGAAGATGGAGGAATAGGTGCCGGCCACGATGCCGATCAGGAGGGCCAGGGCGAAATCGTGGATGACCGTGCCGCCGAACAGGTACAGGCACACGGTCACGGCCAGGGTGGTTCCTGAGGTCAGGATGGTCCGGGACAGGGTCTGGTTGATGCTGCGGTTGATGATGCCCGCCAGGGGGTCCTTCTTGTCCGCGCCGCGCAGGGTCTCGCGGATGCGGTCGAAGACGATGATGGTGTCGTTTAAGGAATAGCCGAGGATGGTCAGAAGCGCGGCCACGATGGTCAGGTCGAATTCCTTGTCCAGAAGCGAGAACAGTCCGATGGTCACCAGCACGTCGTGCAGGTCGGCCACCACCGCGCCCAGGGCGAATTTCAGGCGCATGTACCAGCACAGAAGGAGCGTGATGGCCATGGCCGCGAAGATCAGGTAGCCTGTGGGCACGCTCAGAAGATTCAGCAGATACACGCCGCCGGTCAGGCCCGCGGCCATGATGCCCGCCGCCATCCAGCGCTGCTCGAAGCGCCCGGAGATGTAGATGGCGATGAGGAGCACGGCGTAGAACACGGCCTCGATGGCCTTGGAGCGCAGGTCCGCGCCCACCTTGGGGCCGACCATCTCCAGGCGCTGGATGTTGAAGCCGGAATCCGGCAGGGCCTGCCCCAGGGCCTTGACCACGGCCTCGCGGACCAGTTCCTGGGCCATCTGCTGTTCCGTGGCCCGTACCAGGTACTCGTTGTCCGCCTCCTGGCCGAATCGCTGCACGACCATGCCTTCCAAGCCCACGGGTTCGATGGCCTTGCGGATGTCGGCCACGTCCAGGGTCTTGTCGAACTTGACCTGGATGGTCAGGCCCCCCGCGAAATCCACGCCGTACCGGGGGCCGCCCTTGACGGCCAGGGAGATCATGCCCGCCAGGATGATCGCGGCGGAAACCAGATAGGCGATCTTGCGATATTTCAGGAAGTCGATGTTGGTTCCGGGCTTAATGAACTCAAGTCCCATCATGTCCCCCATGCTGTGGCGGAAAACGGCGTCGCGCGCCCGGCCAAAACGCCGGGAAGCCGCCGCCCCTCTGTTTTGTTCCCTTCGCGGATGCGCGCGGCGCACACACCGCCGGAAACGGCGAAGGATTCGGTTTTTTCCGGCCTGTTGTCAAGGCCGGCCCGGCCGTACCCGGGGTGCCCCGCCGGCCGGCGACGGCCTACAACCATTTCTTCTTCACGAAGAACACGACCCCGAGGATCGACAGGAAGATGGCCGTGATGATGACGATGATAAACGCGTTGATGGAGTGCTGGAAGGGCAGCTCCACGTTCATCCCGTACATGCTGGCGATCAGGTTGGGGATCATGAGGATGATGGTCACGCTGGTCAGGACCTTCATGACCACGTTGAGGTTGTTGGAGATGATGGAGGCGAAGGCGTCCATGAGGCCGCTGAGGATGTTGCTGTAGATCTTGGTCATGTGGATGGCCTGGAGGTTCTCGGTGATGGCGTCGTCGAGGAGGTCCTTGTCGAGCTCGTCCAGACGCACGATGTCCGCCCTGGTGATCCGGGCCATGATGAGTTCGTTGGCCTTGACCGAGGTCATGAAGTAGACGAGGCTTTTCTCGATGTTCACCAGCTTGATCAGGGCCTCGTTTTTCATGGACTTGTGCAGGTTGTCCTCCAGCATGTTCGATTTCTTGTTGATCTCCTTGAGGTGCCTGAGAAACGTGATCGAGGTGTTCAGGAATATCTGGATGATGAACCTGGCCCGGTCGCTGATCAGGAAATTCTTGACCCGGCCCTCCAGGAAATGCTGGACGACCTCGTTTTCCTGGCGGCACACGGTGATGATCAGCCGGTCCTTTTTGATGATGCCCAGGGGGAGGGTGGAGAAGGGGATGTCGTCGTCCTCGTTCGGGGAGCGCATGGGCGTGTGCACCACGATGAGCACGCTGCCGTCCTCGGTCTCGATGCGGGCCCGCTCGTCGATGTCCAGGGCGTCGGTCAGGAAGTCCTGGGGCACGCCGGTCTGCTCGGCCAGGGACTTGATCTCCGCCTCCCCGGGGTTGACCACGTTGATCCAACAGTCGTCCTCGATGTGGCGGATCTCGCCGATCTTCCCGGCGATGTGCTTGTAGATGGAGATCATCCGGAGGCCTCGCTCCCAGCGCTCTGGTGAAGGTCGAAAACGGCGTTGCGAACGGCTCCGCCCGCAACGCGCCGAAATTCCGGCCACACGGCCCCGCCGGCCCCGGCGTCAGCGTCATCGAGCGGGGCGGAGGCGGGAAAGCGGTCGCCGGCCCGTCATTTTGCGCGAAGGCGCATTTCAAAAAAAAAGCGGCCATGCCGCCGCACGCCGGGAATACCCGACACCTGGCCCCTGACGGGCCTTTTCGAGCACCGTCCCCTGAAGCGGGGCTAGAACCGCATGGCCTTGGACCGGGCGTCCGTCTCGGCCCGTTCCACCCGCTTGGGCAGAGGAAGCCGCGCCGCCAGATCCGGCACCGGGCTTATGCCCCGGAACTCCTCATCGCGGTTTTTGAGCGGTTTGGGATCGAAAGCCTGGGAGGCGTGCGCCGCGTCCCTGCCAAGAAACTCCCGGACGGCCGAGCCCCCGGCGGCGCTCCATTCCCCGCCCTTGACGCACAAGGCCACGAAAAGCCCCGCGAAGAGAAAGAACTTCAGGTAATAACCCATCCTGGCTTCTCCTTGGGGTGTGGTGCCCGGCCTCGAAGGGCCGGGTTTTCGCAACGTCCGGAACACGGACGGTTGCTCCTTTGGTCAACTGTCATGGCCTTAAACGGATTCCCAAATCTTGGCAACCCTGGTTTTGTGAATTTTTGTTCATTGTTCGCGAGGGGTTCCGAAAGGCTCCCGGCGCGGCCCGGGGCGGCCCAGGCAATGATCGTTCCGAAGAAAACCGCGGTATTTCAGTATGGGATGCGCCGCTACCGCAGATACTTGAGAAACGATCCCGACGGGGTCAGGATCACCCGGGTGTTCTCCGCCGTGCCGGCCTTGTAGGCCTCGATGCTGCGCACGAAGGAATAGAAGTCCGGCGCGGATTTGAGGGCCGCGGCGAAGATCGCGGCGGCCTCGGCGTCGCCCTCGCCGCGCAGCACGTCGGCCTTGCGCTGGGCCTCGGCCAGGATGACCGTGCGCTCGCGGTCGGCTCCGGACTTGATCTTGTCCATCTCCTCCTGCCCCTCGGAGCGGTACAGCTTGGCCTCGCGGATGCGTTCCGAGCGCATGCGGTTGAAGATGGCCTGCTCGTTCTGGGGCGGCAGGTCCGTGCGCTTGATGCGCACGTCCACGACCTCGATGCCGTAGGGGGCGAGCAGCTCGTTGGTCTTGGTCGTGACCAGGGTCATGATCTCGGCGCGTTTCTCCGAGACCAGCTCGTGCAGGGAATACCGGCCCAGGACCACCCGCAGTTCGGCGTAGATGATGTCCTCGAGCCGGGCCTGGGCGCGCTGCTCCGTGCGCAGGGTGCGGTAGAACTGCAGGGGGTCGGTGATGCGCCAGCGCGAATAGTTGTCCACGACCATGGTCTTCTTGTCCCTGGTCAGGATCTCGGCGGCCTTGGCCCCGTAGTCCAGGATGCGGGCGTCGAAGTACAGGGCGTTCTGCACCAGGGGAAGCTTGAAATGCAGGCCCGGCCCCAGGGTCTCGCCCATGGGCTTGCCCAGTTGCAGCACGATGGCCCGCTCGGTCTCGTCCACGACGAAGACGCTCTGGCTTATTCCCACCAGGGCGAGGACGGCGATCACTCCCAGGATGACGGAGGAACGTTTCATCAGTTGCCCCCCTCCTGGCGCGGGTTTTTGCCGGCCCCGGCCTCGTCGCGCGGGACGCGGCGCGGCCCCTGGTCCAGGGGCAGGTAGGGCACGGCCTGCCTCAGGGCCTCGTCGGAGAGGATGATCTTGTCCAGGGCCGGATTTTTGAGGATCGTCTCCATGGCCTCGAGGTACAGGCGCTCCCGGGTGACCTCCGGGGCCTTGGCGTATTCGGAGGCCAGGGCGGAGAAGCGGGCGGCCTCGCCCCTGGCCTTGAGCACGGCCTGGTCCTTGTAGGCCATGGCCTGGTTTTCCAGGGCCGCGGCCTGCCCCCGGGCCTTGGGCAGGATGTCGTTGCGGTAGGCCTCGGCCTCGTTGACCAGCCGGACCCGGTCCTCGCGGGCGCTGGCCACGTCCTTGAAGGCGTCGACGACGTCGCGCGGCGGATGCACGTCCTGGAGCTGCACGGCCACCACGTCGATGCCGCTGTCGTATTTGTCCATCATCTTTTGCAAAAGTTCCATGGTGGCGATCTGGATCCCCACCTTGCCGTCGGTCAGGGCGGAATCGATCTTGTCGTTGCCGATGACCTCGCGCATGGCCGCCTCGGCCGCGCTTTTGAGGGTCTCGTCCGGGCGGTCCAGGCGGAAGAGGTATTTGACGGGGTCGCTTATCTGGTATTGGACGATGAACTGGACGTCCACGATGTTCTCGTCGCCGGTGAGCATCAGCGACTCCTCGGGCACGTCGCGGTACTGCTGGCCCTGGCCCTCGCGGCCGCCCAGGGTCCGGAAGCCCACCTCGATGCGCCGCACCTGGGAGACCTTGGGCGTCTGGACGGTTTCAATGGGGTAGGGTAGATGATAATGGGGCCCGGGACCGGTGGTGTGGGCATAGGCCCCGAAGCGCTGGACCACGCCCGTCTCGTCCGGCTCCACGATGTAGATGCCGCTGGCCAGCCACAACAGGGCCACGGCCAGGGCGATGAGCTTGGGGCCGCCGGGGAGGCGGTTTCTCACGTCCAGAAGCCGCTTGAAATCGTCCCCGAGCCGCCCGAAATCGGGGGGCTGGGGTCCTTGCCGGCGTTTCTGCTCCTGGAGCCTGTCCCAATCCCAGTTCATGTCCCTGTGGATAGGGAAGATCGGCACGTTGGTCAAGGCAAGTTCGTTCCCCTGGCATTTCAAACCATTGCCTGAGACGACACAGTTTGGAGCCGCACGTGAAAGACATCCGTCCGGAGGTTTTCCGGGCCTACGACATACGCGGGGTGGTGGACGCGGACTTCGACCCCGAGTGGGCGGAGCGCCTGGGCCGGGCCGTGGGCACATACTTCCGCCGCAAGGGGATGACCGCCGCGGTCACCGGACGGGACTGCCGGGCGAGCTCCCCGGAATACGAGGCCCGGCTCGCGGCCGGGATGCTGTCGGCCGGGGTGGACGTGACCACCGTGGGCATGGTTCCCACGCCGGTTCTGTATTTCGCGGTCAGGCACCTGGGCCGCAAGGCCGGGGTCATGGTCACGGCCAGCCACAACCCGCCGGAATGCAACGGGTTCAAGGTCTGGGCCGGGGAATCCACCATCCATACGGACGAGATCGCGGCCCTGTACGCCATCATGGCCCGGGGAGATTTCGCGGCCGGCAAGGGGCTGGCCTCGGTCCACGACATCCTGCCCTCCTATCTGGACGCGGTCACCCGGGACATCCGCCTGGACCGTCCGGTTCCGGTGGTGGTGGACGGCGGCAACGGCGCGGCCGGCCTGATCGCGGCCGAGGCCCTGCGCCGGATCGGGGCCGTGGTCACGCCCCTTTACTGCGAGCCCGACGGCAGCTTCCCCCACCACCATCCCGACCCCATGGTGGAGGCCAACACCCGCGACCTGTCGGCCAGGGTGCGCGAGGTCGGGGCCGATTTCGGCGTGGGCCTGGACGGCGACGGCGACCGCCTGGGGGTGGTGGACGAGGCCGGAAAGCCCGTCTTCGGGGACCGGGTGCTGGCCGTGTTCGCCCGGGAGGTCCTGGCCGAGCGTCCCGGGGCCACGATCATCGGCGAGGTCAAGTGCAGCCACCTACTTTTCAAGGACATCGCGGCCCATGGCGGGGTGCCGGTGATGGCCGCGGCCGGGCACTCGCTGATGAAGGCCGAGATGCGGCGGCGGGGGGCGCTTCTGGGGGGGGAGGTCAGCGGGCATCTGTTTTTCGCGGACCGCTATTTCGGCTTCGACGACGCCGTCTACGCGGCCCTGCGCCTGGCCGCCATCGTGTCCCGGGCCGACAGGCCCCTGTCGCGGATGCTCGAGGACTGGCCGGCCACGGTCGGCACGCCGGAGATACGCCTGGACTGTCCGGACGCGGTGAAATTCGCCGTGGCGGCCCGGGCCGTGGCCCATTTCCGGGACCGCTGCGACCTGATCGACGTGGACGGGGCGCGCCTGGTGTTTCCCGACGGCTGGGGGCTGGTGCGGGCCTCCAACACCCAGCCGGCGCTGGTTCTGCGCTTCGAGGCCGAGACCCCGGAAAGGCTTTCCGAGATACGCCGCATGGTGGAGGAGCCGCTTGCGGCCTGGATCGCGGAGATGACGCCCTAGCCATGCCTTTACATCCCGGCCGAATCATCGCATTTTGAAGGCCATACCCCATACCGGACAAAAGCGTGACCCCGGCGCGGAAACGCCGGCCGCCGCTTTCCCCTTTGGAGCTGGATCATCCTATGCGTCACAAAAAAATCTGGATCGTGCTGGCCCTGTGTCTGGCCGCCGTGGTCGCGGCCTGGAAATACTGGGGCGGCGGGGACAAGGCCCCGAAGGTCCTGGCCGAGGCCGAGGTCACAACCGGACAGGTGCGCAAGGTCCTGGAGGCCACGGGCATCATCAAGGCCCAGGTCGGGGCCATCGTCAAAATCGGGGCCCGGGCCACCGGGACCATCCAGGACATGCGGGTCAAGGTCGGGGACCGGGTGACCAGGGACCAGGTCATCGCCCTGGTGGACTCCCGCGAGGACGCCTCGCGCCTGGACGAGGCCACGGCCCGTCTGGCGCGCACCGAGGCCGAGCTCAGGCAGGTGCTCGAGGTCTACCCCAAGCGCGTGGCCGAGGCCGAGGCCGAACTGGCCCTGTCCCGGGCCAAGGCCGACTACACCGAGCTCAACCTCACGCGGCAGCAGCAGCTTTCCGCCCAGGACCTGGTGGCCAGGGACGTCCTGGACCAGGCTAGGCGCGACGCCCTGGTGGCCAAAAACGAGCTGGCCGCGAAGGACGTGGCCCTGACCCGGGTGCGCACGGAATTCGAAAAGGAGCGCATCAAGGCCGAGCGATCCCGGGAGGAGGCCGAGGCCGCCCTGGTCACGGCCCGGACCAAACTCACCTATTCGCGTATCGTAAGCCCCATCGACGGCGTGGTGGCCAACGTCACGGTGCAGCAGGGCGAGACCGTGGTGGCCGGGCTGCAGGTGGCCAACCTGATCACCGTGCTCGACCCCACGCGGCTGGAGATGTGGATCTACGTGGACGAGACCGACGTGGGGCAGGTCGCGCCGGGCATGCGCGTGGAGTTCAGGGTGGATTCCCTGCCCGGGGAGACCTTCACCGGCAAGGTGGACCAGATCTACCCCCAGCCCGAGATACGCGACAACATCGTCTACTATCAGGCCCTGGTGCGCCTGGACCCGGACCAGTCCCAGCGCCTGCGGCCGGAGATGACCACCCACTGTCAGATCGTGGTCCAGGAGAAAAAGGACGTCCTTGTCATCCCCAACGCGGCCCTGAAGTGGATCGGCAGCCGCCAGGTGGTCTTCGTGGTCGAACCCGGCGGCGCGGTCCGGGAGACCCGCCCGGAACTGGGCCTTTCCGGGCTCAACGAGACCGAGGTGGTCTCCGGACTTTCCGCCGGCGACAAGGTGGCGGTGCAGATCGTCCTGCCCGGGGCCATGGCCGGCGCGCCGCGCCCGGACGGGACCCCGGGCCAGGGCGGCCAGGGCGCCCCCGGGTCCGGAAGGGGCCAGGGAGGGGCGTCGCCGGGCCGGTAGGCGACGCGAAAACGGTCATGAACGCGACGCCTCCCTCTTCCGAACAGTCCCCCGCGCCCATCGTGCGCCTCGTGGACGTCTGCAAGAGCTACCTTCTGGGCCAGGCGACCTCCCACATCCTGCGCGACGTGTCCCTGACCATCGAGGCCGGCGAGTTCACGGCCGTACAGGGACCCTCGGGGTCGGGCAAGTCCACGATTTTGCACATCCTGGGGCTTTTGGACCGGCCCACCTCGGGCAGCTACTTCCTGTGCGGCGAGAACGTGGCCGAGCTCGACGACGACGCCCTCTCGGCCCGGCGCAACGCCACCATCGGCTTCGTGTTCCAGAGCTTCTACCTCATCCCCTACGCCACGGCCCTGGACAACGTGCTTTTGCCCGGCATGTACGCCGACACCCCCCGGCACGCCCTGCGCGAGCGCGCCCTGACCCTGCTCGACCAGGTAGGGCTGGCCGACCGGGCCGGGCACAAGCCCTCCCAGCTCTCCGGAGGCCAGCAGCAGCGCGTGGCCCTGGCCCGGGCCCTGGTCAACGACCCGGACCTGATCCTGGCCGACGAGCCCACGGGCCAGCTCGACTCGGCCACGGGCGAGGAGATCATGTCCCTTCTGGCCGACATCAACGCCCGCAGCGGCAAGACCGTGATCGTGGTCACCCACGACGACGCCACGGCGGCCCATGCCCGGCGGAGGATCCTGGTCCATGACGGCCGCGTGGTCTGATTTCGCGCGCCTGCTCCGCCTGTCCTGGCGCATCCTGTTCATGGCCGTCACGGCCGTCCACGCCCAGAAACTGCGCGGGGCCTTCGTGGCCGGGGCCGTGGCCCTGGGCATCGCCGCGCTCACGGTCATCGTGGCCTCGGTGGACGGGGCCCGTGAAAAGGCCCTGGAGATCGTGGAGTGGTTCGGCCCCAACGCGGTCCTGGTCCTCGGCGGGGACATCGAGAACCGGCCCGTGGGCCAGCGGGTTCTGACCCTGACCTGGGACGACGCCCGGGCCATCGAGCGCTCCCTGCCCGGGGTCACGGCCGTGGTGCCCATGCGCTCCAAGCCGTCGGTGATGCTCAAGTACGAGGCCAGAAACGCGGTCGTGCCGGTGGTGGTCGGGGCCACCCAGGACTATGCCGGAACCTGGGACTGGCCCCTGGACGAGGGCCGGGACCTGACCGAGGAGGACGTCACCCGCTCGGCCAAGGTCTGCCTGATCGGCGACGCCCCGGCCAAGGCCCTTTTCGGCGACGCCTCCCCTCTGGGGAAAACCATCCTGGTCCAGGACCTGCCCGTGCAGGTGGTGGGGAGGCTGGCCTACCGGGGATTCACCGGCGGCGGCAGCGACACCACCGTGGACGACCGGATCATCATGCCCATCACCACCCTGACCCAGCGCTTCAACATGGACCGCAAGTATTTCCGGGGGCTCCGGGTCAAGTTTCACGACCCCTCGCTCATGGACGAGCACCTGGCCAACCTCAAATCCCTTTTGCGCCACCAGCACGGCATCGGCCCCGGCGACCCCGACGACTTCTCGCTTCTCTCCGCTTCGGACATCCTGAAATTTCTGTCCGCCGTGACCGGGGGCATGACCGTGTTTCTGGGAGTGACCGCGGCGGTGGCCATCCTGGTGGGCGGGTTCGTTTTGGCCAACCTGATGTATCTGAGCGTGAGCGAGCGGCGCGAGGAGATCGGGCTGCGCAAGGCCCTTGGCGCGCCCGGCTGGGCGGTGACGATGCAGTTTCTGTGCGAGGCCTGTCTTTTGACCGCGCTTGGCGCGGTGTTCGGCATCGGGCTGGGCATCGGGCTGGGGGAGATTCTCTCCGGGCTGGGGCTGCTCAAGCTGGTGGTGACGCCCAAGATCCCCATCCTGTCCCTGACCGCGGCCCTGGCGATCGCCCTGATCTTCGGGCTCAAGCCGGCCCGGCGGGCCGCCTCCCTGGACCCCATCGAGGCCCTGCGCGGCGGCGGGGAATGACGCGCCGCCCCGCGTCCCGGCTACTTGTACACGTCGCCCCGGGGTCCCATGCCGGCAATGATCACCGTGCGGGCTTCGGCGTCCACCATGAACAGGATGCGCCATCTCCCCACCCGAAGCCGGTACCCCTCACGACTCCCCTTGAGCTTCGCCACGTCGCCGGCGAAAGGGTCCGAGCCCATGGCCAGCATCGCGTCCAGGAGCCGTTCCCGTTCGCGGCGCGGGAGCCTGGCCAGGTAGCGTTTCTCCTTTTCCTGGATGACGACCTTCCAGGCCGTGTCAGTCATCCCGGTCGTCCAGAAGCTGCCGCCGCACGTCCTCGATGCCCTCGCCCAGCCCGGCGCGATATTCGGCAAGGGCCTCGGCCATGCGATACTCCTCCTCGGGCGTCAGGGCGTCGTCCCGGGAGATTTCGGCCCATTCGCGGTTGACGGCGTCGATCACGATGTCCCGGATCTTGCGGTGGGACTCCAGTTTCAGGAGCACCACGCGCTTGTACTCCTCCGGGGTGACGCGGACGGTGATGGTTTTTGTCCGTGGCTCCACGCGATGTTCCATACGCACCCTCGTTGCTGACTGTTTATATAATCAACATATCAAAAGACTGCTTTTTGTCAATCGACAGTGATGAAGACGACGCCCGGCCTCGAAAGGCGTCGCGCGGCGCAATCCGTTTTCGGACAGTCGGGTTGGGAAAATGATCGAAGCCGTCCGCCGTGTGTGCGGACGAAGGGTGGCTTACACCGGCAGCCGGATGGTGAACGTGGTCCCCCTGCCCTGGGCCGTGACGTAGCCGATCTCGCCCTTGTGGTCCTCGATGATGCGCTGGCACACGGCCAGCCCCAGGCCCGTGCCGCTCTCCTTGGTGGTACAGAAGGGCTCGAACATCCGCGAGGCCACCTCCGGCGAAATCCCCGGCCCGGTGTCGGCCACGGTGATCAGGGCGTACCCGTCCGCGAAATCGGTCCCCACCCGTATCTCGCCGCCGTCCGGCATGGCCTCGGCCGCGTTCTTGATCAGGTTGATGAGCACCTGGCGCAGCCGGCCGGCGTCGTGGGGGATCGGGGGGATGCCCTGGCCGGCCTCGAAGGCGATCGTGACCGGCCGGTTCTTGAGCCCCTCGGCCATCATCCGCACGGTCTCCTCCACGGTGGCGCCCAGATTCCCGGGCTCGATGCGCGGCGGCGCGGGCCGGCTGAAATCGCGCACCTCGTTGAGCATGGTCTCCAGGCGTCTGGCCTCCTCCTCGATGATCCGAAGCTTCTCCGCGTCCTTGTCGCCGTCCGGCAGCTTCTTGCGCACCTGCCTGGCGAACCCGCTCATGAGCATCAGCGGATTTTTGATCTCATGGGAGATGTGGGCCGCGGCCTGGCCGATGGCCGCAAAGCGTTCCGAACGGATCAGCTTTTCCTGGGCCTTGACCAGCTCGTCCTTCTTGCGCTCGACCTCCGCGCCCAGCATCCGGGAAAACCGCAGGGAAAACCACATGGCCACCACGAACCCGAAAAACACCATAGCCTCGAAAACAACGACCAAGAGCCATTCCCGGATCACCAGCCGGCCGATGAGCCCCTGCACCTCGGCCACCGGCGCGGCCAGACACACCCCCCAGACGTTGCCCGGGTCCTGGTCCCCGGCCGGACGGGCCGGACAGAACGCCGCCAGCTTGCGCATCTCCGAGATGACCCCCCGGTGCCAGCCGGACACATACCAGTCCGTGCCCTTCTGGCCCGTGAGGATGCGCTCCCGCAAAAGCCGTTCGATGCGCGACCAGTCGAGTTCCGGATTGCGCTCGCGCCGGGTCTCGATGGAATGCCGGCCCACGAACAGTTCCTCGTAATGGTCCAGGAAGTATCCCTGGTCGTCCACCACCCAGGCGTAGCCGGTCTCCCCCGAGCGCACCCCGTGGGCGTATTCCCTGGCCACGGCCATGGCGTCCACGGCCGCCAGGATCGCCCCGGCCGGCTCCCCGGGGGTGCTTTCGGCCGGCACGCCGATGGACATGAGCGCAAGCCGCCTGCCCGCGAACGGGCCGGCATCCGGGACCACGATCCGCCCGACGTACGCCGTCCCGGCCCGGGCCGGGTCCCGGGCAAAGGCCAGGGCCGCCTTCGCGTCAAGCCCCGCGTCCCGGGAAAGCGGCCCGGCCTGGTCGTACCACAGGATCTGGCCGTCCCCGCCGGGCGCGAAGCCCATGGCCAGGACCTTCCAGTGCGTGAACATGGGGAAGAAAAAGGACATGGCCCCGAAAGGGCTTCCGGATGCGGCAAGCGTATCCCGCCACACGTTGGACAGGCTTTGCAGGCCGATTTTCAGGGTCGTGAAGTGCTCGTCGATGTCGGCGGCGATCTTTTCCGCCAAAAGAAGCTGCTGGCCGTTGAACTGGGTGGTGACCACCAGTTCGATCTCGTTTTTGGCCCGCCAGCCCATGAAGGCGACCGTCGCCGTCAAAACGACGAACAACACCACGGCGGCGGCCAGGAATTTTCGGGTCATGATCCCCCATCCGGTCTTGATCCGGCCAGTCTCCAACTACGCGGAATTCCGCACGGATGCAACCCGAGTCCGCGCCGCGCCCGTTGCGTCGGGGGCCATCCCGGCGTCGCGCTTTCCCTTGCCAAGCCCGCGCCGCCCGGGTAGGCCCCTCATGGCGCGTCCTTGTGATTCGACTTCACGAATTCCGGGGATGCGACACGAATCGGGGGACGCCGCGCATGAACATGGAAAAAGGATCGATCCTGGACATCACCGTGTCCAAGCTGGCCTTCGGCGGCCGGGGACTGGCCCGGGTGGACGGCCTCGTGGTCTTTTGCGACCGGGCCCTGCCCGGACAGACCGTCCGGGCCGAGGTGACCACGGTCCGCAAGGGCTTCGCCGAGGCACGGCTCCTGGAGGTTGTGTCGCCCTCGCCGGATCAGGTCGAGCCCTTCTGTCCGCACTTCGGCCAATGCGGCGGCTGCGCTTGGCAGGACCTGGCCTACCCGGCCCAGCTTTTCTGGAAACGCGAACAGGTGGCCGAAAGCCTGCGCCACATGGCCGGCATCGCGGACGTGCCCGTGGCCGACACCGTGCCCTCCCCCGCGACCCGGGCCTTTCGCAACAAGATGGAATTCGCCTTCGCCGGCTCCCTGCGCCTGGGCCTGTACCGGCGCGACGCGCCCGGACGGATCTGCGAGGTGACCGACTGCGGCATCGCCCCGCCCCGGTGTATGGCCCTTGTGCGCGCGACCCGGGAGTTCTGCCGCGATTTCGGCCAGCCGGCCTACGATCCCAGAACCGGCAAGGGCCTGTGGCGGCATCTGGTCATCCGCGAGGCCGCGGCCACCGGCCAGACCATGGTCCAGCTCATCACCGCCCCCCGCGCCGACGCGAAAAAGGCCGCCACGGGACTGGCCGACCACCTCGCCGCCGCCTGCCCGGACCTGACCACCTTCGTGCACTCCACACGCAAAACGAAATCCGCCGTGGCCGCCGGCGAACGCATCGAACTGGTCACCGGGCCGGGGTTCATCGAGGACCGCGTGGGCCGCACGGCCTTTCGCATCTCCCCGGACTCCTTCTTCCAGACCAACACCGCCGGCGCGGAAAGACTCTACGACACGGCCATGGCCGCGGCCGCGCTGACCGGGTCCCAGGCCGTCTGGGACCTCTACTGCGGCTCCGGGGGCATCGCCCTGTACGCCTCGGCCCACGCCCGCCAGGTCGTCGGCGTGGATTCCTCGGCCATGAGCATCCGCGACGCCAAGACCTCGGCCGGAGAAAACGGCATCGTCAACTGCGAGTTCGTCAAGGGCGACGTGCGCCGGACCCTGGAGTCGCTCCGCTCCAAAAAGCCCGACGTGGTCTTCCTGGACCCTCCCCGCTCCGGCACCCACCCGGAGGTGCTGGCCGCCCTGCGCCTGCTTCGCCCGGCCCGCATCGTCTACGTGTCCTGCAACCCGGCCACCCTGGCCCGCGACGCCATGGCCCTGGTCGGCGACTACCGCGTGGACGTCGTCACCCCCGTGGACATGTTCCCCCACGGCCCGCACATCGAATGCGTCATGGGCCTGATTCGAAAGGATTAGCCGGGGAGAGGGCTTCGCCCCCTCCTCGGACCCCTCCCCTACCGGGGGGAATCATTCCCCCCGGACCCCCCGTTCCCGCCGCGCGATGTCCTGTGCGCCTTGCGCACAGGACATCGCGCGGCGGAGCAGTGGGAGACGTCGGGCATGACGCCTCCGGGCGGGGAAGCGGACGCGAAGCGCGATAAAAATTTTTGAAGAGGGGTCCAGGGGAGAAACTTTTTTTAAAAAGTTTCTCCCCTGGCCGCCGGAGGCCTGCTTATTCCGGGTGGTTGGGGGGCGGGGGCAGGGATTTTCCGGTCATGGATTCGATGTCGATGCGGATGACGGCCGTGACCGGCAGCACCTCGGGCGCGAAGCCCTGTTCCGGGCCGCCGTGGGCGCGCATGATGACCCGCAGGCCGTGGAGTTTTTCCTCGGGGTCGGTGAGGAACACGGCCCGGCCGAAGCCGATCACCGAGCGGTAGTGGGTGGTGTACTGGCAGGGCAGTTCGCCGGGGACCACGGCCACGTCCGTGTCCACCTCGAAGCAGACCTCGGGGTTTCGGGCCAGGGCCTCGGCCTTTTTGCCCTTGCGGGAGGAGTGGATATAGAGGGCGCCGGGCTCGTAGCCGAAGTTGACCGGCACCACGTAGGCCCGGCCCTCGGAGATCATGCCCAGGCGGCAGACGCGCTGGGACGCGAGGATGTCCTCGATGCCCCGTATGCTCGTGATTTCCCGATCGGCCTTGCGCATGGTTTCCGCCTTACGGGTTGAGCGCGGCTTCCAGGGAGTCCAGGAAGCGGTACATGAGTTCCTTGAGCGGCGCGAAGGCCGGCCGGCCGTTGTGCATGGCCTTGGGGCCCTGGACGTAGGGGCCGGGCACGATCTCCGAGGCGCAGTGCTTGACGAGCGACACCAGGTTGGCCGGGGCCGTCTCCAGGTGGAACTGCAGGCCGGCCACCCGGTCGCCCAGGACAAAGGCCTGGTTGGCGCAGCCCGGGCTGGACGCGGCGTGGATCGCGCCGGCGGGAATGGAGAAGGTGTCGCCGTGCCAGTGGAAGGCCGTAAACGTCTCGGGGAAACCCGCGAACAGGGGATGCGCCGCGCCCTGGGGGGTCAGCGTCACCGGCTGCCAGCCGATTTCCACGTGCTCGTTTTGGGTCACCTCGCCGCCCAGGATGTGGCTCAAAAGTTGCGCGCCCAGACAGATGCCCAGGACCCCCTTGCCGGCGTCCACGGCCGCCCGGACGGCCGCCTTTTCGGCCGCGAGCCAGGGATGGGCCTCTTCCTCGTGGATGTTCATGGGACCGCCCAGGACCACCAGGAGGTCGTAGGCGTCGGGGGGCGGCGGGCTTTCGTCGGCGTCCAGGCGGGTTGCGGACAGGGCATGGCCTTTGGCCTCGGCCCACAGCCGGATGGTGCCGGGGTCCTCGAAGGCGACGTGCTGGAAAACGTGGATGCGCATGGGAGGGTCCTTTTCTCAAGGGGTTCGGCGCGGGATGTCGGACGGGGCCGTGGGCGGCCGTGGTCCGGGATCGGTTTTTTTCCGTCCCGGACGGGGGGGTTGTCAAGGCCGGCGCGGTGACAGCCGCCTCGGTTCCGGCTAGGGTGGGATATCGCTGACGGCTTCAACAACAGGAAGGCAACCTGTTGGGCGACAAAGGAGGCGAATTATGCAACACCCGAGGCAACACGGGGGGCAACATCCCGAAACCCTGGTTCTGCACGCCGGGCACACCCCGGACGCGGACACCCTGTCCCGGGCCGTGCCCATCCACCAGACCACGAGCTACCTTTTCCGGGACGCGGCCCACGCCGCCGACCTGTTTGCCCTGAAGACCCCGGGCTACATCTACACCCGGATCATGAACCCGACCACGGACGTGCTGGAAAAGCGGCTGGCCGCGCTGCACGGGGCCTCGGCGGCCCTGTGCACGGCCTCGGGCATGGCCGCCATCTTCTATGTGGCCGCGACCCTGGCCCGGGCCGGGCAGAACATCGTGTCCGGCTCGAACCTCTACGGCGGCACGCACACCCTGTTCGTCCACACGCTTTCCCGCTTCGGCATCGAGGTCCGGCTCGTGGACTCCTCGGACCCGGCCAATTTCGAGCGCGCCGCCGACGCGGACACCCGTTTTCTCTATTCGGAATCCATCGGCAATCCGCGCTGCAACGTGGACGACCTGGAGGGCATCGCGGCCGTGGCTCGGCGTCTTCGGGTGCCGTTCGTCCTGGACAACACCGTGGCCCCGCCGCCGGTGTTCAACCCCTTCGACATCGGCTGCGACATCGCGGTCTATTCCCTGACCAAGATGATCGGCGGCCACGGCACGTGCATCGGCGGGGCCGTGGTCGAGGGCGGCGGCTTCGACTGGAAGGCCGCCGGGAAGTATCCGGAGATCACCGAGCCCGACCCCACCTACCACGGGGCCAATTTCTGGGAGGCCTTGTGCACGATCGAAGGCACGCCGTGCACGGCGTTTTGCACCAAGCTGCGCACGGGCCTGGCCCGCGACATCGGGGCCGCGCCCGCGCCCGTAAACAGCTTCTTGATCCTCCAGGGCCTGGAGACCCTGCCCCTGCGGGCCCGTGCCCACTGCGCCAACGCCGGCCGCGTGGCGGCCTTTCTAGCCTCCCATCCGGCCGTATCCTGGGTCAATTACGCCGGCCTGCCCGACCACAAGGACCATGCCCGGGCCGGGAAATATTTCCCTCTGGGGCCCGGCGCGGTCTTCGGATTCGGGGTCAAGGGCGGGCTCGCCGCTGGCCGGAGGTTCATCGAGTCCGTGAGGCTGTGCTCGCATCTGGCCAACATCCTGGACGCCAAGACCCTGGTCATCCATCCGGCCAGCACCACCCACGCCCAACTGACGCCCGAGGAGCAGGCGGAGGCGGGCGTGCCGCCGGATTTGGTGCGCATCTCCGTGGGCATCGAGCACGTGGACGACATCATCGCCGACCTGGACCAGGCCCTGGCGGCGTCGCAGGGGTGAGGAGTAAGGGAAGGGTGAAAAGAAGTCCTCCGGAGGCCAAAGGGGGCCGGCCCCCTTTGGAGTCCCCGCGAAGGGCGACGAAACGGAGGATGATGGCGTCTTCGCGGATTATCGGGCAGAAACCAGGCGATCCGGGCCGGGCGAGGGGTCGCCGGAAAAAGACGGCGGGGGCATCCGCGAAGCGGAATTTGCCGCCGCCGGATTTTTCCGCCGATCCCGAGCCCGGCGGCCCCAAACCCGGCGGGTCCTCTCCCGCTCCCTCAAAACTTGGGAAAATCAAGGATGATAGGTTTCCCCGACCGCCTGGCGGCGCCGCCGTCCATGCCCACCCGGGGCAGGATCTCTTCCATCAGCCTCGCCGCCTCGGGGTGTTCCGGCTCCAGGGACAGCAGGGACTTCACGGCGTCGTGGGCCTTGTCCCATTTACGCCCGGCCACATACATCCGGGCCATGGCCAGATAGGCCGTGGGCGTGCCGCCGACCTGCTTGATCGCCGCCTTGAGGTATTTTTCCGCCCGCCCCTGTTCTCCGGCATCCCGGCAGGCGTCGGCCGCCGCGATGTAGGCCCGGCCGTCCCGGGGAGCGACCTCGATGGCCTTTTCGAAAAAGGGCAGGGCATCCAGGGGAAATCCGGCCCGGACGAGCAGTTCCCCGGATTCGAAGTGCACGCCCGGACGCTCCGGGTGGCGTTCGCACACGGCATTGAGCAGGCGCCGGGCGGCCGGGTACTCCCCGGCGTTCACAGCCTGTCGGGCCTGCTGAAACAGTCCCTCGGCCTCCTGCCGGGCGGCTTCCTCGGCCGCGCGCGCGGCTTCCTCGGCCGCGGCTTCGGTCTTGGTCGCCACAGTGTCGAAAAATTGGCCAAGCTTGCGCTCCAGGCCCTTTTTGTAGACTAGTCGTCCAGCCGGGGCCACGGCGGCCACCTCGGGAAGCAGGACCATGGCCTCCACCACCTCGCGCAATTTGAACTCAAGCTCGATGCGCTCCCGGCCGAAGACCGTCTTTTCCACTCCCGCTCCGAGCAGGGCCTCGGCGGCGCACCGCAAGGCCCGGGCGCTTTCTCCCCGCCTGGCCAGGGCCAGGGCGCGGGACGCGGCTTCTTTGACGGTCTTGGCGCCCTTTTGGACCATGCCTTTTCTCCTTCCGCTTCCGGAAACCGCAGCTTGTTCGAAGGATGAACTGTAATCCGGGCCGTCCCCGCGTGGCAAGCGCATGTTCCCGGGTAAGGCCTTCCCTTGTCTTTTCATGGGCCATTTGCGACAATATATGAAAATCGACAGCCGCGTTCCAGCCGATGTCGATAACAATGAAAAGAACGACGCGGCCTTCGGCCGGACACGGATTATGGCATCACCCCAAGGACACGAAACGGCCGGACCGTCCGGCGACAGCGGCGGCGCGTCCCTCCACGCCAGGCGGAACGGCCTGGACGAGATGGACGGCCCGAGTCCCGAATCCGCCGCCCCTTCGTCCGGTGGGCGCTCCCGCTGGAGAACGCTTCCGGGTGAGCCGGACATGCTCGTCCTGTGCCGCACGTTTTTTCGATCCTATCTGGTGGCCGCGGCCTTCAACACGCGGGGTCTGCAGTGCATCGGGCTGGCCTATGCCATGGAACCGGGGCTGCGGGCCATCCACTCCGACCCGGAGGCCTTCGATCAGGCCATGAAACGCCATCTGGAGGTCTACAACAGCCACCCCATGTGGGCGCCGCTTCTGATCGGCATCTTCCTGTCCGTGGAGAGCAAGATCGCCAAGGGCCTTGTCCCGGCGACCATGCTGGAGGACATCAAGACCACCATGGCCTATACCCTCTCGGCCGTGGGGGATTCCCTTTTCGGGGGCAGCCTGCTTGGACTCTGGGGGCTCGGCGGAGCCTGCCTGGCGGTCTCCGGGCACCCGGTCGGGGTGGCGGTCCTGGCCATAGGCATGTTTTTGGCCTTGAACGTGTTCAAGGCGGGGACCTTTTTGGCCGGGTATAAGGAGGGCTTCCGGATCCTCAAGCGGCTCAAGCGCTGGGACCTGATCAACTGGGGCCGGCGGATCAAGGTCGTCAACGCGGTCATGCTGACGGTGTTCTGGATGCTGGCCGTGCCCAGAGCCGTGGGCGCGCTGGGGGTCATCGACGTGATCATCATTTCCGGGCTGGGGGCCTCGGCCCTCACCGAACCCCGGTTCCCCCGCGAAATGGCTTTCGCTGCACTTGTCGCGGCGGGTTTGTGTTTGACGCTGTTTCGGGTATCATAAACGTTCTGGCTCGCCACGGGGCGAACCATGCCAGGGAAAGGAAACAATGAGTTGGAAGGCACTATCGTGACGCCGGCGCAATCCCCCAGCGAGGAATCGGCCGCGCCTCCCGCGCGCCAAGCCATGACCGTAAGCGTGCTCAACGAGCAGGGGCTGCATGCCCGGCCCGCGGCCGTCCTGGCCAGGGAGGCCCAGCGTTTTCCCTGCGACGTGCGCATCGTGCATAACGGCGACGAGGTGGACGCCAAGAGCATTCTGGATATTCTGACCCTGGCGGCGGGGCAGGGCAGCAACCTGGACATCGTGGCCTCAGGGCCGATGGCCGAGGAGGCCGTCATCCATCTCGCCCAGCTTTTTCAAAAACGATTCCGGTAGGATATCGCGTGGCATCGGTCATCCTCAAGGGCATCCCGGTATCGGCGGGCATCTCCATCGGCAAGGCCTTCTTTCTCAACAGGTCCGGCCATGGCCCGATTCCCCGGCAGACCCTGGCCCCGGAGCTCATCGAGCCGGAACTTGCCCGTCTGGCCCACGCCTTCGACCAGTTCCGCGAGGAACTGGTCCAGGTGCGCGACCGCATCCCGGCGGAGTTGCGCGAACACGCCCACATCATCGATTCCCATCTGATGATCCTCGATGATCCGAAGTTGCAGGGGGCCGCGCGGGAATTCGTCCAAAAACTGGGCATCAATGCCGAATGGGCCCTGGAAAAGGCCGTGACCGACCTGCAGCGGGCCTTCGAGGCCCTGGACAACCCCTATTTCCGCGACCGCATCCAGGACGTGCGCATGGTCTCCGACCGCGTCCAGTCCAGGCTGGCCGGTCAGACCGGGGACATCAAGGCCGTCCGGAACCGGGTGGTGCTCATGGCCGACGACCTCTCCCCGGCGGACACGGCGGCCATCGAGGTGGACAAGATCATGTCCGTGGTCACGGCCCAGGGCGGCAAGACCTCGCACACGGGCATTCTGGCCCGGACCCTGGGCATTCCGGCGGTCATCGGCGTGGACGACCTGGAGGAGCACGTCCGCGACGGACGGCTGGTGGTGGTGGACGGACTGCGCGGGTCGGTGCTGGTCGACCCGGACGAGGACGAGCTGGCCAAGTTCACCGACCTCAAATATCAGTTCGAGGCCTATCACGCCTCCATCATGCGCGGCTGCCACCTGCCCGGCGAAACCATCGACGGCTACCGGGTCAAGGTGAAGGCCAACATCGAGCTTCTGGAGGAAGTGGCGGCGGTCATCGACAACGGCGGCGAGGGCATCGGCCTGTTCCGCACGGAATACTCGTACATGAACCGCCGCACCCTGCCCACCGAGGAGGAATTGTACGAGGAGTATCTCGACCTGGCCTCCATCATGTCCCCGAAACGGGTGACCTTGCGCACGCTCGACGCCGGGGCGGACAAGTTCATCGCCCTTCTGGGCAATCCCGAGGAGCGCAATCCCGCCCTGGGGCTGCGGGCCATCCGCCTGTGCATGCACCACAAGGACCTGTTTCGGACCCAGCTTCGGGCCATCCTGCGGGCCTCGACCGTGGGCAACGTGTCGGTCATGTTCCCCATGATTTCGGGCCTGCGGGAGATTCGCCAGGCCATGAGCCTTCTGCGCACGGCCCAGGCGGAATTGCGGCAGCAGGGGCTGGGCTACGATCCGGAGATGCCCGTGGGCATCATGATGGAGCTGCCCTCGGCGGTGATGATCGCCGAGGTGCTGGCCCGCGAGGTGGATTTCTTCAGCATCGGCACCAACGATCTGATCCAGTATTCCCTGGGCATCGACCGCACCAACCGCTACGTCTCGCACATGTACCAGCCCCTGCATCCGGCCGTGGTGCGCAGCATCAAGCACGTCGTGGACGCGGCCCATCAGGCCGGCATCGAGGTCAGCCTGTGCGGGGAAATGGCCTCGGACCCCTTTTGCGTGCCCATCCTCATGGGCATGCAGATCGACGCCATAAGCTTGAACCCCCAGGCCATCCCGGGCATCAAACGCATCATCCGCCAGGCGACCATGGACGACTGCAAGAAGCTGCTCAAGGAGGTCCTGGAAAGCACCACCGTGTCGCGCACCAACCGTCTGGTGCGGGACACCATCTTCCAGAAGTTCCCGGACGAGCTCATGTTCTTTTCATCCCTCCTGGACCAGGAGGAGGGCGCCACGGCCTGATTTTCGAGGGGTGCGCCCCGGCCTGTCCTTTCGAGCGCTTCAGTGCTATGTTTTTTTCGTGACGCGGCCACCGGAAGGCGGTGGCCGGCAAAGCCCGCAATACCATGAGCAAGACATCCCAGGGCGGCGAGAAGCCCATCGCCCCCAACAAGAACGCCCGCCGGCTCTACGAGCTTCTGGAGACCCTGGAGGCCGGCCTGTCCCTGACCGGTTCCGAGGTGAAATCCCTTCGGGCCGGCAAGGTCAGCTTCAAGGACGGCTACGTCCGGTTTTCGGACGGCGAGGCTTGGCTTGTCGGCGTGCACATCGCGGAATACGAGAACGCGGGCTATTCCGGGCACGAGCCGGAGCGGCCGCGCAAGCTGCTCTTGCACCAGGCGGAGATACGGCATCTGCGCACCAAGGTGGAGCAGAAGGGGCTGACCGTGATCCCGGTGCGCATGTATTTCAAGAACGGCCGGGTGAAGCTGGAGATCGCCCTGGCCCGGGGCAAGAAGGTCCACGACCGCCGCGACGACTTGAAGGCCCGGGACATCGACCGGGAGACGGCCCGGGAACTGGTGAAATATTGATTTCTCGACGTGGTTTTTTACTTCATCAAGGGGGGACGCGATGAAGCTTGCAGGTGTTATTTATTATGCAGCACTAAAGGCGGACGAAAGAGGGATTCCCCCAAGGAAAACCACCCTGCAAAAGATTATTTTCTTTTCATTGAAAGGCGATCAGAGGAATCAACTTTATATTCCATACCATTATGGACCATTCTGCTTCTCTGTTCAGTCTATATGCGACAGTCTTGTCGCAAACAACTACCTAGAGTATATCAACGAAAAAAATGTTTTTAAAATAAAGAAGGCAATTGATGAAAAAATAATAAATATTGATAGCGATATTGCCGAACGATGCACGATCGTCCTGAATTATCTTCAGGAGAATACTATTACCGAAACAAAAGATATTGCTTTCCTCTCAAAAATATTTTTCTTTATCAAGAATAAGCCTGCAAGCGTTAGCGATATATATAAATTTATAAAAGAAAAAGGCACACTGTATGGATGGTTTGAAGTCGTGAAATCTCCAGAGAAAACCGTCCAATCCTACATATCCCACAGCTCCAAGCTCGATAATTTGCTTGGAGGACACTGATGCCCAAAAGAATTCGTGATCCACTCTACGGCTTCATTGAGATTCCAGATGAATACCGTCACATCGTAGATCACAAAATTATGCAGCGTTTACGCTGGGTCAATCAACTGCCTCTTGAACAGCTAGTCTACCCTGCCGCCCAACATTCACGCTTTGAGCACAGTCTTGGCACGATGCACCTTATGCGGAAGGCTGCCCGCAGTCTCGTTGAAAATTCCAGGACAAAATTTTCAACTTTAGCCAAAGAAGATGCGCTATTTAGTGAGATTAAGCACACAAAGAGAAGAGATGCATTCATAGAATGTGCAGGACTGATTGGGTTACTTCATGATGTCGGACATGCACCATTTAGCCACACCATGGAGGATGCATGTAGTTATACCGATGATTCTCCATTTAAATATAATCACGAACAGATAGGATGTTCGCTATCCAAGAGAATTCTTGAAGAAATCAATCCATGCGGCGAAATCGTTACGAACATTGTCTCAAAAGTATTAAACAAGAAGATCAACGACGTATCGCGCGGTCCTGTAGAGATATTGCTCAAAAATCTAGTTGATGGTTCTATCGATACAGACAAAGGTGACTATGTCAGAAGAGACTCTTATCACTGCGGCGTGGTCTACGGAGTTTACGACGCAGACAGATTATGGGATAATATCATTATAACTGACACAAATACCATTGGAATCAACGAAAAGGGGGCTCTTGAATCCTGGTCTCTTCGGCTAGCCAGATACAAAATGAATAAAAATGTTTACAAGCATCACGTTCGCCACATAACTGATGCGCTACTGATAGAAATCATTTCCATGGCTTTTTCTAAAACGGCATCTGATCCCGCTCGCCAAAAAAGAATACTTCCATTCGAAGACGAAAACGCCTGTCAGCTTGAAAATAATATTGTACAATTCTGTTTTTGGAACGATAATACTCTCCTAGAGTCACTAAATGACATTGAGGACAGTAAAATAACACATAGAATTGAAAGCTTCATGGCAAGAAATCTTTATAAACGATGTTTTGTGATAAATTTAACACGAGATTATCCTGAAATCGTCTTGTCTGGACCGTATTCTGAGTCTGGGGGCTGCGTTTCTGCTTTACATAAAAAAATTCGAGCAATACAGGAAGACTATTCCAATAGTGGAATTAACTTCAACTATATTTTGGATAAAGATAGCCCGCCTCCAGTATTCGAGGACGATGTCCAAAAGAAAATACGTATTTATGACAATAAGGAGTATATTCCCCTGGCGCAATTTCTTGGGTTTAAAGTTAATGACTATATCTATAGCACTTCAGAAAGCGGAAAAAAAGAAAATTCAGAGGATAAAGGGCGCGATAGTTCATTTTTATGTGACCATTATTTACATATTTTTTCACCTAGAACTGATAGAGGATGCAAGGATGAGTTAAAGAAGGTAATTTGTTCAAGTCTCTCAGAGTTTTCCGTCAAAAAAAGCCTCACTAAAGAACCGTCGGTGTGATGTTAGCCCGATATCAGCGTTCCTTCCTCTCCGACCTCTTTCCCGGCGATGCGGCCGTGTTTTCGCCCGAGGCGACCTGCGTCTTCGGGACCGACGCCTCCCGCCGCCAGGCCATCCCCGCCGCCGTGGTCCGGCCGGAGACCGAGGAGCAGGTGTGCGAGCTTTTGCGCTTCGCCCACGCCGAACGCATCCCCATCCTGGCCAGGGGCCGGGGCACCAACACCGTGGGCGACTGCGTGCCCACCGCCCCGGGCATCGTGGTCTCCACGGCCAACTTCGCGGACATCCTGGAGATTTCCGAGGACGACTTCGTGGCCGTGTGCCGCCCCGGCCTGATCACCGCCGACCTGCAAAAGGCCCTGGCGGAAAAAGGTCTTTTCTACCCCCCGGACCCGGCCAGTGTGCGCTTCTCCACCATCGGGGGCAACGCGGCCACCTGCGCCGGAGGCATGCGGGCCCTCAAATACGGCGTCACGCGGGATTTCATCCTGGGCATCCGGGCCGTTTTGCCCGGCGGCGAGGTCATCGTCACCGGCGGCCGGACCCACAAGAACGTGGCCGGCCTGGACCTGACCCGGCTTTTGGTCGGTTCCGAAGGCACCCTGGCGCTTTTCACCGAGATCACGGTCAAGCTTCTGCCCCTGCCCGAGGCCACGGCCACGGCGTTGTGCGCCCACGCCGACGCCGACGCGGCCCTGGCCGCCGCCGCAGATGTGTTCCGGGCCGGCATGCTTCCGGCGGCCATGGAGTTCGTGGACAGGACCTGCCTCGACGCCGTGGCCGCGCTGACCCCCCTGCCCTGGCCCGGCCCGGCCGGGGCGGCGCTTCTGGTGCGCCTGGACGGCTCCGCGCCGGCCGTGGCCGCCGACCTGGAACGTTTGGCCCGGGTCCTGGCCGGAAGGTCCCCGCTTTTCGTGCATACGGCCCTGGACCAGGCCGGCCAGGAGGCCTTGTGGGCGGTGCGCACCATGCTCAACCAGGCCTCGTTCCGGGTGGCCCCGGACAAGCTGAGCGACGACGTCACCGTGCCCCGGGGGGCGCTACGCCGGGTCGCCGCCGGCATCCGGGACATCGCCGCCCGGGCGGGATTGCCCATCCTGGTCTTCGGGCATGTCGGCGACGGCAACCTGCATGTCAACATCATGCACCACGCCGCCGATCCGGGCGAGCGCCAAAAGGCCCTGGCCGCTCGCGAGGAGATTCTCGACCTGGCCCTGTCGCTTCGCGGCACGCTTTCCGGGGAGCACGGCGTGGGCCTGTCCAAGCTGCCCTTTCTGGACCGCCAGATCGGTCCCGCCGAACGCGGGCTCATGCGCCGCATCAAGTCCGTCTTCGACCCCCACGGGATCATGAATCCCGGCAAGGCCTACTAGCCCCTCTCCCATGAAAGGCCCCTCTCGAAGCCCGTACGGGGGGCGAGCCGCTCCTATCGACCCCGCGTCTCCCGAGACTCCATGTCGCCCCAGAGTCCCTTGGTCATGAGGCCGAGGCTCACCGGTTCGAAGGAATCAAAGCGAATGTCGCGGACATGGGCCATTTCCCCCCAGAGCAGATCATAGCCCTTGAGCCGGCGGAAGACCTTGATCCTTTCCCGCCAGCGGCGCTCTTCCTCCTCGGTTGCCGGCCGTTGCTCCCCGGCCCGGCCCAACAGGCGCACTCCGGGAGCCGTCGTGAAGCGGCCCCGGAAAAGCGAGGCCAAGGTGCTCCAGAATCCCCCGTGGACAGCCAGGACACAAACCCGCGAATTCCGATCGAGGTTGCGGCGCATCGTTTTCGGAAATTTTTCGAAATAATAGGCTTGACCCGGCGTGTGGAGAAACAGCGACCCGATGGGGGTGACATGGGGCGATCCGTCCGGGTTCACCGTGGCCATGGCGCAGAACCCCTTGGTCTTTAGAGTTCTCTGGACAACATCGCAAATGGTGTTCCAGTGCGGCAGGACATCCATGGTCTTCTCCTTTGGCTGCTTCATGCGGCATTGTTATTGCCGGCATTGGGATCGCCGATCCGATCGTTTGCCGGGCTACTCCGGGTATTCGTAGGGGTTGCGGAAACTGACCCGTGCTCCCATGCGCTCGAAGAGCCGCAAGAGTCCGTAACGGGTCCGATGGAGAAAAATGAAATGCGGGTTGAGGTCCATGTGCGTTCTCATCTTCAGGGCTGCGAACATGCGATGTTTCCCGGCCGGGATGAAATCCGGATTCTCGCGGAAATCGAAGGATTTTTCCCGGTATAACCGGGCAAGCCACCGGCCTGTCGCCTGGAGCTCCTCGAAGATGCGCTCCTCGACGTCCGCGGCGACAGGGGCGGCATGGTGCTGAAAGCCGGCAAACAGGGACAGGTAATCGTTTTTGCCGCCGTTCATGGAGATGGCTGGCAGCTTGCTGTAGAGCGTGACGAAGTGCGGATCAAAATGCTTCACGCAGCCGAAATCCACCAACCCGACGGTCAGGTCGGGGTGCACGAGGTAGTTGCCGGGGTTGGGATCGGCATGGATGCCATGCAACCGGTAGAGTTCGGATACGAACAGGTCCTGGATGGTCTGGGCGACCCGGTCCCGTTGCTCCTGGCCGGGGCCTGTTTCGAGCCAGTCGATCAGGGGCGTGCCGCTCAGGTATGCGGCGCTGAGCACCGTGTCGGAACTCAGATCCTCGCGGCACTCCGGAATCAGGACCGGGTCCTGGCGCAAGCCCGCCCGGAAAAAGGCCATGTTTTCCCGTTCGCGACGGTAGTCGACCTCCTCCAGGAGGCGGGCCTCTATCTCGTCCAATACCGGGGCCAGGAGCCGGCGGTCAGAGAGCGGCCATGTCGCCGTGCGCAATAATTGTATGTCGTTTTCGATGGTCTCCCGGATGCCCGGATACTGGAGCTTCACCGCCAGTTCCTGGCCGTCCCGGGCAACGGCCCGGTGGACCTGTCCCAGGCTTGCGGCGGCGAAGGCCTGTCCGTCGAAATCCCTGAACAGGTCCTCGGGCGGTTTCCCCAGGGCGTTGCCCACAATCTTGCGGGCCAGGGCCCGATTGATGGGAGGCGCCTGGTGGCAGGACTTCTTGAGTTCTTCCGTGATTTCGGGCGGCAGGACATCGGCCTCCAAGCTCAGGAGCTGAGCCGCCTTCAGGGCCGTTCCCCGCAAGAGGCCCAACCCCTGGAAAAGCAAGGCGGCGGACTCCCGGTTCAGGGCCTTTCTGGCTTCGGTCCGTTTCCGGCGCGTCTGGAATGGCTTTCGGGACAGGTAGGCCAGGGTCTTGCCGCCCAGCTTGGTCGCCGTCTTACCTACGCACAGCCCTCTTTCCCACTTACTCCTGGGGATGCCGTCGGCCATTTTCTTCTCCCCCGGTCGGGCGTTTCCACTGTTGCATGATATCCAGCCGATCCCGGAACATATCCAGACGGGCTACGACATGATGCCGGAAAAGAAACGAGGCCATCTCCATGGCCTTGTTGAGCAGATCCGCCCGAATGAAGCCGATGGCCAAATCCAGGCTCTTATCGATGAGGATGGTGGTGTTTTGGAAGTGCTCCGAACGGTCTCGTATCCAGTAATGCACTAGGCCGATGAAATAGTCCCAGAAACACTGGCACGTCAGCTCCAGAAAGACCTGCTCGGGTATTTCGCCGGCCGTGACGGCCGCCTCGAACATGTCGGTGACGACATGGAAGAAGCGGGAGCGGAGAGGCCGTAAATATTGGTAGTCCGAGGTCAGGGAGAAGGTCACCGCCCCGAAGGTGTCCGCGACGAATTCGCGATCCGGCAGGAACTGTTCCAGCAAGGTTTCGAAAAAAGTCTGGAGCCTTTCCCGCAGATCGTACGCGGAAAGATCCGGGATCGCCCGCACCCGCTCGACCCCTTCTTCCAGTCGGTCCTCGTAATAGGCGTAGACGATGGCCTCCTTGGTGGGGAAATAGTTGTAGATGGTGGCGTCGCCGAGCCCCGCCGTCCTGGCGATCTCCCGCATCGTCGCCCCTTTGACCCCTTTTTCGGTCATGGCCTCGACGGCCGACCGGATTATCCGGTTCCGGTTTTCCTTTTTTTGGTCTTCGCTGATTTTCATGGAACACCCCTTAAAAAGAATCGCTATTAATTCATAGCAAATTTTGCAGAATTAATATGTAGCAATTTTTTTAAAATGGCAAGCTTATTGTGCCGTTTTGGGGAGAAAACAATCAGGCGGACTGGAGAGGCCGAGCGAGGGCTCATGCGCCGGATCACGTCCGTCTTCGGCCCCTCACGGGATCATGAATCCCGGCAAGGCCTCTTGAGTTCGGCCCTGGCCGGACCGCTTGACCCGGCCCGGATCGGCCCCATACTGTGAGGACCATGTCCGCCATCCAGGCCCCTGCCTCCGCGCCCGGCCACGATTGCATCCTGTGCGGCCGCTGCCTGGAGGTCTGCCCGCTTTTCGCCGTCACCGGCCGCGAGGAACTCTCTCCCCGGGCCAAGTTCCACATTCTCGCCCGGCTGGCCGCAAACGATCCGGCCCTGCGCGGGAAAGCCGCCTCGGATCTGGCCGGGCTGTGCCTGTCCTGCGGCCGCTGCCAGACGGCCTGTCCCCTCGGGCTGTGCGCCCCGGACACGGTCGGCGGCCTGCGTGCCGCCCACCCCGGCTGGGCGAATTTTTTGTGGAAACTGTGGATCACCCGGGCCGACCTGGCCTGGCCCGTGGCCATGTCCCTGAACCGCCTGGCCGGGCATCCGGCGCCATCGCCCACCGGCGCCCTTTCCCGGGCGCGGGCCGCCCTGGCCGCGCTTGATCCGGATCAGGCAGCCAAGCCCTGGCTCGTACCCGTCCGTTTCGACACCGGCCATGTCGGACGCCGGGTAGCCATCTTTCCCGGCTGCGTGGCCAGCCACGCCCGCACCGACTGGATACGGGCGGCCCGCTTCCTCCTTCGCGGTCTGGGCGTCACGCTCCTTGACGACCCGGGGTTCGCCTGCTGCGGCGCGCCTCTTGGCCATGCCGGACTGCCCGCCGCCCGCGACGCAGCACGGCGCACCAACATCCAGGCCTGGCGGGACGCGGGACGCCCCGTCCTGGCCGTCTTCTGCGCCTCCTGCCACCACGGCCTTTCGTCCTATGCCCCGGCCCTTTTTTCCCCCGGCGAGGCCGATGTCTGGCGCGAGTCCGTCATCCCCCTGGCCGCGCTCCTGGGCCGGACCGATTTCGAAAAAACCGCCGACGCCCCGCAAAACGTCCTCTACCACACGCCCTGCCACGCCCCGCCTGGAGACCCCGACGCCTCCCTGCTCTCCCGCGTCCTGGGGCAATCCCTCGGCCAGGGGCCGAATCCCTGTTGCGGTTTCGGCGGGCTTATGCAGCTCACCGCGCCGGCGCTCGCGGCCCGGGTCGCCGCGCACTTCTGGAGGGTTCACAGCCCGCCCCCACAGGCCTTCGTGCTGACCTCGTGCGGCGGCTGCGCCATCCAACTGGCCGCCACCAGCCCCCCCACCGTCGCCGCCGGTCATTGGCTGGAGGCGGTCCGGTGCGTGGGCTCGGGGGAAGGCGGGGAGATGTGAAAGGGATTGTGAAAAATATGCAAAAAGCATAAGCGGAACATAAAGGAATTTCAGACGATGAAAGAACCGTTCATCCTGTCCCCGTCCCTTCTCTCCGCCGATTTCGGGCGGTTCGCCGAGGAGCTCGCGGCCCTGGAAGACGCGGGTCTGACCTGGGTGCACCTCGACGTCATGGACGGCCTGTTCGTCCCCAACATCACCTTCGGTCCGCCCATCATCAAGCGGCTGCGCCGGAATAGTCGCCTGTTCTTCGACACCCACCTGATGATCGAGCGGCCCGAACGCTATCTGGCCGAGTTCCGCGACGCCGGGGCCGATCTCATCTGCGTGCATGCCGAGGCCACGGTGCATCTGGAACGGGCCTGCGCCGAGATCGCCCGACTCGGGGCCAGACCCGCCGTGGCCCTCAATCCGGCCACCCCGCTTTCGGCTGTGGAATACCTCCTGCCGCAGCTGGACATGGTGCTCGTGATGAGCGTCAATCCCGGCTTCGGCGGTCAGTCCTTCATCCCTTTTTGCATGGACAAGATCCGCGACCTGCGGACCATGATCCGGAAACGCGGCCTCGCAACCCGCATCCAGGTGGACGGCGGCGTCACCCCGGACAACACTCCCGCCCTCCTGGCCGCCGGAGCCGACATCCTGGTTTCCGGATCGGCCTTTTTCGGCCATCCTCCCTACGGGGAGCGACTGAGGACCTTCCATGAGGCGGCCCGAGCCACCCCGGCCTAGCGGAGACGACACCGCTCCCTCCCCGAAAAACGGTTTCCCTTCCCCGCCGATCCCGGATGGGGGGGACGAGCGCCTGGCGCGCCTGACCTCCATGATCGAGGCCCTGGACGAGCGCATCGCCTATGTGGACGCCGGGGGCGTGGTGCGTGAAATCAACAGGCGATTTCTGGATTTTCTGGGCCTGTCGGCGGAGGAGGTCATCGGCCGGGAACTGGCCGTCCTCGGCCTGGATACCGAGGACTGCCAGACCAGCGCCTTTTTCGAGCTGTTCGGCAAAGGGGCCCTGACCTCACCGGTCACGGTCAACCAGCGTCTGGACGCGGCCGACGTCGTCATCCGTATTCAGCCCGTCTTCGGCCCGGGCCAGGGGCGGCAGGCCTTCCAGGGAGTGATCCTTTCGGTCATCGACGTCACCCCGCTGGTCGAGGCCAGACGGTCCGTGGAGCGTGAAAAGGCCTTCTTGGAGCAGGTGCTGGATATCGCCGGAGCGGCCGTCTGCATCGTCAATCTGGACGGATTGATCACCACGGTGAACGCCGAGTTCACGGCCATCACCGGCTATGCCCGGGACATGGCCCTGGGCCGGCCGCGCCATGAGCTGCTTGGTGGGGAGACCTCGCCGGCCGCCGGCGGCCCGGCCCCCGTCAAGCACGAATGCCGGATCAGGACCGCCGCCGGAACGGAGATCACCATCCTGCGCAACGCCGCGCCCCTGCGCGACGGCCGCGGCGAACCCGTTGGCAGCATCGAATCCTTCGTGGACATTTCCGAGATCGTGCGGGCCAGGACCGACGCCGAACAGGCCAGCCGGATGAAAAGCATGTTTCTGGCCAACATGAGCCACGAGATTCGCACGCCTCTCAATGCCCTCATCGGCATCCCGCAGCTTCTGGCCCGCACCGAACTCACCCCCGAGCAGCACGAATACGTGGAGACCATGCGCGCCACGGGAAGCGCCCTTCTGGCCATCGTCAACGATATCCTGGACATCTCCAAGATCGAGGCCGGACGCATGGAGATCGTTTCCGGCCCCGTGGACCTGCCCCGTCTTCTGGCCGAGGCCGTGCACCTCATGTCCGGTCCGGCCACGGAAAAGGGGCTGTCTCTGACCTGGAGCCTGGATCCGGATCTGCCCCTGATCCTGGAAACGGACCCCTTCAGGCTGCGCCAGATTCTCCTCAACCTGCTGTCCAATGCCGTGAAATTCACCGATTCCGGGCAGGTCTCCCTGGCGGCGAAGCTCTCGCCGGACGAAACCTGCGTCAGGTTCCAGGTCACGGATACAGGCCCCGGCATTGCCCCGGAGAACGCCAAAAGCATCTTTGAGCCCTTTTTTCAGGCCGACGGCTCAGTTACCCGCCGGCATGGAGGGACCGGGCTCGGGCTGTCCATCTCCCGCCGGCTGGCCATCCTGCTCGGCGCTTTTGACCTCGTTCTGGAAAGCCAGCCCGGCCGGGGCAGCACGTTTTTTTTCGATCTGCCGCTGCATTCCACTTCCCCGCAGGGGGCGGCCAGACTCCTGGATGCAGCGGAACATGACGCCGAACGGCCAAACGGGGAGGCCGAGCGAGGCGACTTCTCCGCGTTGCGGGTCCTGGTGGCCGAAGACAACGATTTCAACCGCTTTCTTTTGGGCAAGATACTCGACAAGCTTGGAGTTGGCGAAGCCGCGTTTGCGGCGGACGGCGAGGGCTCCGTGGAGATGGTCCTGGAGCGGGCGGCCGCCGGGCGGCCATTCGATGTGCTGTTCATTGACCTGCGCATGCCCGGACTGGACGGCATATCGGCCACCAGAAGGCTGCGCCGGGCGGGCATCGCCATCCCGGTGGCAGCCCTGACCGCCCAGGCCACGGAACAGGACGCCGCCCGGTGCCGGGAGGCGGGGATGGACTACTTTTTTCCCAAACCCTATCGCGTGCCGGATATTGAAAAGGTTCTGACCAAGGTGGCCGCCGCCGGGGGAGGGCTCCGTCCATGACGGGACCGATCGAGACGGCCAGGGACTATTTCCTGACGGAATTGCGGTTTCCCGAGGAGGAGGTCGAGGAGATTCTGGCCCTGGGTCGCCGCGCCCTGTCCCAGGGGCTGGGAAGGGTCGTCTCGGCCCTGGGCGTCGGGGACGCGCGGCGCGCCTCCGAGCAGGCCCATCTGGTCAAGGGAATCTTGCGCAACATGGGCCTGTTCGACCCGGGGCGCATCGCCCGGCGCGTGGAAGAACTGGCCGAGACGGGATCGCTGGCCGAGGCGCGGACGGCCCTGCGGGAATTGTGTTGTGTCCTGGAGGAGTTTTCGTCCCCGGATTGCGGAGGACTCCACGGCGAGGAGTGCGAACAGATCGTGGACAGACCATCGAATACGTCATAAAATAATAAAATGAGTAAGACAGGAAATCGGATCATTCCCGCTCTCCGCATCGCGCGCCCATTGGCTGCAGGAATGGCCGCGATGGTCTTGTGCGCGGCCTGTCTGCTCATGGCGCTCGGGAAGGGCACGGCCTTAGCCGGCTCCCTGGACGTGTGGGGGCCCCTCGTGACGCGCCTGGAGGCGGACGGCATGGACCGGTCCGCATTGACCGCCTATTTTTCGTCCCCGGGGGTGGCCTTTGATCCGGCCATCATGGCCAGAAAGGTCGACGCCATGGTCCGAAACCGTTTCGAGCCCGTCACGGTGACCCGACGAACCCTGGAAAAAAGCGGCTACCGCCGGTTCCTGGATCCCTGGACCATCAGCAAGGCCGGCCGATACATGGCCGAGAAGCGGGAAGTCTTCGCCGCGGCGGAAAAGACCTACGGGGTTCCGGCAGAGGTTCTGGCGGCCATCCTCCTGGTCGAAACCAAGCTCGGGGACTACCTGGGGGACCGCGAGGCCTTCGGAGTTCTGGCGAGTATGGCCTTGTGCCGGGATTTCGAACTCATCCGTTCCCGGCTTAAGTCCCTCAAAAGCTCCCCGGAGAGAACGGCCTTCGCCGAGCAGGCCGCCCGGGAGAAAGGCGACTGGGCCTATGAGGAACTCAAGGCCCTTCTGGCCTACGCCCAGGCCAAAAAGATGTCTCCCCTGGCCATTCCCGGGTCCATCTACGGGGCCATCGGCATCTGCCAGTTCATGCCCACCAACGCGCTCAAATTCGGGGTGGACGCCGACAGCGACGGCACGGTGGACCTGTTCGCGGACAAGGACGCCATCCACAGCGTGGCCAACTACCTGCGCGGTCATGGCTGGCGCACGGACCAGAGCGAGGAGGAACGCCGGGCGGCCATCTACAGCTACAACCACAGCAACCTCTACGTTATGGCCGTCCTGGCCGTGGCTGAAAGACTCAAACCCTTCCGTCCCGCCTCCTGATTTCCGCCATGGAGTGGTATCCTCGAAATTCGTGTATACGCATCTGATAAGGGGCCTCCATCCTTTGTTCTTCCGTTTCGTGTCCGCGCGTCCCGCCTGGCAGCATTGCGTACGGGTCCATCGCAGTCGGACGCTCGACGCTTGGCCGCAATGAAAAACGGCCCGGCCCCCATGGAGGGCCGGGCCTTCGGCTTTCGTTCGGACATCGGGCGGCTATTCGGACTTCTGGGCCACCATGCTGAGGTTGCCGCCCTCGACCTCGGAGCGCACGCTGATGGCCACCTTCCACAGCACCGTGAGCACCAGGGCGCCGATGGCGAAGACCATGGCCGCCACCATGAGCTCGGGAATCGTGGGCAGGTAGGAGGTGACCTTCTCGAAGGGGTTGGGCGCGAAACCGGCCACGATGAGCCCCATGCCCTTGTCGATCCAGGAGGCGATGACCAGAAGGATCAGGGCCGTGATCAGGGCCGGACGCTTCTGGCGGATCTGGTAGGGGATGAGCATGGCCAGGGAGATGATGGCCAGGATGGCCGCCGTCCACATGAACGGCACAAGCGTCGTGTCCCCGTCGAAGCCCTTGAACAGGTACACGATGGGGGCCATGTGGCCGGGCATGTTGCTGTAGAAGGCGGTGAACAGCTCGAGCAGGAAGAAGAACACATTGATGCACATGGCGTAGGTGATGATCGTGGCCAGGGTATCGATGGCCTTCTTGCCCGGGTCGAAGGTGGTCAGCCGCCGCACCAGCAGGGTCAAAAGCAGCAGGATGGCCGGGCCGGAGCAGAAGGCCGAGGCCAGGAAGCGGGCGGCCATGATGGCCGTCAGCCAGTAGTGGCGGCCGGGCAGTCCGGCGTACAGGAAGGCTGTCACGGTGTGGATGGAGAAGGCCCAGATCACCGAGAGGTAGATCAGGGGCTTGACCCAGGCCGGCGGGGCCATGTTGTTGCGGAAGGCCTGCAGGGTCACCCAGCCGATGACCAGATTCAGGAACAGGTATCCGTTAAGGACGATCATGTCCCAGAAAAGGACCGAGTTGGGCGTGGGATGGAAGATGATGTTCAGCATCCGCTGGGGCTGCCCGAGGTCCACCACCACGAAGAGCATGCACATGAGCACCGAGGAGATGGCCAGAAACTCCCCCAGGATGATCATTTTCGAGAAGTCTTTGAAATGGTGGAAATAGTAGGGCAGAACCAGCATCACCGCCGAGGCGGCCACGCCGACGAAATACGTGAGCTGGGCGATGTAGAAGCCCCAGGACACGTCGCGGCTCATGTCTGTGATCACCAGACCTTTGGTCAACTGATACATCCAGAAGCCAGCCCCCAGACCGATGACGCACAGCAGGCCGATGATCAGCCCCCAGTAGCGTGGTGTGCCTTTCAGCGCTTTTTCGAGCATGGCTTACCTCACATCAGGTAGTAGACGCTGGGGCTGGTGCCGGCGTCCGGTTTGCGGCGCAATGCGAACCGTTCCCGCAGAACCTTGCGGATGTCGGATTCGGGGTCGTTTAAGTCGCCGAAGACGAGCGCGCCGCCCGAGGCCGCCACGCAGGCCGGCATCTCGTTTTTGGCCAGAAGCTCCGCGCAGAAATTGCACTTTTCGACAACGCCGCGCATCCGGGTGGGGAACAGGGGATTGAAGTTCGTGATGTACGGCCGGGGGTCCTGGAAGTTGAAGCTCCGGGCCCCGAAAGGACAGCCGGCCATGCAGTAGCGGCAACCGATGCAGCGATGGAAGTCCATCATCACGATGCCGTCTTCGCGCTTGAACGTGGCCTGGGTGGGGCACACCCGGACGCACATGGGTTCCTCGCACTGGTTGCACAGGAGCGGGTAGACCCGGTGCTCAACATCTTCGGCCAGATAGTGCCCGTGCTCGGTGGGGAAGGCCTCCTCGAAGGTCGCGCCCCAGAACCATTTGAGGCCTTTTTTCCCGGGAATGCTCGGAACGTTGTGCTGCGTGTGGCAGGCCTTGGCGCACACGTCCACGAGATCCTGGTTGAATCTGGTGGTGTCGATGGCCATGCCCCAGTGCTTGACGGGCTGGCCGGAGGCGCCGCCCGCCGGAGGGGTCGACGAGGCCATTGCCGGGGCGTCGCCCAGAAAGCCGAGCCGCCCGGCCCCCAACCCAAGGGCGGAAACCGCGGCCAGCTTCAGGAATTTTCTTCTGCTGCTTTTCATCGATGGTCCCCTTTCAGAGGTTGTGTCCCGCGCGTGGGCCTAGTGACCGCCGGTTTCCTGGGAAACCTGGGGAATGGGCCCGGCCTGTTTGGGCGACAGGTTGTGGCAGTCCCAGCAGTAGGGCGAAACGCCCACAGGGGTATGGCACCGGTCGCAGAATGTGGCCTTGTCCGTATGGCAGTTCATGCAGGTGTTGGTCAGGCTGATGTCGAAGCGCTTGCCTTTGGCGTTCTCGTAGACGTGCACGTCGTCCCTGACCACCATGTCCCGCCATTCGTCCAGGATCTGCATGTGCCGGGCGCGCATGACCTCTTTGGACTCGACGCACTCCGTAGAGTTTTTGGGGTATTCGAGTTTGACCTCGAAGGGGGCGCTGCCGGCGTTGTAGACGAACGGGAACAGCACCAGCGCCACGAAGACGATCAGCCCGGGGATGATGTATTTGCCCTGGTACATGGCTATTCCTCCTCCTCAGACTCGCAACCCGGCAACGGGTTCTGGCGCAGGTCCATGGTCCGCTCCTTCTCGCCGTCGAGAATCAGGGCGTTGCCCACCAGTTCGTGGACGCCGCATACCCCCACGCCGGGCGCCCAGTAGTCGCACAAGGGCGGCAGGGTGGCCCGGTCGATGGCGCAGACGCAGGCCAGGGTGTTCACGCCGTGAGTGTCCTGCACGTACTTGACCGCGTTGCCCCGGGGCAGGCCGCCGCGCAGGCGCGTTTCCAGGAATTCCTCGTTGTTGAGGCCCGCGCCGCCGCCGCAGCAGAAGGTCTGCTCGCGGATGGTGTTGTCGGGCATCTCGTAGAATTCCGGGACCACGTTCTTGATCACGTAGCGGGGCTCGTCCAGAAGTCCCATGCCCCGGGCGGGGTTGCAGGAGTCGTGGAAGGTGACCTTGAAGTTGGCGTTGCGGCCGGGATCGAGCTTGAGCTTGTTGTTTTTGATCAGGTCGGCGGTGAACTCCGTGATGTGCAGCATCTTGGTCCCGGCCGCGGCGTCGAACCTCGTGCCGGTGATGGGCGATTTCGGGGTCTCCATGAAGTCGGCCGGGCCGTTCATGGTCAGCATGTACTGGTTGATGACCCGCCACATGTGGCCGCATTCGCCGCCGAGAATCCATTTGACCCCCAGCCGTTTGGCCTCGTGGTACATCTTGCCGTTGAGCTTCTTCATCATCTTGTCGGAGGTGAACAGGCCGAAGTTGCCGCCTTCCGACGCGTAGGTGCTCCAGGTGTAGTCCAGATCCAGATAGTGGAACAGGATCAGGTAGCCCATGAAAGTGTAGATGCCAGGATCTGCGAAGATGTCGCCCGAGGGGGTGATGAACAGGATCTCGGCGCCCTTGCGGTTCAGCGGGGGATCGATGCGCACCCCGGTGACCGTCTCGATGTCGTCGCACAGAAAATCCACCATGTCCTTGAAGGCGTGCGGCTGGATGCCCAGGTGGTTGCCGGTGCGGTTGCAGTTGGCCACCGGCTCCATGATCCAGTTGATGTTGCAGCCCACCAGGTGCAGAAGCTCCCGGGCCATCATGGTGATTTCCGCGGTGTCGATGCCGTAGGGGCAGAACAGCGAGCAGCGGCGGCATTCCGTACACTGGTAGAAATACAGGAACCATTCCTTGACCACGTCGGTCTCGAGCTTGCGCGCCCCGGCCAGACGGCCCAGGACCTTGCCGGCCATGGTGAAGTCGCCCCGGTAGATGGAGCGCAGAAGCTCGGCCCGGAGCACGGGCATGTTCTTGGGGTCACCGCCGCCGATGAAGAAGTGGCATTTGTCGGCGCAGGCCCCGCAACGCACGCAGATGTCCATGAACACCTTGAAGGAACGATACTTTTCCAGGCGCTCCCGGAACCCCTCGGTGATGATCTCCTTCCAGTTCTCGGGCAACTGCCAGTCGTCGTCCGTGGGCGACCAGTTCCGGGGGTTGGGGAAGTTTAAGTACTTCAGGATGTCCGGCTTGGCCGGATAGCTGAAATTGCCGGGCTTGAACTCGGGCGGCACGTCCATCCAGGATTTGGGCGGCGTGCTGTAGTTGATCTTGATCAACTCTTCAGGCGGTGGGATCTTGGCCATGATCGCTCCTTTTCACCGGAAATACTATAGGTTTTGGCGCTTACGCCTGTTTGTCCACGGGCAGCCCGGCCTCGATCATCTTCTCGCGGAACTCGTCCTCATAGGCCGCATAGGAGTGGGGCTTGACGGCCGGATCGTTCCAGGGGTTGACCCACATCTGGCGGCGGCTGAAGTTCGGCATGGCCCGGGTGGGGCTTAGGAAGACGCCGCCCATGTGCATCAGTTTGGAGAAGGGGAAGTATATGAAAAGGACGCTGACCAGGAAGATGTGCACATAGAAAGAGACGTGGATCGGGTCCTGGGGAATGACCGGATGGAAGGTCACTAATCCCATGGTCAGCTGCTTGATGGCGATCACGTCCACCTTGGCGATGTAGCGCATCCAGATGCCGGACAGGGCGATGCCCAGGATCAGGAACAGGGGGAAGTAGTCGGACATGATCGAGATGTAGTTGACCTTGGGATCGAACACCCGGCGCAGGAACAAAAAGAGCAGGGCGGCCACGATGAGCATGTCCGACTGGTACAGAAGCGGCACGCCGATCTGCAGGATGCTGTCCATGAATTCCAGCTTCTCGATGGGCATGGGCACCGGATTGAGGAACAGACGCAGGTGGCGCAACAGGATGAGCAGGAAGGAATAGTGGAACATGAGGGCGAAAAGCCACAGCCATTTGGCCGAGCTGTATCCGACCTTGGGCCCTTCCTGCTTGAGACAGATCGCGGTGTTGCGGAAAAGGGAACGGAAGGTCAGCACCTCGAAGGCCATCCGGATGACCGTGCCGCTGGCGTTGTAGGGGTTGTCCCATGGACTGTTCTTGATCCACGGAAGCGATTTCTGCTGCCCGCCGGTGGTCGGAATACAGAAGGGCACGGGGAGTTTGGCCCACCCCAGGATTTTGGATATAAACCCCAGGACGAAGACCAAAAAGGCCAGATATGGGATGTATATCCCGAACAGGCCCTTCCACCCGGCCTCACCGGCTCCCAGCCAGGCGAGCACGACAAGTGCCAGAACGACGAAGAAGGAGTAGAACGCTGCCATGGACCCTCACCTCGTTAAAAGTTTGACCGTCGTCGATGTCATCACTCCGGGGTTTCCGAAGCAAAGTCGCACACGAGCCCCGCTCGCTTGAGCAGCCTGGAGTATTGGGTGTTGATCTGGTTGATCCGGAGTTGGTAGAGCTTTTCCCGGCATTTGGAGTAGATGTCAAGGGAGATGAGGGCCAGCACGTCGATGCGCGATTCCAACTCGAGGAGTTCCGCGAGCAGACCCTTCTGGGCCACCTCCTCCCACAGGGATTCCCGAACGGCCTTCTTGAGCAGGTAGATGAAGGCCACGGCCTGTGAGGGGGTGAAATCCTGAACGGCCCGGACCCGCACGATTTCGTCCAGATGCGGTTCGAAGACGAGGGCCGACGGGGTTTCGTCGTTTTTGGACAGCTCATCGAGGACGCCGGCCATGCCGATCTTGAAGCGGTAGGCTACGGGATTGGCGAAGCGATCCTTTTGTTTTTTCCACAGGACCGCTGTTTCGGGGGCATAGGTGGCCAACGTCAGATCGAACCAACGGGCCAGGATATCATCCTTTTTTTGGGTCAGGAGCGTACAGGCTGGCGACATGATATGTCCTTTTCTTCACAAACATCTAACAGGTTGATTCCATACCAAAAACATGACAATTGTAAAGTGCGAAAAAAACGAGGCCGATTCTTTGCGGGTCTCTACCCGCCATTGCGGCGCGGAGCGCCGCGACCGGCGGGATGTCCGGGCCTCGGCCCCGATGCCAGGAGGAGGGGGAATGGAGCTGACAACCGCGCAACGCGGCATCATCCGGGCCGCGGCAGAGTTTCTGAACGTGGAGCGCTACCAGGGGGCCATGCCCAGGCGGCACACGTTCCTCTATGATGAAAAGGACGTCAAGGAGCTTGTCCGCCATGATTTTCTGGAATGGATCAAACTGACGTTTTCGTGCGGCAAGGGGCTTAAGGGATTACGACTGACCGATGCCGGACGCAGGGCCTTGGAAAAACCCGTGGTCCCGCGTATCGGCCCTGAGGACCTCGAACCCGAGCATCTGGACATCTTGAACGACGTGTTCCATTTCTCGAAGACCGTGCGCTACCGGGGGATGATGCCTGAGAAAAAGACCCGCTTTTACAGCGCCGACGACGTGGAGGACCTGTTCGCCAGGGGCTATCTGTTGCGCGTGCGCATCAAATGGGGAGAGGGGAAAAAGGCCAAGGGATACATGGTGTCCGCCAAGGGCCTGCGTGTCCTGCGTGAGGCGGGGCGGGAGTAGGCCGCTTTCGCCTGTCGGAAGGGCGCCCTCCGGCTACCGACCGGAAGGCGCCTGCGTATTTCAAGACGGCCGCCGGGATCAGACGGCTTCGCCGCCGGTGATGCGCGCCTCGGGGGCGATGTCGGCATCCCGGGTCTTCCAGGACAGCTCCAGGCAGAATTTCTCCTTGTCCTTTTTCTGGGAGGCCTTCATGGACACCGAGACGATGCTCGTGGGCCGAAGCGTCACGCAGTCCTCGCCCACGGTCATGCAGATGCTCCCGGACTTGAGGTTGGACAACACGTCCTCCAGCCGGGCCACCACTTCCCGCAACTCCAGCATCCCTTCCATCTTCACCTTGTTTTTGGCCATGGTTCCTCCGTTGTTTTCGTCCGGGCCAACACCTCGTATTCATTGAACGATTACGCGATCACTCGCGGAGAAAGCCCGATCGGCGGGCGGTTCCAGACCACCACGGCCACCT
>Ga0067045_1002688_pt1 | contig 53920 bp, 58 predicted proteins | sample TerdegcTABiofilm_FD_59184 | JGI IMG/M metagenome (GOLD analysis project Ga0067045, IMG submission 59184) | Combined Assembly of (Gp0054472, Gp0054536) Wastewater bioreactor microbial communities from Singapore -Terephthalate degrading...
AGGTAAAAGAGATGGCCAAGGAAAAATTTGCGAGGACGAAGCCGCACGTTAACATAGGGACGATCGGGCACATAGACCACGGGAAGACGACGTTGACGGCGGCGATCACGAAGGTGTTATCGACCAAGGGACTGGCGCAGTACAAGCCATACGACGAGGTGGCCAAGGCTGATGCCAAGATGTTCCGTAGGGACGCGACCAAGATTTTGACGGTGGCCCTGTCGCACGTTGAGTACGAGACTGACAAGCGGCACTATGCGCACATTGACTGTCCTGGGCACGTTGATTACATCAAGAACATGATCAGCGGAGCGGCCCAGATGGACGGGTCGATTCTGGTGGTGGCGGCCGATGACGGGCCGATGCCGCAGACCCGGGAGCACATCCTGCTGGCCCGTCAGGTGGACGTTCCGGCTATAGTGGTCTTCATCAACAAGGTGGACCTGGTGGATGACCCGGAGATCCTGGACCTGGTGGAGCTGGAGGTCAGGGAGCTTTTGAGCAAGTATGAATTTCCTGGTGACAAGACACCGGTGATTCGTGGGAGTGCGACCAAGGCGCTGTCGGATCCTGAGGGGGAGGGAGGCAAGCCGATCTGGGAGCTGATGAAGGCATTGGATGATTTTATTCCGGAGCCGGTTCGGGAGATAGACAAGCCGTTTTTGATGTCGATCGAGGATGTGTTTTCGATAACCGGTCGGGGCACGGTGGTGACCGGCCGGGTGGAGAGAGGGATAGTCAAGGTAGGAGACGAGGTGGAGATAGTAGGTTTTGGGGAGACGAAGAAGACGGTGGTGACCGGGGTGGAGATGTTCCGGAAGATCCTGGACCAGGGGCAGGCTGGAGACAACGTTGGTTGCCTGTTGAGGGGTATAGGCAAGGACGAGGTGGAACGTGGACAGGTCCTGGCCAAGCCTGGATCGATCACGCCGCACAAGAAGTTCCGGGCGCAGATCTATGCTCTGACCAAGGATGAGGGTGGTCGGCACACTCCGTTTTTCACCGGGTATCGTCCGCAGTTTTACTTCCGGACGACCGACGTGACCGGCACGGTGAAGCTGCCGGCGGGAGTGGAGATGGTGATGCCTGGAGACAATGCTAACGTTGAGGTGGAGCTGATCACCACGGTGGCCATGGAGAAGGGCCTGCGGTTTGCCATCCGCGAGGGTGGCCGGACTGTGGGTGCCGGAACCGTCACCGAAATCCTGGAATAGAAAAGGACAAGGTTAATCATATGGAGAACGAGGAACGACCATGGAAAAGATAAGAATTAAACTGCAATCATTCGATCACCGGCTTTTAGACCAATCGGTAAAGGACATCGTGATCAAGGCCAGAAGGACCGGAGCCAAGGTCTCCGGCCCCATTCCGCTTCCGACCAGGATTCAGCGGTTTTGCGTTCTTCGTTCCCCGCATGTCGATAAGAGGTCGAGAGAGCATTTCGAAATGAGGATCCACAAGAGATTGATAGACATCAGCGAATACAGCAACGAGACCATTGAAGAACTGCAGAAGCTCGACCTGCCGGCGGGCATCGATGTGGAAATCAAAGCCTTTGGCGCAGGAGAATGATCATGGTGGAAGGTATCATCGGCAGAAAAGTTGGTATGACCCAGGTCTTTGATGAAGAGGGAAACGTTATCCCCGTGACCATCATCAAGGCCGGCCCCTGTACCGTTATTCAGAAGAAGACCAGGGAAAAAGATGGCTACGAAGCCCTGCAGCTGGGGCTGGTGGAAGACAGGCCCAAAAAGAAGACCAGAAAGCCCGAGGCCGGGCATTTCAAAAAGTCAGGCAGCCCGGTTCTCAAGGTCCTGAAGGAAGTTAAGTATCACGGGCCGCTGGAAATCAAGGAAGGCGACCAGGTCCTGGTTGACCTGTTTGAAGTCGGGGAGAAAGTCCACGTGGTCGGCCTGAGCAAGGGCAAAGGTTTCCAGGGCGTGGTCAGAAGGCATGGCTTTGCCGGCGGCGATGCCGCCCACGGCTCGATGTTTCACCGGGCTCCGGGTTCCATCGGGGCCTCCTCCTTTCCCTCGCGGGTTCTGAAAGGGACCAGGATGGGTGGCCGGATGGGTGGAGACCGGGTGACCGTTCGTAACCTGAAGGTGATCCAGGTCGATAAGGAGAACAATCTGCTGGTGGTGGAAGGCGCGGTGCCTGGAGCCAGCGGCGGGGTCGTCCTGATCAAGAAGAGCGCCTTCAAAACCAAGACCTCATGAGTGAAGAGAGTGCCATGAAAGTACAAGTCTTAGACCAAAGCGGCAAACCGGTGCAGGAGATGAGCCTGCCGGAAGAAGTCTTTTCCTACCCGGTTAAGGACCATCTGATATACGAGGCGGTGGTCAACTACCTGGCCAACCAGAGACAGGGCACGGCTTCCACCAAGAACCGGGGTGAAGTCTCGGGAGGCGGTCGCAAGCCGTGGCGTCAGAAGGGAACAGGCCGGGCCAGAGTGGGCAGCATCAGGTCGCCCCTGTGGAAGCATGGCGGAACTGTCTTCGGGCCCAAACCGAGGGATTACGGCTATGCCATTCCCAAGAAGGCCAGAAAAAATGCCCTGAAGTCAGCCCTGACCGCCAAGCTGGCCGAGAACCTGCTGCTGGTGTTCGACGAGATCAAGATCGCCGAACCCAAGACCAAGGAAGCCGCCGGCTGGCTGAAGAACCTGAAGATTGATTCGGCCCTGATTGTCGACGACCGCGATAACAAGAACCTGTTCCGGTCGGTCAGGAATATTCCGGAAGTCAAGGCCGTGGATGATGAACACCTGAACATCTATGACGTCCTCCGGTATCGCTGGCTGGTCTTCAGCCAGCGCTCTTTTAATTCCCTGGTGGAGAGATTGAAATGACCAAAGACCCGAGAGACATAATCCTGAGGCCGCTGATCACCGAAAAGAGCACCAGGTTGAAGGAATCCCACCGTGAAGTCTGCTTTGAGATTGCCCCGGAAGCCAACAAGATCGAGGTTAAGAAAGCCGTAGAGGAGCTGTTTAAGGTCAAGGTAGAAAGGGTGACCATCGTCAACCTGAAGGGTAAGACCAAGAGGCTGGGCCGGACCCTTGGTCGGACCAAGGATAGAAGGAAAGCTTATGTCAAGCTGAGACCCGGCGAAAAAATGATCGAATATTTTGAGGCAGTATAACCATGGGTATTAAAGTCTACAAACCAGTAACTCCAGGCTTACGCCACCGCACCGGACTGACCTACGAAGAGCTGACCACCGATAAGCCCTACAAGCCGTTGCTGGTCCCCCTGCCCAAGAGCGGGGGACGGAACAACCGCGGCCATCTGTCGGTCAGGCATCGGGGCGGGGGACACAAGAGAATGTACCGGATAATCGATTTCAGGCGGGACAAGATCGACGTCCCGGGCGTGGTGGAAACCATCGAATACGACCCCAACCGTTCAGCCTTTATCTCGCTGGTCAAATATGCTGACGGGGAGCGCCGTTATATTCTGACACCTCTCAACCTGAAGGTCGGTGATACCATAGTCTCGGCCAATACCCAGGTCGACATCCTGCCCGGAAATGCCATGCCGTTGCGCTACATCCCGGTGGGCACGATCGTTCACAATGTGGAATTAAAGATAGGCAAGGGCGGACAGCTGGCCAGGGCGGCCGGTTCGGGCGTCCAGATCCTGGGCAAGGAAGGCGGTTATGCCCAGCTGCGTTTGCCTTCCTCGGAAATCCGCAAGGTGCATCTTGATTGCCGGGCCACGGTCGGGCAGCTGGCCAACCTGGACCATCAGAACATCAGCGTCGGCAAGGCCGGCCGGACCAGGTGGCTGGGTATCAGGCCCCATGTCCGCGGCACGGCCATGAACCCGATTGACCACCCCCACGGTGGCGGTGAAGGCCGGACCAAGGGCGGGCGCCACCCGGTCAGCCCGGAAGGCATCCCGACCAAGGGTTATAAGACCAGGAAGAACAAGAGAACCCAGGCCTTTATTATCAGGAGAAGGAGTAAGTAACCATGGGCAGATCTGTTAAGAAAGGTCCCTATGTTGACCCTAAATTGCTGGAGAAAGTCCAGGCCGCTCAGTCGGCCCGGGAAAAGCGCCAGGTGATCAAGACCTGGTCTCGCCGTTCGACCATCATCCCCGAGATGGTTGGCCTGACCTTCGGGGTCCATAACGGCCGCAAGTTCATCCCGGTTTTCGTGACCGAGCAGATGGTCGGACACAAGCTGGGCGAGTTTGCCCCCACCAGGACCTTTAAGGGACATACTTCCAAGACTGCCCGACAGCTTAAAGTGGGTAAGTAGCCATGGAAAAAGAAAAATATCTTTCAAAAGCCGTTGCCCGTTATGTGCGGATGAGTCCCCAGAAGGGGCGTCTGGTGGCTGACCTGATCAGGGACAGGCTGGTCGGCGAGGCCCTGACCATCCTTAAATTTAACGAGAAGAAAAAGATCAGCGCCATTCTGGAAAAGGTGCTCCGCTCGGCCATTGCCAATGCCCAGCAGAAGTCGCCCAACGTGGACGTTGACAACCTGTACGTGGCCCGGGTTCAGATAGACCAGGGCCCGGCCATGAAGAGGATCAGGCCGGCACCCATGGGCCGGGCTTACCGGGTCCTCAAAAGAATGAGCCATGTCAAAATCTACTTAGACGAAAAGAAAGGGAGATAGACGGTGGGACAGAAGACACATCCAATCGGCTTTCGTTTAGGATTTAACAAACAGTGGACTTCCCGCTGGTTCGCCAGAGGCCGGGATTATGCCAGGTTGTTCCACGAGGACCTGCAGATGAAAAAGGCCGTCAGGGAAAAGTACGAGCACGCCGGCATCGCCAGCGTCGATGTGGAAAGAGTCGGTCCCAAGGTCCGGGTTATCATCCATACGGCCAGGCCGGGCATCATCATCGGCCGGGGTGGAAAGGAAATAGAGAACCTGAAGAACATGCTGGAGGCCATTGCCAAGCGCGAGGTTTACGTTGACATCAGGGAAGTGGACAAGCCGGAGCTCAATGCCACCCTGGTGGCCGAGGGCATCGCCACCCAGCTGGAAAAGAGAATTGCCTACCGCCGGGCCATGCGCCGGGCGGTGGAAATGGCCCTCAAGATGGGAGCCAAGGGCATAAAGGTCATGTGTGCCGGGCGTCTGGGCGGAGTGGAAATAGCCAGGACCGAATGGTACCTGAAAGGCCAGCTGCCGCTGCAAACGCTCCGGGCCGATATCGATTTTGCCTTTACCGAAGCTTTTACCACCTATGGTCAGATCGGGATCAAGGTCTGGATCTACCGCGGTGATGTGGATAAAGCCAAAGTCTCTTCTCAAATCATCGAGGCTGAGGAGATTTGACCATGTTGATGCCGAAGAAAGTCAAGTACCGGAAACAGCAGCGAGGCCGGATGAGAGGCCAGGCCCTGCGCGGGGCCGAGCTGGCCTTCGGCGAGTACGGATTGCAGGCCCTGGAACCCTGCTGGTTGACCGCCAGGCAGATCGAAGCCGGCCGGGTGACCATCACCAGGTTCCTCAAGAAACGGGGCAAGATGTGGGTCCGGGTTTTTCCCTGGAAGCCGGTTACCAAGAAACCGACCGAAACCAGGATGGGCCGTGGCAAGGGTGACCCGGAATTCTGGGTAGACGTGATCAAGCCCGGCCGGATCATCTTTGAAGTGGAAGGCGTCGACCACAGCGTGGCCCAGGAAGCCATGCGCCTGGCCGCCAACAAGCTGCCGATCAAGACCAGGTTCATATCAAGAGAGCACAGGGAGCTAAAATGAAAATCCGAGAATTGAGAGAACTTTCGGTTGAAGACTTAAAACAGAAGGAGCTGGAACTCAGGGACCAGCTGTTCAAGCTGCGCTTCCAGAAATCCCTGGGACAGCTGGATAACCCGATGAAGATCCGGAACATCAGGAGAGACCTGGCCAGGATCAAGACCCTCTTGAAAGAATTTCAGAAAAAAGGGACGGAATAAACCATGGAAGCTAAACGAGAAAAAAGAATCACGACCAAAGTGGGAACGGTCGTGGCCAAGAAATCGGCCAAGACCCTCAGGGTTCAGGTGGAGCGGCTGGAAAGGCACCCGCTTTACCGGAAGACCGTCAAGCGGAAAAAGATCTTCCTGGTCCATGATGAGCACGACAAGTGCCAGGTGGGTGACGTGGTCAGGATTGTGGAGACCAGGCCCATCAGCCGGCTGAAAAGATGGCGGGTGGTCGAGATCATCGGTTTAGCTTCCAGAGAAATAGAAACTGAAACCGAGAGTGAAGGTGGACTGACATGATTCAGATGAGAACCATGCTCAAGGTGGCGGATAACTCCGGCGCCCGGAGGATTATGGCCATAACTCCTCTGGGGGGCGGGGTTGGTCAGGTGGCAACCATCGGCGATGTGATCTCGGCCTCGGTCAAAGAAGCCGACCCGGATAGCAAGATAGAAAAAGGCAAGGTGGTCAGGGCGGTCATCGTCAGAACCAGGAAAGAAGTCAGGCGTAAGGACGGCTCTTACATCCGATTTGACGATAACGCAGCCGTGATCATCGACAAGCAGGGCGAACCGGTTGGCACCCGTGTCTTCGGCCCGGTTGGCCGCGAGCTGAGAGAGAAGAAATTCATGAAAATCATATCGCTGGCTCCGGAGGTGCTGTGATGCCCAGGTTTCCCTTCAAGAAAAATGACGTGGTGATCGTGCGCAGCGGCAAGGACCGGGGCAAGACCGGCAAGGTCCTGCGGGTCATCCCGGAGAAAAACCGTCTGCTGGTGGAGAGAATAAATTTTGTCAAGGTCTTCGTCCGGCCCGACCGCAGCCAGAACGTCCAGGGCGGCATCATGGAAAAGGAATCGCCCATCCATGTCTCCCGGGTCATGCTTTACTGCGAGGAGTGCGGCCGGGGGGTCAGATACAGGCACAAGGTCCTGGAAGACGGAACCAAGATCCGGGTCTGCGCCAGATGTCAGACTAACCTAGAAAAGTCCTGAGAGGTCGGAAGATGAGCAGGTTGTATGAACGTTACAAGAAAGAGATTATCAAGGAACTTCAGAAGGAGCTGGGAATCGATAATCCCATGGCTGTGCCCCGGCTGGAGAAGATCATCGTTAACATGGGCGTGGGTGATGCCATTCAGAACATCAAGCTCCTGGACACGGCCAAGATGGAGCTCAGCCTGATAACCGGTCAGCAGCCGGCTATCGGCCGGGCCAAGAAGTCCATCTCGGCCTTCCACCTCAGGAAGGGACAGCCCATCGCCTGTTACGTCACCCTGAGAAGAAAGAGGATGTACGAATTTTTTGACCGGCTGGTCAACATCGTTCTGCCCCGGGTCAGGGACTTCCGGGGAGTGCCGGCCGGCTCCTTTGACGGCCGTGGCAACTATACCATCGGCCTGAAGGACCAGCTGGTTTTCCCTGAAATAGATTACACCAAAGTCGAGAGGCCGCGGGGTATGAACATCACCATCGTGACCACGGCCAGAAACGATAAGGAAGCGTATGCCCTGCTCAAGAAGCTGGGTATGCCTTTCCGTGAATCTTGACGAAAGGAAGGTCAAAGTGGCTACTATAGCGAAAATGGTCAAGGATCAGAGGAAGCCCCGCTACGGCATCCGTCATCGCAACCGCTGCCGCCTGTGCGGCCGGCCCCGGGGCTACTATCGCAAATTTGACCTCTGCCGGCTTTGCCTGAGGCAACTGGCCTTAAAGGGAGAGATCCCGGGCATAATCAAGTCTTCCTGGTAAATATCTTGGAAAGGATAGAAACATGAGTCTGACCGACCCGATTGCCGATATGTTAACCAGAATCAGAAATGCCGTCAGGGCTAAGAAAAAAGAAGTCAACGTACCTTCTTCGCGCCTGAAGGTGGAGATTGCCAGGATCCTGAAGGAAGAAGGCTACATAAAGAACTATAAAGTTATAGAGGATAATAAACAGGGCGTCCTGAACATAGTCCTGAAATACACGGACGATAACCAGAGCGTCATCAGCGGACTTCGCCGGGTGAGCAAGCCCGGGTGCCGCATTTACTGCACCCGGGACTCAATACCCAGAGTCCTGGATGGCCTGGGAGTGGTGATCATCTCCACTTCCCGAGGTCTCCTGACCGATAAACAGTGCCAGGAACAGGGGCTGGGCGGCGAAGTTCTGTGTGAGATCTGGTAATCCTGAAGGTGAGGTACGAGGATGTCAAGAGTAGGTAAGAAGCCGATTGAGATACCGGCCGGAGTCAAGGTGACTGTCCATCCGGACCGGATCGAAGTGGAAGGTAAGCTCGGCAAGCTGACCTCTCCGCTCTATGCCGGGATCAAGGCAGCGGTCCAGGGCAACCAGTTGATTCTCACCCGGGAAAACGAAGAGCAGAAAACCAGGCAGTTTCACGGCCTGTGCCGGGCCCTGGCCAATAATGCCGTGATTGGAGTTTCCAGGGGATTCTCCAAGCAGCTGGAGATCACCGGTGTCGGTTACAGGGCCAAGGTTGAGAAGAACAAGCTGGAGCTGAGTGTGGGCTATTCCAAGCCGGTGATTTACGAAATTCCCCAGGGAATAGAAATCGTGGCCGAAAAGCCAACCCTGTTGACCGTCCGGGGCATAGATAAGCAGAAGGTTGGCCAGGTAGCCGATACCATCAAGAGGTTCCGCCGTCCGGACCCGTACAAGCAGAAAGGTATCCGGCTGGTGGGCGAGGTCCTCATCAAGAAAGAGAGAAAAGCGGGGGTGGCCGGTGCTTAAGTCAAAGACTGAAATCAAGAAAATCAGGAAACAGAGAATCAGGAAAAGAATCAGGAAAAAACTGCAGGGCACTCCGGAAAGACCCAGGGTGCTGGTGGTTAAGTCCAACCGCTATATCTATGCCCAGGTCATCGATGATATTTCCGGCCGGGTGATAACCTCGGCCTCAACCCTGGAAAAAGATTTCCGGGAAAAAGCCAAGAATTTTAAGAACAAGGAAGCCTGTGCCCTGCTGGGTGCAGTTCTGGCCAAGAGGCTGAAAGAGAAGAACATCACCAGGATTGTTCTGGACCGTGGCATCTATCCCTATCATGGACGGGTTAAGGCCCTGGCCGAGGCCCTCAGGGCCGAAGGCCTGGCCTTTTAACCGATTAAGGAGGAATGAGCGTGGAACACGAAGAACTGGAAAAGCTGGACGAGGTTGTTGGCTCTGAGCTGGAGCTCAAAGACCAGGTTATCTCCATCAGAAGGGTTACCAAAGTGGTTAAAGGCGGCAAGAACCTCAGTTTCTCTGCCCTGGTGGCGGTGGGCAACGAGAATGGACGGGTGGGGATAGGCCTGGGCAAGGCCCGCGAAGTTCCCCAGGCCATAGCCAAGGCCGTGGAAGATGCCAAGAAGCACATGATCGAGGTCCCCCTGTCCGGCACGACCATTCCTCATATGATCAAGGGTGAATCCGATGCCGGGATTGTGGTTCTGCGGCCGGCTTCTCGTGGAACCGGGGTTATCGCCGGGGGCGCGGTCCGGGTGATCCTGCAGCTGGCCGGGATCAGGGATATCCTGACCAAGTCCATCCGCAGCGGCAATCCCATCACCGTGGCCCAGGCCACCATCGATGCCTTAAAAAAATTGAAGAAGCCCGAAGAGGTTCATAAACTCAGGGGCAAGGAAAGCGAGAAAGCCAAGTCTTAAGGTGAGGCCAAGATGAAGAAAGAAAAGTACCTGAAAATAAAGTTGGTTCGAAGCCTGATCGGCCATCCCCAGAAGCATCGCCTGGTGGCCTACGGCCTGGGCCTGAGGAAGCTCAATTCCCAGGTGGTCAGGAAGGATTGCCCGGAAATCCGGGGGATGGTCAGGAAGATCTCTCATTTGCTCGAGGTGGAGGAGACAGACAAGCCATGAATCTCAGTAAATTGAAACCAGCTCAGGGCGCCAGGAAAAGCGACAAGAGAAGGGGCCGGGGCCCGGGCTCCGGTCTGGGTAAAACTGCCGGCCGTGGCCACAAGGGCCAGCTGGCCGGCGCCGGTTACAAGAGAAAATGGGGCTTTGAAGGCGGCCAGATGCCCCTGCATCGTCGTCTGCCAAAACGGGGATTCACCAACAAGTTCAGGGTTGAGTACACCGAGGTCAACCTGGACCGGCTGGACAAGCTGCCGCTGGCCGAGATCGGTCTGAAAGAAATGATCGAGCACCGGCTGATCCACGGTGAGTCGGAACTGGTAAAAGTACTGGGCAGAGGCCAATTGACTTCTCCCAAGACCATAAAGGCTCATGCTTTCTCTCAATCTGCGGTCAAGAAGATTGAAGAAAGCGGGGGTAAAGCCATCACCATCGGGAAGGAATAATGTTAGAAAGTATCCGCAACATCTTCAGCATTCCTGACCTGAGGAAGAGGGTCATCTTCACCCTTCTTCTTCTGGCTGTCTATCGAATCGGGGCCCAGATTCCCAACCCTGGTGTCAGCGCCGCCGCCCTGGCTGAGTTCTGGCAGACCCAGCGCGGCTCCATCCTGGGTTTTTATGACCTGTTCTCCGGACGGGCCATGTCCAGGATGACCATCTTTGCCCTGGGCATCATGCCCTACATCAGCGCCTCGATCATCCTGCAGCTGCTGACCGTGGTCTGGCCCTACCTGGAAAGGCTGTCCAAGGAAGGCGAGCTGGGACGGAAGAAGATTACCCAGTACACCCGCTACGGGACGCTGGTGATCTGCTTGATCCAGTCTTTCGGCATTGCCATTTTCCTGGAAAGCCTGACCAGCCCCACCGGCGCCAGGATTGTGCCCAATCCAGGCTGGGGATTCAGGTTGCTGACCATGCTGACCCTGACCACCGGCACCACCTTTATCATGTGGCTGGGTGAACAGATTTCGGAACGCGGCATAGGTAATGGAATTTCACTCATCATATTTGCCGGTATCGTGGTTGGCCTGCCCCAGGGGATAAACAGCCTGCTCAGCGGGCTTCGGACCGGAAGCCTGGACCCGCTGCGGATCATATTCCTGGTGGTGCTGATGCTGGCGGTCATCGCCTTCATCATCTTCGTGGAACGCGGACAGCGGCGAATTCCGATTTCCTACGCCAAGAGGGTTATCGGCCGCAAGGTATATGGCGGACAGAGTACCCACCTGCCGCTCAGGGTCAATACCGGCGGTGTTATTCCCATCATCTTCGCCGCCTCCATCATCACCATCCCGGCCACCCTGGCCAACCTGTCCAAGGCTCCGGTGCTGCAGACCATCGCCAGGCAATTCGGGATGGGCATGCCACTCTATAACCTGCTCTACATAGCGGCCATAATTTTCTTCACCTATTTTTACGTGTCCATCATTTTCAATCCCAACGATGTGGCCGAGAATCTAAGAAAGTACGGCGGTTTTATTCCGGGCATCAGACCCGGCAAGAATACCGCGGACTACATAGATGAAGTGCTCAGCCGGATAACCCTGGTTGGAGCTATTTACCTGGCGGCCATCGCCATCCTGCCCGAATTCCTGATGACCGGGTTCAAGGTGGGGGCCCTGCCCTGGGTCGGGCCTTTTCTGGAGGCCAACCTGCCCAAGTGGTTTACCCAGGGCCTGAACGTTGACTTCTATTTCGGCGGCACTTCCATCCTGATCGTGGTCGGCGTGGCCATGGATACACTTCAGCAGATTGAGGCCCAGCTGGTCATGCGTCATTACGACGGATTTCTCAGGAGCGGACGTCTCAGGGGGAGAAGGGGATGAGGGTAATCCTGCTGGGGCCGGCTGGTAGCGGCAAGGGAACTCAGGGTGAGCTCATCGAGCGTCACTACGGGTTTCCGCGGATTTCTACCGGCGATCTGCTCCGGCTGGAGGTACAGAAGGGAAGCGAACTCGGGAACATGGTGGCGGAGATAATGAAGTCAGGTCAGCTGGTGGCCGATGAACTGGTCCTGCGGGTGGTCAGAGACAGAATTAACTCTCCTGACTGCCGGGCAGGTTATGTTCTGGATGGCTACCCCCGCACCCTGAATCAGGCTCTCCTGCTGGAGAAGATTGAAGACGACCGCCCGGAAACCGTCCTGGAAATACGGATTTCAGAAGAAGCGGTAATGGAACGGCTGGCCGGCCGCCGGGTTTGCCCGGGGTGCGCGGCTGTATATAATATCAATGATAATAAAGCGATTACCGACGGGCGGTGCCCTTCCTGTGGCACCGGTCTGGTGGTCCGGAACGACGACCGGCCGGAAGTCATCAGGGAAAGGTTCCGGATTTACCGGGAAACGATAGGACCGTTGCTGGAACACTACTCCCGAAAACAGGTGCTGTTCCAGGTCGACGGCCAGCGGACGGTGGAAGAGGTTTTCGGCTCAATCAGATTGATCCTGGACAGCCGGATGGTCCTGAGCCGGGGAGAATCAAGACGGCCATGATCATATATAAGTCAGAGGCGGAAATTGAAATGATGCGGAAAAGCTCGCAGATCGTGGCCAGGATTCTGTCCGAACTCAGGGAAATGATCAGGCCCGGCCTGGAAACCAGGGAACTGGATTCTTATGCCGAGAGCAGGGCCCGCCAGCTGGGAGCGGTGCCGGCCTTCAAGGGCTACCGCGGTTACCCGGCCTCGCTCTGCGTTTCGGTCAACGAGGAAATTGTGCATGGTATCCCCTCTGGACGCCGTCTACAGGAGGGCGACATTGTCAGCCTGGATTTTGGAGTCGTCTACGAGGGTTTTTACGGAGACGCCGCCCTGACCGTACCGGTCGGCAGAGTCTCCGACCTGGCCCTGAGGTTGATCGAGGTGGCCGAGAAGGCCTTTTACCGGGGCCTGGAAGAATTGAAAGTCGGGAACAGGCTGTCTGATGTTTCCGCGGCCATCCAGCAGGAAGTGGAAGGGGCCGGCTTTTCGGTCATCCGGGCTTTTGTCGGCCACGGTATCGGCCGCAGCCTGCACGAGGAGCCCCAGCTTCCGAATTTTGGCCTGCCCGGTCATGGACCTAAGCTGAAAAAGGGACTGACCCTGGCTATAGAACCGATGATCGCGGCCGGGCACTGGGAAGTGGAAGTTATGAACGACGGCTGGACCGCGGTTACCCGGGACCGGAGCCTGTCAGCTCATTATGAGCACACCGTGGCCCTGACCGACCGGGGCGTGGAAATACTGTCGCTCGACCAGGTTGAAGGGCGCGGGACGGGGAGATCGGCCAATGCCTAAGACCGATGTCTTTGAAATCGAGGGCGTGGTGCTGGAAACCTTGCCCAATGCCATGTTCAGGGTGGAACTGGCCAACAAGCACATCATCCTGGCCCATATCTCCGGGAGAATGAGAAAGAATTTCATCCGGATCCTGCCGGGTGACCGGGTCTTGGTGGAGATATCCCCTTACGATTTGACCAAGGGGCGTATCACTTACAGGTTCAAGTGAGGTGTAAGATGAAGGTCAGAGCATCAGTCAAGAAAATCTGCCGGAACTGCAAAATTGTCCGGAGAAAAGGGGTGATCAGAGTCATCTGCTCCAACCCCAAACATAAACAAAGACAAGGATAAAAGAGGAGACCATGGCAAGAATTGCAGGTATCACACTTCCGCCGGAAAAAAGAATTGAGATTGGTTTGACCTATATCTACGGAATCGGAAGGTCCAAAGCCAACAAGATCCTGGAGGAAGCCAGGATCGACAAGAACAAGAAGGTCAAGGAATTGACCGAGGATGAAATCAACAAGATCCGCCAGATAATCGAGAAGCGCGAGAAGATCGAGGGCGACCTCCGGAAAGAAGTATCCCAGAGCATCAAGCGGCTGATCGACATCGGCTGCTACCGGGGGATGCGGCACAAGAGGAACCTTCCGGTCCGGGGACAGCGGACCAGGACCAATGCCCGCACCCGGAAGGGACCGCGCGGTCAGACCATCAAGAAACTGAAAGAGAAGAAAGCTTAGTTTAAGGGAGAAAGTTCATGCCCAAGGCCAAAGCCAAGAAGAAAAAAATCAAAAAGGAAGTTACCTTCGGGGTAGCTCATATTCAGTCAACCTTCAACAACACCATCATCACCATAACCGACCAGCAGGGGAATACCATCTGCTGGGCCAGTTCCGGCACTTCCGGCTTCAAGGGGGCCCGCAAGGGGACGCCCTTCGCCGCCCAGCTGGCGGCCAAGGAAGTGGCCAACAAGGCCAAGGAATTCGGCGTCCGCTACATCGATGTCAGGGTCAAGGGACCGGGTGCCGGACGGGAATCGTCCATCCGGGCCCTGCAGGCCGCCGGACTGGAAATCAAGTCCATCCGGGATGTAACCCCGATTCCCCATAACGGTTGCCGGGTGAGAAGAAGAAGAAGAGTTTAAAGGAGATCAGCCATGGCCAGGTATCAAAAACCGGATTGTCGCTTGTGCCGGATAGAAAAAACCAAGCTTTTCTTAAAAGGCAATAAATGTCTGACCGATAAGTGCCCGCTGGAGAGACGGCCCTTCGCTCCCGGACAGCACGGCCGGATGCGAAAGAGAGTGCTGGGTTATGCCCTGCAGCTCAGGGAAAAGCAGAAGCTCAAAAGGTACTACTGCATGTCGGAACAGCAGTTCCGCCTTTTCTTTAAGAGGGCCGAGCAGCAGAAGGGTGTTACCGGCGAAAACCTGCTGGTCATGCTGGAGAGAAGGCTGGATAACGTGGTCTTTCTGATGGGACTGGCCCAGTCCAGGTCCCATGCCCGTCAGATGATCACCCATGGTCATATCCTGGTCAACGACCGCAAGGTGACCATCCCGTCCTATCTGGTGAAGGCCGGCGACCTGGTGGCCCTGAAAGAAAAGTCAGCCCAGAACGAGAATTTCAAAGCCGTGGTCGAAGCCAATAAGACCAAGACTCTTCCCGGCTGGCTGCAGGTGGACTGGGATAATTGTCAGGGTAAAGTGTTAGCCCTGCCGACCAGACAGGATATCACCATCCCGGTGGAAGAACATCTGGTGGTTGAGCTTTATTCGAAATAACGAGGAAGGCGGCTGGAGCAAGACCTTCCTATTAAGGAGGAACCATGACCGAACTTGGTTTCCAGAGGCCAAGATTTTTAGAGTGTGATTACGAAACGCTGAGCGATACCTACGGCCGGTTTCAGGCCCAGCCTTTCGAGAGAGGTTACGGCATCACCATCGGCAATTCGCTGAGAAGGGTCCTGCTGTCCTCGATTACCGGGGCAGCCATCACCGCTGTCAGAATCAACGGGGTGCTGCACGAGTTTTCCACCCTGCCCGGAGTGGTGGAGGATGTGACCCACATCATCCTCAACCTCAAGACCATACCCTTGAAGCTGAAGGTCAACGAGCCCAGGCGCATGACCCTGAAGGTGGTCGGGCCGGCCGAGGTTAAATCCGGCGACATCGTCCACGATTCAGACGTGGAAATCCTTAATCCGGATATTCATATCGCCACCCTGGATGTTGACGGCAAGCTGGAGATGGAGATGGTGGTCAAGAATAACCGGGGCTACATCACTGCCGACCAGAACTTCGACAGCGAGCTGAGCGTCGATTTTATTCCCCTGGATTCTTCCCACTCGCCGATTCTTAAGGTTAATTACACGGTTGAGCCGGCCAGAGTCGGCAAGCGGATCGATTACGAGAGCCTGACCCTGGAAATCTGGACCAACGGCGCCATCCGGCCCACCGACGCCCTGTCCCAGGCGGCCAAGTTGATGCGCGACCATCTGGCCATCTTCCTCAACATTGTCGATGAGCCGCTGGAGCGGGAGACCATGATGCCCAAGAAGGAAATTCCATACATCGACAAGGTGGAAACCCTGGCCCATACCATTGACCACCTGGAACTTTCGGTCCGGGCCAACAACTGTCTGCGCGCCGCCGGCATCGGCCATGTCTACGAGCTGGTCCAGAAAACCGAGGAACAGCTCTTGAAGACCAAGAACTTTGGTCGCAAGTCGCTGGAAGAAATCAAGAATAAACTGGCCGAGATCGGCCTGGGTTTGAACCTGGAATTGCATCCCAAGCTGCTGGAGCAGGTTCAGGCGGTCATCAAGCAGAGCAAAAGCGATAAGGAGCTGGAAGCATGAGACACCGGGTTAAACGCTATCAACTCAGACGGAATACTGCCCATCGCCGGGCCCTGCTGAGGAATCTGGTAACTTCTCTGCTGGAGAAAGAAAGAATCAAGACCACCCTGGCCAAGGCCAAGGCGGCCAGGCCGGTGGCCGAGAAGATGATTACCCTGGGAAAGAAAGATACGCTGGCGGCCCGCCGTCTGGCCCTGGCCTACCTGACCAAGGAGGCGGCCGTGCAGAAGCTGTTCTCCGAGCTCGGGCCGCGGTTCAAGGAGCGCCCCGGTGGTTATACCCGGGTGGTCAAGCTGGGTCCCCGTTCAGGAGACGGGGCGCCCATGGCCATGCTGGAACTGCTGGGCGCCGAATATAAAAAGAAAGCCAAGAAAAAAGAAAAGGAAAAAGGCAAACCCGCCAAATAGTTTCCTTTCTGCCCTGAATACTGGCGGCCCGAACCTTCGGGCCTGAGTCCAATCCATCCTTGTTATTGCAGTCCGACCAGTCTCCATAAAGGACGCTGGCCCCCTCCCGGGGTTGAATTAAAGTCAGGCCCTTTAATCCTTTGGACGACGGGCCCCCTGGTAGATACTCTGCCAGTAGTCATCATAGAGGTTGGAAATCTGCACCATCGGCTTCTGGTTGGTGGTGGCGTGGATGAACTCCCGCTCGCTGATCATCATTCCCACGTGGCCTATGCTTTTTCGGCCGAAGAAGACCAGGTCCCCGGTCTTTTCCTGGCCCTTAGGTACTTCCAGCAGCCCGGACTTGGTGAACTGGATATCGGCATCACGCAGGATTTCCAGTCCGCTCAGGCGGTATATAAGCTGGACGTAGCCGGAACAGTCAAGGCCCAGGGGGCTGGTGCCTCCCCAGAAATATGGTAGCCCGAGAAACCTCTTGGCCAGTTCCACCATCTGCTCCGGGCTCAGGCGCGGTCTCTGGAATGGAGCCTGTTTGACCTGGCCGTCGCCCATCTGGATGAAGGCCTTCCGGTTGTCGGGCAGTATAACTTCGCCCCATCGCCCTTCGAATTTTTCTAGGACCAGGACCGAACTGATCGGAGCGAACAGCAGCGGTTTTTGCTTGGTGACGTCAGGCCCGGAGTAAAGGTAGGCGAACAGGCTGGTGATTTCTATGACCTGGCCTTCGGAAGCATAGGCTTTTTCTTCAGGACCGTACAGTCGCAGGGCCTGTCCTGAAACCCAGCCCTGGTAGGTATCGGGTGTTTCTATCTGGTACCAGACCTGCCTTTTGGCGTCCTTTTCGCTCTTCAGGATCTTGACGGATGTGCCCAGCAGTGCCTGGCTGACCACGTCGGCCTGGTCGTCGGCTCTGGAATACATGTTTTCCACCGGGTTGATGATTACCCCGGCCGTGGCTGTCTGTGGCCCTCTCTGGCAGGAATTAAAAGATATTAAGAGGATGATGGCGGAAGCGGTTAAGATGATTATTTTTTTCATATCCGGTCTGACCTCCTTTGAAGCCATTATAATATTATTGGCTCTCAAAAAAAATCTTTTGTAGACTGCTGGCTTTTGGTTTAAGATATTGGAATTAATAGGGAGGAGGTTATGAAACGACAGGAATTCTTAAAAACCAGCGGCTTAATAATAGCTTCATCTTTGATCGGAAACTGCCAGGGGAGAGTTAAAAAGGAGAAAGAGGTTGAGGCCAGAAAGGGTGCCCTCAGGCTCAGCACCACCATCTATGAACTCCAGCTGCGGCAGGCCTGGACCCTGTCCCGCGGCACCTGGAATACCCGCAGGAATGTCCTGGTCAGGCTGGAAAAGGACGGGGTGGTGGCTTACGGAGAGTCGGCTCCCATCCCCAGGTACAACGAAAGCGCCGAGAGCAACCAGGAATTTATCCAGCGGGCCCTGCCGGTTCTGGAAAAGGACCTCTGGGAGTACCAGGATCGCTGGCGGGAGCTGGAGGCCCTGGCTCCGGGGCAGAACGCGGCCAAGGCCGCCCTGGACATGGCCATCTTGGACTGGGTGGCCAAGAGCCTGGGGATACCGCTTTACCGATTTTTCGGCCTGGACCGCAACAAGACCCTGCCCACGACCTTTTCCATTGGCATTGATACGGTGGAAGTCATGCAGAAAACTGCCCAATCCGTTCCGGCTTTCCGCCGGCTCAAAATCAAGGTCGGGGTGGCCGATGATAAAAAGCATATTGAGGGCATCAGGGCGGTGACCGACCGGCCGCTCGTTGTCGATGCCAACGAGGGCTGGAAGGACCGCCAGCAGGCCCTGGAGATGATCAACTGGATGGCCGAGCGCGGGGTGGAATTCGTGGAACAGCCGATGCCGGCTGCCAACCTGGAAGACCATCGCTGGCTCAAGGAACGGGTGAAGATTCCCATCATGGCCGACGAGAGTGTTCACAAGATTCAGGACGTCCCGGCCCTGGCCTCAGCTTTCCACGGCATAAACATCAAGTTGATGAAATGCGGCGGACTGCAGGAGGCCTTGAGGCTGGTGGCCGTGGCCCGAGCCCACGGGCTGAAGCTGATGATCGGCTGCATGATTGAAAGCAGCCTGGCCATCGCCGCCGCCACCACCCTGACCCCGCTCTTTGATTATGCCGACCTTGATGGCAATATACTGATAAACAACGACCCGTTCCGGGGATTGACCCTGGATGGCGACCGCTGGCTGCTGACCGATAAGCCAGGTTTGGGAGTGGAACCGGTTATCCCTGAGTGGTAGGGCCTGAGCTTATCTTTCCGAGATTATCCGCCCGTACTCGCTGGACCTTTCCAGCCGGTCAAAGTGGTTGTAAACCAGCCGCCCGATTTTTCTGATGACGGCATTGCCATCTTCCGACGGGGCCAGGTAAGTGGTCATGACGCAGATAATATAGGGCCGTTTTTTCAGGAAGACCAGGCCGGAATCACAGCGAACGGCCTCCAGTTCGCCCGGTTTATCGGCCACGGTAACACCTTCGGGCACCGCCTGCTGCAGCGGGCTGTCCTTGGGCAGTGAAAGCAAATCAAAGAATATCTGCCGGTGTTCAGTTCCCAGGACTTTTCCCTGCCAGACCCGCTCCAGCAGGGTCAACATTTCCCTGGGGGTGGAGATGTTTTCCCGGCCCTCCTCGGCCGCCTTGAGATCCATCATTTTCCTCCTGAGCCGGGTCTGCTTCAAACCCAGGGAAGTCAGGCGGGTGTTGACTGCTTCCATTCCCACCCGGTCGATGAGCAGGTTGGTGGCGGTGTTGTCAGATAAGACGACCATCAGAACGCAGAGGTCTCGGATTGAAATTTTAAGGGCCGGGTAGCCGAGGTAATTAAGGATGGGGCCACCGCCCACCTTACTTTCCGGCTTAAGGTCTATGAACTCTTCCAGCTTGAGCCTGTTCTCTTCAGCCTGCTTCAGTACCTCGAGCAGGATGGCGATCTTGATGGAGCTGGCCTGGGGGAAAACTTCATTTTCGTTTAAGAAATAACTCTGGCCAGAGGATAGGTCTCTGACCGCCAGCCCGAGCACCCCGTCCAGCGATTCCCCGATGGCTGCCAGCTGGCCACGCAATCTTTTTTCCAGCTGGGCCACTTTGTCTTCGGCCTGCAGGTGGATACAGGTCAGTACCACCAGACTTATGGCCAGGCCGACCAGAATTTTTTGCCGGGAAGAGGTCATCCTTGCCCCTCCTGTTATTTAATTAAGTCCAGTAGCTATTTCAGTTGGTCTTGATAACCAGTTTCTGTCCGGGAACCAGGACGTCACTGCTCAGGTTATTGTCTTTTTTTATTTTATCCACGCTTATGCCAAAGCTCCTGGCCAGCTGGTAGAGAGTGTCGCCGGCTTTGACCACGTAGGTGAGATTCTCATTTCCGGCCGGTACCTGGACCTGGCCGGTTGGTGGCGGTCCTCCGTCATCTTCGGCCGGAGTCAGGCCCTGGGCCCGGCCCGGGATTTTAAGCCTTTGCCCGGGATAAATTAGCCGGGCACTCTTCAGGTTGTTCAGGCGGACGATGGCCTGGACGGTTGTGCGGTAGCGCCGGGCAATCAACCCCAGGGTTTCTCCCGGCCTGACGGTATGCCAGCCAAAGACCGCTTCCGGGGGAATCCAGCTGGGAAGTTCGGCCAGGCAGGCGCCGGTCTGTTCGGCATACCCCGGCGGAACCCTCAGTTCGTACTCGTAATTCGGGGTGGAATCATGCCGCAACTCTGGATTGAGCTGTATCAGGAGGTCCTGGTTAAGGCCAAGCCTGGAAGCGAGTTGGGATAGCCGGGTGGGTTTTTGAATGATGACAGTTTCATAGGCCAGAGCCGGCTCGGGCTGGGGCAGGTTGAAACCATATTTTTCTGGATTTTCTATAATCAGCAGGGTGGCAATAAACCTGGGTACGTACCGGGCGGTTTCATAGGGCAGGTTGGCGAACAGGTCCCAGAAATTGTCCAGGTAATCGATTTTCTGGGCCCGGATGACATTCTGGACCCGGATTTCCCCGCAGTTATAGGCGGCAATGGCCGTGCTCCAGTCGCCAAAAAAGTCATGAAGCTCCTGCAGGTACTTAATCGCAGCCCGGGTTGACTTGACCGGGTCCATCCTTTCGTCTATGAACTTATCCCTTTTAAGGCCGTAACGGTAACCGGTTGAAGCAATGAATTGCCAGAGACCGAGAGCCCTGGCCCGGGACAGAGCCCGAGGTTTATAGCCGCTTTCGATCAGGGGGAGCCAGGACAGCTCCACGGGCAGGCCGGCCTTCTTCAGCTCCTCGATAATCATCGGGCGGTAGAGCCCGGCTCGCCGGTAAGCTTCTTCGAAAAATTTCTTTTCCACGGTCTGAAAGCTCTTTATCTCCCGCTCCACCCAGCTGTTTTCAACCAGGGGAATGGTCTTGTGGTTGCTGATGGGCGCGGGCAGCCGGAAAGCGTAAACCTGCTGAATTTTCTGAACCAGCATGATCCTCAGGTCATTCTTCTCCTGGTAGAGGTCAGAATCTGGCGGAGCTTCGATTCTCAGCAATACCGAGTAGGCCTGGTCCAGGAGGTTCAGGGCCCTGTCCAGTTCGCCTTTTTCCAGGGCAGCCTGGGCTTCCTGGACAAGGGAATAGACTTCTTCGGTCTGAGCCGGGCTGTCCTGAACTTCCGGTTCGGTTTTAGCGGGTTCAGCCGCCGGCGGGTTGGCCTGGGCTGCAGCTCCGGCCGCCTGGGGTTGAGTAGCTTCTGGTGGCTGGTTTTTCTCTTCAACCTGAATGCGCTCTGAGGCCTTGGGCACAGTTATCTTCTTGGGTGGGGGCGAGCAGGAAAAATTTAAGGTCAGCAGGAAGGCCAGCATCCCTGCCAGCAAAAAATAAAAACGATGACGCATTTTTCATTACTCCAGTTCTATGTTTATAACATCATGGCTTTAATTAATCAACCACCGGAACCAGGCTCAAAGTGGCAGTTCTCAGTGGTTCAGGTGCCACTTCCAGGCGGTCTCGATGATAAACTCCAGTTCGGAAAATTCCCGTTTCCAGCCCAGATAGGTTTCGGCTTTCTGGCTGGAAGCCAGGAGCACCGGAACATCGCCCGGACGCCTCGGGCCGAATTTCAGGCTGACCCGTCTGCCGGTTACCTTCTCCGCGGCCCTTATCACTTCCAGCACCGAGTAGCCACGTGAAGACCCCAGGTTAACCACCTGGCTCGGTTCTCCCGCCTTTAACATTTCCAGGGCCAGCACATGGGCCATGGCCAGGTCGGTGACATGGATGTAGTCCCTGATGGCCGTGCCGTCAGCGGTGGGGAAGTCCTGGCCAAAAACCTGGAAGCCCGGGTTCCGGCCCAGGAGATGAAGTAAGATGTTCGGAATCAGATGGGTTTCGGGGTCGTGCCATTCGCCCAGTTGACCCTCTGGGTCGGCTCCGGCCGCGTTAAAATACCTCAGCGATACGTACCTTAGCCCGTAGGCCCGGTCGTAATCGGGTAGCATCCTTTCCACCATGAACTTGCTGGCCCCGTAGGGATTGATGGGCTGAAGCGGATGGTCCTCTCTGATCGGAATCTCAAGCGGTTGCCCGTAGACGGCGGCGCTGGAAGAAAAAATGAAATACTTCACCCCGGCTTCCAGCATGGCCTGAAGCAGGTTCAGGCTGGAAACCAGGTTGTGTACATAATATTTCTGGGGGTCAGCGTAGGATTCTCCGACCTGCATCAGGGCGGCAAAGTGCATGACCGCTTCCACCGGGTGGTGGCGAAAAACATTTCTCACTTCATCGAGCGACCGGAGGTCGGCCTGGACCAGGTGGCCGCCCGGGACCAGCTCCCGGTGGCCGGTGCTGAGGTTATCGAACACAATAACCTCGTATTTCCTTTTGAGCAGTTCCTTGACAGTATGGGAACCTATGTAGCCGGCTCCTCCGGTTACCAGAATGGCCACTATTTTTTCTCCTGAATTAATTTTCGGGCCAGCTTCAGCCCCTGGGCCCTGGTTTCAAAGTGGTTGTCGAGCTGAAGGCGGTATATCTTTTTTAAGAGCTGCCCCATTCCGGGGCCGGGGGGCACCCCCAGCCTGATCAGGTCCCGACCCATGATCAGCGGCTTGATGGTTTCCCGGTTGACTCTCAGTTCCTCGAACTTTTTGAGCAGCCACTGGGCCTGGCGGTCCAGGCCGGTGAGCATCCTGGTCCGGCGCCCGGCCCGGTCGGCGGCATCCAGGTAGACCAGGAGTTCGATCTCTCCTTTTATATCCGCGGCCAGGCGGTTGAAAGCCTTTTTGGTAACCAGCTTGCGGTTGAGCCACAGCTCGGACACGCGGTGGTGATGCCGGATCAGCATGGGCACCACCTGCCTCAGGTTATAGCCGTTCCAGGAGAATATTTTTTGACGGTTAAAGACCTTCCTGGCAATCTTTTCACTCAGCAGGTCGTGTCCGTTGTTGGTTATCACCAGGCGCCCCTTTTTGTATTCCCAGGAGGCGGTGGCCGGCTTGCCGGTATCGTGAAACAGGGCGGCCAGCAACAGGGCCAGTTTCCTGGTAACCTCCAGCCCGGTGATTTCGGCGATGGCCCGGGCCTGGTCGACCGAAAGCAGGGTATGGGCCCAGACCGTATGATGGCCGAACTCATCCTTTTCTGGATGAAAGATCGAATCCTGGATGGACAGGGTCAGGCGATAGAGCTCCGGGAATAGCTGGCGCAGGACGCCCAGGCGGTGCATTTCCTGGAGGCCACGGGACGGGCGCCGCGACAGCAACAGGATCTTGAACAGCTCATCGTTCACCCTTTCCACGCTCAGGCCCTTGAGGTCGATTTCCCTGGCCACCAGGTAGATCTCCGGGTCGATAGAAAATTCCAGGACCGAGGCAAACCTGGCTGCCCGCAGGACCCGCAGCGGGTCGTCGGGAAAAGCGCCGGGATTGGTCAGCCTGATTATCCTGTTCTTGATATCTTCAATTCCCCGGAAAGGATCGATCAGGGTTCCGTCTGACAGCCGCAGGGCCAGGCTGTTACAGCGAAAATCCCTTCTTTCCAGGTCTTTTTCCAGGGGCAGGTAAGGGTCGGCCTTGATTATAAAATCCTTGTGGCCGCGTTGCTGTCCCCCGGTGGCCTGGCACGGTTCATCCTTGCGAGGCAGGGCGATATCGTAGGTGCGACCGTCCACCGTGAACTTGATGACCCCGAAGCTCTTCCCGACCAGGTCCACCTTGCCCCTGGTCTGCAGTTTCTGAACTATTTCCTCCAGGGGATGGCCCTGGACCAGGAGGTCGACTTCCTCGGTGGGGACTCCCCGGAGCCGGTCCCGGACAAAACCGCCAACGGCGTAAACGTCTGGACCGAACAGCTGAACGAACAGCTGTCGGTGGCGGAAGTCGGCCTTAAGTTTCTTCATCAAGGGTATTTTACTTATTTTTTAGCCTGTTTGAAGACCCGCAGGCCGATATACTCGGCCGGCGGCGGGGCATAGGCTTCCGTGGCCTTGGAACGGTGAACGGCGCTCAGGCCAAGAGCTTTGCCCTTTCCGCTGGCATCCACGGTCCACTCGGCCACACTGCCCCCCAGGCCGAATATCAGGCTGTCTGTGGCCGGCGAAAAACGATCTACGGGAAGTAGCAGGGGAGCCTTACCCTTAAGGCTGGAAATGACCTGCCCCAGCAGTCGGGCATCGTCAAAGTTAACCGGGTAACCAGCCCAGTAATCCAGTGTGTTATCTTCAGCCGAAGCCTTGGTCAGCAGGCTCCGGGCTTCCTGCTCGCCGGGCAGGCGGTAATTTTCGCCGGTGAGCTGGCTCAACCAGCGGACATAGTTCCGGGCCTGGTCAAAGGTGATTCCAGAAACCGGGTAATTTTCCGTGCCCGGCTCGAACTGATAGCCCGGATCGTAGGCTTTCCACTGGGCCCTGGTCACCTCGAAGCGGCCGACTTCCAGGTCCTGCCACTTGACCGTTTCCGGTATCAATTTGCCCTTGACTAGCAGTCCGAAGGAGCGGCCGCTCCGGCTGAATTTCTGAGCCTTGAGGGCCAGGTCGAGGGGGGAACCCTCCTTCAGGGCTTCGTTTTCAGGACGAAAGGTCTTGAAGAAATGCTTGTCAAACCAGGCCAGTTCTTCCTCCATCTTGCGCCGCTGATGGCTCAGCTTGCGTAAACCATGGGGTTCGCCGGGGAAAATTATGAAACGCACCGGGGCCTGGCCTATTTCTTTGAGAGCCCGGTAGTGTTCCATACCCTGTCCAAACGGAACGCTGGTGTCCTCGGTCCCGTGGAAAATGATGGTCGGAACCTTCATGTCCTTGAAATGGAACAGCGGGGACTTCTTGATGTAGTAATCGGGCCTTTCCCAGGGGGGACCGAGCAGGTAATAGTTATCAAAGCTAACCCCGAAAGCGCAGGTCCCGTAGTCGCTGATCCAGTTGACATCGGCTGCCCCGATGCCGGCCACCTTGAAGCGGTCGGTCCAGACGGCCAGGCCGATGCTCAGGATGCCGCCGTTGGACCAGCCCATGGTCCCCAGCCGGTCCGGGTCCACCAGCCCCCTGGCCACCAGGTGGTCGATTCCCTTCAGCATGTCTTCGAGTTCATATTCGTAGTAATGCCCGCGAATGGATTCTGCAAATTTCTGCCCGTAACCCATCGAGCCGTGGTAGTTGGGCATCAGGACAAAGCAGCCTTTCTGGGCCAGAATATTCGGATAGTAAGCATATGACTCTTCGAAGGCATCCATATCGATGCCCATGGGGCCGCCGTGGATGTTCAGGAACAGGGGATACCTCCGGCCGGGCTGGTAGTCATGGGGATAATAAAGGATTCCTTCTATCTCGTCATCCAGGGCCCCTTTCCACTTAATCACTTCGGTGCGGGCCATCTTTTTACTCTGCAGGTGCCCGTTGAGCTCGGTCAGCTGCTTTTGGTTGACTATCCTGTTATCTTCCAGCAGGCCGGCAAACCATTGAGGTGGCCGGGAAGCAGTGGTGTGGGCATAGACCAGTCGATTGCCTTTCTCCTGGAGGGTCAGGTTGAATAGGTGGGGATAGTGGCTGCCTTCCAGTTCTTTATGGGTAAAGTTTTCCCCCTGGCGGTAATAACGGCGCCACCTGGGGACCGCGCCACTGGCCAGGAAGGCGATGAAACCGTCATCCCTGACCTCCAGACCCATTCCCATCAGACCCCAATCCCAGTCGAGGTCGATTTCACGGTGCGTCGCGCTTTTCAGGTCATAGTAGTAGAGGAATTCAGCCCCGGTGGTTTCGTTAACCGGGTCCACGGTTTTCATCACCGTGAAGTAAAAGCCCTGGTTGTTGGGGTCCCAGTAAATGCCGGTTGGTTTGAAGTGGGGATCGGGGAAAATCTCACGGCTGGACCTGTCCTGGAGGTTTACCAGGAAATATTTTGGCTTGACCCTCTTGTCCACCTCATAGCTCAGGCTCTGGTTATTCCTGGTAACTACCAGTTTTTTATCCGGGGAGAGGGCAAAACTGGTTATCTGGTCGTTGTTCTCGGTCAGGCGGTGCCAGGTCTTTTCCTTGAGGCAATACATGAATAGACGCTGTGGAATCATGTGCTCCTGGTCTTCGTAGACTATGGAATCATCTTTCTTCTCTTTCTCTTTTATTTCCCGCAGTGTTTTCGGCTCCCTGGCCAGTATCAGGAAATGGTCGTTATCCAGCCAGTCGTAACCAATCACCCCGAATTCCAGGCTGGTTACCTTCCATGGTTCGCCGCCCCTCAGGTCGAGCAGCCACAGCTGCTGTCCCTTGCCCTCATCTTCCTTGGTCGCCCCGGCCGAGGGCTCGGTCCGGCTGCTCAGGAAGGCAATCCTCTGCCCGTCGGGCGACCACCTGGGACGGGATTCGGAAGAGGCGCCCCTGGTCAGCTGGATGGCCGGTTGTTCCCGGTCAAGATAGTAAATGAAGAGGTGAGAAATCCGCCCGTCTTTTTCCCTGTCGGGGACGTTCTTGACCCAGACCACCCTGGTGCCGTCGGGTGAGATCTGAAAATCGGAGGCCCGCTCCTGGTTGATCACATCATCCACCGTCCAGGGCTGGGAAACCTTCGTTTTTTCCTGGGCTGGAAGCGGTCCCGCCATAAACAGGGCCAGTACCAGCGCCAGGCAGAATAAAAAAGTTTTCGGGAATAGGCTTTTACCGGTCATGACTCCTCCTGCTATCCTGCACTTTTTCAGTTTAGTTTATATCCGGAAGCGCCAAATATCCAGAGAAATCTTGGCCAGCTTGTAATCGGGTCGGTTTTAAGGTATTTTTATCTACCGGCCTGAAGAAGAAAATTTCTTGACAGAGAGCAGGCAAAACGGTGAAACAAACGAGAGCATTTTTTTTAATTATGGTGGCGGCCCTGACCATTTTGGCGGCTTCCGAACTTCCGGGCTATCCTGCCAGGAAAAATATAGAACTGAGCCTGGACCGGGTTCGCCTCGGCGAACTATCCGGCTCCGGGTTAACCCTGTCCTTTCAGGTCAGAATGGAAAATAATTCTTCCAGAAACTACGCCCTGGTTTCCTATCAATACCAGGTTCTGATAAACGAAAAAGAATACTTCCGTCAGCCGGTGTCACTGGACCAGCCCATAAACCTGCCGGCCGGAAGCCAGGCCCTGGTCAACTTTCCGGTAAAAATTAATTATCAGTATGTCGAACCGTATCTGGCCGGAACCAGGCAGCAGGCCACCTGCCGGGTGGTGGGGGAGTTATTTTTTCAGGATGAAAGGAAAAGGACCGAAAAAGTGGCCCTGAATTTCCGGGCAGATTTTCCGATTTTCAAGCTACCCGAAGTAAAATTTCTGCCGCTCCTGGTCCGCGACCTGACCCTGGGCGGGGCCGATTTTGATTTCCGTTTTGCCATCAGTAATCCGAATGCCTACGACCTGCTGATTCAGACCATCGACCTGGAACTATCGCTGGCCAGCAGGATTATTTACAGCGGCCGGCTGGCCGGGGATAAGACCCTGGCCGCCGGAGAAAGCAAAACCTACAGCCTGCCCCTGATGCTGGATTTTTTTGAGCAGGGCCGGGAGCTGCGGGACGGCCTGGAAAAAGACCGGCCGTCTTTTACCCTTAAGCTGAGGATTGAAGCTGACTCGGCCTGGGGCTGGCTGGCCTTTCCGCTGGAAACGAGCTCGACCACCGGCAAAGAATTCAGTCGCTGATTATCCCAAGATGGTTTCGGCGATTATTGTCACCCACAACCGGGCCGCTTTCTTGGCCGAGGCCATTGATTCCGTTCTGGCCCAGACCTATTTTCAGAAAAATCCTGTGGACTGGGAATTGATCGTGGTGGATGACGGTTCGACCGACCACACCCCGGACCTGGTGGCCGGTTACCAGCAGAAGTTTCCCCGGGTCAGGTACGTTCGCCTTGACCACGGCGGGGTGAGCCGGGCCCGGAACCACGGGCTCAAGCTGGCTGCTGGAGAATTCATTGCCTTTCTGGATTCCGATGACCTCTGGCTTAAAGACAAGGTGCAGGTTCAGCTGAGTTATCTGAAGGCCTTTCCCGAAGCCCGTTTCTGTCTGACCGAGGAAGTCTGGGTCAGAAATGGTCGCCGCGTAAACCAGAAGCACAGGCATCAGAAATATGCAGGCCGGGTGCTGGATAAAGTTCTTCCGCTCTGTCTTCTGAGTTTATCTTCGGCCATGTTCCGGCAGCAGCTCTTTGAGGAGATAGGGGAATTTGACGAAAGCCTTCCGGTCTGCGAGGACTACGACCTCGGCTTGAGAATTGCCCTGCGCTATCCCTATCATTTTCTGCCAGTACCGCTCATAATTAAAAGGGGCGGACATCCCGACCAGCTTTCGAAGAAATACTGGGGCATGGACAGGTGGCGGGTTCAGGCCCTGGAAAAGGCCCTGGCCCTGGCCACCTGCGAAGAAGACAGGTCGCTGATCATGGCTGAAATAGTTAAGAAGTGCCGGGTTCTGGTTGCTGGCTTTTTGAAAAGGGGTGCCCGGGAAGAGGCTGATTACTACCAGAAAAAAATTCAGATTTATTCGGTTCGGCCCTGAGTCCGGTTCACTTCTGCTGGCAAAACGAGGATGGGTAATACCCGATTTCCGGCTGGCCCTCTGCGCTTTAGGTCGTCTGAGGTTTAAGCAGGTTCTGACAAAAAAAGAGCCGGGTTCCCGCAGGGCGAACCCGGCCTTCTATCTGGAAGAGCTGAGATGGATCAGAACCAGAAATTGAGCCCCAGGACCAGGGAATAACCGTTGAAATCAAAATCTTCGAAACCTTCAAAGGCTTCCCGGAAACTGACCTTGAGGAAGTTATAGCGGAAGCCGAGGTCAAGGGTGGTCCGGCTGCCTATGGGGACCATGACTCCGGCAAAAGCATTGTAACCTATTGATATGCGGTTCTGTTCTTCCAGGAGGGAATAGTAAACCGGGTAAACGGTTATGTCTCCCCCGGGGTCGCTGTAAATCCAGGGGTCGGAAAAGTCCACGATGTCACCCTGCAACCTGACCGTCCAGATATAGAGGCCCACCCCGCCGCCGAAATAGGGAACAAACCTGACCCGCCGCCCCAGAGGGGTCACCTTTAAGGATAGAGAAATAGGAGTCTGCGAGACTTCAAAGGTGTGGATGATAGCTTCCCCGTAGAAGTCCGGAAAGGCAAAAAACATGTTATCAACTTGATACTGGGTATAATCCAGGTACCAGCCAGCCTTCCGGCGGTTGTAAAAGTCAACCGACAGTTCCAGGCTGAAATTGCGGTTAAGAAAGTACTCGTAGGACAGGCCCAGCATGCCTCCCTGGTAGGCTGACTTCTTGAAACTCATGTTGTCAAATTCTATGGTCCAGAGGCTGTCGGGACCTCCGCTCATCCTCGGGACAAAATACCCGTAGCGAATGGTGAAGATATTGGCTGAAGCTGTCAGCGGCAGGAGCAACAGTACCAGGACCGCGGTGATGATGATTTTTTTCATCTTGCTAACCTCCTCACCCCTCCATTATAGCAAATTACGTGCCAGACAGGATATCTTAAAATCAGGCTGGCCAGGGCCTGAAGTGTTTTATTTTTAAGACAACTGTCCTGTTTTTTCTTGAATCCTGCCCTTTTTTAGGCTATCCTCGGGCTGAAAAGAGGAGGAGTCAGGTTGCCTTCCGAGGTTTTGTCACTCCAGGGCCAGGCGCCAGGACCCGACTGGCTGGATTTCCTGGCCGGCGGGCTCCGGGCAGGGGCAATAGTCGTCTATCCGACCGAGACCTTTTATGGGCTGGGGGGCCTGGCCACCATCGAATCGGTGGCCGAAAGGGTTTTTGCTCTCAAGGGGCGGGAAGCGGGCAAGACCCTGCCCTTTATAGCCTCGGACCTGGAAATGGTACTGCAATTTTCGGAAGGACCGCCCGATTTTTTTTTCAGACTGGCCGAACGTTTCTGGCCCGGGCCCCTGACCCTGGTCCTTCGAGCCAGGGAAAATGTCCTGCCCGCTACTCTTTATGGTCCGGGCCGGACCATTGCCGTCCGGGTACCGCCGCCTGCCTGGCTTCGGGACCTGGTCCGAAAGAGCGGCTCGCTGCTTATTTCTACCAGTGCCAACCTCAGCGGGCAGCCCCCGCTGGACAGTTTTTCCGAGGTCTATGAAATTTTCCGCGACCGGGTGGATTTCTTAATCGACGGCGGTCGGACCCCGGGAGAAAAACCCTCCACCATTATCGACCTGACAGGACCCGAGCCAGCCTGCCTGAGGGAAGGAAAGATACCGGCGGAGGAAGTCTGGGCCTTCCTTTACGAAAGGTGAAGCCGGGTCGGGACTTATTTCACCTTGGTCCCGGGCGGAAGCTCGCGGTCAAAGAAGGGTATGATGGCCTTGCCCTCAACTTCAGCCGCCAGCAGCATTCCCTGCGATTCCACTCCGCGGATGACCGCAGGCTGCAGGTTGGCGATGACGATAAATTCCTTGCCGACCAGTTCTTCGGGTGAGTAGGTCTCGGCCACTCCAGCCACGATTTGTCTTTTTTCCGTGCCCAGGTCAATCTGCAGTTTCAGCAGCTTGCTGGTTCCCGGGACTCTTTCGGCGGCCAGAACCCTGGCCACCCTGAGGTCCATCTTCTTGAATTCCTCGTAGGTTATGTGCTCCATTTTTACCTCCGGCTTGGAAGCGGTTTCTAAAGCGGCTTTCGGTTTCTCCATTTCCCCGATAAATTCCTTCAGGTCTATCCGGGGGAAGAGAGCTTCCGGCTTATTGATCCTGGTGCCGGCGGCCTGGTCGTAAAAATCCAGGGCGGTTTTTAGAACCTGGCCCGGCTTTTTCTTTTCTCCGATAAGGTTCCAGATTTTTTCGGCGGTCTCCGGCATGACCGGATAGATGAGATAACTGCTGCCCCGAACGGCGCAGAGGGCCTGGTAGAGGATCCGGGCCAGCCGGCTTCGCTTCTCCGGTTGCCGGGCGATTTTCCAGGGTTCCTGGTCGGCCAGGTATTTATTGGTGACGTTAAGGAAAACCCAGATTTCTTCCAGGGCCCGGTTGAGGGCATAATCGTCATAAAGGGCATATACCCTGTCCGCTGTTTCCCGGAAGGTCTTGGCCAGCTGCCGGTCGGACTCGGTTTCCTCCCCGGGCTGCGGGATTTCACCGCCGAAATAGTTGCTGACCATGGTCAGGGTTCTCTGGACCAGGTTCCCCAGGTCGTTGGCCAGGTCGGAGTTAATCCTCTGGACAAAACCCTCGTGGGAAAAACTGCCATCCAGCCCCACCGGGACTTCTCTCAGCAGGAAATAGCGCAGGGCGTCGGGCCCGACCTTTTCCAGGATCAGGTAGGGGTCGAGAACGTTGCCCCGTGATTTGGACATCTTGGTTTCATCCTTCAACCACCAGCCGTGCCCGAAGACGCACCCGGGTAAGGGAAAGCCGGCAGCCATGAGGAAAGCCGGCCAGAAGATGGCATGGAAACGAAGGATATCCTTGCCGATCAGGTGGACATCCGCCGGCCAGAAGGTCCTGAACAGCTCCTGGTTCCAGTCATAACCGGCCCCGGTCACGTAATTATGCAGGGCATCAAACCAGACGTAGATGGTGTGCTTCGGATCGCCGGGCACGGGAATGCCCCAGCGAACGGTGGTCCGGGTGATGCTCAGGTCCTTGAGCCCCTGCCGGACGAAGCTGACCACCTCGTTCATCCGGCTCTGGGGCCGGACAAACCGCGGGTTGGCTGCATAGAAGTCCAGCAGCGGTTGCTGGTAAGCGGACAGCCGGAAGAAATAGCTCTCTTCTTCGAGCAGCATCGCCTTCCGACCGCAGTCCGGGCAGACCTTGTGTCCTTCGGGCTCGAGTGGCACGTCCTCGGAGAGAAAATTCTCCTCGGAAATGCAGTACCAGCCCTGGTAAGTGCCCTTGTAAATATCGCCCTTATCCAGGAGCTGTTTGAATATCTTCTGCACGCCCCGCTCGTGGAACTCTTCGGTCGTCCTGATGAAGTAATCGTAAGAGATGTTCAGTTTCTGCCAGAGTTCCTTGAACCTGACCACCACCCGGTCGGCCAGCTCCTTCGGACTGAGTCCCTTTTCGGCCGCGGCCTTTTCTATTTTCTGCCCGTGTTCGTCGGTTCCGGTCAGGAAATAGACTTTCTTACCGCACAGGCGCTGGTACCTGGCCAGGGCATCGGCGATGATGGTGGTATAGGCATGCCCGATGTGGGGGACATCGTTGACGTAATAGATGGGCGTGGTTACGTAGAATGTATTTTTAGACTTCTCTTCCACCTGGAATACCTCCCTTGATGAGCATCATGGCTTCGGTCCGGGTAGCCGGGTTGTTGCGGAACGAACCCCGGACGGCCGAGGTCACCGTTATGGCTTTGGGCTTTTTTACCCCGCGCATTGACATGCAGAGATGTTCGGCCTCGATGACCACCATGACGCCCAGGGGGTTCAGAGTGGCGTTCAGGATGTCGGCCACCTGCTTGGTCAGGCGCTCCTGAACCTGCAGCCTCCGGGCCAGGGTATCCACCAGCCGGGCGATCTTGCTCAGGCCGATGATGCGGCCCTCTTTGGGGATGTAGGCCACGTGAGCCACCCCGGCAAACGGCAGCAGGTGATGCTCGCAGAAAGAATAGAGCGGGATGTTCCTGATCAGCACCAGTTCGTCGTGCCTTTCGTCCTGGAAAACTTCCAGGTCGGCCTGGGGGTCAATCTGGGTTCCTCCCAGAATGTCCTCCATCATCCTGGCCACCCTTCCGGGAGTGCCCTTCAAACCGGGCCGGTCCGGGTCTTCGCCTATACCCTCGATTACCAGCCGGACACCCTGTTCGATTTTTTTCAGGTCCATTTTTTTGACCTGGTTGTTCTTTCTGTTTTTTCTGGGCATGTTATCCTCAGACCTTAAAATTCTTTATCACCTCGGTGATGACCTGTTTTAAGGGCAGGTTAAGTTTTTGGGCCAGTTTCAGGCAATCGTCGTACTCCGGCTGGAAGTTGACCGCTTCCTCTCCGTAGTAGCTGACTTTAACCCTTACTTTCTGGTCGCGCAGGCTGATTTCCCGGGTTTCTCTTCTCAAAGCTCTTCTTTCAACCGGATGGTATCTCAGCCCGATGGTGGTGGTTTCCCGGAAGATAGCCTCGATCAGCCTGTCTATTTTATCAACCTCGGCCAGCACGGTCAATTTGCTGCCCAGGCGATTTTTTTTCATCACGATCGGGGTGAGGTAGGCTTCCAGGGCCCCGAGTTCCAGCACCCGGTTTATAAAGTTTCCCAGAAGCTGGGGAGAGGCGTCATCGATGGTGGCCTCGATTACCTGGACTTTCCTGGCCGGTTGAAAGAGCTTCTGCTCTCCGTAAAAGGCCCGCAGGAGGTTGGGCTGGAACTTGAGTTCCCGGTGCCCGAGGCCATAGCCTATCTTCTCGTATATCAGTTCTGGCCAGGGGCTAAGACTGCGCCCGAGCGTGGTCAGAATGGCCGCTCCGGTCGGGGTGAGCAGCTCGACCGGCTCCTCACTGGTATAAACCGGGAATCCTTTCATCAATTCACCAACCGCCGGCGGCGGCACCGGTAACTTCCCGTGACCGGTTTCTACAAAACCGCTGCCCAGGTTGACCGGCGAGAAGTAGACCTCGGTCACCTGCAGTCTGCGCAGCAACCAGCAGGTGCCGACTATGTCCACCAGGGCGTCGTCGGCAGCCGCTTCGTGAAGATGCGCGGTCTTAAAGCTCCGGCCATGAACCCGGCTTTCGGCCTCAAACAGGCGCCTGAAAATTTTCAGGGCGTTTTCTTTGACCTCTGTTTCCAGCTTCGAGCGGGAGATGATTCTGGCCACCTCGGAAAAGGTCCGGCTGCTCGAGGTGCCGGGCACTTGGACCTCCACCCGGAGTCCGGAAAACCCGTTAGAACTGGCTTTCCTGGCCCGGACTTCCACTTTGAGTTTAAGCCCGCCGATGGCCTGCTGGAATTCTTCCAGCGGAACCCCCAGGGAAAGCAACGAAGCCAGGATCATGTCGCCGCTGGCGCCGGCCGAACAATCGAAATAGACGAATTTCATTCCTACCTGCCCGGAGCAAATTTGATAAAAGAATAGCTGTTTTTTACTTAAAAATCAAAGACCCGGCAGAATCCACTTTCCAAATTTCCCTGGCTGGTTTATAATTTCAGGCTAACCTTGACTGGCAGAGAGGATAAATTATATATCAATAACTTCAAGAGGTGAGTCATGGGTCAGCCAGACCTGCCTTCGGTTAAAGTCGGTATCCTGGGAGGCACCGGCCTTTACCAGATAGAAGGCCTGAAGAACATTACCACCCTGAGCCTGGACACTCCCTTCGGTCAGCCTTCGGATAGTTATATCATAGGCGAGCTGGAAGGAGTGGGGGTGGCTTTCCTCAGCCGTCATGGTCGCGGCCACCGCCTGCTGCCGGCCGAGGTAAATTACCGGGCCAACATCTTTGGTTTCAAGCTGCTGGGAGTGGAGAGGCTGATTTCGGTCAACTCGGTCGGTTCTCTCCGGGAAGAAATCAAGCCCCGCGATATTGTCCTGGCCGACCAGTTCTTTGACCGGACCCACCGGCCGAACACCTTTTTCGGGCAGGGACTGGTAGGTCATATCAGTTTCGCCGAGCCGGTCTGCCCGGTTCTTTCCGGCCACCTGTTTGAAACTGCCAGGGGGCTTGGATTATCGGTCCATCCCCGTGGCACCTATGTCTGCATCGAAGGGCCGGCTTTTTCCACCAGGGCCGAGTCCAGGATATACAGGCAGTGGCAGGCTGACGTCATCGGCATGACGGCCGCTACCGAAGCCAGGCTGGCCCGGGAGGCAGAAATCTGCTACGTCACCATGAACCTGGTAACCGATTATGATGTCTGGAAAGACGACGAGGAGTCGGTCAGCGTGGAACTGGTACTGGAAAACCTTCGGTATAATATCGAGCATGCCAAGGCGGTAATCAAGCAGGCCGTTTCCACCATAGACCGGCTCCAGGAGCAGGGCTGCCTCTGCCGGCAGGCCCTGCAGAATGCCATCGTCACCAGCCCGGAGGCCATGAACCGGGCAACCGTGGAGAAACTGGCCCCGCTCGTCTCAAAATACCTTAAAAAATAGAAGGGAAGCCGGTGAGCCTCGTCATTATCGGATCGGTGGCTTTTGATACCATAGAAACCCCATTCGGCCGCCGGGACAGGATAATCGGCGGCTCGGGCACCTACGCCGCTTTGGCCGCCAGTTTTTTCACCAGGCCGGGCCTGGTCTCGGTGGTGGGGCGGGATTTTCCCCGCAGATTTCTGGACAGGCTGCGTTCCCGGAAAATAGACCTGGCCGGGCTCAAAATAAAACAGGGCAAGACTTTTTACTGGCACGGACGTTACGACCAGGACCCAAACCTCAGGACGACGATTAAGACGGAACTAAACGTCCTGCAGGATTTTAAGCCCGTCCTGCCTGAGAGTTTTCGGAAAGCCGACCTGGTTTTCCTGTCCAACCTGGACCCGGAAAGTCATGATTTTATCCTTGACCAGCTCACCGGGACCAGACTGGTGGCCATGGACACCATCCGCTACTGGATTGAGAACAAGCCCGAGGCCCTGCTCCGGGCCATTCAGAAAGTTGACATTCTTTTTGTCAACGACGAGGAATGCCGGCTAATAGCCCGGGAGCTGAACCTGGTCCGGGCCGGGCGCAAGCTCCAGGCGGCTGGACCCAAGGTTATTGTGGTCAAGAAAGGCGAACACGGGGCCATGCTGTTCGGGAAAAATTTTGTCTTCGGGGTGGTGGCCAATCCCTGCGAACGGGTGGTGGACCCGACCGGAGCCGGAGACGCTTTTGCCGGGGCCTTCCTGGGGTACCTGGACAGCACCGGGCGTTTTAACCAGCGGGAGTTAAGAAAGGCGGCCGTTTACGGTAACGTGGTGGCCTCGCTGGTGATCGAAGATTTCGGGGTGGACGGGCTGCTGCGGGCCAGCCAGCTGGATATCATTAACAGGTACCAGCAGTTCCGCAAGCTCTGCGCTTTTTAGGTGAAAATTGAAAAGAATTTGATATGATATCTACATCTTTCAATCACGGGTTGTAAGAGGTAATAATATGGACAAAATAAAAGCGCCGGTAGAACCTTTCCGGATTAAGACGGTAGAGAGGATACAGCCGACTGACCGCCGGGAGAGGGAAAACATCCTGAAGCAGGCCGGTTACAATGTCTTCAACATCCCGGCTGAAAAGGTTTTCATCGACCTGCTGACCGACTCCGGCACCTCGGCCATGAGCGACAACCAGTGGTCGGGATTACTTATCGGCGACGAGTCCTACGCCGGGGCCAGGAACTTTTTCCACCTGGAAGCGGCCGTTAAGAATATTTTCTGCTTCAAGCATGTCATCCCCACCCACCAGGGAAGGGCAGCCGAAAGGATACTGTTTGAAGCCCTGGTCAATAAGGGAGATTTTGTTCCCAACAACATTCACTTTGATACCACCAGGGCCAACGTTGAAGTCAGGGGAGCCAGGGCGGTGGACCTGGTCATTGATGACGCCTACGACCCGGATTCCATTCATCCTTTCAAGGGCAACATGGACGTGGACAGGCTGAAAAAATTCATCGAGAAAAAGGGCGTCAAGAAAATACCGCTGGTCATGATGACCATAACCAATAACAGCGGCGGGGGACAACCGGTCTCGGTCAAGAACATCAGGGAAGTCAGCCAGGTCTGCAAGCAGCATAAAATTCCTTTCTTCTTCGATGCCTGCCGCTTTGCCGAGAATGCCTACTTTGTTAAGAAGAGGGAAAAGGGATATGAAAAAAAGTCCATCCTGGAGATAGCCCAGGAAATTTTTTCCTACGGCCATGGCGCAACCATGAGCGCCAAGAAGGATGCCCTGGTCAACATCGGCGGCTTCGTGACCGTGGATGATGACCTGCTGGCCGAAAAATTGAAGAACCTGCTGATCCTGAGCGAGGGCTTCCCGACCTACGGCGGCCTGGCCGGTCGCGACCTGGAAGCCATCGCCCGCGGGCTGGAGGAAGTCCTGGAAGAGGATTACCTGGAATACCGGATAAACCAGGTGGCCTACCTGGGACAGCTCCTGGACGAGGCCGGGGTACCGGTTTTCAAGCCGGTGGGCGGGCACGCCGTTTACCTTCTGGCCGACAGGTTCCTGCCCCATATTCCCAGGCACCAGTACCCGGGCTGGGCCCTGACCGTGGCCCTCTACCGCGAGGCCGGCATCAGGGCGGTAGAAATCGGCGGGGTGATGTTTGCCCGGAAGGACGAGAAAACGGGCAAGGAAATCTTCCCCAGGCTGGAGCTGGTTCGCCTGGCCATTCCGCGGCGGGTCTATACCAGCGCCCACCTGGATTACGTGGCCGAGGCCATAATTGACCTGTACCGGAACCGCGAAAAAGTCCGGGGACTGCGCATTGTGCGGGAATCACGTTACCTCCGCCATTTCACCGTCCGGATGGAAGAAGTCTGAGCTTAAGTTCATCATCATCATTGACCGACCCGGGCCTGATTGATTTCATAAGCGTTGATATCCAGGAAACCGTGTCCCGACAGGTTGAACAGGATGTTAACTTCTTTTTTTGATTTTCTGGCCTGAAGGGCCTCATCCATGACCGCGGCGATGGCGTGGGCCGATTCCGGGGCCGGCAGGATGCCTTCGGTCTTGAGAAAAATTTCTGCGGCCGTAAAGACCTGCTTCTGGGAATAGGCCCGGGCTTCAACCAGTCCCAGCTTTACCAGGTGACTGACGAGCGGGGCCATCCCGTGGTACCGCAGTCCGCCGGCATGGATGGGTGGCGGGACAAAATCCTTACCCAGGCTGTGCATGTAAAGCAGGGGAGTCAGCCCGACCGAATCACCATGGTCATAGCGAAGCTGCCCTGCAGTTAGAGAAGGACAGGCCTCGGGCTCGACCGCGATGAAACGCTGGCCGTTTTTTCCCTGAAGATTTTTGGCCATGAAGGGAAAGCTCAAACCGGCAAAATTGGAGCCCCCGCCAACACAACCAACCACCAGGTCCGGCTCCACCCCGAATTCCCGGCACTGCTTGACCGCCTCCAGCCCGATGACCGTCTGGTGAAGGAGCACGGCGTCCAGCACCGAGCCAAGGGAATACCTGGTGGCCGGCTGGCTGACGGCTGCTTCCACCGCTTCGGATATGGCTATGCCCAGGCTGCCGGGATGGTCCGGGTTTTCCTGGTAATATTTGCGGCCGGAGGCGGTCTCAGGACCCGGGCTTTCCACGACCTGGCCGCCAAACAGCTGGATCATTATCCGGCGGCCCGGCTTTTGCCTGTAACTGGACCGGACCATGAATACCCGGGCCTGCAGGCCGAACTGGCTGCAGGCGTAAGCCAGGGCCGAGCCCCATTGCCCGGCCCCGGTCTCGGTGGTCAGGGTTTCTATTCCTTCCTGGCTGGCCAGGTAGGCCTGCATCAGGGCGGTATTGGTCTTATGACTTCCGGCCGGCCCAACCCCTTCGTACTTGTAAAAAATCCTGGCCGGGGTGTCCAGGTACTTTCTCAGGCCCGAGGCATAAACCAGGGGCGTGGGACGGTACCGGGCATAGGCTTCCAGGACTCTGCCTGGAATAGGGATGTACCTTTCCAATGAAATTTCCTGCTGGATAAAACCGCGGCAGAAGACCGGTTCCAGTTCTTCCGGGCGGAGAGGCTTCTGGCTCAGCGGATTAAGGGGAGGGGGTGGAAGCTCCGGCAGGTCGGCCTTGAGGTTATAAAAATACTCGGGCAGATAATCCATCACCCGGGAATCGTATCTTTTCATCTTTTTCCTCCTGTGCCTGGAAATGAAAATAGAAAAATACTCGGTTCAAAAATATGGTGGGAAGGCGAAGACAGACTCAGGGCGGACTAGGCCGCCCACCAGGACCAGGAGGAAAGGCAGAAAGATGCACCGAGGTTGAAGGTTTTTTCACTTAAGCCGGGCATCTTTAAAACCTGCATCAGGCGTAATTTTAGTCGGAGAAAAAATTTTGTCAAGCAGATTATGGCTTATGATTTAAAATTGTATGGCAAAGAGAGGATGGTTAGAAACTGCTTGGAGCTTAATATCTTTGGAATTGAGTTAACCAGCCACAATTAAACTTGATCCTGAAAATTAAAATCTAATGAAGGCATAGCATTTAGTGTGCAAGGTAAAAGGCGGGTTAGGCATGAACAGGTGTAACTGAGCTGGATGGCTGGCTTTAGGCTTCGATCCCGATATAGAACAAAATTTAGGGAAAAGGTTTTAAGAAAGATAACCCTGGTCGATCCCCTGCATTTATCAGAAGATTTTTGGACGGACAATTTTCAGTCCTGAGGCAGGCTGAAACCAAAAAACTGCCCAACCTGACCGGAACGAGCAGGGTGAATACTTTCCCGGCCAGTTTAATTCTTGTAATCCAAATGTTTGCTGTTGGGTTAGAGTAAGATATGATATATATAAATGTTGCGATAAGGAGACCGTTTAGTTATCTGGACAAGATGATGACCACTTGCGGATGTCGGAAGCGTCTCTTGCTCTCTTTGCTCGTAATCGTACTTTTCTGCCTGAGTTTTATGCCGGGGAGTCAGCCGGCTCCGCTCCTCCTGGTCCAGGTGCAGAAAGGCCAGGCCGGCCTGGACACCGTCCTCTGGCAGGCAAAAGTAGAATGCCTGCAGGAACTGGAAGGGAGTTACCTGCTTCGTCTCGACCGGGAGGAAGTTCTTAAACTCAGAAGCCGCGGAGTCAGGTTCAAGCGGCTGGCCTTCTATGACCGAAGCCTCATTTACCTGGTGGCCAGGATAAGCCGGGTGGCCGAGCTGGAATATATAGCCTCCCGTTTCACCGTCTTGCCGCTTGAGGGTTCTGATTACCTGCTCATAGCCCGGGGCCAGTTCGAACTGGAAGAGCTGCCGGTCACGGTCAGGCGAAGGCTTCTTCCGGCCAGCGGAAAAACTCTCACCCCTGGAATGATGTTGCCCGGGGAATTTAGCTGGCGGCAGGTTCAGGATACTCTTTATGAACTCCTGGCGGCTGAAGTCTCGGCCGATAACCTCAGGGCCAGAGTCACCGCCCTGCAGAACTTCGGTACGCGTTACGCCCCGACCGCCAACTGTCTCCAGGCTGGCCAGTATATCTACGATTACTTTTCGAGCCTGGGTCTTCCGGCCAGTTACCAGGATTTTTATTACAGCACTTACCTCTGCCGGAACGTGATTTCGGAAATCCGGGGCCAGACTTACCCGGAACAGGTGGTGATCATCTGTGCCCATTATGATTCGACCTCGGACCAGCGCTGGACCCTGGCCCCCGGGGCTGACGATAATGGTTCCGGGACCGGGGCGGTCCTGGAAGCGGCCAGGATCCTGGCCGGCCGGCCGTTCGATTTTACCGTCCGGTTCATTCTGTTCTCGGCCGAGGAGCAGGGGCTGGTGGGCAGCCTGCGCTACGTCCAGGAGAAGTTGAATCCTTCGGAAAATATCCTGGCGGTCATCAACCTGGACATGGTGGCTTATGCCGACCTGATGCCAGAGGACCTGGACTTAATAGGAAACCGCAGTTCCAGCTGGCTGGTGGACCGGGTGGCCGCCCTGAGCGCGCTCTACGGACCGGTGGCCGGGAAAAAAATCATCGATGCTTCTTTTGTCTATTCTGACCATGCCTCTTTCTGGGACCGGGGGATAGCGGCCCTCTGCGCCATTGAAGATGCCAGCGTTCCCAATCCCTATTACCATAAAAACACGGACACGGTTGACACCCTGAATTTTGATTTTTACCGCTCGGCTGCCCGCGGCTCGTTGATCAGCCTGGTGGACCTGGCCCAGATCATCAGGCCCGGTTATCCTGCAACGCCAAAAAACTTCAACCTGGCTGTCGGCACCCAGGCTTCAATTTTCAACCACCTAAGAGGCGTGTACCTTAGCTGGGATACGGTGCCGGGAGCCGCCGGCTATAATGTTTACCGCAGCACCGAGCCCCAGGCCAACTTTCAGAAAATCAACACCAGCCTTATTTATGATTCTCGCTACGTGGATGTTCTGCTGGCTGCTATGACCACGTTTTATTACAAGGTTACGGCCGTGGACAGTCTCAACCGGGAAAGCAATTCCAGCCGGGTCATGGCGGTCAACGCCGGAGTAAACCCGGTTAACTCCTTTCGCTATCTTTTATGGTCCTTATTCGGTTTTTCATGGAATTGAAGAGAATGACTCGAAGAAAAGGAACCGGGAGAAAAATTACCCTGGCTGCCGCTCTGCTGGTTATGTGCTGCCTTGGAGCTCGGGCTGCGGCTTCAGGGATTGAGGCCAGGCTTTCTCTTCTTTCCGGTCTTTTTGATTTCCGGCAGGCTGAGTTCAGGGAAATCTATGGGCAGTTGCCGCTTTTTGGCCTCTCTCTGGATCTGTATACTAAAAGCAACCTGGGACTGGAAGCTGGAGTTTTCAGGTACAGCGGCCGGGGGGAAACCATAACCCTTGAAGGAGAGCCGGCTGTCTATCCGGTTAAGTTCTACCGCTGGTGCCTTCCATTGCTCTTAAAATACCGGTTAAAAACCGGGCGCTTACAGGTTTCAGCCGGGGCCGGCCCGGCCTTTTCTGTCTATGATGAAAGCTGGGTCGGGGTGGACCTCTCCTATCACGGACAAAAGGTACATTTCCGCGGTGAGCTGACGGCTGAAATCCTTCTAACCAGGAAAATTTACCTCCGGGCCGGGTTGACCTGGGATTCGATTGCCACCGGCGCCCGGTCGTTGCTCCTGGGGGGAGACTCGGTCAGGCTTGACGGGCTGAGCCTCGGGGGTGGTTTGGGGTATTCCTTCTAAATCCATCGACAAGATTTGAAACGATAAAAAAATATAAAATGCCAGGACAGGGAGGAAAGGCTCATGAAAAAGGATGAAACCAGGGAAATTGAGAATCCGGGACGGCGTGATTTTCTGAAGATAGGTCTCAGCGGTGCCGCCGGGCTCTGGCTGGGCAGCCGGGCCGGAAAGCTTGAGGCCAGGCCAGACATCCCTTCTGATTACGGACCGCTTTTTACCAGCAAACCCCTGGAGGTGGTCCGCGTCGGCTTTGTCGGCGTGGGCGGCATGGGCTCGGTCCACGTCCAGAACTTCCTGAACATAGACGGCGTCGAAATCAAGGCCATCTGCGACATCGTGGAAGCAAAGGTGGCCAGGGCCCAGAAGTGGGTGGAAGAAGCCGGCTTCCCGAAACCGACCGGCTATTCCCGCGGGCCCTGGGATTTCAAGCGGATGTGCCAGGAGGAAGACCTGGACCTGGTCTTTACCGCCACTCCCTGGGAATGGCACGTGCCGGTCTGCGTTGAAGCCATGAAAAACGGCAAGCATGCCGCCACCGAGGTGCCGGCCGCGGTTAGCCTGGAAGAATGCTGGCAGCTGGTGGAAACGGCCGAGAGGTTCAAGAAGCACTGCGTGATGATGGAGAACTGCTGCTACGACCGGGTGGAGCTGATGAGCCTGAACATGGTCAGGCGCGGCCTGCTGGGCGAGGTGCTGCACGCTGAGGCCGGTTACCTTCACGACCTGCGCGATGTCAAGTTCAGCAGCGAGGGGGAAGGGCTTTGGCGCCGGCAGCATTCCTGGACCAGGAACGGCAACCTCTATCCGACTCACGGCCTCGGTCCCGTGGCCCAGTGCATGAACATAAACCGGGGCGATGTGTTTGACTACCTGGTATCAATGAGCTCGCCCTCGCGCGGCCTGCAGCTCTATGCCCGGGAAAAGTTCGGGCCCGACTCTCCCCAGGCCCGGGAGCGCTTTGCCCTGGGTGATGTCAATACCTCGTTGATTAAGACCAGGCTGGGCAAGACCATAATTCTCATTCATGATACCAACCTGCCCCGTCCCTATACCCGGATCCATCTGATCCAGGGGACGAAAGGCATCCTGCAGAAATGGCCCGACCGGATATACGTCGAGGGCCGCAGCCCGGCTCACCGCTGGGAAGACATTGAGAACTATGCCGCGGAGTTCGAACACCCGCTGTGGAAGAAGCTGAGCCAGAAGGGTGAGGGCCGCGGCCACGGCGGCATGGATTTTATCGAGGATTACCGGCTGGTCCAGTGCCTGAGGACTGGCACACCCATGGACATGAACGTCTACGACGCGGCGGCCTGGAGCGCGGTCTCGGCCCTGAGCGAAAAATCGGTGGCCAGGAAGTCGGAGCCGGTAAAATTTCCCGATTTTACCCGCGGTGCCTGGAAAAACACGCCGCCGCTGGGCATCATCGAGGGCTGAGCGCGGGACAACCCTGCGCGATTCCGGCAGTTGTTTCCTGTCGGGGAAGGTCGGCTTTCCCCGGCCGGGAGGCGATTTAATTAAGTCCGTTTCTTTCAATCCTCACCAGTCAAAATAGATGCCGGCTTTTGCCCGGAATCGGCCGCTGCTTCAATTGGCGAGCACCCGAATAAAAATACTTGACCCCGGTCCCTGGTCAAGTATAATGAAACTATGAAAACTAAAAAAGTATCATCAGTATCATCGCCGGCCGACCTGAAGCTCCGAATCCTGGAGCGGTCCCGGGAACTTTTCTTCAAGCACGGCTACAGCCGACTGAGAATGGACGAGCTGGCCGAGGACCTGGGAATCAGCAAGGCCACCCTCTACCGCTATTTTCCTGACAAGGAATCCCTGCTGCGGGCGGTCATGGTCGAAACCAGGGAATGGGTATTAAGCCAGCTGCAGGCTATCGTCAGGGACGACCGGCTTCCGGTCAAGGCCCGGCTGACCGCCTACCTTGAATTCGTCAGCCGGTTCCTGTCCGGCCTGAGCCGGGATTTTGTCCGGGACCTGAGGCAGAAGCTACCCGACCTCTGGCAGGAAATGGATACCTTTCGCCGGCAACAGGTCTTTCCCCTGGTGTCGGAGGTCATCCTGGAAGGGGTCAAAAAGGGGGAAATAAAGTCGGACCTGGATGGCCGCCTGTTCCTGGAAATGTTCTGGTACCTGGTGCAGGAGTTCATGAATCCCGACTGGATAATCAGCCATGACTACTCTCCCTCTGAGCTCCTGAAAAGTATCATCGACATCGTCTTTTATGGAATTTTCGTGGAAGAGAAGGCGGGAAAGGTGGCCGGCCGCCGGCCAGCCAGGCAGGGGAGGAAAAAATGAAAAGTTTTGAGTCAGTTAATAAGGGGGATATAAATAAGAATAAGAATGGGAATAAAAAAAGATCCCGGTTGGTTCTTCCTTATTTTTTAGCCATTGCTTTTTTGAGTCTTGTGCTCAGCCTGAGTCCCGGCTGCCGGAAAGCCACAAACAACGGACTGATACGGGTCACCGGAACCATCGAGAGCCGCTCGGCCAGAATCAGCCCCCGGGTCAGCGGCCGGGTGCTCAAAGTCGTGGTGGAAGAAGGCCAGTCGGTTGAACCGGGGCAGGTCCTGGTGGAGCTTGACCACGAATACCTTGACCTGCAGCTGCGGCAGGCCGAAGCCTCCATGGCTGCGGCCCGGGCCCAGCTTGAGCTGTTGCGAAAAGGTGCCCGGAGCGAAGACATTGCCCAGGCCGAACAGCAGCTCAAACAGGCGGAGATAAGCCTGGCCCAGGCCAGGAAAGATGCCGAACGGTTCCGTAGCCTTTATGAAAAGGGGAGTGCCACCCAGAAACAGAAAGATGATGCTGAGACCAGGCTGGCTCTGGCCGAGGCCCAGTTCAACCAGGCCCAGGAAGCCCTGAAAAAATTAAAAAGCCTGTCCCGGCCAGAGGAAATCCAGGCAGCCGAAGCCCGGCTGCGCCAGGCGGAAGCTGCCGTGGACCTGCTTAGAAAAAACATAGAAGATTCCACGGTCACCTCTCCGGTTAAAGGCGTGGTCACCGAAAAAGCGGTGGAGCCGGGAGAGCTGGTCAACCCGGGCACAACCCTGGTTACCATTTCCTGCCTCGACCCGGTTCACCTCTGGGTTTATGTCACGGCCGGGGAGCTCGGCCGGGTCAGGCTGGGCGGGGAGGCCGAGGTCACCATAGATAGTTTCCCCGGGAAAACCTTTGAGGGAAAAATTATCTATATTTCGCCCGAAGCTGAGTTTACCCCGAAAAATATCCAGACCAGGGAGGACCGGGTAAAGCTGGTGTTTGCGGTTAAGATTGAGCTACCCAACCCGGAAGGACAGCTCAAGCCCGGTCTTCCGGCTGAAGCTGTTATCAGGACGGAATGACCGATGGCTGACCTGGCGGGAACGGTTCTCTCTGCCCTCAAGCTTAAAAAGTTCTACGGGCCGGTTGAGGCCTTATCTTCACTTTCCCTGTCCCTGGAGGCTGGAGAATTTCTCTGCCTGGTCGGGCCGGATGGAGCCGGCAAGAGCACGGCCCTGAGGTTATTATGCGGACTGGAAAAACCGGACTCGGGAGAGATTGAGCTTTTCGGGCGGAGGGTCACCAGGTTCAGTTCGGACCTGAGGGCCCGCCTCGGTTACCTGCCGCAGGGTTTCAGCCTGTACGAGGACCTGAGCATCGATGAAAACCTGGTTTTTTTCGCCGAGCTCTACGGGGTTTCGGATTACCGGTCGCTCGTGGCTTCACTCCTGGACTTCACCCGTCTTGAGCCCTTCCGGGACAGGCTGGCCGGCCGACTTTCGGGCGGGATGAAGCAGAAACTGGCCCTGGCCTGCACCCTGGTTCATGAGCCTGATATCCTTCTCCTGGATGAACCGACCACAGGGGTGGACCCGGTTTCCCGCCGAGATTTCTGGCAGATTCTTTTCCGGTTGCAGCAGCAGGGGAAATCCATCCTGATGACCACGCCTTACCTGGACGAGGCCGAGCGGGCCAGCCGGGTAGCCTTCATACTCCAGGGCAGGATTATGGCCTGCGGCCGGCCGGAAAGGGTCAAGGCAGAATTCCCAGCCCGGTTGGTGGAAATAGTCTCGCCGCACAGCCGCCGGCTGCAGCGGGAACTCAAGCTCTGGCCCGGGCTGGCCGACCTTCAGCTCTTTGGCGACCGCCTGCACCTGGTGTTGGCGGAAGGATACGAACTCCGAAAGCTAAAAGAGGATCTTTCCCGGCTCGACTGCGAAATTCTCAGCCTGACCGAGATTTCACCTTCCCTGGAAAATGTTTTCATGTTCCTGATGAGCAGGGAGAAAGAGAGCACAGCATGAGAGCGGCGGTTGAGGTGGACCGGCTGACCAAGAAGTTTGGCAGCTTTACCGCCGTTGACGGCATTTCCTTCGCTGTCGCCCCGGGCACCATCTTCGGCTTTCTCGGGGCTAACGGCGCCGGTAAGTCAACCACCATCCGCATGCTCTGCGGCCTGCTGCTGCCAACTTCGGGCCGGGCCCTGGTGGCCGGCTTCGATGTCTCCAGGGAAGCTTTCCGGGTAAAAAGGGTTATAGGCTACATGTCCCAGAAGTTTTCCCTGTACCTGGACCTGACCGTGGCCGAGAACCTGGAATTTTTCGGGAGGGTTTATGGACTCGATGATAAAAAGCTGGTTGCCAGTCTGAACAGGCTAAAAAAGATCACCGGACTGGAAGGCTGGGAGAAAACCCTGACTTCAGAGCTTCCGACAGGCTGGCGGCAGCGGCTGGCCCTGAGCTGTGCCCTTCTCCACGACCCGGAAATAATCTTCCTGGACGAGCCCACGGGCGGGGTGGACCCGGTGGCCAGGAGGCAGTTCTGGGACCTGATTTATGAACAGGCCGAGCAGGGGAGAACGGTCTTTGTGACCACCCATTACCTGGACGAAGCCGAGTACTGCCACGAGCTGCGGATAATTCATACTGGAAGAATAATAGCCGCGGGCAGTCCCGGCGAAATAAAAAAGAAATATTTTCCAGAAAACCTGCTGGAATTGTCCTGCCAGAAGCCGCTTGAAGTCTATGAATGGTTGAAGAAGCTGCCCGAAGTCAGGCAGGTGTCTCTGTTCGGTCTGAAGCTGCACCTGCTGGTGGAACCGGGCGAGGTTGAGGGACTGCGCCGGGTCCTGGGCCAGTCCGGCCTGGGCCAGTTTGAGTTAAGGCCCATTGTGCCCAGCCTGGAAGACGTTTTCATCCGCCGCCTTGAAGAAGAAGCCGGAGAAAGAGGGAAGTAAAATGAACCCGCGCCGCCTGAAGCCGGTCATCAGAAAGGAATTTATCCAGATCCGTCGCGACCCGATCAGCCTGACCCTGCTTCTGATTCTTCCGGCTTTTATCCTTATTATGTTTGGCTATGCCCTCAATTTTGATGTCAGGCACCTGGCCCTGGCCGTGGTCGACCTGGACCGGAGCCAGGCCAGCCGGGAACTGGTCATGAAGGTAACCTCGGGAGAATATTTCGACCTGAAATACCGGCTTGATTCCATTTCTGAAATCGACCCGCTTTTTGATACCGAAAAAATAAAACTGGCCCTGGTCATTCCCAGGAACTTCGCCCGCGACCTGGATTCGGGAAAGAACCCGGAAATCCAGGTGCTGGCCGACGGCACCAATTCCACCACCGCCCTGACCGGGCTGGGCTATCTGAGCAACATTCTGCTTCAGTATTCGACCCGGCTGAACCTGGGACTCCTGGAAAGGAGCGGAAAGAAAAAGTTGGCCATGCCGGTGGATGGCCGGATTCGGGTCTGGTATAACCCGGAGCTAAAAAGCTCCAGGTTCCTGGTGCCGGGGCTTATGGCCTTTGTGTTGATGATAATCATCGTACTGGCCACGGCCCTGTCCATAGTCCGGGAAAAGGAAAGGGGGACCATGAACCAGCTCCTGCTGTCACCCCTGGGCCCGGCCGAGATGATTGCCGGAAAGATAGTACCATACCTTCTTCTTTCGCTGCTCGGAGCCCATCTTTTGCTGCTGGCCGGCTGGGGTCTGTTCGGAATTGCCGTCAGGGGGAGCTATCCGCTGCTGCTGCTGGTGCTGGTGCTTTTCCTGTTCTGCGGGCTCAGCCAGGGAATCCTGGTATCCACGGTGGCCACCTCCCAACAGGTGGCTTTTCTGCTGGCCGGGCTGACCACTCTTCTTCCGACCTTCATTCTTTCTGGCTTTGTCTTTCCCATCAGAAACATGCCCCCGGTGGTGCAGGCCATAACCTACATCATTCCGGCCCGGTATTTCCTGGTCTGCCTGCGGGCCATCATCCTGAAGGGGGCAGGCCTTTCGGCCTATTATCGAGAAATCATTTTCCTGGTTATCTACGGGCTGGCCATCACGGGATTAAGCCTGTCCAGGTTGCGAAAGAGTCTGGCAAGATGAAAAGGCTGCTGGCTTTTATCAGGAAGGAGTTGCTCCAGGTCCGGCGGGACCGCCGCATGCTGCCCATCGTTATAATTGCTCCCATCTTTCAGCTATTAATACTTGGCTATGCCGTCAGCCTGGATGTCAGGGATATTCCGGTGGTGGTGGTGGACCTTGACCATTCGGATAGCAGCCGGGATTTTCTGCGGGCGGTTTTTAATTCGGGCTATTTTGTGGAGGCCGGCCGGGAAGAGGTGGCCGAGAGGGTCGATCGCTACCTGGACAGCGGCCGGGCCTCGGTGGCCCTGGTAATTCCAGAGGGTTTTGAACGGGACCTGCTGGCCGGCAAACCGACCTCCTTTCAGGGTTTCGTGGACGGAACCGAAAGCCAGACGGCCACCATCGGGTTGAATTACCTGGAAATGATTGCCCGCAATTACAACCAGAAAATAATTCTGCAGGCCCTGGAAAAAATAGCGGCGGGAATGAAACCGGTGGTTGTCAGGCCAGAGGTCCGGGTCTTCTTCAACCCGGCTCTGGTCAGTCGCAATTTTCTGCTGCCCGGGGTTTTCGGCCTGCTGTTGATGGTCATGACGGTCATCCTGACGGCCATGGCCGTGGTCAAGGAATATGACCGGGGGACCATGGAACAGCTTATCGTCACCCCGCTGCGGCCGCTGGATATAATCCTCGGCAAGCTTCTGCCTTTTTTCATCATCGGCACGGTGGATGTCTTCCTGATTTTCGCGGTCACCCGCTTCTGGTTCCGGCTGCCTCTGCGGGGGAGCTTTCTGCTGCTTCTTGGCCTGAGCTTCGTTTACATGCTAAGCACCCTGGGTATTGGCCTGTTCATCTCCACCATAACCCGGACTCCGCAGCAGGCCATGCTGACTTCCTTTTTCTTCATGATTCCGATGATGATGCTGTCTGGTTTTGTCTTTCCGATTGAAAACATGCCACGGTTCTTTCAGTGGCTGACCTATGTAATTCCGCTACGCTATTACCTGGTCGTACTCAGGGGTATATTCTTGAAGGGTGTTGACCTTTCAGCTCTTTATGATGAGGCTCTGTGGTTGCTGGGCCTGGCCGTGGCCATAAATCTGCTGAGCGTCAGCCGCTTCCGCCGCCGTTTGGACTGATTCATATTTTCATTTTCGCTGACAAAATCGTTTACACTCGTTTTAGAAACTAATTGTGTCTGATCAGGGGGCAGTCCGTTTTTTCTTTCCAGCCTGTACCAGACGCTCAAGCTCGCCGAACCAGTTCTCAACGAGGACGAGCTCGGTGGCATACCGAACAGTCATGTTTTCGAACCTGACCATCAGGAATTTCCGGCCGTCTCTTGAGATGTCCCAGGTCCCAACGGGGCTCCCCCTTTGGTACCGCTTCTGATCGAAGAGGAGGAGAGGTCGAGCGGCGGAAAAGTTCGGCCCACTGTCGACATCCACGGCCCAAACCTTCTCCCCGAACCGGCCGGACCTGTAATAGAGTCGCCGGCCGTCAGGGGCCCACAGCGGCGACGCACCGCCCTCTTGGGAGATCCGCCACTTCCCCTTGCGGCCGGACAAAGCCTGAACGTAGACTTCCATCCGGCCTGATTCATCGGTTACATAAGCTATCAGACGGCCATCAGGCGAGAACTTGGGATAACCTTCGAAAAATCGGGAGTTCAAGAACGGCGTCACGCGGCGTTGGCGAAGGTCCAGGAAATGTATGTCGTAATCCGTTTCCCGGCTCAATTCCACGAAGGCCAGCGTCCCTCCGTCTGGCGATATCGAACCGGCGAACTGGAAATTCTGGCTTTCTGTGAGTCGCTCCATTGGCGAACCGCCGTCGGCGGCCTGGCAGTAGAGATTGGGGACGCCCGACTCGAGCCAGTCAAAGATCAGGCGCTCGCCGTCCGGCGTCCAGAGCGCCCATTCTGCCATGCCCTCGGTGGTCAGCATGGTTGCTGTGCCGCGGGCGATAACGAGGACCCAGACGTGCCCTTCCATACCCAGCAGGGTATAGGCAATCCGCTTCCCGTCGGGAGAGAGCTGCGTCGAAAAGAACGGGGCCTTGAAGCTGACGATCTTTTCGTCCCGGCCCTCAGCATCGACCCAAACGAGACTGTTTTCTTGGTCTGCATCGATGCTCCCAGGCGCATAGACCAGGCAGCCTGAGGCCGAAAGGCTGAATTGACCCGCTCCAGTATCGTTGTACGATTCCGTGGTGTTGAGGGTCTGCTCGACGCCAGCCACCACCGGGACGGCCTGTCCGGTGAGCTCAAGGCGCCTCAGATCGAAGGGAACGGCCATCAACGTCCCTTGACGCAGGAACACGACATGCCCGGTGGCCGCATAGCGGCCGTCCGCCGCGTTCTCGAGCAGCACCCGCCACTGGCCCGATCTCAGGTCGAGAATGGCCAGTCGGGGTTCAACGTCCCACGGGTGGCGTTTGATCGTGAACAGGATCCCCCGGGCGCCGGGCAGGACATGCGGCAGACAGTGGGCGTATTCCCCCCTCGAACGGTCCGGGACCGTCAAAGTCTCGACGGAGCCGCCCGAGGCTGGGATCCTCATCAGGCCGCTTCCCCGGTCGGGAACAAAGACGATCCGGTCGTCATCACCCCAGGAGAAGCCGAAGGGGCGCTGGACAGCGCACAGGTCCGTGGCTATCCCTCCTTCTATGGGAATCTTTTTGAGCCTTCCGGCCGACCAGAATCCGATCCAATCTCCCTTTGGAGAAAGGAACGGGCAATGTCCGCCTTCTGTTCCTTTCACCGGAACTGGCTCAAGCTCTTCGAGCTTGCGGACGAACAAGCCGGCCTTGCCCTCGGGCCCGGCATCCATCTTCGAAGCACTATACACAAGAATCTGGCCATCGGCTGATAGGGCCATTTCCGTCCGGGTCAACCGGCGGGAGATTGAAGCGTCCAGGTCCTCGCCGCCCAAGCGATAGTTCGGCTGCAGCCTGATCGACGAGCGCACAACCGGCCCGACGCTCAAAATAGCCTTCGGCCTGACAACATTTCTTATGGCCGGCCCAATCAGGATGCCGATGATCACAGCTGCAGCCCCGACCGCTAGTAATGTCATCGGGCGACGTCTGGAGATCGCCGGGGAGGCAATGACATCCTCGGGCGATCGCAAGGCCAGGCTAAGCTCGATCCGGGCATCGGCGATGTCGTGAAGGCGTTCCTTCGGGTCCTTTTCGAGGCAACGCTCAAGAAGTGACCTGATGGAGGCCGGTGTCCCGGCCGGAAGAGCCTGCCAGTCCGGTTCGCCCTTGAGGATCTGGGCCATGGTGTCTGAGACCGTCTCCCCCTGGAAGGCCCGCTTGCCCGTCAAGCACTCGTAAAGAACGCACCCGAAGGCCCAGATGTCAGTCCGCTTATCTATGGCCCGGCCGCGGGCCTGCTCCGGGCTCATGTAAGCTGCCGTTCCCAGAACAACGCCCGGCGCGGTCATCCTTCCGGTGATCGTCGGCGACTTGTCGGCCTCTGGGCCCAGGGGTTCCGGGCCCGAGGCCTTGGCTAAGCCAAAATCCAGGATCTTGGCGTTGCCATCGCTGCTCAGCATGATGTTGCCCGGCTTCAGGTCCCGGTGGACGATTCCCTTCTCGTGGGCTGCCTCGAGGCCTTCAGCAATCTGGCGGCAGGTTTCGAGCGCTTCCTCGATCGACAGAGGACCTTTCATTAGCCTGGCCCGAAGCGATAGACCTTCAACCAGCTCGAGTACAAGGAATCGTCTGCCGTCTGCTTCCTCGAGCCCATGGATGGCGGCGATATGGGGATGGTTCAGGGCGGCCAGCAGCTTGGCTTCACGTTCAAACCTGGCTAATCTCTCCACATCTTCAGAGAAGGCAGCCGGTAGGATCTTGATGGCCACCTGGCGGTCCAGACTTCTATCAACAGCTCGGTAGACTTCACCCATTCCACCGGCCCCGAGCAGTCCCAGGATTTCATATCGACCTTTAAGCACGGTACCCGGAGTGAGAATGGGTGTTTCCAGGGTCCTGGTGAAGGTGGCACCTTCAGGGCCGGCCCCCGCCCCGGTCCCGACCTTAACTCCGAGCGACGACCCGCAGTTGCTGCAGTACTTAGAGTCGTCCTTATTCTCGGTGTGGCAGCGGGGGCAATGGATCATAATTTATTCTCCTGGTTGTCGTTTCTCCCTATTTCGGAAGCGGGAGGTTCATTCTCTTGACAATATCGAGAAACCTGGGGGTATCGGTCAGTGGATCATAGATTCGCAGCGGCGTGGTGATGTAGGTCATCAGCGGGTCGTGCATCTCATATCCCTTCTCGATCCAGTCCATGGCCTTATCGAGCTTATTCGCTATAAGATACCTGAAGGCCATATCGTGAGGGCCGACTGGGTTGCTTTCAGCGTATTTCTCCAGACGCTCCACGATCTTCTCATATGCGGGAACGATTCCCGACTCGCTGTAAATCCGCTCGATGTCACGATACTCATCATCCTCAAGCGGGAAGGGGAGAACATGCCGGACCGCTCGAATGGCTTTGTCGTACTGCTTCAGCTTGTAGGCGGCGATCTCGATCATCTGGTTGAGGTTGAAATTGTCCGGATCTTCGGCCAGGGCTTCTTCCGCGAAAGACAGGCTGGCCTGACATTCACCGGCCTGCAGCAACGTGCCGATATTGAAGAGCTGTATCATCGGGTTCAGGGGGTCAAGGCTCAGCGCCAGCTCATTCTGGGCCAGGGCTTCATCCTTCCTTTGCAGGATCAACAAGAGCTGGGCATAAAATCCCCGGGAAAGGCCGTCGTTGGGGTTGATGGCCAGGGCCTTCAAGAACTCCCTCTCACTCCTCTCCCAGTCCCAATCCACAAGATGCGCGATCATGCCACTGAGGTAATGGGCTCCACCCAGATCCGGGTCCAGGGCCAGCGCCTTGTTCAGGTTCTCGATGATTTTGGGACCGGCCACGGACGGCTGTTCGAACGCGTTCTGTTGCATCCAGAGCCAGGCTTCGGCCAGTCCGGCATACAGGGGCGCCCATCCGGGGTTCTTTTCGATAGCGCTGTTGAGATATTCGATGGCCTTGTTCAGGGCTTCCCTTCGACCATCGTAAACGTAAGAACGGGCCCTCAGATATTGATCATAAACGGTGAGGTCCGCGACCGGTATCTTCTCTATGAGCTTTTTCTCTTCTGGGGATATGACCGCTCGAAGCTCCTCCGCTATGGATGTCGCGATCCTGATCTGGATATCGAAGATATCCTCGACATCGGTTATTTTTTGCTTGAAAGACTCCCCCCAGAGATGGGCTTCATGCTCGGCCTTGATCAGCTGGACTCTCAGGCGGAAGGCGTCGCCGTATTTCTGGGCGCTCCCCTCCACGATGTAGTTCACACCAAGCTCCTCGGCAATCTCCCGGACGGATTTCTTGCTGTCCCGGTATCGTTCGACCGAGGTGCGGGAGATAACCCGGAGTGCCTTAATCTTCTGGAGATTGCTTAGGATCTCCTCCATCACCCCATTGATGAAGTAGGTGTTCTCTTGATCGGGGCTATCGTTGATGAAGGGTAGTACAGCGACAGATTTCTCGGGCTCGGAGGGCCGTGACCTGGCCTTGAGCGGTTTGAGGCCCTCGGCGACCGCCGCCAGGTCCTCCTGGAACTCCTCCATGGTCTGATAGCGGTCGGCCGCCTTCTTGGTCAGAGCCTGGAAGGCGATGTGCTCCAGCTCGGGCGAAAGGGCCGGGCATATCCTGACGAGCGATTCGGGTTCTTTGTGAAGGATGGAATAAATCACGGTCTGGTCGTGGTCGCCCTGGAAGGGGAGTCTGCCGGCGAGCAGTTCGTAAAGCACGACACCCAGCGACCAGATGTCAGTGCGATGGTCGAGCTCATCACCCCGGGCCTGCTCCGGCGACATGTAAGCGACCGTGCCCAGGGTTGTCTGGCTCCTGGTCAACGATGACCCGCCCCGCAGCTTGGCCAGACCAAAGTCCATGACCTTGGCCTGACCCTTCGGCGTGACCATGATGTTGGCGCTCTTGATGTCCCGATGGA
>Ga0067045_1002693_pt1 | contig 53896 bp, 41 predicted proteins | sample TerdegcTABiofilm_FD_59184 | JGI IMG/M metagenome (GOLD analysis project Ga0067045, IMG submission 59184) | Combined Assembly of (Gp0054472, Gp0054536) Wastewater bioreactor microbial communities from Singapore -Terephthalate degrading...
CCGGGTGCCGTCCGGGGTCACGGCCACCGCCCTGACCCAATCGGTGTGGCCCCGGAGGGTGGCGAGCTCCCGCCCGGTCGCCAGGTCCCAGACCTTGAGGGTGTTGTCCCCGGAGGCGGACACGGCCTGGGTGCCGTCCGGGGTCACGGCCACCGCTGTGACCGAACCGGTGTGGCCGCGGAGGGTGGCGAGCTCCGCCCCGCTTTCCAGGTCCCAGACCTTGAGGGTGTGATCATCCGAGCCGGACACAGCCCGGGTGCCGTCCGGGGTCACGGCCACCGCCTGGACCGAATTGGTGTGGCCCCGGAGGGTGGCCAGTTCCGCCTCGGTCGCCAGATCCCAGACCTTGAGGGTGAAATCGTTGGAGGCGGACACGGCCTGGGTGCCGTCCGGGGTCACGGCCACCGCTGTGACCGAACCGGTGTGGCCGCGGAGGGTGGCCAGCTCCGCCCCGGTCTCCAGATCCCAGACCTTGAGGGTCTGGTCATGGGAGGCGGACACGGCCTGGGTGCCGTCCGGGGTCACGGCCACCGCTGTGACCGAACCGGTGTGGCCGCGGAGGGTGGCGAGCTCCGCCCCGCTTTCCAGGTCCCAGACCTTGAGGGTGAAATCGTTGGAGCCGGACACAGCCCGGGTGCCGTCCGGGGTCACGGCCACCGCCGTTACCGGATAAGTGTGGCCGCTGAGGGTGCGGAGCAGGGGGCCCCCGGGAGGTGTCAGGCTGGAGGTGAGGGGGCGGAGCCAGGGCCGGCCCTCCTGATTTTTCTTTTCCAGGACCTGACGGCAGAAGTCCTGGAGGAGCGGCGAATCAAAACCCAGCAGCCTTCCTAAGAGCTGGGGGGCCAGCTGCCCTTGCTCCTGGGCCAGGACGTGGGCCGACAGGCGCAGGGCCCCCTGAATACGTTGCAGGTCCTGGTCTGCGGGCAGCAGCTCGTAGTCCGTGATCAGGGCCTGCAGCCCTATGGCGGCCAGTTTATCCCGCATCCAATTATAGTCCAGCAGCAGCTGCCGCAGTTCCCCTTCCCGCCCGGCCTCTTTCAGGTGCACCGGCAGGTGGGCCAGCATGTAGGGCGAGACCGGCCCGGAGCCGGCCGCATATTCCTGCCAGCCTTGGGCAGCTAGCACCTCCATCCCCCGGCGGCGGCTGACATAGTAAGGGGAGCCTTTCTGGTCCTCGTGGGTGAGCCAGTCGGCCAGGGACCGGTGGAAAAAGATGTATTTCCCTTCCCGCCCCGGCAGGTAGGAGGAAAGTCGCCGGAGCAGCCGGGGCAACTCCTCCTCGGGGTCCAGGCCGGTGTATCGGGCCAACTGCTGGGCCGTGAGGGGCTCACGGGCCGCCACCATTACCTGGAGCAGGCGGCGGGCCGGGGCAAAGGCCGTTTCCTCGGGGAAGACCCGTTCAAAAAAGCTCAGGTAGATGCCGAAGAGTCCCGGCGGCAGCCTATCCAGTGCGGTAAAGGAATATCCCCCCTGGTCCAGGGGCTTGTCCAGGCCGTCCAAGACCTCCCGGACATAGAGAAAGTTGCCCTCGCTTCTGTCCAGAATGGTTCGGACCACTGCCTCCCGGGTCAGACCGCTGTCTGCCAGTCTGCCGGCAAGCTGGGGCTGAGCCAGGCGCAGTTCCAGATAGCTCTGGAGGTCCGCCAGATTGCGGGGGTCCTGGGCGTTTAACTCCCGAGCCCGTAGCCCCCGGAGCCGGTCCAGAACCTGGGGGTCTTTGCGGGTGGTGGCCACCAGCCGCAGCCAGGGTGGGAGGCGCTGCAGCCGGGAAGCCAGCACCTGGACGATGGTGGGGCCGGGGCCGCTTTTCACCAGGGCCTCGTCCAGGGCATCGATGAGGAGATAGCAGACCCCCTGGGCCGGGGCGTGCAGGGTCTGCAAAGGGTTGAGGATGCCGGCCTCAAAGGCGCTCCCCGGATCTTCGGCGCATTTCCCGGCACTCAAGATGTCCTGGAGAACGGGTTTCTCCAGTTGCCGACCGTAGGCCGGCAGTTGGCTGGCCAACATGGCCGCCAGGCTGCGGACCAAGATGTCCGGTTGGAGGGTGGCGGCGGTATCGGCCTGGCAGCAGTGGTAAGCCAGGAGCCGGCCGCCGGGGTTGCGGTGCACCAGTTCGGCGACGATGGCGGACTTGCCGGCCCCTGGGTCGCCGGTGATGAGCAGGGCCGATTCCCGCCCCTGCGTGAACCACTCCTCCAGCTCTTGGAACAACCACTCCCGGCCGGTGAAATGCAAACGCTTGTCATACAGGAAACCGGCGAAATCCCAGGGTTCAGACATGCCGTCCAAAAAGACCCGGTAGCGGCTTTTCCCCTGCCGGGCCTCGGCAATGGCCTCCAGCAGCCGCTGGAACCCGGCCCGGTAATGGTCTTCGCTCTGGCTCCAGGCCAGCATGTCCACATAGTCCAGGCGGTAGATACACAAGGGAGGTTCACAGGGCGCTGCCAGCACCGGCACGATGGGCTTCTGGTTAAATCTGGCAAAGCTGATTTCGTCCAAGCAGACGCTGTCCAGGGCGTCGGGGTTGGCGGGATCGGCGCTCACGCGCACCGCATGGGGACTGAGCAGGGCGATAACGATCTGGGTGCTCCTGAGGCCGTCTATGATCTGCTGCTGCCAGTCCCGACCGGCCCGGAGGGGGCTGCGGTCCATCCAGACCTCGAAGCCCTGCCTCTCCAGGTCCGCGGCCAGGCGCGCCGCCAGGTCGGCGGCGTCCCGGCGGCCGTAGCTGATAAACAAGCGCACTTTGCCACCCTCTTCGGTTGCCGCCGCACCGCTCTGGGACGCCACCGGTCCGTGTTCGGGGCAGACCTGGAACGCTCCTACCTGGGTCAGCTACTTACCGCATTGGGGGCAATTCATGACTCATGCCTCCGTGAGCCCGTTGAAAGGTTGGCCCGATTAGACCGTTATCACTTGGAAAGTATATCACCTCTGGGGATTTTTACCAGCTGGTGATCATCAGCAGGTCTCCTCACCCGGATCTCCCCAGCATCCCCAAGGCCGTTGCCTCGTCGGTGATCAATTCGTTAATGAAATTCTGCCGGGCCAGGATGGTCAGGGGCCGGACTTTGGTGGCGCCGGAGGCCACCACCAGGACCCCGGCCCCGGCCGCGGCCTGCCCGGCGGCGCGGTGGCGCTGGGCAATATGGAGCAGGTGCTGCAGCCGCGGTCCCACCAGATAGCGCCTATCCAGGTCCACCGGCCGGCCGTCGGGGTCGAAGAGGATGCCGGCGATATCGACGGTGAACTCGCCGTCGTCTTTGGGAATGTAACCCAGGGCCCGGTAAATGTTTTCTTCCGGCCGGCCGGTGCCGCCTACCGAGGTGATGAGGGTGTCCGCCTTCCAGATATCCCCGGAGGTATCATCCTCATCCCAGAATTCGCCATACAGGTCCATGAGAGTCTTGTCGGCCCGAAACACCGGCTGACAGTATGCCAGGGCCTCGGGCGAGACCTCCAGCATGGCGATGGTGAGCAGGGGGCGGGGAGGAATTTTCTGGCCCAGGAGCAGGCTGAGCAGGCGGGCATTGGTATTGGCGCTGAACTGGATGGACATCTGAAAAGCCTTCTCCTTGTCGGCCTTGGAGACCCGAGACTCGGTTTCGGGGGAGAGTTCCCGGCTGAGGGAGAAGTTTCCCAGGAAAGGGTAGATAACCAGGGATTCAAAGGCGGAACCCTGGTTCTCGGCATCCGGCCAGAGGTCGCGCAGGTCGCGGATAATCCGGTTGACGGTGCCCCCCCAACCCACCACCAGTATCTGTTTCGGGCACCGGATCAGCAGGTCCTTTAAGCGCTCGGCGGCAGCGGCAAAGACCAGTTGCTCAAGATTGACGCCCTGGGAGGAAGGAGGCGCAGCCGGAACGCCTTCAAGAGTCTCTTGGAAAAAAACCGGACCGGGAACGACGGTGCAGCGCTGCAGGCCGGGAAAGGCCTTGAGGATTTTTTGGGCTAGTTTCGGATTATTCAGGAAGGCGGGGAGAATCTCGGCATACTCGGGGGGAATGCCGCTGATGTCATATCTCAGCCAGCCCCGTTGCCGGGCGCCGGCCACCGCCCGGCTGACCAAGGCCTCACTTTTTCCCAGGATTTTTTTGGCGATGTCCTTCTGGGAAAACTCTTTGCTCAAATAATAGGCGACCGCCAGGCAGAGGGCGGCCTCTTTATCCTTGGTTGCCAGGGCCACCAACCGCTGGCGCCAGGCCTCCTGCGGCAGGAGATGCTCATTGGCCTCAGCGGTAAATTCCAGAGCAACAGAATTGGCCTTGAAATCATCCGGGGGTGAATTTTTCGGGGTGGTTTGAGATTTATTAGCGCCAGGATGAGGCATGATCACTCTCTCCTCTTGGATCAAATATGCCTTGATACCGCTAAATATAATATATTTTAGTAAGATAAATAAATTTCATGAAAATTAAATAACTTCAAAAAAATTGTTGCACAATTAGTGAAGATATTTTAAGCTCATTTCAGGCCACCACCTTCAGGATGGATTAATCATGTTTCCTGGTTCACATCTCCAAATCAACCCCCTGCTGCTCAACTCGACTGTCGGAACTCAACCGTGAATTTGCCTGCCCCGCTAACCGTTAATAATAATTAACATATTTTTAATCACAAGTGTTGGTAATAATCTTGCTAAGAAGGAAAATAAACGTTTTTTTCTCCCCTGGACGTATTTGGAGGACGGCTTATGACACCGCAAACACAGCTGGTAAATCCCTGGGGGGCAGTGGGGCCCCAGGAGGCCCTGCGCCAAGTGGCGGAACTCTGTGGGCAGGCCTGGAATTTAGAGATCGAATTAGGCAAGGGCGGCAACGCCTTCGGCGGCGGCCGTCCGGACCACGCCGCCGCCCCCGGCATCCTGGCCGCCCTGGGGCAGCTGTCCGAGGACGGCGTTATCCGGGTGCAGGTCCTGCTGCTCCAGGGTCCCAGGGAAGTGCGCGTTGCCGCCGGATCCTTGTTCCGGCACCTGTCGGCCCTGGGGGACAGGATTCGTCTGGCTCGGCCGGCAGACGGCGGGAATGAGGCCGCTGAACTCTGGGTGGAACTCAGCATCAAGGCCGTGCCCCTATCCATGGCCCGAGAGAGCGCCCTCCTGGAGGAGTTGGCCCACCTCCAGGAATTAGCCAAGGTGCTCCAGGCGGAACTGCCGCAGCTACCGGAGGGTCGGGAGCGCCTGTGCAAGCTCTATAAGGATCTGAACGGATTGTTGGAACCGGTCTTGGTCTGGGAGGGCGGGGAGGTGGGGGAATCATTGCAGGCCTGGGCCCGGGAGGTCATAGACTACCTCTTGGCCTCCGCCTGCGTGGCCCTCACCGCCCCGGACGCCATCACCCTGGACCTGGCTCTGGCCCAGTGCGCCCGGGCCGCGGGCGAGTGGGGCCAGTCCCTGGGCCGTTTGGTGCCGTCGGGTATCAATGGGGCCAAACTCCTGGAGCTGGCCCACCGGGCTCCCGGCCTGGTGGTGGTGCCGGCAGTGCGTTTGACCCTGGGCAGCAACATGTATGAGTTGGCCCATGAAGTCAACAATCTCCTGACCTGCCTGGCCCAGCAGCAGCGGCCGGTGCTCTTTACCGGCTCTCGGGGGGAACTCCAGGCCGTCTTCCACGGCGGCCAGGGAGGGGCCAGTGACCCCCTCCAGCCGGTGGTCTGTCCGGTCCCCGAGCTGAACCTGGACCTCCTGGCCGGCTTTGCCGTGGATCGAGCCGGGGAACAGGTCGGCGGCCTGCCACCGGCCGCCAGGCACGACCTGGTGGCAGAGGTCTTAGCGTCTCTGCAGGACCAGCCCCCCGCTTCTTTCCGGCGCCTCCTGCCCCTGGCGGCCAGCCGAGCCGTCCGGGTCTGGGCCGCCGGGCGGCAGCCCGACCCCGAGGCCGGCCGGCAATTTATCGCTCTGGCCGGCAGCCGCACCGAGACCTTCGGCGGCCTGAGTCCCCGGCCTCGGGTCCGCCGATCCGAGGCCGTCCAGGCCCGATGGACCCGGGTGCTCAGCGACCCCAATCTGCTGGACTATTTCCAGGAGCACCTTTTGGCCCAGGATGAGGCCCTGACGGAGCTGGCGGCCCGACTCCGGACGGAGGCCCTGACCCGGCCCTGGCACCAGCCCCTGCGGTACTGCGCCCAGGGAACTCCGGGGAATGGAAAAAGCGAATCGGTACAATTACTGGCATTACGTTTAGGTATTCCGTATCATAACATCGACTGTGCCGGCTTCCCCAATTACTACACCGCCAGCACCCAGCTCCTGGGGTCGGGTCGGGGCATCGTCGGGTCTTATCAGGCCGGGCGGCTGGAGATGGTGGCCAAGCACCATACCGGGGTGGTTCTGGAGATCAGCGACTTGGATCACGCCCCGGCCGATGTCCGGCAGCATCTGGCCGATCTATTCCTGCAGATGCTGGAGACCGGCGAAGCCCAGGCCGCTTCGGGGGCCATGTTCTCCTGTGCTAACCTGATCCTGGTCTTTACCTTGAATCTGCCGGGAGGGATGGATGAACAGGTTTATAAGAGCATCGGCTTCACCGGCGCGCCTGATCCCCGGGAGGTGCAGCAGCGGGTGAGTTCGGAGCTGAAGCAGATGCTTTCCTCCGCTTTCTTGTCCCGCATCGGCCGGCCCATCCTCTTCCGGCCCCTGGACGGCGAGGCCCTGGCGGCCATTGTCGAACGGGCCGTCAGCGCCGCCCTCCGGGAGGGCCTGGACCGTCTGGGCTGCCCCCCTCAGGAGCTGGTCCTGGAACCTGGTCTGGGGCGGAAGCTGATGGCCTCTTTCCATTCCACCATCACCGCCTTGGGGGCTCGGGCCCTGCAGGAACACGGCCGGGCTGCCGCGGCCCAGGCCGTCCAGGAGTTGAGCCAGGCCGGCGTCGTCCGCCTGACCGGCTCTGTCCTGCAGGTGAGCGTGGCACCCACTGGCGCCTTGAGGATTGCCCAAAATGAAAACTCTATCCCGACCGAAAGCTAAGAAACGTCAACTCCAGAACCGGAATAAGGAGGAGATCATGGCTGACGCCGTCTTTAAAGTCTGGATCCCCGAGGAGTATAGCCAAGCGGGGCCATCTGACCTGATGGAGCTCTTGCCGGCGCCGGGACAGCACCCCCTGTTTTTTCCCAAACATATTCTGGAGTCCCTGGTCTACGGCATCTGCCATTTCGAGATGATCCATCTTTCGGGACCAACAGGCACCGCTAAATCGAGTGTTTTGGAGGCCTTAAGCCGAGTGCCGGAGAATTTTCTAGCCATCTGCCGAGGCTTAGGTTTCCCCTTGTTGCCCCTGAAGATTTACCCCATTGAAATGGCCACGTTCGAGGCCCCCGGGGAGCTCTATCAGCGCCGGTCTCTGAAGGATGGAAGCACCTATGATGAAAGGAGTCGACTGGTCCAGGCCCTGGAAGAGGCAGTCCAGCTCCAGGGCAAATACTACAACCTCATCTGGCTCCGGGAGATCGGCCGGGTGCAAAGCGCCAGCGTTCAGGGCGGTCTCTTAAACCTGATGCATCGGGGCGAAATTCTCCTCCCGGACGGATCCCGTCTGGACGGCCGGGCTATCGCCTGGGTGGCCGATTCCAACTACCAGTCGGAGCACGATGCCACCCACACCCTCTGCGTCCTGGACGATGCCTTGAAGCGCAGGTTTTCCCTGCAGCTCACGGTGGGCTACCTGGATGCGGCCGCCGAAGTCAAGGTTTTGGATTATATCCTCCGGGAAGACGGGGTCGAGAGCTGCGCCCCGGAGACCCTGGTGCAGATTGTGCGGCTCGGCCAAGCCATCCGGCAGCAGCGGGCCGAAGGCAATCTCCTGTCCGTGCCGCCGCCCACGATTTACGGGTATTTGGCCCTCCTGCGGATGTATCTCCGCCTGCCCCATCTCGACCTGCGCCAGGCGGCAGCCAGCACCATCCTGGGCCATGCCAGCCAGGATGATCAGAAAGTGGCGGCCAGCGTCTTTGCCCAGGTCTTCGGGCTCCAGACTCAGGAGGATGACCCAACTTTAGGGGGACACCTGTTTTAGGAGAAACACCATGAGTACCAGCTACGCCTACAACTATGGGACCAGCTACACCTACGGATATCAACGCCGGCGGCGGAAGGCTGATTGGGCTGGGGTGGGACCCGGAGACGCATTCAAAAATAACGTGGACTATTTTCTTCGGCTGCAGGGTCAGCGGCTCTTTTATCAGCTCGTGCGGCGGGTGCAAAAAACCGTGGCAGCATGGGCCGGCGTCAATGTCGAGGTCGGCTTCGAACCCGCGGTCAAACCGCAGTTGAGTCCCTGTTATACCGGCTACCCCTCCACCTTGGCCGCCTATGCCGCGGTGGGTCTCACCGGCTACCTCGAGTTCGAAACCCGGGTCTCGGCCCGCCTGCTTTTTCGGCGACTGAGCCAATACCTGGAAAATCCGGCGGAGCACGACCGGGTCTGGGTCCAGCCCGAAACCTATGGGCGCATGGCTCACATTGTCTGCGGCATTGTCCAGAACCGCCTGGTCCTGGAGGATCTTTCCCGGGCTCCCGGCGCCTTCGCCATCGAGATGTACCGGCTTTTTGCCGCCGCCTCCATGCAGACCATGACCTCGGTGCCGGACGTTTTACGGGCGGTGATTCTCTACGGAGACGTGCTGCCGGAGCAGTTCCTGGCGTCCCTCCACCCCCTGACCCAGGCCCTGCACCGGGATATTGCCGCGGCCTCGGCCCCCTATCTGGCCCGGTTGGCCGACACGGAGTCACCCCACCTGGTCCGGCTGGGGGAAGAATGGGTGCGAGCGGTCTGCCGCTCCCTGGCGCCCTATCTCCCGGAACGTGAGGCCGATAAAGTGAATGTCCGACCGCCCCAGACGGCTAAAAGGAAAAAAGGGGGCCAGTACCGGTTCCAGGAAGAGACCGAACCTCGGGTTGCGGACGAAATCCCGCCGCTGCACAAGCCCCATCCCCCCAGCCTGTTTGATCCCGAGAATTTCAAGGATGTCATCCGATCCCTGGTGCACCAAAATGAGCGATTTATGCAGGCCATCCAGGAGCCGGAGGTGTCCAAGGTGATCGATTTCATCAAGGCCATGGAGGAGGTGGGCGGCCAGGCCCGGAATTGGGAGGATCTACGTGCCGATCTCGTGGAATTGGCCCTCAGGTCCGGCTTTAGAGAAGGCCCCATTCAAGGGATGCATGTAGTGGGTCATGAGGTCAGCCTGGAGCTGGGCGACCAAAAGACCGGCACCGGGGAGATTTATGATCAGCCGGTGGAACTCTCCGATGACCTGGAGGCCCACGCCGAGCTCCTGGCGGAGGCCCAGCCCATTACCGAGGCGCTCCGGCGCAATCTCTACCCCAACGTGGAGCAGGTGACCCAGATCCAGCGGTTCCGGAGCAGCGGCGCCCTAGATCCCGGCCGCCTGCCGCTGGCCGAATTTTCGGCCGCGGTCTTTCAACGCTACCGCATGGTTGACCTTGCCGATCCCCGGGGACGCCCGGTGGTGGCCATCGCCTGCGACGGCTCCGCTTCCCTAAGCGATGACCAGATGCGCATGGTCAAGGTGCTGGCCACCTCCTGGCTGGAGGCCACCGTAAGGAGCGGCATCCAGGTCCTGGCGGCCCTCTATCACAGCGGCCGGGTTCGCCCGGGGGTCTCCGGACCCCTGGTCCAGTGGCTCTGGCACCCTGGCAAAACTCCAGCCCTGAGCCGCCGGGAGGCCACCCGGGCTCTGGCTTCACTGCCCGATGAAGGCACCGGGGCCCAGTCCGACGCCCTCTCCCTGACCTTTATTTTATCGGAGGCCCGGAAGCTGGCCCGGGGGCGGATGATCTATCTTATCCTCATCAGCGACTGCGCCTGGAACCAGAGCTTCCACACCCGTCTATCCGGTCAGGAAGAAGTCCAGGCCTTTTTCCGGCAGGCCTACGGGGAGTTGCCGGGGAAATTGCACACCACCCTGGTCGACCTGGGGGGCTCCCGGGAAACCGGCTTTGAGAAGCTGGTGGACAAGGTGATTCCGGTCTCCGCCGAGGAGATCGTCGATTATCTGGCCGTGGCCGGACGCATCGGGACATACGTGTCGTCCTGTCTCAAGGAACGCCAGCGCTGGCTGGCCCGGCGGTGAAAAGTGTCAATGGTCAGTGGCCGCTAACAGAATTAGCCTAATGAGAGGAGGCCGATGATGGCTGCGGAAACCCGCAATTATCCGAGAGTCGGGACCTATCCCCCTGGATTTGATTATGGCTACTATTATGCCCCGCCGCCGGTGGTGGATCCGCACCAAGCCCTGACGCCGCTTCTGGAGCAGTTGGCGGCCTATGACCGCCTGCGACGCAAACTGGAGGAGCAGGGAGGCAGCGTCGGCGACCTGGAAGAGCTCACCGAGATCGTGCAGAAAAAAATAACTATCCAGGGCGCCTATACTAACTACCCGGCGGCCCTGGCCGATCAAAAGTCCCTGCAGCAGGCGGTGCAGGTGGTGGGTCACGGCAACCTGCACCTGCAGGTGCGGCTCCTTCCCACCCGGATGCCGGTCTTCTATCTCTGCCGCAGCCATCGGGATTACTGGGGCGAGTACACCCTGATAGTTGAAGACTTGTACCAAAGCCCCGGCTACCCCCTGGTGGATGACCGCTTTGCCAAGCTCTTGCTCTACGGCCGGGAGACCTGGTGCCTCCGCCTGTCTCCGTATCGGGAGGGGGCCGCAGCCCTGGCCGCCCCCGGAACCAATGCCACCTCCTGGCAAGTGGACAACCTGCTCCACCAGGTGGGCAGCCAGGTCTTCCAGGCGGCCTGGCACGAAGACCAGCGCCTGGGCATCGTGGTGGCCAACCACTTCGGCTTGCCTAAATTCCGCCGGGCCATCGAACTGCTCTACCTCTGCCTCAGCGGCGACCTCTGCGCCCTGCGCCTGGCGGTTAACGAGCAGATGTGGCGATTTTTCGAGGAGGTGTATCCCCAGCCCGCCATCGGCGCTTTTTTGGAGAAGCTCACCACCTTGGCCGGCCAGGAGTTGAACGACGTCCCCCAACAGGCCCTGAAACTCTACCCCCACCTGTCTCGGGCCTTCAGCCGGTTCTTGGGGCAGGAGGTGGCCTGGGGGCGAGACCAGATCGCCGTACCCCTGTACAAGCTGATCTATGGGAATTTTTACCGGCTGGAGTCAGTGGCCCAGGTTTTGGAAAACAACCCGGAGGTCAGGGAAGGGAAAATGGTCCTTGAAAACGCTGCCGGGGAGTTGGTGGGGGCGATGGTGGAGAAGGGAAAAGGCTGAAGAAAAATATGAAGGTTGTCAACGCCCGGCCAACCTGAGACCCAGCCTCCGGTGCCGAGGTTCCCGAGTTGCCCGGAGGTGCTGCGGCTGGTCAAACTTATCGGGAAGCTCTGGCCGAGGCGGAGGTGGTTGTGGCCGAATGGCTGGCAACCACCCGGGAATTGGAACGCCCCATTCCTGAACCAAAAGGGTGGTTGCTCTAGCCGTAAACTCTGGGAGCGTCCTGTTCGCCGGCAGCGAAGGTAAGCGCCCCTGCTGCTCCTCGGTCCGCCGGCGGTGGTCAAGGAGCGACGGCGCCGGGGCCTCGGCACCGCCCTGATGGAGGCCGCCTGCCGAGGGGCCGGCAGGGAGGCCGGCCCTCCGAACTGCCCTCTAACCTCTATCAACTACGAACTACGAACTACGAACCATAAACTACGAACTCTATTTCCTTGATTACCTATCCACTTAAATTTAAAATTTCCTGAAAAGAACGACTTTGATTTGTTCCTGGCCATGCCGGGGGCGATGCTGACCAAAGAAGATATTTTGGCCATGCGACGGGAAGGCAAAGAGAATGGATAGATAGTCTACTCCCTAATCTCTATTCCCTATTCCCTATTCCCTAATCCCTGTTCCCTTACCCTTGACCCCTAACCCCTGACCAGGAGCCTGCCATGGATTACACCTACGACCTCTTCATCTCCTACGCCCGGGTGGACAACCAGCGGGGGCAGGTGACCGAATTAAAGGAGCAGATTGAGGCCGACTATCGGCAGTTCGCCGGGGAGAAGCTGCGCTGTTTTTTTGATCAGAGCGAGATCAAGGGCATGGACGACTGGCGGCAGCGCATCCTGGGGGCCCTCCAGGGCTCCCACCTGCTGCTGCTGGTCCTCTCCCCCGGCTATCTGGCCAGCGACTACTGCCAGTGGGAGGTCATTGAGTATTTGAAGTACGTCCATGCTCGGGCCGTGGGGGGCGAAGGCGTGGCGCCGGTCTATTTTGTGGAGATCCCCGGGCTGGACCGCCCGGATTTTCTGGACCGGGCGGCCCAGTGGGTGAAGCAGGCGCGGTGCTACAACCATTTCGACCTGCGGCCCTGGTACGAGGAGGGGCGGCAGGCCCTGCAGCGGCGGGAGGTGCAGCAGCGGCTGGACGAACTCAAGCGAGCCCTCAAAGACCGGTTGCAGCGGCTGCGGCGGGCGGCCCTGGCGCCGGGGAATCTGCCGGCCGGCAACCCCCATTTCGTGGGCCGGGTGGAGGAGATGCGGCGCCTGCACGAGGCCGCGGCCCTGGGGCAGGTGGGGCTGCTCTGCGCCCTGCACGGCCTGGGGGGCTTGGGGAAGACGGCCCTGGCCCTGCAGTACGCCTATTCTTTCGCCGACTTTTACCCCGGCGGCCGCTGGCTGCTGAACTGCGTCGGCGCCGCCGGCCTGGCCGGGCTCATCCGCCGGCTGCACGTGGATTTAGGGATTGACTTCACCGAGGCCGAGGCCCTGGACGACGAGCTGGCGGCCCGGCGGGTGCTTTGGAAGCTGGAGGAGCTGGCCCGGGAGAACGCCGCAGCCTGGGCCCGGGAAGGGCGGCAGGTCAAACCCCAGGCCCTCCTCATCCTGGACAACCTGGAGGAGCCGGCCCTGCTGCAGCCGCCCCAGAATAATCTCATCTCCGGCCGGGAGTGGCTCCGGGTCCTGGCCACCACCCGGCGGACGCCGGCGGAGCTGGGCGCCGACCCCAGCCGCGTCGCCGTCCAAGCGGTGGACCGCCTGAGCGAGGAGGAGGCCCTCAGCCTCCTGGAGTCGTACCAGCCCGGCGGCCGCTTTGCCGATGAGGCCGAACGCCAGGCGGCCCAGGAGATCGTCCGCCTCCTGGACGGCTTCACCTTGGCGGTGGAGGTGGTGGCGGTCTATCTGGGGGAGCAGGCCGGGGCGGTCACCTGCGCCGGCTATGAAGCCTGGCTGCGGCAGGAGGGCCTCACGGCCCTGGCAGGCGCGGCCCAGGAGGCCCGCACCGGCCTGCTGCACGGGGAGAAGCTCCTGGGCGCTACCCTGGCCCCCACCCTGGCCCAGCTCAGCCCGGCCGAGACCCTGGTGCTGCAGTACGCCGCCCTGCTGCCGCCGGACAGCGTGCCCCTCCCCTGGCTGCGGAGCCTGGCGGGGCAGGAGCATCCCGAGCTCTTGAGCGAGGACCGGCCCGGCCGGGTCAACCCCTGGCTGGCGGTGGTGAACCGCCTCCTGGGCCTGCGCCTGCTGCAGCTCCTGGAGACGGCCCCGGACGGCCGCACCCCCCGGCTGGTGCGGGTGCACCGCCTGGTGCAGGAGTTGGTGCGCCAAGGCCTGGGGCCGGCGGAGGCCGCCGCCCGACAAAGAGCCATTAAGGATTTGATCGGGATGCGGGATGCGGCCCTGGAGCAGACCCGCCGCTGGACCGAGGCCCGCTGGGAGGTGGCGCCCCTGGAGGCCCTGGCCTGGCTCTGGGATGAACATGGACATAAGGATGCCGCCTGGCTCCTGAACCAGGTGGGGCGGCGCTGGCACACCCTGGCGGAGTGGCCCCGGGCCGAGGCGGTGATGCGCCGGGCCCTGGCCATCGCCGAGCAATATTATGGGCCGGACAATCCCCAGGTCGCCATCCGCCTCAATAACCTGGCCGGGCTCCTCAGGGATACCAACCGCCTGGCCCAGGCCGAGCCCCTGTACCGCCGGGCGCTGGCCATCGACGAGGCCAGCTACGGGCCGGACCACCCGGAGGTCGCCACGGACCTTAACAACCTGGCCGGGCTGCTCCGGGCCACGGGCCGCCTGTCCGAGGCCGAGCCCCTGTACCGCCGGGCCCTGGCCATCGACGAGGCCAGCTACGGGCCGGACCACCCCAACGTCGCCATCCGCCTCAACAACCTGGCCGGGCTGCTCCGGGCCACGGGCCGCCTGTCCGAGGCCGAGCCCCTGTACCGCCGGGCCCTGGCCATTTTGGAGACAAGCCTGGGGCCCGAGCATCCGAAGGTAGCATCCGCCCTCAACAACCTGGCCGAGCTGCTCCGGGCTACCAACCGCCTGGCCGAGGCCGAGCCCCTGTACCGCCGGGCCCTGGCCATCGATGAGCTGAGCTTCGGGCCGGACCACCCTAACGTGGCCCGGGACCTCAACAACCTGGCCGTGCGTCTGAAGGCCACGGGCCGCCATGCCGAGGCCGAGCCCCTGTACCGGCGGGCGGTACAGATTCTGTTCCTTTTTACCCGCCGCACCGGCCATGAACATCCCCACCTGCAGACAGTGGTAAACAACTATGCCGGGCTGCTGCAGGAAATGGGCCTGAGCAAAGACGAGGTGGTGGAGCGGCTGCAGTCGCTGGTGCAGGAGGTGTTGGGAGAGGGGTAGGGGGAATGGGCAGACACCAGGTCTGACCCCCGCGGGGTTGGGCAGACACAAGGTCTGCCCCTACGGCCGTCCGGGATGGTGCTGCCACAGGGAACTGAGTAGTAGTTACTATGTCATTTTAAGTAAGGCTCGCAGTTGATAATTAATCCTGCAAACCTTATTTTAGGAACGATAACGGTGCTGGCCAGCAGGAATCGGGTGAAGATACTGGCCTAAGGGCGGAGGCATTGAACAGCCAAGCATAGTTCAGAAAAACAACCGAAGGAGAGATGACCATGACGAAACCTCAGGAAGAATTCGGCGGCAAGGGTGGTTCCGGTGATGTGCGGGCAGAGGAAAACATTTTTATGTGTCCGGAGTGCAATGCTGAGCATGCCTTCCCCGGCCAAAAACCGGGGGAACCGCTGATGTGCCCCAAGTGTGCCATTCCCATGAAAGCCAAGTATGTAAAGTAAGAGAGGAATTGGTCATTTAAGGATTTTTCTCAGCCAAGGGAGGGGGAGGACAGCCTGGCAAACAGGGGTTGCCTTCCCCTTTTTTATGGATCCAAGAGGGATTATGACACTGCAGGAATATTTTACCCAGGTTCAAGGGCATGGCATTCTGGCCACCGCCAATGCCCAGGGGCAGATCAATATGGCTATGTTCGCCCGGCCCCATGTTATGGATGACGGCCTGGTGGCCTTCATCATGCCCCATCGTTTAACCCATGCCAATCTGCAGGAAAACCCCAACGCCGCCTATCTTTTTTGGGAAGCCGGCGCCGGCTACCGAGGGAAGCGGCTGTATCTGAGCAAAGTCCGGGAGGAGCAGGACACCGAGTTGCTCCGGAGCCTGCGCCGGCGGGTGTATTCCCCGGAAAAGGAGCAGGCGACGGGCCCCAAGTTTCTGGTGTTCTTCCGGGTGGAGAAAGAGCTGCCCCTCATCGGGCCGGCCTAGAGGGGCCAGGGGTCAGGGGCCAGGGGCCAGGGAGTTGGAATACACCTTAGATCCTTCCCCTTCGCTGCCCTTCGGGACCGGGCTAATCTTGGTCGGCACCCGGATCACGGTTAGAGAGCCATAACCTACAACATATTATTTCTTTTGAGGAAGACAATATGTCCGAGACCATTCAATGGCGGCACGACCTGGCCGCCGCCATGGCTGAAGCCAAGGCGGCCAAGAAGCCGATAGTGCTGGAATTTTATCTGGAGGGCTGCCCCCACTGCGCCCATCTGGCCCGGGATACCCATAGCAATGAACATTTGGCCCATTATCTGAATGAAAATTTCATCCCGGTGCGGTTGGAAGCGCGAGGCTACACAGATCTGGCCCAGAAATATGGGGTGCGGGCCGTGCCGGCGGGGATCTTCCTGTCGCCCCAGGAGCAGGAGTTGGGCCGGTTTGACGGGTTTTTAACGGTGGAGCAGTACCTGCAGGAATTGCAGAAGATTGTCGGCAGGTAAGGTTAAAGGATAAATCTGCCGGATTGGGGCAGCCGCGGAGCGGGGAGATTCAGGTTACCGGCTGTGGCCGACCGGGGCGGGCACGGAGGCCCGCCCCACTGCAGGAATTCTCTGTCTCCTTCCCCCTGGGCCCTAACCCCTATTCCCTCATCCCTGTTCCCTTTTCCCTTACTCATCCCCCGGCGGCGGCTCCCTCTTTCAGGGCGCAGCATTTTTTGTATTTTTTACCGCTGCCGCAGGGGCAAGGTTCGTTGCGTCCCACCTTTTTATTGGTTTTTCTGACGGGTTGGGGTTCATCGGCGCTGCCGTGGCTGAAGCTCAGGGGGGCCTGGCGCCGGGGCAGGAAGGGGATGGGCTCCTGCCTTTGCACCCGGATGAGGAAGAGGGTGCGGACGGTGTCCTCCTGGATGCGCTGGATCATGTTTTCGAACATCTCAAAGCCTTCTTTTTGGTAGGCCCGGAGGGGATCGACCTGGGCATAGCCCCGCAGGCCGATGCCGTCTCGCAGGTGATCCATGGCCAGGAGGTGGTCCTTCCAGTGGGAGTCCACCATCTGCAGCATGATCTGTTGCTGCAGGGTGGGGAAGACGTCTTCGCCGATGGCCTGCCGCTGCTGCTCATAGGCTGCCAGGACCTGTTGGGTAACCGTCTCCCGCACCTGTTCGGCCGTCAGGGTGTCGGGGTCCAGGCGGCTCAGGTCCGGGAGGAGGCCCAGGCGCTGGCGGAAGGCCTCGGCCATGCCGGTCAGGTCCCACTCCTCGGGGAGCATTTTGTCATCCAGGTATTGATCCAACAGATCGTGGGTGAGGTCCTGGAGGATGTTTTGGATCTCCTCGGTCAGGTCCGCGCCTCCTAAGATTTCCCGGCGTTGGGTGTAGATCACCTCCCGCTGTTTATTCATGACGTTGTCATATTCCAGGAGGTGTTTGCGGATATCGAAGTTGTGGGCCTCCACCCGCTTCTGGGCCCGTTCGATGGCGTTGCTGACCATGCGGTGTTCGATGGGTTGGCCGTCTTCCATGCCCAGCCGGCCCATGAGGTCTTTGATGCGGTCGGAGCCGAAGATGCGCAGCAGGTCGTCCTCCAGGGAGAGATAGAAGCGGGAGGAGCCGGGATCGCCCTGGCGGCCGGAGCGGCCCCGCAGCTGGTTGTCGATGCGGCGGCTCTCATGGCGTTCGGTGCCGATGATGTGCAGGCCGCCGGTGGCCACCACGCCGGGGCCCAGGACGATGTCGGTCCCCCGGCCGGCCATGTTGGTGGCGATGGTGACGGTGCCCAGCTGTCCGGCCTGGGCGACGATCTGGGCCTCTTTTTCATGCTGCTTGGCGTTGAGGACTTCGTGCTTGATGCCCTGCAGCTTCAACATGCGGCTGAGGCGTTCGGATTTCTCGATGGAGGTGGTGCCCACCAACACCGGTTGGCCCCGGCCGTGGCATTCCTTGATCTCCTCCACCACCGCCTGAAATTTCTCGGCCTCGGTCTTATAGATGACATCGGGATGGTCCACCCGGATCATTTTTTTATGGGTGGGGATGACCACCACATCCAGGTTGTAGATCTTCTTAAACTCCTCGGCCTCGGTGTCGGCGGTGCCGGTCATGCCGGCCAGTTTCTCGTACATGCGGAAGTAATTCTGGAAGGTGATGGAGGCCAGGGTCTGGTTTTCGCTTTGGATGCGCACCCCCTCTTTGGCCTCCAGGGCCTGATGGAGGCCGTCGGAGTAGCGCCGGCCCGGCATGAGGCGGCCGGTGAATTCATCGACGATGATGACCTGGCCGTCCTTGACAATGTAGTCCACATCCCGGCGGAAGAGGGCATGGGCCTTGAGGGATTGGTTCAGATGGTGCAGGATCTCGATGTTGCGGGGATCGTAGAGGTTGTCTACATTCATGAGGCGCTCGGCCTGGGCCACCCCGGCTTCGGTGAGGATGGCGGAGCGGGCCTTTTCGTCCACGGTGAAATCCCGGTCCCGTTTCAGCATGGTGGCGACCCGGTTGACGCGATAATAAAGCTCAGTGGACTCTTCGGCCGGCCCCGAGATGATCAGGGGGGTCCGGGCTTCGTCGATGAGGATGGAGTCCACTTCGTCGACGATGGCGTAATGAAATTCCCGTTGGACGTAGTCGCTGAGGGAGAATTTCATGTTGTCCCGGAGATAGTCGAAGCCGAATTCATTGTTGGTGCCATAGGTGACGTCGGCGTTGTAGGCCTGGCGGCGCTCCTCGTCGTCCAGGCCGTGGACGATGGTGCCGACGCTGAGGCCCAGGAACTTGTAGACCTGCCCCATCCACTCGCTGTCCCGGCGGGCCAGGTAATCGTTGACCGTGACCACGTGGACGCCCCGGCCGGTGAGGGCATTGAGATAGACGGGCAGCACCGCCACCAAAGTTTTGCCCTCGCCGGTCTTCATTTCGGCGATCTTGCCGTGGTGCAGCACGATGCCGCCGATGAGCTGGACGTCAAAGGGGCGCATGCGCAGGACCCGGAGGGAGGCCTCCCGGGCCACGGCGAAGGCCTCGGGCAGCAGGTCGTCCAACGCCTCGCCCCGTTCCAGGCGTTCTTTGAATTCCCCGGTCTTGGCCTGGAGCCGGGCATCGGAGAGGCGGCGCAACTCCGGCTCCAGACCGGTGATCTGGTCCACCAACGGCGCCATGGCCCGCAGCTCCCGTTCATTCTTGCTCCCGAAAATCTTTTTTAAGATATATCCCAGCATACTCATCCTTATCCGAGGGCCACTCTCCACTCAGACCCCCAGAGTTGCGTTCCTGTGAGAAAATAACCATGCCGTTTGGAAAGAAAAGGCGAGGGAGGCGTAATAATAACTACTTGTTGCCTCGAAGCTTCGGCCCCCGTTTGACCGGCATCCAGGGGGCGAGCTGGGACAGACCGTCACAGCCGGCCTCCCAGCCTGGCAAAAACCCATATTTGCTCAATAAAGTGTAGTCCTGCCAGGATAGGTTGTCAAGGTGGCGCCGCCCTGCAGCCCGGAGGCAGTGTAGGGGAAGTGATCAAAACTTCAAGAGCATGGCAATCTCATCGCATTCGGGGAACTTGGGACAGCGGACGCAGTCGGCCCAGACGATGTGGGGGAGAATGTTCTTGTCCACTACTTGGAAACCGAAGCGGGCGAAGAAATCGGGGCGGTAGGTGAGGACAAAGACTTCGGACAGCCCCAGGGTGATGGCTTCGGAGAGGCAGGTTTCCACCAACCGGCTGCCGATGCCCTTCCCCTGGGATGGCTCCAGGACGGCTACGGACCGCAGTTCCCCCAGGGAGTCCCAGCAGACATGCAGGGCACAGACGCCGATAATGGGACCGTCAGGGTCATCCTGATAGACAAAATAGTCTCGGACCAGGCTGTAGAGTTCAGCCAGGGTGCGGGGCAACAGGACGCCTTTGGCAGCAAAGGTACGTAATATCTGCCGGATTTCCTGGACATCGCTGATGCGGGCTTTGCGGATGAGTCCCATACTAGTGCCCAAGCCTGGCGGGTCAGTCTGCCGGCAGGCCGAAATAAAAGATTATTATGATAAAATACCCCAGCTCGGTGAAAAAGGAAACCGTTTTCTCCTCCCAGCCGGCGGCCGTCGCCCCCCTCCGGGTCACTTTGCTCTTCCTATTTTGCCATGGAGAGATTAAGGTATAGATAGAATCAAGAGAAGGAGCAGGACATGATCATTCATCGCGATTGTTTTGTGAAACTGGCCTATCGGCTGCAACTGGCCTCCGGGGCGTATGTCCGGGGCTCGGCGGCCCAACCGGATATCTTGACGTACGTGGCGGGATATAAAGAGCTGCTGCCGGCCTTGGAAAATCAGCTGTTGGGCCTGAAACCGGGGGATAGCGCGGAGTTTGTCATTCCGGCGGCCCAGGCTTTTGGGGAGCGGCAACCGGAACTGCAGCAGGAATTTTCCCGGCGGCGGTTCCCGCCGGATGCCGACCTGCGGCCGGGCATGGCGGTAATACCCTCACCCTGTGCCATCGAGATTGCCTATCCTTACACTGTGGTGGAGGTCAGGGACGACGTCGTGGTACTGGACCAGAACCACCCGTTGGCGGGAGAGGATCTGTACTATCAGGTGGAAATCCTGGAGGTGCGGGCGGCTACCCCCGAGGAATTGGCGCCGCTGCAGAGCTGCGACTCCTGCGGCGGCGAGATGGAGAGCTGTCAGACCTGAGGTCGAAAAAACGCTGGCTACCGGGGGGGCAGCCAGCGTTGGACTTAGAAAAGGGTGAACTAGACTTCGGTTACGGTGATGGCACCGGAAGGGCAGACTTCCACACAGCTTTCACAACCGAGGCATTCCTCCAGATTCACCACTACGGCTTTGCCATCCTGCATTTCCAAAACGCCAGCGGGACAGACATTGACGCATTCTTCGTCGCCAGTGCATTTTTCTTCGTCAATCTCGACATTCCAACCCATGAGAGCTCTATCCTCCTTACTCGTATATAGCCGGAAAATGGCCGCAGCTTGTTCTTTTCATAACTTATCCGCGGTGCAGAAATATGTCAAGAATTTTTCCGAAGCGGATTTTTCTATTATATTTCGTATGATAACAGATGGCAAACCTTTTGTTGGGGCCGGGTGGGTATCTAGCGGGGTTAAAAAATATTTTTTTCACATAAAAGCCTTCCCAGGGAATTTTTGAATGTGATATCCTGAGGGGCAAGGACAAGACCGTTCAATTGGAAGGAGGTTTTATGGACGTCAAGACCATTCTCTGGCCCACCGATCTCTCCCGGAACTCGCTCCAAGCGGCCCGGCAGGTGGTGTCACTGGCCGACAAGTATCAGGCCAGGGTGGTGCTGTTGTATGTGGGGACGGATCTCACGGCCATGTATGAGGGGTATGGGCATCCCAAGGAGGAGCACCTGCGGCATTTTCAGGAATGGGAGCTGCAGAAGGCCAAGGAGAAGCTGGAGGGAATTTGCGCCAAGGATCTTAAAGCCTGCCCGTTGTTGAACATCAAGTTGGTGCAGGGTGATCCCGCCCAGGAGATCCTCAAGGCGGTGACGGCGGAAAAGGCGGACATGGTGGTTCTTACTTCCCATGGCAAAGGGCAGGAGGCCCTGGACCAGAAGAGTCCGGAATTCGGTTCCGTGGCCCGCAAGGTTGTGGCTCAGTCACCGGTGCCGGTTGTGGTGGTCAACCCGCTGACCGCCTCCTAGTCCGGGTGGTAGGCCGGGCTGGCGGTCCCCCGCCCCGGACTGGACAGACAGAGGAGAAGATGAATACGCTCTTCGGCTTCAGTCTCCGCTTTCTGGTGAGCTTCATTGCCGCTAAACTGCTGCTCCGGAGTTTGGAGCTGGATCGCCTGGGCTGGCTGCTGGGTTTGAGCCTACTCTTTACCGCCAACCTTTATTGGTTTGATTTTACCAAGTACAGCGACAAGGTTTACGGCAGTTGGTGGAGGAAGCCATCACAAGGGGACAAGGGTGTATTGCCGCGGCCGCAGCCGCCGGACCGCCCCGAGGGTTCTTAAGCCTGTAAATTTTGGAAGATCGTTCTGTTTCCGGGACTCGGGCCGAGAGCTTCCGGGCCCCGTGGGCCAGTCGGCCGGGGCGGCTGAAACTCTGAGCTTTTTATTATTTATATTAACGGGTTATCCTCTCCAAGGGGGGGCGCATTTTTCCCTTGAAAGGTTATTGAGAATGTTGTATCTTTCACAATCAGTTTGCCGGAAAAGATTAATCTAAGCCATGGCACTCAACGACCTGCTCGTCCAAAAAAAGGCTGATATCCTGGAGCGGTGGCGCGATCTGGTTTTTACCAGCTACACCCCCGAGACCGTGCGGTTTCTCCGTTCCCAAAAAGATCGTTTTGCCAATCCCATAGCCTATCAGTTGAACCGGGGTCTGACCGGCATTCTGGACGTGTTTCTGGAAGAGGCCGACAGCGACCGGATCATGGCCCATCTCGACGAGGTCATCAAGCTCAAGGCCATCCAGGAGGCGCAGCCCTCCCGGGCCATGGCCTTCCTATTCCTGCTCAAATCCGTCATCCGTACCGAATTGGGCTCCCAGATTGACGATCCGGCTTACGCCGGCGAGCTGGCCGAACTGGACTCCCGCCTGGACGGCCTGGCCCTCCTGGGATTCGACGTCTATATGCAACGGCGGGAGCGGCTCCACGAGGTGCGGGTGGGTGAGATCAAGCGGAAGGTGGGGGCTCTGTTGCGCCGCCTGGGAATGGGGGACGAGTTTTTTGAGGAAAAGTCTGGTGAGGAATGAAACTCAACGTGTTTTGGTTAATTCAAAGATGAGGTGACTGTAGATGGATTTTTTTAAACGGCATTTTTTGGTGCCCCTGATTGCGGTGGCTGGGCTGATCGCCATTGCTTACCTTGGGGTTGCCGCCAATTTACAGTTTGTTTTCGGGGTGGTCATTCCCTACCTGGCGGTACTCATCTTTTTTGAAGGCCTGATTTTTCGGGCCATCAGCTGGGCCCGATCGCCGGTGCCCTTCAAAATCCCGAGCACCTGTGCCCAGGTGAAGTCCCTGCCGTGGATCAAGCGCGGTCTGGGGGACAAACTGGACAACCCCGAGAGCAGATGGTGGGCTGTAGGGCGTATGGTCTTAGAAATCTTCGCCTTCCGCAGCCTGTTCCGCAATACCCGGACGACACTGCTGCGGGACCAGGAGAAACCGGAAGACTCCCGGTTGGTCCACTGGTCCTACAAGTGGCTGTGGCTGGGGGCGTTGGCCTTCCACTATGCCTTTCTCATCGTCATCCTGCGGCATATCCGGTTTTTCACCCAACCGGTGCCCCATTGGGTGACCGCCTTAGCGGAAGTAGACGGTTTTGTGCAGTTCTACATTCCCACCGTCTATCTGACTGGGGTACTGATGGTGGTGGCCTTGCTCTACCTCCTGGCCCGGCGGATTTATACTCCCAACCTGCGCTATATTTCGTTGGCTGCCGATTATTTCCCCCTGCTGCTCATCATCAGCATCGGCCTCACCGGCATCTTGATGCGTTATTTTTATAAGGTTGATATTGCCGCGGTCAAACAGTTGGCCATCGGCTTGGCGACGCTGAAACCGGTGGTGCCGGCCGGCATCGGTGCCATTTTCTATGTCCATCTCTTCCTGGTCTGCGTCCTGTTTGCCTATTTCCCCTTCAGCAAACTGATGCATGCCCCGGGGGTCTTTTTTAGTCCCACCCGCAATCTGCCCGGCGACAACCGTTGGAACCTGCATGTCAATCCCTGGAACTATCCGGTGAAGTTCCATGATTATATGCATCAGGAAGACGAGTATCGGGAAGCGATGATTGAGGCCGGGATCCCAGTGGAAAAGGAGAAGTAATGTGGCTAAGCTCCCTACACCTGCTGAATTAATCCAGATCAATTACCAGATGCCGTCCAAAGGCTGGATGGATCTGAAGGCGGAGTTGCGGCCAGGCTATTATGTCAATGCGGCTGCGCCCAAATGGATGGAAATGATCAACTACCCCTTCCCCCGCTCCTGGAACGTGGCCGATGAGGATTGGCAACTGCCCGACGACTGGAAGGAACGGGTCCTGCAAGGGATGGAAGACCGCCTGCAGCGCTTCCGCTCCCTGAAGCTGTTCTTTGATATCTGCGTCCGCTGCGGCGCCTGCGCCGACAAGTGCCATTTCTTCCTGGGCACCGGCGATCCCAAGAATATGCCGGTATTGCGGGCCGAATTATTGCGGTCGGTTTATCGTCGCTACTTCAAAACGGCCGGCAAGCTGCTGGGAGAGTTGGCCGGCGCCCGGGACCTGACCGAAGATGTCATTAAAGAGTGGTTCTATTACCTCTATCAGTGCACCATCTGTCGGCGCTGTTCGGTCTTCTGCCCCTATGGCATTGACATGGCCGAGATGACCATCCTGGGCCGGGAACTGCTGGCCTCGGTGGGCATCAACATCGACTGGGCTCTGGCCTCGGTGGCCCAATGCTACGATAAAGGCAGCCACATCGGCGCCACGCCCCAGGCCTTTAAGGACATGGTGGACTTCCTGGCCGAAGAGAACGAACGCATCACCGGCATCACCACCCCCTGTCCGGTGAACAAGAAGGGTGCCGAGATCCTCTTCGTGGTGCCCTCCGGCGACTATTTCGCCGACCCCGGTTCCTACACCTTCATGGGCTATCTCCTCCTCTTTAAATACCTGGACCTGGATTTCACCATGAGCACCTACGCGGCGGAGGGCGGCAACTTCGGCTGGTTCGTCTCCCACGAGATGGGCAAGCGCCTCAACGCCAAGATCTATGAAGAGGCCAAGCGCTTGAAGGTCAAATGGATCCTGGGCGGCGAGTGCGGCCATATGTGGCGGGTCTGCAACCAGTACATGCCCACCTGGTGGGGACCCATTGACTTCCTGGAGGAGCCGGTTTCTCCCATCACCGGCACCAAGTTTGAGAACGCCACGGTTCACAAAATGGTGCACATCAGTGAGTTCACCGCCGACCTCTTCAAACACGGCAAGCTCAAGGTTGACCCCCAACGCAATGCCCATATCAAACTGACCTTCCACGACTCCTGCAATACTTCCCGGGGTATGGGCATCTTTGAGGAACCCCGTTATATCATCAACCAGGTCCTGCCCGAGGGCCATTTCTTTGAGATGCCGCCCAATACCATCCGGGAGAAGACCTTCTGCTGCGGCAGCAGTTCCGGCATCAATGCCAATGAGAACATGGATATCCGGATGCTGGGCGGGCTGCCCCGGGCCAATGCCGTGAAATACGTCCACGAAAAATACGGCGTGAACCACCTCGGCTGCATCTGTGCCCTGGACCGGGCCACCCTGCCCACCCTGATGCAGTATTGGGTCCCCGAAATGGAAATCACCGGCATCACCGAACTGGTGGCCAACGCCCTGGTCTTCGACGATGAGATCGAACGCACCACTGACCTGCGGGATCGCCCCCTGGCAGGGTTCGAAGAGGCTGCCGAAGAGGAGGGAGCGGAATAAATGGAGCACAACGGCAACTACAAGAATGAATTCGGCTGGTTTGCAGACAAGCCCCAGGTTCCCAAAAAACTCTACAATGCCAAGGTGATTATCGGCGGTCTGCTCATCTTTGTGGTGCTGGTCACCGCCCCCTTGTGGAAAAACCTGGGCAAAGTGGTGCCGGCCCCCGATCCCAAACTCAATACCCAGGCCATCCTGGCCCTGCCGGAAAAAGACCGCACCTGCGTGGAAGATACGGCCTTCATGAAGGCCAATCACATGCGGCTGTTGGTGGATTGGCGGGACGAAGTCGTGCGCAATGCCAATCGGGATTATATCAACAGCAAGGGCAAGCGGTATCTGGCCAGTTTGTCCAACAATTGTATGGAATGTCACTCCAACAAGAGTCAGTTCTGCGACCAGTGCCATAATTATGTCGCCGTGGCACCCAATTGTTGGGGCTGTCATTGGGAAAAAGAAAAGAAGCAAGTGGCGCAGACGGAGGCGAAGTAATGAGCATCAAGAGACGAGAATTCCTACGCTTGGCTGGTCTCTCCACCCTCTTCGGCCTGGGAGGTAAAGCGGCCTTTGAACTGATCGCCCCGGGCCAGTTGGACGCCCAATCCTATGCCCCTGAGGCCCACGCTGCCAAGGCCAAACGCTGGGCCATGGTCGTGGACATGCGGAAACTGGATGACAAGACTGCGGCCAAATGCATTCAGGCCTGCCATCTGACCCATAATGTGCCGGATATCGCCAATCCCGTGGACCCGGCCAAGGCCTTTCCGCCCGAGGACCAGGTCCGGTTCCGCATCAAGTGGCTGTGGACCGAGGATTACCACAACGCCTTCCCCGGGGAAGAGCACGAAAATCTCCAGGAAAAACTGCACCATATGAAGTTCCTGGTGCTGTGCAACCACTGCGACAATCCTCCCTGCGTGCGGGTCTGTCCCACCAAGGCCACCTTCCGGCGGCCCGACGGCATGGTCATGATGGACATGCACCGCTGCATCGGCTGCCGCTATTGCATGGCCGCCTGCCCCTTCGGCGCCCGCAGCTTCAACTGGAAGGATCCCCGGCCTTTTATCAAAGAGGTGAACTTGAACTATCCCACCCGGGAAATCGGGGTGGTGGAGAAGTGCACCTTCTGTGATGAGCGGGTCTCCAAGGGCCAGCTGCCGGCCTGTGTGGAGGCGTCCAACGGCGCCCTAACCTTCGGTGATCTGGGAGACCCCAAATCCAAGGTGCGGGAATTGCTGCGGGCCAACTTTACCATCCGCCGCAAGGCGCATCTGGGCACACTCCCCCAAGTTTATTACATCGTGTGAGGTCTCTATGCTGGAACAAGCCTTTACTGGATCGAAGAAATATTTTGGCCTGCTGGCAGGTCTGGGCTTCCTCATCGGCCTGGGGGCGTTGGGCTACTACCAACAGCTCACCACCGGTTTGGGCATCACCGGCATGGGCCGGGACGTGTCCTGGGGCTTTTATATCGCCCAGTTCACCTATCTGGTCGGTGTGGCCGCCTCGGGCGTCATGGTGGTCTTGCCTTATTATCTCCATGATTATAAGGCCTTCGGCCGTATCACCATCCTGGGCGAATTCCTGGCGGTGGCCGCCGTCTCCATGTGTCTCCTTTTCATTGTCGCCGATCTGGGGCGCCCTGACCGGCTTTTCAATATCATCAAATACCCCACCCCCGGCTCCGTCCTCTTCTGGGACATGGTGGTCCTCAACGGCTACCTGCTGTTGAACATCGTCATCGGCTGGAACGTCCTGGAAGCCGAGCGCAACGACACCAAGTATAAGAAGTGGGTGAAATTTTTAATCTATGTCTCCATACCCTGGGCCATCTCCATCCATACGGTGACGGCCTTCCTGTATGCCGGTCTGCCGGGGCGGGGTTTCTGGCTGACCGCGGTCATGGCTCCCCGCTTTCTGTCCTCGGCCTTTGCCGCCGGTCCGGCCCTGCTGATCCTCCTCTGCCTCATCGTCCGGAACAACACCAAGTTCGACCCCGGGCGGGAGCAGATCCAGACCTTGGCCAAGATCGTCACCTATGCCATCATCGTGAACATCTTCCTGTTCTTCTGCGAAATCTTCACGGTGTTTTACAGCCAGATCCCCGACCACATGATCCACTTCAAGTATCTCTTTATGGGTGTGGAGGGTAAGGGGCAACTGGTGCCCTTCATGTGGTTCTCCCTCATCGGCATGATCGTGGCGGCCATCGCCATGGTCAATCCCAATATCCGCCGGAATGAAAACACCCTGGCCTGGGCCTGCGGTCTGATCATCATCACCACCTATATTGATAAAGGCCTGGGGTTGATCTCCGCCGGTTTCATCCCCAACCCCCTGGAACACATCACGGAATACTGGCCCACAGGGCTGGAAGCCATGATCACCCTGGGCATCTGGGCCACCGGCTTCCTCATCCTCACGGTGCTCTTCAAGATCGCCGTCTCCATCAAAGAAGAGGTGCGGGCGTAATCTACCTTATCTCAGATCTGGTCAGACAAAACGGGCGGGGTTCTCCCCGCCCGTGGTTTTTGGCAGACTTGGCGGCCGGGCTGCGGCCGGATTAACTTATCGCCGTGCTCCCCCTAGGCCTTCAGCCGGGAGATCATCAGCTCCAGGTCCTCCAGGAGAGACTGCAGGTCTTCCTCGTGCTCCACTTCCTGTTCCAGGATGGTGGTGACCATGTTGAAGGTGACGATATCGGTGTCCCGGGTCTTTTTCATGAGCTGATCATAGTAGGAAATGGCGCACTGTTCGCCGTGGATGTTCTGCTCCAGGATCTTTTTGACATAGTCGTCATCGGGGGGCAGATAGCCACAGCCGGACCATTCGTACCATTTTTTAGGCTCGGTGATGGGTTTGCCGCCCAACTGGATGATGCGGTTGGCCACCATGTCGGCGTGCATGAGTTCTTCGGTGGCATGCTGCAGGAGCTCGGCGGCCACGGCGTCTTTCATGGGGCCGCGCACTACTTTGGCGCCCAGCCAATATTGATAATAGGCAAACCACTCATCGGCAAAGGCCTTATTGAGCAGATCCAGCAACTCTTTGACGTCCATTCCAACGATTGCAGTTCCTCTAGTTCCCATAGATCACATTCCTTTCTTCGGCAAGGGTCAGGGTGGAAGACCTCCCTTTCAGCCCGTCGGCGGCTGCCGTGCCGGGTTGAAAGCACATTGGTTCATCATGCTAACAATAATACCCGCAGCCGTAAAAGTAAAGGGTGGTCAAAAGGAGAAGCTCGCCCTGCAGAAATTAAACCAGCCGGCCTCGGGGGGCTGTTACGGTGCCTCTATTTCCCGCTGCAGTTCTTCGTACAGATCCACATCACCCTGTCGGTCCTTTTGCTGGTCCTCATAGGGGACCGCCAAGCGGCGATAGAATTCGTCGGCGATGTTTTTAAAGATGCCGGAGAGCAGGGCGATGAGCCAGTAGCGCAGGCGGCCGCAGCGCTGCCGTACCACCTGGAGGGCCAACCGGGTGCAGGTATAATTCAGCAAACCGGCAAAGGCGGCCTCCTGTTCCAGGGTGCGGGCCTCCTGCACAATCCGGTCGGCCAGGGCATCGATGAGGGGATCCAGGGCTTGCCGGTGCTGGGGTTGGATGTAGGGCATACTGTTCCCCCTGTCATGGCTATTATGGCCTTTTGGCCGGCCTTCAAGGCTAGGAGTTTTCCTTCGCCCGCAGGAACTCGCCCATTTCCCGGTCCACATGCTGCACATGGTGATCGTACCAGCGCAAGAAGACTTCGATCCACTCCTGGGGGCTGAAGTCAGCGGCCAGGCGGGTCTTCTCCTGCAGATGGGCGGTAATCTCCAAGAGTTTTGCATGTTCCTGCTGATGTTCCACCTTTTTGGGGTATTGGTGGATATCCATGTAAGACTCTTCCGTGGCGAAATGAGCCCGGGCAAACTCCCGCAGGTTGGCCAGATCCTTCAACACCCTCTGCCGCAAATCCGCCGTCGATAACCTTCCGACATTGTGGGTGTAAAAATCCAAGGCCTTATTGAGCAGGAGCAGAAAGGTTTGGTGTTGGCGGTCGATTTCCGGGATGCCGAGACGGTACTTCTCGTCCCACACAAAGGGCATAGGTCACCTCCCACACCGTTGGCCGGATAACTGCCGAGTGACCGTAGGATAGCAGACTACGCGGCTTATGGCAAGCGGCTAACAAGATTTCTTGGTTGCCTTTAGAGCCATAGCGGCACAAGGTATTCTCGCCGGCAGGGGCGGCTTGGATCGGGCGCCTTGACTACTTGACAGGTATATGGTCATTATGATATGGCTAGCAATATGAAAACAACCATTGATATTCCTGACCATCTCCTCCAGGAAGCCAAAAAAGTGGCAGCCGCTGAAAATACGACGCTTAAGGATTTAGTCTCCGAGGGCTTACGGCGGATTATCGCGGAACGACAGAAAAAGGAGGTTTTTCGACTCCGCCGGGCATCGTTTCGAGGGGAGGGCCTCCAGCCGCAGGTGTCGGCAGCATCTTGGGAGCAGATCCGTAAACTGGCGTACGAAGGGCATGGGGGATGATTGCGGTTGACACGAATATATTGGTTTATGCCCATCGGGAGGAGTCACCCTGGCATCCCCAAGCCCTCCAGTGTCTCCGAGGTCTGGCGGAAGGGCGCACGGCTTGGGCCATCCCCTGGCCTTGTTTAGTGGAATTTTTAGCGATTGTGACCCATCCGCGCCTCTATCAGCCCCCGACACCATTAGCACTGGCTTTGGATCAGGTTGACGCTTGGCTGGAATCACCCACTTTATTCTTGCTCAACGAAACCGCTGACTTTTGGCTGATGTTTCGCTCCCTGATCCTTTCCGGGAAAATCATCGGACCGATGGTCCATGATGCCCGGGTGGCCGCCCTCTGTCTGGTGCATGAGATCAAGGAACTATGGACTGCTGACCGTGACTTCAGTCGTTTTCCGGAATTGCCCTGCCGCAACCCTCTTTTCGTCTAACCACCCGCCAAGTACATTGCCTTAAAGGATCGATAGCCGTTCATCGTAGATAAATTCCCGGGTATGACGGGCGACGCGCTGAGGGTCTATGTGCAGACGGGCCACACCGGAGGTGATCCCGGCCCGGGCCACGGCCTCGGCCACGGCGGGGGGGACCCGGAAATCCATGGCCGCGGGCAGGATATAGTTGGGCCGCAGGTCTTTGCCCACCAAGTCAGCGATGGCGTGGGCCGCGGCCAGATTCATGGCATCGTTGATGGCGCGGGCTCGGACATCCAGGGCGCCCCGGAAGATGCCGGGAAAGGCCAGGCAGTTATTGACCTGGTTGGGGAAGTCGGACCGACCGGTGGCCACCACCAGGGCCCCGGCGGCCCAGGCGGCATCGGGGTGAATTTCGGGAACGGGGTTGGCCAAGGCAAAGATGATGGGATCCGGGGCCATGGCCCGGATCATGTCCTGGGTCAGGATATCGGGTCCCGACAGGCCGATGAAGATATCGGCACCCCGGAGGGCGTCGGCCAGGGTGCCGGTGACCCCTTCGGGGTTGGTGATCTCCACCAGTTCCTCTTTGATCCGGTTCATGCCTTGGGAGCGGCCCTGGTAGAGGACGCCGGTGGTGTCGCAGACGATGATATTCTGCGCCCCGGCGGTGATCAGGAGCTTGGCCGTGGCGATGGCCGAAGCCCCGGCGCCATTGAAGACGATCTTGACTTCGGCCAACTCCCGGTGCACCAGGCGCAGGGCGTTTGTGACCCCCGCCAGGACCACTACCGCCGTGCCATGCTGATCGTCATGGAAAACGGGGATATCCAGGCTCTCCCGCAGGCGTTGCTCAATGTCGAAGCACCGGGGCGAGGAGATGTCCTCCAGGTTGATGCCGCCGAAGGCGGGAGAGATGTTCTGGACAAAATCCACCACCAGATCCGTCTCCTGGGTGCTGATGCACAGGGGGAAGGCCTCCACGCCGCCGAACGTCTTAAACAGGATGGCCTTGCCTTCCATGACGGGGAGGGCAGCCCGGGGGCCGATATTGCCCAGTCCCAGGACGGCGCTGCCGTCGCTGACGATGGCCACCAGGTTATTCTTGGGGGTGTAGTCATAGGCAGCCATGGCATCCTGGCGGATCTTGTCGCAGACCTGGGCCACCACCCGGGGGGAGTAGACCCGCCGGTAGATGACTTCGTCTTTGATGGGGACCTTGGCATAGACGCCGATGCAGCCCTGGTAGCGGCGGTGCAGCTCCAGGGATTCCTCATCGATGCTCATACTGCCGTAGTCCTGGCCCTCCGACGGCAGCCAGGCCAGCTCTCCCTCATAGATATACCGTTCCAGCCGTTCATAGACCCGGTCCGGCGGCATTTCGTCGGGCCCGATGCCGGCCACGCCGGTCTCCTGGGCCGCCCGGGCCACAGCCCGGGCAATGGTGGGGGAGATATGCCAGTCCATCTGCCGGGGGATGATGTTGGTGGGGGAGAGTTTTTCCGCTGGGATGATACCGGCCAGGGCTCGGGCTGCGGCCAGATACATGGTGATATTGACCCGGGTGGCCCCCACATCCAGACAGCCCCGGAAAAAGCCGGGGGTCACCAGGGACGATCGGATCTGGTTGGTGCTGTCCGGCAGGCCGGTGGCCGCCACCACCGCCCCCGCGGCCAGGGCTTCAGCCTCGCTGATCTCCGGCTCCGGCAGGGCCAGGGCAAAGACGATGGGATCCGGCGCCATGCTGGCAATCATCTCCGGAGTCACCAGGCCAGGGCCGGACAGGCCGATGAAGACATCGGCCCCCTTGATCACGTCGGCCAGGGTGCCCTTGACATCCTGGGGACCCACCAGCCGGGCGATCTCGCTCTTGGCCCAGTTCATGCCCACGGTGCGGTAGACCCGCAGGGCCCCGTGGCGGTCGCAGAGGATGATATTCCGGTTGCCGGCCACGATGAGACCCTTGGCCACCCCCATCCCGGCGGTGCCCACGCCGTTGATGACGATGCGGACGTCCTCAAACTTTTTCCCTACCACTTGCAGGGCATTATAAAGGGCCGCCAGGACAATGATCCCTGAGGCATGGAATTCGTGGTGCAGCACCGACACCCGCACGGCATGACGGATGCAGCTCTCAATGGTAAAACATTTGGGCGCGGCGATGCCTTCCAGACAGATGCCCCCGAAGGAAGGGGCCAAGACCCGCACCGTCTCGACGATCTCATAGGGTTCCTGAGTCTGGACAGCGATGGGGATGGCATCCACATTGGCAAAGGTCTTGAAAATGACGCTCTTGGCCTCCAGCTTGGGAAGCACCGCCTGGGCGCCGATGTTGCCAAACTCAAAGACGGCGCTGCCGTCGGAGATCAAGGCGATGGAATTGCCCCGGCAGGTGAGGCGGAACGATTCCAGGGAGTTGCGGTCAATGGCCTTGCAGATGGCACCTACTCCGGGAGTGTAGATGCGGCTCAGTACCGACGTATCCCGGATGGGCATCTTGCTCTTGACCCCGATGAGACCGCGATGGCGCAGACGGAAGTTCAGGGCGTCGGTTTCATGGTGCATATATTTATCCCAACGGAAGGTGTGAGTTCATAAATTGCCTAGCCGCCGGCCCGCTCCCCTGACCTATTAAAACAGCAGACTTACTTTGTCCTGCACCCGTTGGGCCAGGCGGACGGACATCTGGCGCAGCCCCTGATCCCGGGTGGCTTCGCCGATGCCGTAGTATTTGTCGGCGACGTAGTCATGGCGGACGGTCTCGGTGCTCTGCCAGATCACCTTGCCGCTGTTCATGTTTTTCACATTAATTTCCACGGTGAGGGTGACCCGGCGGATCAGGGAACGGTCGATATCCAGATACGCGGTGGAAGAGTGTTCTAATTTTTTGATGATGCCATGCAATTGGTAATCGGCCCGGGTATCCCCCGGCCGCACCTGGACGGTGCCGCTCTGTTGAAAGGCCTGGATCATGTCGTTGGCAAAGATGGTTTCCAACCCCGGCTCCATGGACCGGTTCTCAAAGGGCAGGATGGCCAGGGTCACCCGGGGTTGATAGGGGTTGGTGGGTTCGGAACCCACCACCCGATAGCCACAGGCCGACATCAGGAGGAGGCTGCTGATGATCAGCCCAAGGGTCAGGTACTGGCCGGCCAGCAGCGTTTGGGGCGCTCTGCCGGTTGATGGCCGTTGACCGGGGATTGTGGACCGGCCACCGGCCACCGGAGGTTTTTCTCGACTGCGGCTTTTCGCCGCGGCAGCTGTCGCCATCTTTTTCGGCCCCTTTGCCTGGCCATCAGACCACAATATTCACCAATTTCTGGCGGGCCACCACCACTTTTTTAATGCCCTGCCCCCGGAGCAGTTCCTGAATGCGGGAGTCGGCCAGGGCCTGGGCTTTGATCTCCTCATCGCTGGCATCGGCCGACACCGTGATTTTGCTCCGGAGTTTGCCGTTGACCTGGATGACGATCAACTTGCTGTCCACCTCCATAGCGGCGGCGTCGGCCTGGGGCCAGGCTTCCAGATAGATGGAAGTCTGATGGCCCAAATGCCGCCAGATCTCTTCGGCCAGATGAGGGACCATGGGACTGAGGAGCAGCGTCAGGGTTTCGATGGCCTCCCGCCAGACCGCCATAGCCGAGCTGTCGGCCAGGGCCGCCTCCCCCTGTTCTTCCCTGGCCTTATAGAGATCGTTGACCAGTTCCATCAGGGCGGCGATGGCGGTGTTAAAATGGAACCGGGCCTCGATATCCGCAGTCACCCGCTGGATGGTCTGGTGCAGCCGCTGCCGCAGGCGCCGGAGGGCTGGGGATAATTCCCGGCCGTCCCCCCGGTAGGGTGGGACCTTAGCCAAGGCCTCTCCCCAGTCTGCCACGAGGCTCCAGACACGGTTGAGGAAGCGAAAACTCCCGGCCACCCCCTGATCGGACCACTCCAGGTCCTTTTCCGGCGGCGCCGCAAAAAGGCAGAAAAGGCGGGTGGTATCGGCCCCGTATTTTTCGATCATTTCATTGGGATCAACCACATTACCCTTGGATTTGGACATTTTGGCGCCGTCCAGGAGCACCATCCCCTGGGTCAGCAGACGGGTGAAAGGTTCATCAAGACTTATATAACCCAGATCCCGGAGGACCTTGGTGAAGAACCGGGCGTAGAGCAGGTGCAGGACCGCGTGTTCAATACCGCCGATGTATTGGTCCACCGGCAGCCAGTAATCTACCCTCTCCCGGTCCAGGATGCCCTGCTGATAATCCGGGCAGGCATAGCGCAGGAAGTACCAGGACGACTCCACGAAAGTATCCATGGTATCCACCTCCCGCCGGGCGGGGCCGCCGCAGCTGGGGCAGGTGGTTTGGACGAACGCCTCCACCTTGGCCAGGGGGGAGCCGCCCGCCCCGGAGATGGCCACATCCAGGGGCAGGATCACGGGCAGATCGGCGACGGGGACCGGCACCATCCCGCATTGATCACAATAGATGATGGGAATGGGGGCCCCCCAGTAGCGCTGGCGGGAGATACCCCAATCCTTGAGGCGAAAATGGACCGTACGGGTGCCCATTCCCTGGGCCTCCAGGGCCGTGGTGATGGCCTCCTTGGCCGCCTCACTGGCCATCCCATTAAATTTCTTGGAATTTACCAGGATGCCCGGTTCCTCGTAGGCGGCGGTCATGGTCTCAGGGGTCAGGGTTCGATCCGGGGGCTGGATGACCACCACAATGGGCAGACCGTATTTCTGGGCAAACTCAAAATCACGCTGGTCATGGGCCGGTACTGCCATAACGGCACCGGTGCCGTACTCCATCAGGACAAAATTGGCCACATAAATGGGCATGCGCCAGCCGGTGACAGGATTGAGACAGTAGCGGCCGGTAAAGACCCCTTCTTTGACCAATTCCTCCACCACCCCTTTGCTGCGATCCCGTTGTTTCCAGGTTTGGACAAAGTCCCGGACCGCGGCTTCCTGAGCCGTGCCCTGGGCCAGCTCCAGGGCCAGGGGGTGTTCCGGAGCCAGACTCATGAAGGTGGCGCCGAACAGGGTGTCAGGGCGGGTGGTGAAGACCACGATCTTATCATCGCGATCCTCCAGGGGAAACAGGATCTGGGTGCCCTCGGAACGGCCGATCCAGTTGCGCTGCATGGTGAGGACCCGTTCCGGCCACCCCGGCAGGCGGTCGCAGAAATCCAGCAATTCTTCCACGTAATCGGTAATCCGGAAGAACCATTGTTCCAACTCCCGAAGGACCACCGGCTGTTTGCAGCGCCAACAGCCGCCGTCTTCCACCTGTTCGTTGGCCAACACCGTCTGGCAATGCTCGCACCAATTCACCGGCGATTTCTTCTTGTAGGCCAGTCCCCGCCGAAACATTTCCAGGAAGACCAACTGTTCCCAGCGGTAGTAGTCGGGATCACAGGTGGCCAACTCCCGCCGCCAGTCATAACTGTAGCCCAAGGATTTGAGCTGGCGCCGCATGTAGGCGATATTCTCATAGGTCCAGGTGGCCGGATGAGTGCCGTGCTCCAGGGCGGCGTTTTCCGCCGGCATGCCGAAGGCATCCCAGCCCATGGGATGGAGGACATTGAACCCCCGCATGCGCTTATAGCGGGCCACCACATCCCCGATGGTGTAGTTGCGCACATGCCCCATATGAATCCGCCCCGAGGGATAGGGGAACATCTCCAGGACATAATATTTGGGCAGGTCGGCATCCTCGCTGACCCGAAAGATGTTCTGCTCCTCCCAGATCTGCTGCCATTTGGCCTCAATGGCGGCCGGGTTGTAACGCGTCTCCATAGCAGCACTTACTCCTCAAAATTTATAACAATTGATTATCTCTTAAATTGCCGCCTAGAGCAAGATGTGTCCAGACAAAAAGAAGGGGGCCGATCCTGCCGGCCCCACTTGCAAATACTTTGGGCAGATATTCAATTGCTCCATGCCCCTGATGTCAACCGCTCACCCGACTGTAAATCCGGGCGTCCACGGCAAAGACGCCCTGTTCATAGACCAGTAAGGGATTGAGTTCGACCTGATCCAGTTGCGGGTTGGCCGTAGTCAGGCGGGCCAGGGCTTTCATGACTTCCACCAAAGCCGCCGTGTCTCTGGCGATCTGACCCCTGGCCCCCGCCAGGATGGGGTAGCCCTTGATGGATCGGATGAGCTGCCAATATTCTTCATCTTTGGCCGGGAGGAGACAGAACTGGACATCCCGATAGATTTCGGTGAAGATGCCGCCCAGGCCGAACATCAGGGTGGGCCCATACTGGGGATCGGTGAAGACGCCCAGGATCACTTCCAAGCCGCCCGGTTTGGCCATGGGAGAGACGGTCACTCCTTCCAACCTGGCGTTGGGGGCGTGCACCAGCACGGTCTTAAAGAGATCTGCGGCCTCTTCCCGGACCTCCTGTTCGGTGGTGAGATGGAGGCGGACGCCCCCCACGTCGGACTTGTGGGGAATGTCCGGGGAGGCGATCTTCAGGGCCACCGGGCCGCCGAACTGAGCGGCCAGGGCCACGGCTTCGTCTACGTTGGTCGCCAGTGGACAGGCGGCTACCGGAATACCGTATTTCGCCAGCAGGGCCGCGGTTTCGCCCGGCGGCAGCAGACTGAGATTGGGCGCCGCCGGGGGCGTCAACGGGGCTGTCTCTTCTCCAACCGGTTCCGCCTCGAAGCGGAAAAATTGATAGAGGGCCTGGAGACCCCGTTCCGGGGTGGGAAACACCGGCACCCCCCGCTGATGCATCAAAGGCACTTCCTGGCGTTCCACTTCCGCTCCTCCCATAAAAATGACCAATTCCGGGGCGCCGGGGGTCACCACCTGGGAGGCATCGGGAATGGGATCACCGAAGATCAGCACGATGTTATCGTATTCATGCCGGGCTGCGGCCATGACCCGGACATAGAGGCCCGGATCGCTCATGACGTCCCCCGTCAAGTCTACGGGATTGCCCACCGCACAATGGGCCGGGACAATCTCCCGCAGTTTGGCTTGGAGCTCCGGAGAGGGCGGCGGCACCTGGAAACCCAGCCTTTCCGCTGCATCAATGGCCAGGATGGCGGCGCCCCCGGAGCTGGTGATATTAAGCAGTCTCTTGCCGGCCGGTTTGGGATAATAGGCCAGGATTTTAGCGAAATCATAGAGTTCGGCCACCGTTTCGGCCCGATGCACTTGATAGCGGCGGAAGATGGCGTCGTAGACCGCATCGCTGCCGGCCAGGGATTTGGTATGGGATTCGGCCGCCAACCGCCCCTGGGCCGTCCGTCCGGCTTTGAGAATGACGATGGGTTTGGTGGCCGCGGCCAGGGCATCCAGGAAATAGACGGGCCGCTTCACCCCTTCCACATAGAGGCCGATGACCTTGGTGTGGGGGTCCTGGTTGAAGTATTCAATGGCATCGGCCTCATCAATATCGGCCCGATTGCCCAAACTGACAAAGACGCTGACCCCCAGGTGATCCTGGGAGGCCCAGTCCATGAGGGCGGCGCCCACCGTGCCGCTTTGGGAGATGAAGGCCATACTGCCCCGGGTGGTCAGCAAAGGCCAGGAGGCGCAGAGTTTGTGGTGAGGGTTGTTCACCCCCTGGCAATTGGGGCCGATAAGCCGCACCTGATAACGCCGGGCCGTTTGGGCTAATTCCTCTTGGAGTTTTTCCCCTTCCGGACCCGCCTCGGCAAAACCACCGGTAATGACGATGGCCGCCTTCACCCCCGCTTGGCCGCACTGCTCGATGGCCCCCACTACCGCTTTGGCCGGGATGACCACCACAGCCAGATCCGGAGGGCTGGGCACCTGGCCGATCTGTTTAAAAGCCGGCAGCCCCAGGACTTCGTCGGCCTTGGGATTAATGGGGTAAATGGGGCCGGGAAAACCGGCGTGGATGAGGTTGTAAAGGATATCGTGCCCAAGCTTGCCGGGCACGGTGGAGGCACCGATGACGGCCACACTCTTGGGGCGAAAAACGGCATCCAATTCCTGGATCAGTTCCATAGTTCCTCCTGACGGCGCGGGGGAATGGCAAGAGAGTCTATCCGACTAATTTCCAATAAATTTTCTGCAGATGTTACCATAGGCGGCTGCCCCTGACAATCATTTTCCCTCCCCGAGCCGGGGACGGATGGCGCTGCTCTCGCCTCGCCGCGCAGTTATCGGTTGCAATGGACGCCGCTTCTGGTACATATCTGCTGATAGGGATGCAGTAGCCTCGGTGGGCAACTCGGATGGGAGGATAATGATGCAAAGGTTTGTCACCCTGATTCTGACCGGTATGGTCGTCTTATGGGCAGGGATGGCTGCGGCCCAGTACATCCCTGACCCGGACGTTCAAGGCAAGATCAACGATGCCCGGCAGCGCCTCACCCTGAGCGGACGGATTGCCTATGCCCAGGAATTGGGAGGCTATTTCCTGCAGTCGGGGAAGGCGGGAAATAAGATCATCCTGAACCAGAACTACGAAGTCTTAAAAGAGTTGGCCCAAAGCCGCCGAGAGGTCAAGGTCCAGGGGCGGGTCAGCCCCGTGGATATCAAAGCCCGGCATATTTTTCTTGAGACCATCGACGGCAGGCCCTATCGCGGCGACAAAGCGCCCCTGGTCAAGCCGCCCACCAAATTGACGCCGTGGTTCTAAGGGCCCAGGCCGGGTGCAGGTTATCGCAGGCAAACATCGGAGGCGCCGGCGTGCCAGGAAAATGGCAGCCGGAAGCCAGAACCCAAATACCCCAGGCACGGCCCGCTTTAGGAGACTATGAATTATGAACCAGGTGCTTCCGTGAAAGTACTCCTTCTCCTCATGCTCTTGGCGGCCGGTGCCATGGCCTCCTGTCAGCCGCTCATCAATGCCCGGTTGGCCCAAAAGATCGGCCTGGTGGAGAGCGCCTTCGTCTCTTTTTTGGTGGGCGCCGTTTTTCTCCTCCTCATGACCCTGCTCTTCGGCCAGGGCTCTTTATGGCGCCTGGGGCAGGCCTCGTGGTGGCAGCTGACGGGTGGCCTCCTTGGCGCCTTCTTTGTCTTTTCCACCATTCTTATCGTGCCGCAGCTGGGCACCGGCCCGGTCATGGCTACCACCATTGCCGCCCAATTGTTGATGGCTTTACTCCTGGATCACTTTCAGGCTTTCGGTTTCCGTCATATACCTTTAGACCTGCCCCGCCTGGCGGGAGTAGTCTTGATGTTGGTCGGAACCTGGCTCATCATCCGCACCTGATCTTCCAGGGAACCTTGATGAATTGGCAGGAGTTACTGCGGAAAAAAGACACTTTTGCCGCCCTTCCCGACGAACCGGGACAGCGGCTATGTCGCTGTCTGAACCGCTTCGACCTCATTGTCCTGGGCGTGGCGCAGATTATCGGGGCCGGCATCTTTGTCATCATCGGGGTGGGGGTGCAGATCGCCGGTCCGGGGATCATTCTATCTTTCCTGCTCTCAGGTCTGGTGGCCATGCTGGCGGCCCTCTGCTATGCCGAAATGGCTGCCATGCACCCGGTGGCGGGGGGCGCCTACTCCTATGCCTACGCCATCTTTGGGGAGGTGTTTGCCTGGATCATCGGTTGGGACCTCATCCTGGAATATGGCATGGGGGCAGCCACCGCCGCGGTGGGCTGGTCTTTTTATTCCCAAGAACTCTTGCGGGGTCTGGGGTTGACCCTGCCAGCCTGGGCCAGCGGTGCCACCTCGGTGGCGGGCCAGCGTTTGGTCAATCTACCCGCCGCCCTCATCGTCCTGCTCCTGTCAGTGATCTTAGTGCTGCGGACCAAGACCAATGCCCTGGTGGCCCGTCTCCTGGTTTTCCTAAAAGTGGCCATTCTCCTGCTGGTGAGCCTGGTGGGAATGCTCTATGTTCGGCCGGAAAACTGGCTACCCCTGGCACCCCATGGGGTGCCCAGTCTGATCCAGGGAGCCTCCCTGGTCTTCTTTGCTTATCTGGGTTTTGATGTGGTGGCGGTCACGGCCGAAGAAGCGGAACACCCGCAACGGGACGTACCCTGGGGGATTATCGGCTCTCTCCTGATCTGCACTTTCCTTTATTTGACTGCCACCCTAGTGTTGGTGGGTATGGCGCCGTATCAAAGGATCTCAACGGCTGCGCCCTTTGCCATGATCTTCCAAGAGGTGGGGTTGCCCTGGATGGCTGGGCTGGTGGGAGCAGGGGCCCTGGGAGGTATAACCAGTGTCCTGTTTACCCTGCTGTTGGCCCAGCCCCGTATCCTCTTCGCCATGGGACGGGACGGTTTCCTGCCTCCCTGGACGGCCCGTCTCCACCCCCGGTTTCACACCCCTCATCTTACCACCCTGGCCTGCGGCGGTCTGGTGGCGGCCTTTGCGGCCCTGACCCCTATCGAAAAACTGGCCTTCCTCTGCAACATCGGCACCCTCTTTGCTTTCTTCGTGGTCTGCCTGGGGGTTTTCATCCTGCGCTGGACCAGACCCGAGGCCCCTCGGCCCTTCCGGATCCCCGCCGGCAAGGCGGTTTCCCTCCTGGGGGCACTGTCCTCGTTAACCCTCATGTTTTCCATGCCCTGGGATTCCTGGATCCGCTTAGCCGTCTGGCTGATCCTGGGACTGCTCATCTATTTCGGCTACGGTCGGCGTAGCAGGAGGACACTCGGGACTTGAACCCTAAGAACGGTGGGAAACCGGCGTAACGCCTCCCCCCGATCCCCCACCAAACCGGCAGGCTGAGGTGTCCGTAAAAACCCCTGGTTCCCGAGCGTTGGCGTGGGAACCAGGCAATTCCAAGGAGGCCCCGCCTTTTTCTCAGCTGGAGCAGGTTACAGCTTGCAGATGCCGTGGATGGAGCTGCAGGTGTCGGCATAGAGTTGATCAATCCAATCCTCGCGGCGGAGGTAGCCCAGGGGCGTGGTGCCGCAGGTGGGACAGGCCTGTTCCCGGGCCAGGCGGCGGAGCAGGGAATGCATGGTGGTGAGGAAGGCGGCATGGCTCCAGGTCAGGGGGGACACGGACAAGGGTTCGCCGGTATGGGGATGGTACTGTTCCGGAAAGACGCCGGAGGGGAGGGCTCGTTGGGCCACCAGGTGCATCATATCCAGGGCTTCCGCCAGTTCTGCGGCCGGGCCGTCCTTTTGGATGAGGTAGGCTGCCAGCCAGAGGGTGCAGATGATCCAAGGGTTGCCGGGGGTATGGGGATCGGCCCGGTAATAATAATCGTCCTCATAGCGGGCCAGTCCCGGGAAGGCTGTGTGCACCCAGAGCTGCTTGCGGATGGCGGTCATGGTATCAGCCAAGCGGGGGTCATCGGGGGAGTACATGCCGAAGGCAAACAGGCCCGTAAGACTGGCGTCGCATACCGGATCAACCAGCAGGCTGCCGTCGGCCTGAGGCTGCAGTAAGCGGCAGAACCGACCCAGCTCGGGGTGCCAGAGGTGGCTGGAGGCGGCATCCCGGATCTCGGCGGCGGCCCGGCGGTATTTTTCGGCCCGTTCATTTTCCCCGAAAACGGTGCAGAACAGCGAGGCTGCCGTAAGGCCGCCGAACACGGCCCCGACGGTAAAGGCCGAGATACCCCGGCGTTCTTCCCAGAGATCGTAGGAGGGGGCCGGGAGACCGGTGCGGGCATCCCGGTACTGACTCATGAAATCCGCACTCCGTTTGACCAAGGGGCGGTAGAGGGGCTTGATGAATTCGATATCCCGATAAAGGACGAAATGGTGCCAGAGGGCCCAAATGACCAAGGCAGTGGAGTCTTCCTGAATGGGGAGCTGATTCTGGCCGTCGCCATACCAGGGGTGCCAGGAAGAGGCCAAAGTGCCATCGGGGTTGTATTTATGGAGCCAATAGCCGGCAGGTTCCAGGAGATCGGCCATGAATTGGAAAAATCTTCTGGACAGGGTAGGGTAGCCGGTCAGGTCCAGGGCGTGGGCCACCAAGGCTCCATCTCGGGGCCAGATGTAGGCATAGGTGTCCCGGTTGAACTGGATGACATCGGAGTCGGTGGCAGCGATGATACCGCCCTGCCAATCAATCTGGGTGGCCAGCACCAGGAGGCTGCGGCGGTAGAGGGTGGCCAGGTCCGGGGGGACCAGGTCCAGGGGAGGGGTCTCCTTGCGGACCCAGAGGCGCCAGTAATCAGCGGTGCGCTCCACCAGGTGGCGGGGGCTTTTGTAGCGTACCAGACTGTCCAGACGCCGGACGTCTGCCCAGTTCTGTCCTGCGGCCAGCCAAAAGGCCGCTGCCGCGGAGGTCTGGCCGGGGAGGCGGAGCGTGAGTCCGATGACCGAATCCACCGACCCTTGAGCGATGGGGTTGCCGGAGAGTTCGCCGTCTTCTGCATCCCGAAAGGTTCCCTCCTGCCCCCGCAGGCCTTTTTGGCCGGCAGCGTATTGAGAGAGGCCGCCCCCACCCACCACCATACCGTTGGCCAAAAAATAGCGGGCTCCTTTGTAATGGACAATGCCACCGCTCTCGGGGTCGAAGGCGGCGGTGTCGCCCACATCATTGCCGGCGATGTTGAGGTCCAAGTGGAGGAAGAGCCGGACCTGCCGCTCCTGGGGAAGCAGATTGACGACGGTAATATCCTTCAGATAGATGTTTTCATGGAAGTCTACGGCATCCCGACAGATAAGCCGGAGCTGTAAAGCCGGCTGGAACAGGCTGACCTGGGTTACCAGACTGTCGGTTTCGTACCGTTTTTCCATTTCCCAATCCGGTCCGATCCAGGAGAAGCGGCCGTCCACCCAGACGCCGAAACGGGAGAGGTCGCCGCCGATGTGGTTTTCCTGGCCAACGTGGGGGAAATAGAGGTCCCGGAGGGTATAATGACGATCGAAGACGAGCAGTAAGCGGCCGTTGCCGATGGGAAGATCTCGGGGCATGAGGTAGTTCTCCCTTGCAGCCAACAGAGACATCCGGTCTCAGATGTGGTAAACTCCTGAAACGATAACAAGCAGGGCCGGCAGGATATTGGCGGGGAGAGAGCACTGCAATGGCTCTAAGATTCTCCGGCGGCTTCACTCCTACAGAATGATGGAATAAGCCGACTTTAACAAAATTATGCCGCTTCGGGCTGCTGGCCGGACCCTGCTGAAAACAGGCACACTTGGGATAATTTCTTCTCCAGGCGATACCCAGAAACCGCGCCGGATGCTACTGTAACGGTAAGATAAAAATGACAACTGTCAAGGAAAAACTGCTTTGGAGGGAGTGATGCTGCAACCTTTGACGGCATATCTGCGCCGCCGGGCCGAGGGTCAGCCCCATCAGACGGCTTTTATCAATGTCATGGGTGGGGCGGTAGAGAAAATCACCTATGGCCGATTCTATCACCAGGTGCAGAGTATCGCCGCCTGGCTTCTGGAACACGGTTGGGAACAGCGGCAGCGGGGTCTGATCATCATGGAGAACCGGCCGGAATGGCCGGCCTGCTACTTCGGGTTGCTCCTGGCCGGAGGCACGGCGGTGCCGGTGGATGTGCAGACCCGCCCCGAGCTGTTGGATTATATCCTGGAGCAGACCCAGGCCAAAGTAGTCTTTGCCTCCCCTCAGGCGCCATTGGTGAGGTTGGCGGCGGCGCCTTCGGTGACGCAGTTGGTGGTAGTAGGCCCGGCTGTCCAGTGTCAGCCCAGTTGGGTGGCGATTGAGGACCTGCTCACTGGCGGGGGGGCAACGGCCCTACCGGAGCCGGACCTTGCTGATCTGGCGTCAATTATTTATACCTCGGGCACCACCGGTCCCCCCAAAGGGGTCATGTTAACCCACAAGAATTTTGCAGCCAATTATGAGGGGATCGCGGCGTTGGGGGCGGTTAGCGACCGCGACAACTTCCTGGCCCTGCTGCCCTTTTTTCATGCCTTTCCCTTCACGGCCACCCTACTGCTGCCCTTGTTTACGGGGGCGACGGTAACCTTTATTGATACCCTCAAAGCTGAACCGGTATTGCGCTGTCTGAAAGAGCAGGGGGTGACCATCCTGCCGGTGACGCCGCAGGTTCTGCAGCATTTCTATCGAGGGATCGCGGCTCGCCTGGAGCGACTGCCCCTGGGTTTGGGTCGTTTCCTGCCCCGCCTCCTGGAACTGGCCCAAACCTGTCGGCAGCGGGGCGGGCCAGACCTGAGCAGCCTGTTGACCCGCCCGTTCCGCCGGGTCCTGGGGGAGCAGTTTCGCTTTTTTGTCAGCGGCGGCGCCAAGCTTCCGGAAGAATTGGCATGGAACTTCAGCCGGTTGGGGTTTACCGTCCTGGAGGGCTATGGCCTGACGGAGACGGCCCCAGTGGTGTCCATTAATCCGCCCGAGGCCCCCCGCCTGGGATCGGCCGGCAAACCGCTGGTGAACGTTTCCGTGCGAATTGACCGGCCCGATGCCCAGGGTATCGGGGAGATCCTCATCCGGGGGGACAACGTCATGGCCGGCTACTACCAAAATGAGGCTGCCACCCGGGCGGTGATCCAGGATGGCTGGTTCCGCAGCGGCGATCTGGGGCGATTTGATGCCGACGGCTATCTCTTTGTCCAAGGCCGGATCAAAGATATTATTGTGCTCAGTTCCGGCAAGAATATTTCCGCCGAAGAGGTGGGCCAACACTATCTGCAGGCCCCAGCCATCAAAGAGATCTTCATCCTGCCAGATGAACGCCAGGAGAAGTTGGTGGCGGTGATCTTTCCCGACTTCGATTACTTCCGGCAGACCGGCGAAACAGATGTGTCCAGCCGGGTCAAGTGGTATCTGGATTACTATTCCCAGCAGTTGGAGCCTTACAAGAGGGTGAGGGATTTTGTCCTCACCAACCAGGAATTGCCCAAGACCCGTCTGGGCAAGGTGCGGATGCAGGAGGCTGCCAAGATTTATCTGGAGAGGGCCGGCAGACCTTATGAGGCCAAGAGGTCAGCCCTGGAGGAAGACCTGTCGGAGCTGGGAATGGAAGTGGTCCAACTCCTGATGGAGAAGAGTGGGCGGCCGGTGGTGGCCTGGGAGGACCACCTGGAACTGGATCTGGGGCTGGATTCCCTGGCCATGGTGGAATTGGCCGCGGCCCTGGAGGAGCGTTTTCAGATCACCATCAAGGAGACGGGATTTGCCGAGGTCTTCACGGTAAAGGAATTGATCCGGATGGTGGACGGCCTGAAACCGGAGCGGGTGGAGACTGGGCAGACCGGCCAGCGTTCCTGGCGGGAGATCCTGCAGCAGGAGCCGCCGCCAGCCTTGCGGCAGCGGCTGGAATTGGGATCCCCCCTGGGAGCCCGTCTCTTTACCATGGCCTGTTCCGTCAAATTTGGCCTTTTGGCCAGAGCCTGTTTTCATCTCCGGGGGCGGGGTCAGGAGCATCTGCCGGCGGGGGCGGCCCTGATCTGCCCTAATCATACCAGTTTCCTGGACGGTTTTCTGATTTTCGCCGTGACGCCCCAAACGCGGCGGCAGAACCTCTTTTTTCTGGGTTCCACCTATTATTTTGATCTGCCCTTGATCCGGCCGCTGGTGAAGGCCCTGCGGGTTATCCCGGTGGATTCGGCCCGGCATTTAGTGGAGGCCATGCAGGCTGCCGCCTATGTCTTGCGCCATGGGAAACTCCTCTGCGTTTTTCCGGAGGGGGCCCGTTCCATCACCGGTGAACTGCGGCAGATCAAGAAGGGTGTGGTCATATTGGCCAGAGAGTTGGACGTCCCCATTGTGCCGGCGCACATCCAGGGCTCTTATGAGGCGTGGGGGCCTCTCCAGACCTGGCCCCGGCCCTACCCCATTAACGTGACCTTCGGACCGCCGCGGCGCTATGATACCTTGGTGGCCCGAGGCCGGGAGCTCCGTCCCGAAGCCGGGGAAGAGGAGGCAGCAACCTGGGGGCTCTGGGCCGTCCTTAACGAGATGCGCCGAGAGGGGCGGCCAGGCTAACAGCCGGGGCGGCGTTGCCGGCCTGGGTCCCTGAACCCACCGGCGGCCCAGGGAAAGTGGTGCCCCTCTCAATCTATGGTTATTTCCGGGAAGGTCTCCCGAGGGGCCTGGGGCTGTCGTTCCTGTTCCAGGCGCTCCAACCGGGCGATGATTTCTTCCAGGAGGGCCAGACGCTCGTTGATCTTCCAATACCAGCAGTTGAATTCCCGCAGCAGGAGCCAGAGAAGCCCGGCTCCGCCAGCCAGGATGATATGGGCCAGGGAGAAATGGGTGAGATCCATCATGACTGCTTAGAGTTCCAGTTCGCAGATGTCGGGGAACTGGCGGTAGTCTTCGGCGAAATCAAGGCCATAGCCCACCAGAAAGCCCCTGGCGACCACGAAGCCCACATAATCGAGGGGGACCGAACAGGTCCGCCGTTCCTGTTTGTCAAGGAGACAGCAGACTTTCAAGCTTTTCGGCCGCTGCTGCTGGAGGTGCTGCACGAAGAATTGGATGGTCAGGCCGCTGTCAATGATATCCTCCACGATGAGGACATGTCGGTCGGTGACGTCCAATTCCAGGTCTTTGGTGATGGCCACCCGGCCCGAGGAAGAATCCCTGTCGCCATAGCTGCGAAGACGGACAAAGTCAATGCGGACGGGCATCTCCAACAGGCGGACGAGATCGGCCAGAAAGATGAAGACACCTTTGAGTATGCCCACGATCAGGAGGGGTTGCCCGGCATAGTCCCGGTTGATCTGGGCGGCCAATTCCCGGAGGCGAGCCTGGATCTGGCCACGGCTGATGATGGGTTTCAAGACCGGCTGCATGTGTCACCCGCTTTTTTTAACATCCTGGGGGAAGGATAAAAGATCAAAGAAAATTTGTCAAACCCAAATCTTCCGGAGAAGTAAGGCCGCGATCGGTGGGGGGAGGCAGGAGAGATGACCCCGATGTTCTGGTGGGAAGTAAGTTTTGTCAGCGCTACGTTTATCATCCTGACGTCGTACCATCTATATTGGCTGCATCAGGTGAAGCGTCAACCTCTGAAGACCTATCTGGGTATAACCAAACATCTGCGGCGCCGCTGGGTGGAATCAATCATGGAGGAGCGGCGGGATATCCTGGCGGTCCAGACCCTGCGCAATTGGATCATGGCCTCCAGTTTTCTGGCTTCCACCGCCATCCTCATCGGTCTGGGCCTGCTCAGTCTGCTTTTCAAACCGGAGCATGTCAATGAGTTGCCTTTTGATTTTACCCTGATCTTTTCCCGGTTAAGGACGCTCTTCCTGGTGAAGATCATGCTCCTGATGGTCCATTTTTTCTTCGCTTTTTTCAGCTTTACGCTGGCCATGCGCTATTTTAATCATGTCAATTTCATGATCAACGTGCCGTTGGAATGCGACCCCCTGTTGAATACGTCGTATGTGGCCAATATCCTGAATCTGGGGAATATTCACTATACCCTGGGGATGCGGGCCTACTATCTGGCCGCGGTTGTGGCCCTTTGGCTGTTCGGTCCCGAATGGATGTTTGCCGGAGCGGTAGTCATGATCATCATCTTATACCGACAGGATCACTGCTGCGCCGAGGATTATGTGGGGACCTGCCCGCTGCCGAGGGATTGGGAACCGAAATAGGATGGGGGTTGCCAGATTTGAGGTGCCGGGCCAGCGTGGGGTTGGAAATTTTCCTTGCTAAAAATAATCATTTTTATTAATATTATAATTTTAGTATTTTTAGGAGGCTGATTTATGGCACGTGTCTGCGAAGTCTGCGGCAAGGGACCGCAGGTCGGTAATAATGTTTCCCATGCCAATAATAAAACCAAACGGCGGTGGCTGCCCAATCTGCGGCGGGTGCGGGCCTTGTACCAAGGCCAGGTGCGGCACCTCATGGTCTGCACCCGTTGTCTGCGTTCGGGCAGGGTGGTGAAGACGGCCTAAGGGTAGAGTCCCCTAATGCCTGGCCGCAATAATTTCTGGCTGATCTTTTTCCATGAGAACTGTCCTGGGAATCATGAAGCTGCCGGCTCACTCCGGCAGGCGAGTGGGGGCGGGTCCGTTGGTCTTGCCAAAGTGAGAGGTGGAGTGCCGTTTCCGGACGGAGCTGGCTGACTCCCTGCCTTTGCTGATGATTATCGGGGCCGACAAGTGATCGGCGGTGACGCACGGTAGTTGGTCCATCGGGGTGCTTGGCTTCCTGAGTTTAACCCATGAGGCGATGCACCCCGATGACATTTTTTACCCGTTTGATGGCGCTCAGCACTTTGGCCAGGTGGCTGGTGTCGGTGACTTCCAGGGTGAACCAGGCCACGCCTTTCTGGTCCAGGGTGGTTTCGGCGTTGGCCTTGACCACGTTGGCGTCGGCCTGTTTCAGGGCGTTGGTAATTTCGGCCAGGAGGCCGGGTTTATCTACGGAGACCACCTGGATCCGGACGGGATGGCGGCCGGTGCCCACGCCGTCCCAGGCTGCCGGGACATGTCTGAGGCTTTCGGTCCGGGCCAGGATGGGGCAAGCGCTGCGATGGATGGTAACCCCTTTCCCCCGGGTGATATAGCCGGTGATATCGTCCCCAGGGATGGGGTTGCAGCAGCGGGCCAGGCTGATGAGGATATCATCCAGACCTTTGACCAGGATGCCGCCCCGGTCGGTTGCGGTGGCCTTGGTGATGACCTTGGAGGGCGTCTCCACCGTCGGGGGTGGTTCTTCTTTGGGTATCAGTTTACTGATGATCTGGTTGGCGCTGATTTTGCCGAACCCCACCCCTGCCAACAGGTCGTCAATGCGCACATAAGACAGGTCCCGGGCGGCTTTCTGTAGTTCTTCCTCGGATTTTAAGAGTTTCCCCAGATTCAATCCTGCTTTTCGGAATTCCCGTTCCAAGATTTCCTTGCCCAAGGCAATGCTGCGCTCCCGTTCCACGGTTTTGAGGAACTGTTTGATGCGATTCCGGGCTCGGGCGGTGCGGACAAACTGGAGCCAGTCCCGGCTGGGGGTGTGGGTGGGAGAGGTGATGATCTCGACATTATCACCATGCTGGAGTTCGTATTTCAACGGCACCATGCGTCCGTTGACCCGGGCGCCGGTGCAGCGGTGGCCTACTTCGCTGTGAATGGCATAAGCAAAATCCACGGGTGTGGAACCCCGGGGAAGTTCCTTGACGTCGCCTTTGGGGGTGAAGACAAAGACCACTTCGGGGTAAAGTTCCACCCGGACGGTATCCAGGAAATCCTGGGGATTGGGAAGGTCCTTCTGCCATTCGATGATCTGGCGGAGCCAGGAGAAGAGGAGGTTGTCATCATCCTGGACCTGGCGGCGTTCTTTGTAGGCCCAATGGGCGGCGATGCCTTTCTCGGCGATCTCATCCATTTCTTTGGTGCGGATCTGGATCTCCATGCGTTCGCCGTAGGGGCCGATGACCGTGGTATGGAGGGACTGGTATTTATTGGCCTTGGGCATGGCGATGTAATCTTTAAACCGGTTGGGCACCGGCCGCCAGAGGGCGTGAATAATTCCCAAGGTTTCGTAGCATTCGGGGATGGTGGAGAGGATGATCCGGAAGGCGATGAGATCGTAAACCTGTTCCAGGCTGATCTGTTGGGCCTGCATTTTTCGGTAGATGCCGTAATAGTGTTTGGGCCGGCCCTTGACCTCGCCGGTGAGGTGGTGTGCTGCCAAGTTATCATTAATAATTTTCGTGACTTCTTTGATATACCGTTCCCGTTCTCCCCGTTTGCGGGCCAAGCCGTCCTGAATCCGGTGATAGATTTCGGGCTCCAGATAAAAGAAGGCCAGGTCTTCCAGTTCCGCTTTGATGTGGCCCATGCCCAGGCGGCCGGCCAGGGGCGCAAAGATTTCCAGGGTCTCCTGGGCAACGCGCTTCTGGCTTTCGGGTTTCATGAAGCCCAGGGTGCGCATATTATGGACCCGGTCGGCTAATTTTACCAGGATGACCCGGATGTCTTTGGCCATGGCCAGCATCATCTTCCGGATATATTCGGCCTGTTGATCAATCTTTTTATCAAAGGAGATCTGGCTGAGTTTGGTGACGCCGTTGATGATATCGGTGACCTCTTCACCGAAGATCTCGTCCAGGTCATCCAGGGTGGCGTGGGTGTCTTCCACGGTATCGTGGAGGAGGCCGCAGGCCACGGCCACGGGATCCAGGCCCATTTGGGCCAGGAGATAGGCGACTTCCAGAGGGTGGGAGAGATAGGGCTCGCCGCTGAGCCGGACCTGGCCCTCATGGGATTGGGCGGAGAAGACGTAGGCCCTTTGAATGAGGGAGATGTCGGCCTCGGGGTGGTGGCTAAGGACCTCATCAATGATGTCATTGATGCGGATAATGCGGACTGCCATAGATACCTGCGGTTAGGTTTGCAAGGCCGCCTGCACCCGCTGCTCAAGCTCCGGAACCAGGGAGGCCAAAGGCAAGAGCTCCATCTGTTTGGTGCGGCGGCAGCGGACTTCGGCAGCGTTTTGGGCCAGGGTTTTGGGGCCCAGGACGACCCGGAAGGGGATACCCAAGAGGTCGCCGTCTTTAAATTTCACTCCGGGTCGTTCATCCCGATCATCAAAGAGGACCTCTAAACCGGCGGCGGTCAGGTCCCCATAGAGGGTTTGGGCTGTGGCCATGGTCTCTTCATCCTGCAGGGCAATGGGGATCAACAGGATGTGGAAGGGGGCCAAGGGCACCGGAAAGATGATGCCGTCGGCATCATGGTTCTGTTCAATGGCGGCGGCGACGATACGGCTGACGCCGATGCCGTAGCACCCCATATACATGGGCTGCTCCCGGCCGTTGGCATCCAGGAAGGTGGCCTGCATGGCCTGGGAGTATTTATAGCCCAGTTTAAATACATGGCCCACTTCGATGCCCCGGAGAAATTCCAGGGCCGCGCCGCAGCGAGGGCAGGGGTCAGCGGCGGTAATCTGGCGCAGATCGGCATACTGCCGGATGCTGACGTCCCGGTCCAGATTGACGCCGGTGTAATGGTGATCGTCTTCATTGGCGCCGGCCGCCAAATTGGCCAACCCGCGCAGACTTTGGTCGGCATAGATGGGCACCTGCAGTTCGATGGGACCGGCAAAGCCAACGCCGGCCCCCGTCTCCCGGCGCACCACGGCTTCCCCGGCCAGGGCCAATTCATTGACCCGCAAGAGGTTTTTCAGCTTGACTTCGTTGACCTCATGGTCCCCCCGCAGCAGGACGGCGATGACGCCCTGATCGGTTTCATACAGGAGGGTTTTCAGGACCCGGTCCGGCGCAATTTTCAGAAAGGCGGCCACTTCAGCAACGGTGCGGACGGCCGGGGTCTGGACTTTGGCCAAGGGGGCCAGAGCCTCACTGCTGGTCTCGGCGGCCGGGACCACTTCGGCCTTCTCCAGGTTGGCGGCATAGTCACAGACAGTGCAGGAGACTACGATATCCTCGCCTGTTTCGGCCAACACCATGAATTCATGGGAAAAACTGCCGCCGATAGGTCCGGAGTCGGCCTCCACGCTCTTGAACCTGAGGCCGCAGCGCTGGAAGATGCGGCTGTAGGCTTCATACATGGCCTGATAGGTCTGATCCGCGGCGGTTTCATCCATGTCAAAGCTGTAGCCGTCTTTCATGATGAATTCCCGGCCGCGGATGAGGCCGAAGCGGGGCCGGATTTCATCCCGGAACTTGGTCTGGATCTGGTAGAGATTGAGGGGCAGTTGGCGGTAGGAGTGAACATCCCGGCGGACCAGGTCGGTGATGATCTCCTCGTGGGTGGGGCCGAAGCAATAGTCCCGGTCATGGCGATCCCGGAAGCGCAGGAGTTCTTTGCCATAGACCTGCCAACGACCGGATTCCTGCCAGAGTTCCGCCGGTTGGACCGCCGGCAGGAGCACTTCCTGGGCCCCGGCCCGGTTCATCTCTTCCCGGACAATAGCTTCCACTTTACGTAAAACCCGTAGGCCGACGGGGAGATAATCATAGATGCCGGCGGCCAGTTTACGGATCATGCCAGCCCGCAAGAGCAACTGATGGGAGACGGTTTCCGCTTCCGCAGGAATTTCCTTTAGAGTGGGCAGCAACAGTTTGGAGTAGCGCATGCAACGCTCCTTGCGGCAATATCCGGCCGGGTCAGCCCCAGGCACTTCCCAGCCTCTGTAAATTATACTCTATTTCCTGAGGAAATTAAAGTAGGGGGGAATGTGGCTGGAGTTGGGCCAGGGTGCGCCGCCGGGCGAGCTGATAGGCCTGTTCCATCAGGTTCTCCAGGTTGACGACATCTTCCCGATTATAGCGCAGCAGGGTGTTGTAGGCCTGGGTGTCGCCCCGCCGGGCCCGCTGCCAGAGCAAGACCGCGTCGAAACCGTCCAACCCCTCCAAGTCCGGAGGGCGGTGTAAGCCGAAATGAGGTTCGATCTTTTTCAACCCGCCTCTGTAACCCAGGCGGGCCAGGACAAAGCGCAGATCAATGTGGGCCTGGGGGAAGGGTTGACCGAAAACGGCCTGCAACACCGGCAGGTCAAACTGGGAACCGTTGAACGTAACGAGTACCTGGAATTCCGCCACGACCTCGGGGAAATCCTGCAGATTGCGGCCCAGGACAAATTGCTGAAAATCCCGGCCATCATAGAGGCCGATGACCGTGACGGTCAGATGCGGCCAACTGGCGCCCGTCGTCTCAATATCCAGGTAAGCGGTCTGGTGGCGATAGTGGTCAAAGAGGCGCCAGCGCTCGGCCGCAGGCAGTCGGGTGCTGAAATAGGCGGGCTGTTCCAGATGGGCCAAGGACTCTTCCAGGTGGCGCTGGTGGGTGGCCAATCGACTGGGACTGACGCCAGGGACGCGCCGGGCTGCCAGGAGATCGTCCCAGGTCTGGAGGCCCTGGCGCCAGAGAGCGAGCTCCGTGGCCGGCCCCACCCGGGGCAGATGCATGAAGGTGCGTTTGAGCATAGAATTGGCACCGGCTCTCTGGGCAACTGGTAGGCAGGAGAGTTTTTTACCGCGTACAATCTGGAAAATTATATAATAAAATAAAAAGATAGCAAGGCCGCCATTTTTACCAAGAAAATAAAGTTGCCAGTTGTTAGAAAAGTCGGTTTCTGTTCTCCGGTTTCCAGCTTCCGGAAGAGCTTTTCTTTTAGTGGGGCGGGCCTCTGTGCCCGCCTAAGGTAGCCAATGGCAGCGACCTGTATTATCATGGTTAGTGGGTGATTTTTTTAGTCATGGCAATTAGTTCGTATTTCATAGTTTGTAGTTGTGGGTGGTCAGTTGCCGCAAAGTTCCCTCAGAAAGCCGGGCCGCGGCGTCCGTCCAACCTGGCCACTGATGGAAAACCTGGAGTTCCCTGGTTGGCGGGCGACCGCTGATCATGGCTATTGCCAGATTCTTAGGATTTGGCAGGGATCAGCATCTGCCCAGCAGGAATCAATACAGCCGGCCGCATCATCCAGACGGTCAGAGGGGTTGACCAAAAAGGCATGATGATTAGTTCCATGAGATTAGAAAATTTCAAGAGCTATGAAGAGGCCCAAATGCCATTGGCGCCCATGACCTTTCTCATCGGTCCCAATGCCTCGGGAAAGAGCAACGCCCTGGAGGCGCCCGCCTGCTGTCCTGGCTGGCCAAAGGCAGTCGCCTGGATGATATTGAGCGAGCCATTCAAGGAGGGGACGCCCTGGTCCGGGGACAGGCCAGAGACGAAATGCCCAATTAACCACAATTTCAGCCCACTATTATTCTATCCCAAGTTTACCAACTAGCCCCTGTTTAATTAACATATGATCAGTAAAGCTGCTTTCACAAACAAACTAAACTGATATTCTTATATTATACAGGCGTACCGTCTCGCTTGGGAGATCACCCAACCGGAGCAACTTTAGAACCGGTTTGCCGGGGCTTATTACCTGCGTGCCAATCGCCAGGACCTGGACGACGTTCTGCTATTCCTGTTGGCGGGAGAAACAGGAGCAGAGCCAGTTGGCCGGTCTGCGCCGGCGCCTGGCTAGCTGGGTGGACAACCGCCCCAGCAGCAGCCTGGATGCCTGTCTGGCCAAAGGCGGTTCCTCAGGCGCCGGGTGGTTTGACGCCCATGGCTTTAAAAAAGGTATAGCAGAAGACGCCGTCCGCCGCCGTGGTGCGGAGGAGGTCCGCAAGGC